>Ga0308159_1000254_pt1 | contig 158607 bp, 128 predicted proteins | sample PhyCR1_FD_201040 | JGI IMG/M metagenome (GOLD analysis project Ga0308159, IMG submission 201040) | Phyllosphere microbial communities from UC Gill Tract Community Farm, Albany, California, United States - DLSLC.R1 | ecosystem: Host-associated > Plants > Phyllosphere > Unclassified | place...
CAGTCAAGCCCGCCAGAGCCGATGGTATTGCCGTAACAGGTGGGAGAGTAGGTCGGTGCCTTTTTTTACACGGAAGCCCTTGCTGGAAACAGTCAAGGGCTTCTTTCGTTTAACTACCTCCATGGCCATAGATGGGGCTGGTCCATCGGTAGATGTTCCGTTCCCATCCTTACGCGCTGCGGGCCCAGTGGCGGTCCACTTTCTATGTACTATCATTCGTATTTCTACCAGATATTAGCTAATTTAGTGCTTATTGCATTTTATTATGATGAAAATTAAACAGATATCGATATTCGTTTTTTTGGTCTTGTTCTTTCTAAAGCATGATCGACTAATTGCGCAGAGTAAATCTCTAGACGACGGCGTATTACGCATTTTGGCCATCGGTAATAGCTTTTCCGAAGATGCTATTGAACAAAATTTATATGAATTAGCGAAAGCAGGAAAGAAAAAGATAGTGATCGGAAATCTCTATATTGGTGGGGCTCCTTTAAGTTTACATATAAAGAATGCAAAAGATGATAAGCCTGCTTACCGCTATCGCAAAATCAATATTGATGGCCAAATGTCTGAGAAAGCAAATGAACGCTTATCTGACGCGTTAATAGATGAAGCCTGGGATTATATCAGCTTTCAGCAAGCGAGTCCGCTATCAGGTGATTATGAGTCCTATGCGAAAGATCTTCCCCCCTTATATGAGTACGTAACGAAGCATGTTGCATTTCCTGAGACGAAGTATATACTGCATCAGACTTGGGCATATCAAAATGGGGCATCTCACGAAGGTTTTATCCGTTATAACCGTAGTCAGGATAATATGTATAAGGCTATTGCCCATACTTCGCGAGAGGTCTTTAACTGGGGGAATTTTGATCTATTAGTCCCATGTGGCACAGCGATCCAAAATGCACGCTCAAGTTTTATGGGGGATCATTTTACACGCGATGGTTATCATCTAAATTTAGATTACGGACGTTTTATTGCGGCATGTACCTGGTATGAGTCTTTGTTCCATGAAAGTGTGTTGGGTAATACATTTTTACCCCTCAAAGTAACCTATGTGGAGGGAACTATTGCGCGGGCTGCTGCACATAAAGCAGTGGAAGCTCCTTATGCAGTAACGGTATTAAAGGATTTTCAATTAGTCAATTAATATTTATATGAGTATCAAAAAGAGTTATTTGATCGAATTGCATCAAGAAACCAAAAACACAAGACGTATTTTAGAGCGTATACCGGATGATAAATTGGATTGGCGTCCGCACGATAAATCAATGAGCTTGGGCGAACTGGCTTCTCATGTGGTTGGACTACACAACTGGGTACATCAGGCAATACCAAAAGATGTATTTGATTTTAAAGTGGATTATCAACCTGTTAAAGTGTCTTCTGTAGAAGAATTAAAGGAGATCTTAACAATAGGATTGGAAAATAATAAGGCCGCAATTGAAGGTATTCAAGAGGAAGACTGGTTTAAAGAGTGGGTTTTACAATCTGGAGATTATGTCATTGCACGTTTACCCCGAGCTGGAGCGATACGTTTTATTGTTAATAACCATATAGTACATCATCGTGGTCAGTTAACAGTATATTTACGATTGTTGGATATTGCTGTACCGGGCTTATATGGACCATCGGCAGATGAAGCAATGCCGATTTAGTGCGTATCGTCGCCAATAAGAATAAAAAAAGGGAATCAAATTTTTGATTCCCTTTCTTTATATACTTTATCAGCTAATTATTTAGCCAATTCTTCAGCGATTGCTTTTCCGATTTCAGCTGGAGACTCAACAACACGAATGCCACACTCACGCATAATTTTCATTTTTGCAGCAGCTGTGTCATCTGCGCCACCTACAATTGCACCAGCGTGTCCCATACGACGTCCTGGAGGCGCTGTTTGCCCTGCGATAAATCCAACAACAGGTTTAGTACCATGCTCTTTGATCCAACGCGCAGCTTCAGCTTCCATTCCACCACCAATTTCACCAATCATGATGATAGCTTCAGTTTGAGGATCATTCATTAATAATTCAACAGCTTCTTTTGTTGTAGTACCGATAATAGGGTCGCCACCAATTCCGATTGCAGTTGTAATTCCTAATCCCGCTTTCACCGTTTGATCTACAGCTTCGTAAGTCAAAGTTCCTGACTTAGAAACTACACCTACATTACCTTTTTTGAAGATAAATCCTGGCATGATACCGATTTTAGCTTCGTCTGCAGTGATAATACCTGGACAGTTAGGACCGATTAAACGAGAGTTTTTGTCGCTTAAATAAGATTTAACTTGGATCATATCCTTTGTCGGGATACCTTCTGTGATACAAACAATCACTTCAATACCTGCAGCGGCAGCTTCCATGATCGCATCTGCAGCAAATGCTGGAGGTACAAAGATAATAGAAACATTAGCTCCTGTAGCGTCTACTGCATCTTGAACAGTATTGAATACAGGACGGTCTAAGTGTTGTTGACCACCTTTACCAGGAGTAACACCACCAACTACATTTGTTCCGTACTCAATCATTTGAGTAGCATGGTAAGTACCTTCGTTTCCAGTGAAACCTTGAACGATTACTTTTGAATCTTTATTAACTAATACACTCATTTCTTCTTTAAATTTTGCACACAAATCTACTATTTTGCTTTCTAAAATGGAAGCAATGTGAATAGGAATGTGACCTTTATTGATAAATTTTTAATTGGAATTGCGTTTTTGGATAAAATCCCAAAGAATAATGCCAATTGCGACAGATACATTGAAGGAGTGTTTAGTTCCGTATTGCGGTATTTCGATACAGGTATCAATTTTTCTCATGACCTCTTCATCAACCCCATTGACTTCATTTCCAAAAATCAATGCATATTTCTGATGATTTTCGGGTTCAAACTCCTGTAGCATGACACTGTTATCTGCTTGCTCAATGGCAACAATGACATAGCCTTCTGACCGAAGCTGATCGACGACAGCTGTCGTATCCTGGTGATATTCCCAAGCGACCGATTGAGTTGCTCCTAAGGCTGTCTTTTCGATTTCGCGATGGGGAGGTGTTCCGGTGATGCCACACAAGTATATTTTTTCAATAGCAAATCCGTCTGCTGTACGAAAGGCCGAGCCTACATTATGCATGCTCCGTACATTGTCCATAATGATTGCGATTGGAGTTTTTTCTTGTTTTTTAAACGATTCAACATCTGTACGTTGAAGTTCATCCATCGATAATTTTTGCATGCTGCAAATATACTAAACCTAAAAAATAAAATAGATTTTGAATATTGAAAATAAGGTGTTATTTTTGCAGTCCGAATTACAAGAAAAAATTGAATAAAAATTAGCTAAAAAAAATGGCAAATCATAAATCAGCGATCAAAAGAATTAGAGCAAACGCTACTAAACGTTTAAGAAACCGTTACCAAGCAAAAACTACACGTAACGCAATCAAAAAATTACGTCATACTACTTCTGCGGAAGAAGCAAAAACATTGTTACCTCGCGTAATTTCTATGCTTGATCGTTTGGCAAAGAAAAATGTGATCCACAAGAAAAAAGCTTCAAACAACAAATCTAAGTTAACTAAATTTGTTAACAGTTTAGCGTAAGCTTTTTGTATAGATATCGAGGGGTGCAGCTCGCTGTATCCCTTTTCTTTATGTTATATACTTTGGATTTCTCTTTCCAAGCGAATTGTAAATAAAAAAGCATCGATATTCGATGCTTTTTTATGTTTAAGCCTTTCTTGCAAACCTTATTGGTGCAAATTGGGCAGCAATTCGGCAATAACCTTTTTCAATTTGTTTGGATCTTTCATATAAGGTTCTAAATCGTAAAGTTCTACCTTTTTGAAGTCAATCGGATGACTTTCACTTTGAAGTGAAATGGTACCTTTAGTCAATAGCTGACCATCTTTTTTTACACTTGGGTCAAAATCGCTTACGTTTCCGCCACCAATTTGGGGTTTAGTATACTGTAAGACTACTTTATCTTCAAGAATATGCTGTACTAAAGAGTCGCCCAGCACCAAAAAATCCGCAGTTACCCATTGGTCCCCGGCATAAGTTTTGGATGTTGAGCTGATGCAATGTGGAGTGAATAATTTGTTGTCCATAACAACGTTTGTACCTGGAGTGCATAGATTGCTTGTGGTCCGTTCATCTTTGCCATTTCCGCCCAGCAGCTGTCCTTCAATTGATATTGGGAAGTCCTGATCTACACCCATGGTTTTCGGATCTTGTCCATGTAACATGGCCCCACTATTACGCCAGGCCCAGCCTTCGCCACCATTAGCCTGTTCACCAACAAATCTGTAAGTGACACGTAATAGATAAGCAGAGAATTCTTTATTATAGAACAGGTGGCCATACTGAAAATTGAAATTATCATAGCCATCATATCTCACCTTAAGTAAACCGTCTTCTACGCGAAATGTATTTTTATAATTATCCCCAACTTTGTGATTTCTAATTTTAGGGGTCCAGTTCTTTAAGTCTTTCCCATTAAATAATTGAATGGGTTTGGGTTTCTTGTCTTGAGAGTTGGCAAATAGATTCGTGCTAAGCAATAGAATTCCAGTACTATAAATGATATGTTTGAATTTCATCCTGAATTAGGTTTATTGACCTAAATTAGGTAAACATTTTTAAATAAGCAATTCTTTTTGTTTGACATATTCACTGGGACGGATACCGACAACCTTATTGAATGTGTTACTAAATGTGGGTAAGCTATTGTACCCCACTTTGAGTGCAACTTCATTTACGCTCAATTTTTCGTCCAAAAGCAGCTTAAGTGCCGTCAGCATTCTGAGAATTGTGTAATACTGAATAAAAGACATATTTAATTCTTTTTGAAACAATCTGGCTAATGTGCGTTCGCTGATATTAAATAATCCAGCAAGCTTTTTGAAGTTGACATTTTCCGTTATATTTTCGTCGAGGTAAGTGACTATATCCTTTAATTTTTGGTGACTGGGATAGGGCAGCGCTAATGGAAGTTCATGTAGGGATAACTCCGGAAGGATAAGTTTAAATGCTGTAGCAATGCTGTATTTAGGTTCTTCAACTGGAAATATATTGCCGTTCCAGCGGTTAGTGAACATGATAAGCTCTATCAAAAGATCATTTACGGGATAAATTCCCATCTTGCTGTAAAATGGAGCATCATTATTGGCTTTTGGAAAGTACAAATTACGCATAACGACCTCGGGAGTACTTGGATGAATACTATGCTTTATACCGGCTGGAATCCATAAATAATGACGCGCTGGTAAGAAATAAGACTTTTTCTCTGTTTTAATAAAAACAACACCGCCTTCGGTGTATAGAAATTGATCCTTATCATGGCGATGCTCGGAAATATAATGCTCTGCTATAATAGCATGGTGACAATAAATGCTATCTTCAAATGAGTCTACTTCCGTCATGTAATAACGGTTGACATATTTTGCATCTGTCGTTATATCTTGTGTATTCATCTTAAACTATCATCCTATGTGACAAAGGTAAGACTTTTTTACTAGACCACACTTTTTACTTGGTAAAGGTGAGTGTATACTTACAATAAAGCGGCTTTTCTTTAGTTGGAAAGTTAGTATTTACTTACTTTAATTTTGATGCATTTAAAGTAAGTTGTTTATTTACAGTATGATATAAATTATGAATCTAGATGATGTAAACTATTTTTTTGCTATGATTTGTTGTATATTTTTGATCTGTAGCCAATTGCGTTTTCTTAGTCGCATTTGGATAATTTTGTGTCACATGACAATAAATATAGCGTTGGAAAAAATGCTAAAATTGTTTGGTTTAGAGATTGGTAAAATATAATAAATAGCTTTCAATTTCTTAAGTTTACAATAACTGAATAAAATAAAATTATAACACTATGGCTTACGAAAGAATAAAAGTTCAAAGCTTACATGATAAAGTAATTACAGGTGAAGAAGCCGCTAAACTATTTCAAAATGGAATGGTGGTTGGATCGAGTGGCTTTACGAAGGCTGGAGATAGCAAGGTTGTATTACCGGCTTTAGCTGAACGCGCCAAGGTGGATCCATTGAAAATAACCTTGATCACTGGGGCTTCTTTAGGGCATGGAACTGACGGTAAATTGGCCGAGGCAGGAGCATTATCCAAGCGCATGCCTTTCCAGGTAGACCGTATTCTACGTAATAAAATAAATGCTGGAGATGTATTGTTTATTGATCAACATCTAAGCGAAACAGCAGAATTGCTGCACAATAAGAATTTACCTCAAGTAGACATTGCCGTACTCGAAGTTGCAGCAATTGAATCTGACGGAAGTATTGTTCCAACGACTTCTGTGGGTAATTCAGCGACTTTTGCTGCTTTGGCTAAGCAGGTTATTTTAGAGGTAAATACAGCGATCCCGATGAGCATCAAGGGAATACACGATATTTACCAGGCAGAAGATTATCCACGACGTAATGTTATTCCAATCGTAGCTCCTGAAAATAAAATTGGTCGTAAAACTATTCCTTTGGATACAAGCAAGGTGGTGGGGATTGTCTTTACGAATGAATTGGATAGCCCTGCTGATATTGCTGAACCAGATGTCAAAACAACAGCCATAGCAAAGCATATTTTAAACTTTTTTGAAAGTGAAGTGGAACTTGGCCATTTGTCAGAGAATTTAATGCCGCTTCAAGCGGGTATTGGAAAAGTTGCCAATGCTGTTTTGACGGGATTTATACATAGTAAGTTTCGAAATTTAACTATGTTTTCCGAAGTGTTGCAGGATAGTACGTTCGATCTCATCGATGCCGGGAAACTTGATTTTGCTTCGGCTTCTTCAATAACAGTCTCGGAAGAATGTTATTCAAGAGTGTTCGATCATTTGGATCGATACCGTGATAAAATTGTGTTGCGTCCGCAAAATATCTCCAATACTCCTGGATTGATCAAACGTTTGGGGATTATAGCGATCAATACTGCCATTGAGTTTGATATTTATGGAAATGTAAATTCTACCCATACTTCGGGTACTAATATTATGAATGGTATTGGAGGATCAGGTGATTTTGCACGAAATGCTTATTTGAGCATCTTTGTCACTCAGGCAGCCTCTAAGGGGGATGCGATATCTCATATTGTTCCGATGGTTTCCCATGTAGATCACACCGAGCATGATGTTGATATTTTAGTAACAGATTTTGGTTTGGCCGATTTACGTGGTTTAGCACCTCGCGAACGTGCAAAAGTTATTATTGATAACTGCGTACACCCTGATTATAAGGAACAGCTTTTAGATTACTACAACCGAGCTTGTGAAAGGGGGGGACATACTCCGCATTTATTAGAAGAAGCTTTTAGCTGGCATATTCATCTCCGTGAAAAAGGCACTATGAAAAAACATAAATAGCGCTCTTCCAATGGAAGTATCACGTATTTTGCCACCGATTATAATCGGATTTTGATCACTTAATTGCAGCGATTAAAATCATGAGGTCGCAACAGTGGTCACGTTATCGTTGAGGATTACATGGACGTTAGATCAAACAGTTTGGATAGGAGGAGTGCTTGGAAAATGCCGTTACAACAGCTGTTTTAACGGCATTTTTACGTTACATTTCCTTTAAACTCACTTCTTTCTTTTCGCCATCTTTTTCGATAGTGACACGTTTTTCGATATTAGCCTTATCGACATAGGATGATCTTGCCGTACCATAATTTGTGGTGGAACCTGTATAGCCCCAATAATTATAATAATTGGTATAACCTGATACGTATGAATAGTTATAAGAATTGGTGAAATCGAAGCTTGCCATGATCACGTAACTACCAGGCATCAGATCTGTAAATTCGAAATGGCCCTCATCGTCGTATACCTTTGCTTTTTTAACGGCATATCCGAAATCAGGGTCTAATGGCACTTCCTGAACCTTCTTTTGTTTTCGTATCTTTTTATTGACTTCCAACCATTCTTCGTAATAAGGAGAGTTGGCGAAGAGTGTGATTTCTGTACCTTTGGGAGCATACTGCTTTTTTGCGGTATTGACAAGACCACCAAGTTTTTTTCCTGAGCTAGACCTTGCGTAAGCCGTCCCGATGATGACACTATTCCCTCGGGCTATTTGCTGGGCAGCTTGTTCTTTGTTGAATCTATTTTTAATAGGTTGATAGTCCAGCTCTTCGTTTACTGTAATTTCCCATTTTCCGTTACCCATGGACATCTCACGTTGCCATAACCGTCGATCTTTCTTATCGACTACGTAATTATAAATGGCACCGGTACTCTCTTCTAAAAGTGTAACTAGCCAACTGTCGTGCTTACCCGTTTTTGGGGAACCATAACTGTAGCTTTTTACTTCCTTGATCGTGTAGTCTTCAACGAAAATGTCCGAATTGCTATTGTAGTAGAATTGTGGAATGCGCGCTTTATAACCGAGATCTAAAGGGAGGGTTAAAATCACGTGATCCATCCAGTTAAAATCTATAAATGGCTGAGTCGGATTCAACGTAATCTTTTTATCTTTTTTAGTTTTCTTCGAATAATAATTACCTGTAATTGTTTCGCCAAAGCTGAGGTTTAACTTCGTTTCCTTTCCATCGCTGGAATAGCTAATCGGTTGAAGCGTTTTTGCATCGGCAACAGTGGTTCGCATCGAAGTCCATGCATTATCCTTTGGAACATAGGTATTGGTTAAAGTCAGTTGATTATTAGCGGCGATAATGTTGTAGGTCAATGACCCTTGCTTATCCCAGGTGTTATCTTTGACATAATAAACAGTGTATAGCGATTTTTCTGGTTTAATATAGTTGGTGTTGATATCGCGACTACCCGGCGTGACGGTTTTCTGACAGAGGCCAACAGCGGGAAGTAAACCTACACTTAAAACAAAGGCATATATTTTCATATGTGTGATCATATAGTTAATGAAAAACAAGCTGTTTTCTTATTTCGATTTATGTATCTAAGGTAATAAAAAACTTTTTGATTTTTTGTCACTGTCGATTCATTCAATGACTTACTGTTTGCGCGGATGTGAGGGACTATAGTCATGCCAACGATTTATCGCTTAGTGTTGTTCTAATTTTAAAGGAACTGCTTTTTATAAATTGATATTCCGTTATTGGAGTATTTTTTATTGTTGCATAAGTGTACGATATAGTATATGGAGAAACTACAAATCACTACGGAAAAAATTGAAGAATGGATTGCGGCTGGCTATGACATTCTTCAGGATGGAGAGTTAATTAAAGTTGAAGGTGATATCCCCGAATTTCTAAAGCAATTCGCGGAGGATACAGCGGATACAGCACCCAAAACTTATTTATTGAAGGAGCTACTTACCTGGCCGGAAGAAGAACTCAAAAAAATATAAATGGGGTTAAATGTTATGCGCTATTTTTGAGCTCCTTAGAAGACGAATTGAGTAGGTGTTTTATTGCTAAAAACATTGGATGAGTGATGTAATAATTTGAACAGCAGAAGATTTGACCGGTTTAAAATCGGAATTATTCATTATATTTAGTTAACCTAGTTAATTCGATATGTCATATAATATCCCCGAAAATTTGAAAGGTCTTTCTGCAAGCGAGGTTGCTGCTGCTAGATATAAATATGGTTGGAATCAGTTGAGCGAAAACCATAAGAGTACCTGGTTTGAACTACTTGTCGGTATTTTGAAGGAGCCGATGTTGATCCTGTTGATTGTAATCTCCATTATTTATGTCCTTGTAGGGAATTATGGAGAGGCTGTGTTTATGTTTGTTGCTATTGTTGCCGTCACGGCAATTTCTTTTTATCAGGATAACCGCAGCAAGAGAGCTTTAGAAGAACTAGAAAAGCTAAATGAACCATTAAGCACTGTGATTCGAGATGGTAAAGTTACTGACATCCCGACTCATGAGATTGTTGTGGGAGACCTCTGTATTACTGAAGAAGGGCGTATTATAAACGCCGATGGTCATATTTTACATAGTAACGATTTTTCTGTTAATGAATCTTCTTTGACGGGAGAGAGCTTTTCCGTATTTAAGGATAATAAATCCGAAGATAACATGGTGTATGGCGGAACGGTTACAGTTTCTGGCCTTGCAGTCTTTGAAGTTACAAAAACCGGCAAAGAGACGCGTGTTGGTAAGATCGGCGAGTCTATAAGTAACATTAAAGAAGAGATATCACCGTTGCAACTGCAAATTCAAAAGTTTGTAAAAGTAATGGCCATTATTGGTATCCTAATTTTTTTGTTTGTCTGTCTATATAGTTTTATTGACAGTGGTAATTTAGTGGCAAGTCTGCTCAATGGGCTTACTTTGGCCATGTCAGTACTACCTGAAGAGATTCCTGTTGCATTCACAACATTTATGGCACTGGGTGCTTGGAAACTTATGCGTCAAGGAATTATAATCAAAAGAAGCAGTATTGTTGAGACGTTGGGTAGTACCACTGTGATCTGCACGGATAAGACGGGAACGATTACCCAAAATTCAATGCAGTTAAAATACCTGTATAATTACGCTAGTGATGCCTCGTATAAACAGGAAGAGTTTGGTGATCCAGCGCTGAGTGAACTTATCGATTACGCCATGTGGAGTAGTGAGCCTGTGCCCTTTGATCCGATGGAAATTACGTTGCATAAAATATACGAAAAAACGCAGCAGCAGGACCTTAGAAATGGATTCAAGCTATTTCATGAATATCCCCTGGAAGGCAAGCCACCGATGATGACTCATCTTTTCGAAAATCGCGATAAAGAAAGGATTATTGCAGCTAAGGGCGCTCCTGAGGCTATTCTTAGTGTCTCTAGGCTTTCCGATAATGAGAAAAATAAAATTAGAGGTATTATTACATCCTATGGAGAGCAGGGATTTCGTCTGTTGGGCGTGGGCAAGGCGAAATTCGAAGGCGATAATTTTCCTACAAAGCAACAGGATTTTGCGTTTGAATTTTTAGGACTGACCGTGTTTTATGATCCACCTAAAAAGGATATTGAAAAAGTTTTCGAGCATATCTATGCCGCGGGGATTAAAGTTAAAGTAATAACCGGTGATAATGCTGACACCACTAAGGCAATAGCGGCCCAGGCTGGAATTATTAGCTTAACCCCGCCAGTCAATGGCAGCGAAATAGTGAGCCAATCGGAAGCTGAAATAATAGCGTTAGCGGAGAGAACAACCTTATTTACAAGAATGTTCCCAGATGCTAAATTGGCCGTTGTAAATGCGCTGAAAAAGAACGGTGAAGTCGTTGCTATGCTTGGCGATGGAGTAAATGACGGGCCGGCATTGAAAGCTGCTCATATAGGAGTGGCTATGGGCGATAAAGGTACTGAAATTGCAAAATCAGCTGCAGCACTCATCATCACGAACGATGATTTAGAAAAATTGACCATCGGTATAGCAGCTGGGAGAAGAATTTATGCAAACATCAAGAAGGCGGTTCAATATATTATTTCTATTCATATCCCCATTATTTTAACCGTATCGCTTCCATTGTTTTTGGGTTGGGTATTTCCACAGATTTTTAGCCCCGTACATGTAATTTTTCTTGAGTTAGTGATGGGGCCTACTTGTTCGATTGTCTATGAAAACGAACCAATTGAAAAAGATACCATGAAACGTCCTCCCAGAGCAATGAGCGATACCTTTTTGAGTATCAATGAGCTTGGCATAAGCATCGTTCAAGGGGTTATCATCACGATAGGGATTCTATTTGTGTATCAACTTGCCGTTCAGCAGGGTGATACGGAAGAGAAAACAAGGGCAATGGTTTTCTCCACTTTAATTTTTGCTAATATTTTGTTGAGTTATGCAAACAGATCTTTCCACTATAGCATCTTTGAAAGTTTTAAAAATAGAAATCTGTTGCTGTTGGGTATTTCAATCGCTGTGCTCCTATTTTTGGCTGTGATACTCTATGTGGGGCCGGTGGCCGATTTTTTTAACGTAACAGCGCTGAGCGGACATGAATTAGGCATAACATTCGCCGTTGCCGCTGTATCTGTGCTATGGTTCGAGGTTTATAAACTGTTCAGAAGAATTGCCCATCAAAAATCGCGGAAAAAAGAATGTAAATATAGTTTTGACAGCCAAAAGAAGACGCAGTCAAATCAGGGATATTACTGAATAAATTTTGAAGTGATTCCTCTTTTCTTGATATAGAAATTCAGCGCTCGTCCTGCTTCGGTAGGACGATCCGTACTCAGTATATCTGCACCTCGATCAATAAATCCTGCATAAACTTGAATGCCTTTTTTATCTGCTTGTTTGTCCAAATTACCAAGTGTACCCAATATACACATGATACCATGATCGTGGAGTATTTTTGTCAACTGAGGATCCGCTTCTCGCGTTCCTACAAAGGCTAATAGGCGGTTGTCTGGAATATCTTTTTCATTAAGCCTGGCAAGATCGTTCACGGTATTGATAGAAGCCGAAATCATTAAGTCGCCAGCGAGATTATGGACCTTGGCTGCTTGGTTGGCGCTGTAGGTAATGATGACCACACTAGATTCTGCACGTTGCTTACGGATAGCATTGATAACAGCTTCATAAGGAACATCATTCTTTATATCTAAGGTGAAAATTACCTTACCTTTTCCCCAAGATAGCGCTTCTTCCAGCGTTGGGATCTGATATGGTGTTATTTTTTTGTAATTATCCAATAGACGTAGCTGTTTGAGTTCCGACAAGGTGCTGGCGTTCACAGGCCCTCTGCCCGTTGTTGTACGGTTTAACGTATTGTCATGCATTAATACCAATGCTGAATCTTTGCTGAGGCGTACATCACACTCAATAATGACTGGCTGCAAGTTCGCATTATAAGAAAATGTTTCGATAGCATTCTCGGGGTATCCGGATGTCGGGCCACCGCGATGCAAACTGACCAAAGGATAGCGATTATCGTCATAGGTCAAAAACTGATATAATTCCTCAACATGCTGGAGTTTTAAGCGTTTACCTACCGGCAAGCCGTCCGTATTGTCTCCATGCCGAAAGCAACTGCTTAATACCAGGCAGATCAATAAGAGGAAATAGTGGGCGATACGAGATTTCATTGTTTATTTATTGTGCTCAATAATCAGATCGGCCAGTTCTTCGACACTGGTATTTAATTGATCGATTGTTAGATGGGCTTGCGTATAATGAGGCTCTCTTTCGATCAGTTTTTCTTCAATAAATAAGCGGAGTTCTTCAGGTGATTTTCCGATCAGAATCGGTCTTTTGTGAAGTTTTGATTGCGAAAGCCTGTCAAATAGTGCTTTTGGAGACATGTGTAAATACACTGCATAGCCGTTTGCCTTAATCCAATCCATATTGTCGAAGAAACAAGGTGCACCGCCCCCTGTTGAGATTACAGCTGCTTTCTCCGCAAATTTACGCAATTGCTCGCGTTCCAATGCGCGAAATGCATCTTCGCCATATTGCGCGAAATATTCAGTAATACTCATGCCGATTTGCTTGACGATCTCCTCATCAGTGTCTATAAATGGCAGCTCTAGTTTACTGGCAAGTTTTTTACCAAGGGTAGTTTTTCCACTTCCCATATAACCAATCAAAAATATAGGTTTAGGCATAGGTATTATTTGTCTTTACTTAGAAATTCATCTTCAATGGATTTGGCGTCCGGAAAATTATTATAATGCCATTTTCCGATCACGTTTCCTCCTTTTAAGAGTAGTACGCCTGGATTTGCTCTGACCATACTTTTCAAAGGAACTAGATCGGCGTAGAATATCTCCGCGATTAATTGCATTTTATCACTCAGATATTGAGCGTCTTTCGATGCTGACGCGGTTAATAGGACGACACGGAGTCCGTTATAATCCTTTGTTAACTGGATAGCGGATTGATTGATCTTTTGGATGGCATCAATATTGGCCGTCGAAAGATCTTTTGCAACGATAATAAGATTGTAATAAGGATTAGCAATGATTTCTTGTGTGTGATCAGCTCCGTCTGCATCAGTGATCAAAAGATCTGGAATAGGAATATCATACCCCTTTTTGACTAATTTACTCTCAGGTTCACCTATAATTTCCCATGATTCATCTTCCCATAGTTTATCAGCCATATAAGTTTTGTCGTTGACCTTTTTAGTTTCGCCTGTCTTTTTATTTTTCATGGTATAGATTTGCTCAAACAGATCCCCTTGTTTGCCTTCTGGCAATACCATTAACGAAGGTAAATTGTTGCCAACCTTATAGGGTAAAAAGTCAATAAATGGGAGGTAGTTTACAGTATAAATACCGATACCTAAGGAGATAACCGCTGTAATCATTGTAACAACAAATTGATTGCCTGATCCTTTGATAATCGATCGCAACTGTTTTCGGTTAAAAAATATTACTAGAATCAACGCCAGCAGCACGAGGTCTTTGGAAAATGATTGCCAAGGTGTGAGGGGGATTGCATCTCCAAAGCATCCACAGGATGTTACAACCTCGAAAAAAGCCGAATAGAAGGTCAAAAAGGTGAAAAATAGGATCAGCAGGAGTAGGCCCCAAGCAACTGTATTGCCATATAGCCCCAATAATAATAGTGCTCCTAATAGAATTTCAAAACCACAGATCACAACAGCGATTGCGGTAGCATACTCATTAAAGACTGTGAGATGAAACACCTCAAAGTATTCTTGGAGCTTATAGCCAAACCCGGTCGGGTCATTGGCTTTTATAAAGCCTGAGAATATGAAAAGAAGTCCGGTAAAAATTCGGCAAAACCCTAATAAATAATTCGTTTTGGTACGCTGCTGTGTCAATGTCATAATCCGGTTATTGTTGTGCTATTCCTAATTTAATCAATGCAAAAACTGCGTAATTGAGCATATCCTGATAATTAGCAGGAATACCCTCAGAAACAAGCGTTTGCCCGTCATTATCTTCGATTTGTTTAACTCGGTGTATTTTCATTAAGATCAGATCTGTCATGGAAGATACACGCATATCGCGCCAAGCTTCACCGTAATCATGATTTTTAGCGAGCATAAGATCTCTTGTTTCAGTCACCTTTTCGGTATATTTTTGGTTCACAAAGGTTGTATCCAAATTTTCTTCGCCATCTTCTCCCAAATCAATCTGAATCATGGCCATGACACAATAATTTATGATACCAATATATTCGTCAGCGATTCCCTCGCCTACTTTGGAAACTTTTTTGATTTCTAGTGTGCGTATACGCTGTGCTTTGATATAAATCTGATCTGTAATGGAAGATAGGCGCATAATTCGCCAAGCTGTTCCATAATCTTTTGTTTTTTTTATAAATAAATCCTGACAATGCTTGATCACATTGTTATATTCCTGAATGGTATCCATATCGTTGATTGAAGAAACTTGATGAGACAAGTTGTGATTACATTACAAATATAATTAGAAAATAATACTTCCGACGGTCAAATGAATGTACAATTTATGCTTTATTAATAAAATATAGATAATAATTTTGGATATTACCACAATATAAAGTTCGCAGGGTAAAGCACTAGGCAATGCTCAAATACATGGTGTAGATTTCTTGCTTTCTGTTTGCTAAAATATTTAATTGGGATAGTTTTAAAAGAGTGGATTAGTTTGCCAACTTTAGCTAATAAAAAAAATAAATTCATGGATTTTCAACAACCTGTTATTAGGAAAGTAAAGATCATTCGATATGTACAGCCATTTCGGGAGGGAGGGTCTTTACCGGCACTGGTCGATGCTGATGATGGCTTCAGTTATGTCATAAAATTTAGGGGAGCAGGGCAAGGGCGGAAGGCCCTCATCGCCGAATTGATTGGCGGAGAGCTGGCAAGACTGTTAAAATTGCGCGTCCCCGAAATAGTGTTTGCCGATTTGGACGAGTCCTTTGGTCGGACAGAGCCTGATGAAGAAATTCAGGATCTACTTAAATTCAGTGTGGGCAAAAACCTAGGCCTACATTTTCTGAGCGGAGCCATCACATTCGATGCAAATGTTGACGTTATTGCGGCGGAAGAAGCATCCAAGATTGTTTGGTTAGATTCACTCTTAATGAATGTGGACCGAACTGTTCGGAACACAAATATGCTGATATGGCACAAAGAACTTTGGTTAATAGATCATGGTGCTGCTTTATATTTCCATCACAGCTGGGATAACTGGGAGGAACAGTCGTTAAAGCCATTTGTTCAGATCAAAGATCACGTACTGTTAAAAAATGCCAGTAGGGTGGGGGAGATAGATGCGGAATATCGTTCACTTTTTACGGAGACGGTATTTCGTGACATATTAGCCGTGGTACCGGATGAGTGGTTGGAAGATTCCGAACGTGAACTTTCGGCGGCGGATGCGCGAGAAGTATATGTTTCTTTCTTGAAACGCCGTGTAGCCAATTCATCCATTTTTGTAAAGCAAATTGAAGATGCCAGAAAAGACCTTATATGAGTACGCTGTGGTACGTTTGATACCACGGGTGGAACGCGAGGAATTTATTAACGTAGGTGTAGCTCTGTATTGTCGCAAGTACCGTTATGCGAAAATGATTTATTTTGTCAATGAACAGAAAGCGCGGTCGCTTTGTCCGGATATTGAATTGGAAATGATTGAAAATCATCTGTCTTCTTTCCAGCGAATCTGTCATGGAGAAAGAGATGCCGGCAAACTTGCTGAGCTGGATATCACCGAACGTTTTCGTTGGTTGACAGCGAAGCGGAGTACCTTGATCCAATGTTCGGCCTCACATCCCGGTTTGTGTGAAGATCCAGAAGTTACATTGAGAGAGTTGTTTGAGCGTTTGGTTCTTTAGGCCAAAGGATTTATTCCATTAGCGAGCGGATTTAAAGTGATGGTCAAAGCCGTTAAGTTTTTTAGTATAAGGCTTAATCTATCAATATTGTATAGTATATTTGTTTCAATAAATTAGTGAAGATGCATGATTTTTATCAACATATCTATGAGCAGCAATTGGCTGTTTTAGAAATGCCTTCTAATAAGAAGATCTGTGGATGGGCTATCCGAATTTTGGATGTGCTCTTTCCGGAACGAAATTCAGGCGATATGAAATCTGTCGATGATGTGAAGCTCGCTTTTGAGCAATTTGAATTGGAACTGGAGCAGCTTTTGAGCAAATCCAAAGCTTGTCAAAGCTGCAATCATTCGGACGTAGCGCATAAATTCTTTGAACGGATTCCACAACTTTATGAACTGATGTGCTGGGATGCCGATGCATTGATGGACGGGGATCCCGCAGCGCAGAACAAGAGAGAGGTCGTACGTACTTATCCTGGTTTTTTTGCGATCTGTATTTTCCGGATGGCCAATGAACTGCATCGTTTGGGTGTTCCTTTGATACCACGTATATTGACGGAGCATGCTCATTCCAAAACTGGAATAGATATCCATCCTGGAGCAACGATAGGCCATCATTTGCATATTGATCACGGAACCGGACTGGTCGTTGGTGAAACTTGTACTATTGGTAATTATGTAAAGCTTTATCAGGGGGTAACTTTAGGCGCACTGAGTGTGGATAAGGTTTTTTCCAATGTAAAGCGGCATCCGACTATAGGTGATCATGTGATTATCTATTCCGGTGCTACCATTCTTGGCGGCGAAACACAGATCGGTCATCATTCGGTGATTGGCGGTAATGTGTGGTTGACAAGTTCTGTAGAGCCGTATACCACGGTATACCATCAGGCTACATCAAAGTTTATAGATTCGAAACCAATAAATTAAATACCATGGGAAATATCATAGATACGATTGGGAATACGCCATTAGTCGAGATTACGCAATTCCATACCAACCCGAAAGTGAAGATTTTTGCGAAAATGGAGGGTAATAATCCAGCTGGTTCAGTTAAAGATCGTGCAGCGCTCAATATGATCCGTTCAGCGATGGAACGTGGCGATATTACAAAAGATAGCAAATTGATTGAGGCAACTAGTGGTAACACAGGAATCGCATTAGCTATGATTGCAGGTATATATGGGCTGAGCCTAGAACTTGTGATGCCCGCTTCTTCCACCCGTGAGCGAACGCTTACGATGGAGGCGTATGGAGCGAAAGTTACCCTGTTGGAATCGATGGAAATATGCCGTGATTATGCGGAAGAAAAGGCTGAAAAAGAGGGCTATTATATATTGAATCAATTTGCGAATCCAGATAATTACCAAGCACATATCAAGACCACAGGTCCTGAAATCTGGCGTGACACAGATGGCAAGATTACACATTTTGTAAGCGCCATGGGCACCACAGGAACAATCATGGGTAACTCCATCTACCTGAAAGAAAAAAATGCAGCCATTCAGATTGTAGGTTGCCAGCCCACTCCTGAATCATCGATACCAGGTATACGGCGTTGGCCCGAGGCCTATTTACCTAAGATTTTTGATCCGCGTAGAGTAGATCGTGTTCTCGATATATCCCAACAGGAGGCCACTGAGCTTGCCCGGGAGCTTGTTAAGCGCGAAGGTGTTTTTGCGGGGATGAGTACGGGGGGAGCCTTAGCCGGAGCACTCAAAATTGCGAATGAAATTGAAGCGGGCGTTATTGTATTTATTGCCTGCGACCGCGGTGACCGTTACTTGAGTTCGGATCTTTTTGGCTAAAAAATAACATAAAAAATGCCCGGCCCACTAGGAGATTATGCTAATTTAACCCAATCTTAGTGGGCTTTTTGGAATTCAGCGTCATGCCCAAAGGTTATGAGGTTGCTGTCGGGGTCCAAAATTGAAAACTCACGTTGACCCCAAGGCTTGGTATCAAGTTTTCCATTGGGGTGTATAGCTACGTTGTTTTCCTGAAAAGATTGATACAAGCGGTCAATATCGTCTGTACGGACGTACACCATACCATAATTTTCTTTGGGTGAAAGTTCTTTAAATTCAAAAAAATGGATTTCAACATGATCTTTTTTTAGCATGAGATAGCCCTCGTAATCGACGCTCCCGATCAATGAAAAACCAAGTTTATGTACATAAAAATCCTTTGTAATGGATTTATTGCGCATCGGTAGTTTGGGGTGAATGGCAGTCAATTTCATCTGTTTATATAAATAAAGTTCCGTTGAATCAATTCTGTTAGTTGCCTCTTTCAAAGATAGTTATTTATTGTACCTCAACATAATCATATCTTTCAATAACTGGCCATTTTCATATATAGGCCGCTCATAATTTTTTATAAAAAAGTCTTTACGAATTCCGTATTTAACAAATCCATTTCGTTCATAGAAACGAATTTGTGCGAGTCCGCAATCTGCGGTACCTACGATCAGGTTAGCATATTGCTGGTAATTGGCCTTAATAAAATCAAGCAATTGGGTTCCGAGTCCCATGCCTTGAAATGCTGGAGATACGGCGATGTTTTTAATTTCCAATGTTTCTGAATCGACCGGATATAAACAAAAAACAGCAATCGGCATTTTCACGTCATATACGACATACACTAGGGATTCGTAAAGGTATTTATCGATTGCATGTACCGTTTCGTCTGCTAAAAGCAACAAATCATAAGGGTATTCCTTATGATTTGTAATATGCTTTATTTGATAGCGATTGTGCATTGATAAGAATTCGCTAATTTCTGTGAATCTAAAGCTGAGACTAATTGAAATGATATAAAAAGATGACGTCACCTACGTAAGCCGGTTTTGTACTATCTTTGATTTTCAATGTAGCTTCTATGGTTACTTTGATAACACCTCTTAAATTGACGACAGACTTTACCAGTGTATGTAGCTGCACCGCATTGTCAACCAAAACGGGCTGTGCAAAACGTAGGTTTTCGATCCCATAATTGATTTCCATTTTGACATTTCTTACTTCAGCTATTTGTTTCCATAAATAGGGAATGAGGGACAAAGTCAGATAGCCATGGGCTATAGTTGATTTAAAAGGGCTATCAGTTTTTGCTTTTTCACTATCTAAATGAATCCATTGATGGTCGAGTGTTGCATCCGCAAATTGATTAATTTGTTTTTGATCAATAACATGCCATTGGGATTCGCCTAATGATTTTCCTTCAAAGGCTTTGTACTCTTCATAATTGTTAATTATTGTCATATGTAATCTTTTTATCGCGTTTTGTTTTTGTCGGTCCCCCTTATGTATGGTGAAGGGAAGACGAATTTGTGGCTAAATATAACTATACTTTTAAGAATCCTAAAGATATCCTTTATTTAAAAGGTGATGGAGTGAAATAACAAGCTAAGCTGGTCCGTCACCAATTCATTATCCGTTTTGTGTAGTTGCATAAGTATTTTCAACGTAAGATCTGAAGTTTTCGAGTATGGCCTTCCATCCATTACGCTGCATATCAATCGAATTTTCAGATTCAGCATCGAAAATTATGGTGACTTCAGTTACAGATTTTTTAGCATTGAAGTTGACTTCAACATGACGTCCATCAGGCATGACATAGGCTATTTTTTTAAAAGGCTCTAGTGCGGTATAGCTGCCTTCAAAATCAAACCCCATCGATCCATTTTTTGCTTCCATTCGATTTTTGAACTTTCCTCCAATGCGTAAGTCGTTGATTGAACTTGTGCAGTGCCAATCATCTGAGGCATGGTTCCATTGCATGATATCTTCTGCCGAGTTATACGCATTCCAGACCGTTTCTACGCGCACGTTGATAGCGGTTTCAATTTTTATCCGTTCCATATAATGTGACTCTGTTTTCTATTTTAATACATGTTTTTTACGTTAATAACAGGAAAATTTGTGTTTTGTTATATCTGTTTCCAGATAATTATCAAGATATAATAAAAAGGCTAAAATTGAAACTTATTTTAGTGCAATTAAATGGTTTCTCTTAAAGTTTGTTACCTTTAAGGGATGTAAGACTTAAATACGATTCATATGTCCTTCAAATTCCTTATTATCTCTTTTTTCCTGTTTTCGCCAAGTTTGATTTTTGCTCAGCACTATAGAACGACAACCGATGTTGCGTATTGCAAACCTAACGAGCCGGATTCTTATAAGAAAGAACGTTGTAAATTGGATATTTATATCCCGACAGATCGTAAAAATTTTGCTACCATTGTTTGGTTTCATGGGGGGGGATTAGAAGAGGGGAATAAATTTATTCCACTTGAACTTAAAGAGAAAGGTGTGGCGGTTATAGCGGTCAATTATCGATTAAGTCCTAAAGCAAAAGCTCCTGAATATATTGAAGATGCTGCAGAAGCTGTTTCCTGGGCATTCTCAAACATTGCCAATTATGGTGGAGATCCTTCAAAAATTTATGTTTCGGGCCATTCGGCGGGTGGGTATTTGGCTTTAATGGTAGGCTTAGATAAGCATTATCTTCAAAAATTTGGTGTTGATGCAGATCGTATAAAAGGCCTGGCGCCAATCAGTGGACAGACCAATACACATTATACAATAAAAAAGGAACGTGGACAATCGATGGTGATTCCTCAGATTGATCAGTTTGCACCACTTTCATTTGTACGCAAAGATGCGCCGCCCATCCTCCTGATCACCGGCGATCAGCAATTGGAAATGGCTACACGGTTCGAGGAAAATGCACATTTGGCAGCAATATTAAAGCAGGTTGGACATACAAAAACCTCACTCTATCAGCTGCAGGGCTTTGACCATGGTGGTGTATATGCGCCTGCCTGTCTGCTGATGCTTAACTGGATTAGGCAAATTGAAAAGTAGTTTTATGTATTTAAATAGCGTGTCAAAATAGGCCTTATTGAAATATCATAAACAAAAAATAAAATAGTACAATTGTTCATTCAAAAATTCTACCGACATTTACTTCAGAAGTAACGTATATAGTTACTTGGAAAATTTCAATCCGTTATGTGGACAAAACGCGGTATCGTATTTATAATCTGTATTATGGGGCTTTTTTTTGCTCCAAATAGGTTATTTGCCTGCCATGCGCCGTCGGAAAAAAACAGTCAGGAAGAAAAATCATGTTGTCTTGATGAAACGCAAAAGACAAGAGACACAGCAACCGTCGATTGTTGTAAAGATAATGGAGCAGAGTCGGCGGCTTCAGACGATCGGGTAGATGACTGCAGTAAGCGCTGTGGAGAAAAGTCTTGCCGTGTCTCCTTTCAATATCGTTTTATTGTGTCAGTAATCGAAGCTCCGCAGATTTTACCGGCGTATGCCGATGCTTCAAGCTCCTATGCGCGCTATAAGCAACCTTTTTGTACAGATATATATATATCCATTTGGCAGCCTCCTCAGCTCGCTCAACAATAGATTGATAGCCCATGCTATGTCTTTTTGGATAGGTTTTCTGTCCGAGCCCGATTTATTTAGCTTATGAAAATCCCTTTGGATCTATCGGATTCAATGCATACATCTATTGATTGCTGTACCGTAATTTTCATCAGTATTCATTTATATACAACATATCATAATCATGAGATTAATTTCATTACTTGGTTTGGTAATCTCGGTATTACTATCCACTCAATATACATATGGACAAATTAAAAATGCAAAGACAGCCACAGTAAAGATCTTCGGAAACACTACGGCTGTTAAAAAGATAATTGAAAAAGTTGGCAGCGATGGACACACTGCGATCGTTGACTGGGATCCGACATCCAAACTAGCATCTATTACTTATGATCCTTCAAAAACAAGTGCTGATGAAGTTCTTAAGCGTATAGCATTGGCAGGCTTCGACAATGAAAAGTTCCTGGCTCCAGATGATGTCTATGCGCAATTGGCTAAAGCTGAGCAATATGAACGCGTGCTAAAACCAGCATCAAAAAATCGAGCTGAACAGCAGGTCGATCATAATAAGCACAATCAGGGCGGCCAAACAGCAAATAATGCTTCCCGTGTTCACCCTTCGAAGATAACAGAACCTGAAAAAGAGAAGACAGCGTTTGGCCAGTTGGCAAACCATTATTTGGGGCTAAAAGATGCTTTGGTGAAGACCGACGCACAGGGAGCTGCAGTCAAAGCCACCGCGTTGAAGGAAGCGATCAAAGCAGTCGATATGAATAAGCTTACGCATGCTGAACATACGGTTTGGATGAAGGTGATGAATAGCTTAGCATCTGATGCATCGGGCATCGCCCAAAATAAAGATGTGGCTAAGCAACGCGTGACTTTTGCTTCTCTTTCAAACGCTTTTTATGAACTTCTCAAGGTGAGTAAATTGGATGGACCTATTTATTATCAGCATTGTCCCATGTATGATAATGGCAAGGGTGCGCATTGGCTCAGTAAAGAGAACGCGATAAAAAATCCTTTCTATGGGGCGCAAATGATCGGTTGTGGAAGCACGGTAGAAACGTTAAACTAATCGCCTCCCTATGGATTATTTTCATATTGGTTGGCTTGAAGAATGGCAACTGTACGTGGTGTAGGACTTCGCAGTGATACAAAAGTCTGGATAAACTATTTAATATTGATTTTGTTGATAAGTTTGTCAGTTACACCACTGATCACGGGGCATCCGGGTGTGAGGTTGGTCTATCAGTATGGGGTAGGACCTATGGGTAACAGAATACTAATTAAGTAAATGAATTAAGATGAGTAAAAAGAGTAATATATTAACCGTTGTTTTACTATTGATGGCGCAATTGACGGTGCTGGCCCAGAAAGTGGTTCGTCACGACCTTTATGTACGGGATACAATCGTCAATTATGCCGGCAAATCAAAACGGGCAATCGCTGTAAATGGACAGATTCCGATGCCTACCCTGACTTTTACAGAAGGGGATACGGCAGAGATTATTGTTCACAATGAGTTAAAAGAGAGTACTTCGCTACACTGGCATGGTGTTTTTTTGCCGAACAAAGAAGACGGCGTACCGCATTTGACGCAGGAACCGATAAAACCAAATTCAACTTACACCTATCGTTTTCCGATAATCCAGCACGGTACACATTGGTATCACTCGCATTCAGGCCTGCAGGAACAGATCGGTATGTATGGTAGCCTGATTCTCAACAAGCGTGCTGATGATAAGACTTTCCGAAAAGGAATTGATGATTTACCCACGATTCCCGTCATATTGAGTGAATGGACAAATTACAATCCAGACAATATACAGCGGATGCTGCATACAGCAAACGATTGGGCAGCGATAAAAAAAGGTTCAACACAATCGTACGTTGAAGCTATTAAAGCAGGAAAGTTTAAGACGAAAGTCACGAATGAATGGAAACGTCAGCTTGCGATGGATGTCAGTGACGTTTATTATGATAAGGTGTTGATGAACGGGGCTCATTCCACGGATTTGAATTCGGTGAATGGTAAAGCATTGAAAGCAGGAGATAGAGTACGTTTACGAATTTCCAATGGTGGTGCTTCGTCTTATTTTTGGCTGCGCTACGCAGGTGGTAAAATTACCGTTGTTGCAAATGATGGGAATGATGTGGTACCAGTGGAGGTCGATCGATTAATGATCGCAGTATCGGAGACTTATGATGTCGTTGTAACAATCCCAAATGAAGCTACAGCTTATGAATTTATGGCAACCACGGAAGATCGCACACAATCTACAAGCTATTTTATCGGTAATGGTATCAAACAGTTGATCTCCCCACTTCCCCGCCTTAAATATTTTGAAGGAATGAAGATGATGAACGACATGATGAAGATGAATGGCGATCTCAATGATATGGGCATGAAGATGAGTCTGAATCAGATGGATATGAATGTGGTGATGTATCCCGAAATTACAGGCGATGGAAAGAAAAAAGAAGATCACAATAAACATAGCGGTATGGATCATGGACAAATGAACATGGACGAAGATCCCAATCGTTATAATGCCAATGCATTAGGTAATATTGTCACGCTGAACTATGCGATGCTAGAGTCTCCTCAGGCGACTGAATTCCAAAAAGAAGCCCCCATACGAGATCTCAAATTTACGCTTACCGGAAATATGAGCCGTTATGTATGGAGCATGGACAACAAAATTCTCTCTGAGACGGATAAGATACCTGTAAAAAAGGGTGAGGTATTGCGCATTACCCTCTATAACAATTCAATGATGCGTCATCCCATACATCTGCATGGCTTTGACTTTCGCCTGCTGAATGGAAAAGGAGCTAATGCGCCGCTGAAAAATGTGGTTGATGTTATGCCTATGGAGACCGATACGATCGAATTTTTAGCCAATGAAGAGGGGGACTGGTTTTTTCATTGCCACATTTTGTACCATATGATGGCTGGTATGAATCGAGTTTTTGCTGTTGGGGATTACCAAAACCCCTATCTTCCGAACAAAACCAAAGCCTATAAACAACTGCAAATGGAAAGTAATATGACGCATTTCATGGCGCAAAATGATTTTGCGACAAATGGAAATGATGGGCAGGCAATGTTTCAGAATGCACGTTGGCAGCTTGGCTCGGAATGGCGATTGGGCTATAATGATATGCACGGTTATGAGGTGGAAACCCATTTAGGCCGATTCTTCGGGAAGATGCAATGGTTTATGCCTTTTGTAGGCTTTGATTATCGTTACCGTCGTATGGGGGAGGATGAACATGAAACAAATATTTTCGGACAGGCAAATAAAAAAGATAGCCGCAAAGCGCTAAGTTTAGGTTTTATGTATACTTTGCCCATGCTAGTTAACGTTCAGGCAGAGGTTTATCACGATGGCATTATACGACTGCAACTGATGCGTGAAGATATTCCGATCTCCAGAAGGATCCGTGGTGATTTTATGGTCAATTCAGATCGTGAATATATGATGGGGCTAAACTATGTCATTACCAAAAATATGGCCTTTAGAACGCATTATGATAGTGATATGGGGTTTGGTGTAGGCTTGTCGTTAAATTATTAAGGGGTAGATCAGCATAGGCGAAATCGCTAGTATGGAAACAGAATAGCTGATTTTTAAAAGAGAAAATAAAAAATGCCAGAAATCAGAAATCTCTGGCATTTAATCATAGTGTGAATTTTATGACGACAAAAGTTTTAATGCTTAAATCATCCATTTAAATAGGCTGGCTCCCCAAGAGAAACCTGCGCCAAAGGCGGTTAACATGACTAAGTCACCTGTATTTAATTTTTTAATATTTTGCCAAATACATAATGGAATTGTGGCAGCAATCGTATTTCCTAGGTATTCTATATTACTTAGAGCTCTGCCTTCTGGTATATTAAGGCTACGTCCAACAGCATCGATGATCCGCTGATTGGCCTGATGTGGAATTAACCAGCTGATATCTTCAATCTGTAGGTTGTTGCGTTGCAATACCGTAGTACAGGCATCGCTCATAGACTGTACAGCATGTCTGAATACAGTTTTACCATCTTGTTTCAGAAATCTGTTGTCATTTACAGGAAGATTACTGTCGATGGGATACAAAGAACCACCAGCCTCTATTTTTAAAAATTCTTTTCCCGCGCCGTTACTGCAAAGATAAGCGTCCATAATACCCCCTTCTAATGAAGGCTCCAGCCAGATAACGCCAGCACCATCCCCAAAAAGAATATTGGTTGATCGGTCTTTTAAATCTACATATGTACTGATATTATCGGCTCCGACAACAAGTACGTTTTTGTAACGTCCTGTCTCCACCAAAGCAGCAGCCATATCCAGGGCATATAGAAATCCAGAGCAAGCTGCGTTGACATCAAAAGCCCAGACATTAGTAAGCCCTAATTTTTCTAAAATAATATTGGCTGTTGCCGGCATCGGCATATCGGGTGTAGAAGTCGCTACAATGAGCGCATCTACATCTTTCAGTTTTTTATGATATTGTTCCGCCAGATTCTGTATCGCTTTTACAGCCATATCTGATGTGGCAAGATTCTCTTCTAAAATTCTTCGTTCCTTAATACCTGTACGTTTGATAATCCATTCATCGGATGTATCGCAAAACTGTTCTAAATCTGTATTTGATCTCTTATTCGGTGGAATATATCCGCCAATACCGGTTATTGCGGCATATGGCCTGCTGGGTATTCTCTCCGTCATAAATTAATGTACTCCATTCTCTCTTATTGTATCGCTATCCAATTGGAATAGCTCTGTGCGTTTTTGCACTGTAAAACTACGGTTAATTTGTGCGATTGATAAGTGAAAAAAATGATTTTTGACAAAATAATTACCTTTTACCAACACTTTTAACTGTTTTTTACGTATTGCCTATACTAATCTTCTAAACGGTTTTAATGAAGCGAAATTAAATATTGAATGTGTTTGTGTTTTCAGAATTTTAATCTAATGACGTTCGTCCAAAATGGAAAATGGTCTAACCAAACGACTAATTGAAATTGATTAGGATTGAAGCTTTGACTGTTCCAACACTTCGGCCAGAATCGTGATTCCTTCTTTAATCAGTTCCTCCGATAAAGAGCCATAGCCGAGTCGTATTCCACCAAATGTACGTTCTTTAGTGTAATTTTCGGGATGCGGTATATGTACTGATTTTTCCTTTAGTTTTTGGAATAACAACGCCCAGTCGATTTGGTGTTTAAGGGATAGCCATATGGCCAATCCTCCTTTAGGGGATGTATAGTCCACATGATCCGGTAGAAATTTATCCAATTGGGCGACCATAAAATCACGCTTCTTTTTGTACAGCTGTGTTGCTTTTCGGATATGTCTACGGATGGTTCCATCCTGAATGAGCTCCAGCACTGCTTGCTCCATGATGTTGTCTCCCTGAATATCGATGATGGATCGGAGTTCGGTAATTTGCTGGAGCAGATATTCGTTTCTCGTTGCAAGATAACCGATACGGAGTGCTGGCGCAACCACTTTGCTCAACGTGCCGATGTAAACATTATTGATCAGTTCAGGCTGTGAGGCGAGCGGGTAATAGGGGGCTTGTTCAAAATGAAATTCGTAATCGTAATCATCTTCGATGATTATAAAGTTATATTTGTTGGATAGATCAACTAATTGAGCACGGCGTTCTTTGCTTAATGTTACGGTGGTTGGATATTGTCTATGTGGGGTAAGGTACAAAGCCTTGATGGGATTCTTTTTCAATAGATGTGGTAGCAGCTCCTCAACCTTAAGCCCATTTTCATCTACCGGGATAGGAATTAATTTTGCTCCAGCTTTTTCAAAGATCTTCCAGGCCGAATGATATCCTGGAGATTCCACAAAAATATAGTCATTGTGCTGTAACAAGCATTGGGCAACAAGATACATGGCCATTTGGCTACCCCGACTGATACAGATATGATCTTCATTGATGCGCATGTTACGCTCGATGTTAAGCATGTTTGCGATTTCCTGCCGAAAATCAATATGGCCCCTCGGATCAGCATAACCCATCATTTTCCAGCGTGCACTGCGTTTAAATAGTTGACGATAAGCTCTTCCAAGCTGCTCTACCGGCGCAATTTTACTGTCTGGATTACCGTCATCGAAGATGATGCGCTGGGGAGCCTGATGATCTGACCATGCTATCTTTTGTTCCGTATATAGGTTGGAGCCATAAGGTAATTGTGCTGCAACAAATATACCTCTACGCGGTTGACTAAGTAACCAGCCTTCGCTGACTAGCAACTGTATGGCCTCAATTACTGTATTCCGGTTCACTTTTAGCTGGGCTGCAAGTGATCGACTGCTCGGTAAGGCCGTTCCTTTCGGCAGCCTGCCTGATTGTATGGCTGCGGCAACATTATCTGCTATTTGGATGTAAATTGCTTTTGCAGAAGATCTGTCAATGTCTATTGTTAAATTCCAAGGTCTAAGCATGGGGCTTTCATATCGGGTAATTATCCAAAGATACGATTGTTCAGCAGGATTAAAATATGCTGGATGTCGCGCGCGAGATCAGCGCTAAGCTATTGTTTTTAAGATGAGTTATTTGCTTTGTTGTCCGCGTCGGCTGGACTAGTAGTAAATAACCTTTTTGGACTAGTACTTAAAGTATATTTAAGCTGATTTTTGAGTTTTATTAATACGAATTGATTCATGAAACCATTTCCAGTTTTTGAGAAAGTTGATATTGCAATCGAACGCGCTTTAGGTTGCTTTGTGTATGATGACCAGCAGCAGTCCTATTTGGATCTATATGGCGGGCATGCAGTTATTTCTGTTGGGCATAGTCATCCCCATGTTATCGCACAGGTTTTACAACAGATCAATAAGATTGGATTTTATTCAAATGCGGTTAAGAATGACTTGCAGGACCGTTTTGCTCAACGCCTAGGCTTAGCTTGTGGTTATCCGACCTATGCTGTCTTTTTTAGTAATTCTGGTGCTGAGGCAAACGAAAATGCGCTGAAGTTGGCTTCATTCCATACGGGGAGGAGGAAAGTCTTAGCAATGTCCAATGCGTTTCATGGAAGGACCTCAGCGGCAGTTTCGGCAACGGATATTCGATCTATCCGTGCGCCGCTAAATGAAAGTGAACAGTTTGTTTTCACGCCCTTCAATGATATCTCCAGTTTGAAAAAACAATTGGAAACAGAAGAATACTGCGCTGTAATTATTGAACCTATTCAAGGTGTTGGAGGAATCCATCAGGCAAGTCCTGATTTCTTGCAAGCAGTGAGATCAATTTGTACAGCAACGGGTACGTTGCTTATTTTGGATGAAATTCAATGTGGGTATGGACGTACAGGGCTTTTCTTTGCACATCAGCATGCCGGGATAGAAGCCGATCTGATTACTGTCGCCAAAGGAATTGCAAATGGACTTCCCATGGGAGCCACGATTATTTCTCCAAAGATAAAGCCTGTGATGGGACAATTAGGGACTACTTTTGGTGGCAGTCAGGTGGTGTGCGCGGCGGCTTTAGCAGTATTGGATGTTATCCATAACGAACAATTGATCGACAATGCGGCTGCTGTAGGTGAATTTTTGTTAACAGAATTGAGGACAATAGATGGCGTGAGTGAGGTGAGAGGCCGAGGCCTGATGATTGGCGTAGAATTTGAAAACGACATTAAACAACTGCGGGAAGAACTGCTGTTTTCTGAAAAGGTTTTTACGGGGTATGCCGGACGCTATACGCTCCGTTTGTTACCACCGTTGTGTTTCACCCGAAATGACGCAGAGACTTTTCTGAAGAGTCTGCGGAAGCTCGTGCACAAAGATAGATCATCCTACTAACGGTGCATTGATTGATTTTTCAAGAATTTTAGGGGGGCAATCCTTAAAATTGACTGTCGTGTTTTGATAAATGCCGTAAAAGAATTAATTTCAATTTATCTTTTCGATCAGTACTAGCTTATATTTAAATTCATGAAAACAAAAAAAACTTTGCCTACAGCGGGTTTAGTGAGCATTAAAGAGGGTAAATTACTATTGGCATATAGCAACAATAGAAAGGCGTGGTATCTGCCAGGCGGCAAAATTGATGCTGGAGAGGAAGCTTTGCAGTCTCTCCGTCGGGAGATTTTGGAGGAGCTAAATATTAATCTGGATCCGGATAAAATCTCCTATTATTGCCATGTAACAGCTTCGGCATACGGGCTTGTGCCGGAGGTTATCATGGAACAGGAATGTTTTCTATATCCATTAACAGAGCCGATTGAACCCAGTAATGAGATTGGGGCCGTCCGTTATTTTTCACACCAGGAATACCTGGAGGAATCTGTCCAGGTTATTGGTGTTTTGCATGTGTTTGACAAGCTAAAGGCTGATGGATTGATTTAAAATAGCCATTCGTGTTTATATCCCATAACCTTCATTGAGACAGCTGATCCCTTTTGTATCTTTTAAACGGACAATTTTCTGGTTTTGGGTATCTATCCGCCATGCTGTGATGATGGTATTGAAATATTCTTTGTCTTCATCAACATGACTAATGGCTATAATTTCTGTATTTGGTTTATCACCTTGTTTGCAGTTACATAAGCTAAGTTGTTGGTCGGGTTTAAGTTTTTGAATATTGATGGTGTCCAAAATCATGTATTTTACTTTACCTTTACCTGCTTTTTCATCGGGTAACACTTCCTCTAGAATACAGATGCCATTTTTTGCATTTGTAAAGTAGCCGGCAGCAAAGCGGTGGTCTCCCTGCGGATGCTTGTCAGTTTCGACGATTGCACCAGTTGAATACTTGTAGGATTTTAATTCGGCAATCTCATTGATCTCTCTGAATACCCTGCCATATAAAGGATTTCGCTGATCATTCGGACTGTTGAAACTGTACCAACAGCAGATCGATAGCACTGCCAATGAAATGATTAGTGTATGTCTCATGGTGTCAAATCATTAATTACGCTATTAAGATAATAATTCTCTTTGTTATTTTAATGCATGTTTTAATTAAAACCCTATTTTGGTCGACTAAATTTACAAAAAGTAATTAGCGTTTTTTTTAATTCTTTGCGGCCTGTATTTTGGAAGAGCAGTGGGAATCGATCGGCATTAATGGATACATGGCTTTGTTAAAGTCTTTCTTGTGAGGTAGTTTGCATACGCTTTAAAATTTTTCATGTATTTTTGTGCCGTGAAATTTCGATTTAAAAATGGCGAGCAGAAAAATAGTATTATCCTGATTGTCTGTTTGTTGTTGCTGCTGCTGGTAGGGGGAGGACTGCTCGGTATTATCCATCATAAAGTTGATCGTCTTAAGAAAAGAATATTGATTGATTTTGCTGATGAGAATATGTTGCTTGTCAAGAAACAACTAGAATTGTTGCAGCAAGATCTGTACCTTTCTGAGAAAAAGATATTGGAACAACCCGTTTTCGATCCAAAAGAAAGTGGGGATTCCTTATTGGTCATTATCCCTGTAGGTCAGGTTGAAGATGTGGGCAACAGGATGCTAACATTGTTACGTACCCGGACAATACATCATCGGCTGTATCATATTTACATGGATATTGAACGGCTGAATGCTTATTTTTCAAAACTCAACTTTGGAAGGCGCGCTTACTTTGAGATCTATGACGACCGCGGTATCTGTGTGTATTCTCCAGATAATAGGAGGTGGGGACGAAGAAATACTGCAGCATTTTCAAAACAAGGTCAAATTGTCCAGTCTGATTTTCTTCAGCTGGACGTAATGGTCAATTCTTATCCTTCTAACATTCTTTTTGTTGGTGGTGAAATTAAGGTGTATGTTCTGTTGTTGAGCATCGAAGAGGAAATCCAGGAATTGTTGACTTATAGTATCTTGCTCGGTGTGGGGCTGATGCTGGTCGCTATGGCATTAATCTACTTCAATGTTGTGGAGCGGCGTAAAATTCAACAATTGAAATTGCTGGCCTTGGAACAGGAAAATGAATATACGCAGATGCGTCTTGTGCAATTGAGACAACAGATCAATCCACATTTTTTATTCAATACATTTGGTTCACTTCAGTACTTAATCGGAAAAGACGATGAACTGGCCAAGTCTTTTATTGGCAAGATGACTAAAGTATATCGGAAGATGCTGCGTACAGACGAGGCGGAATGGTCTACGCTACGAGAGGAACTGGAATTGGGTAAAGCTTATTTCTTCTTGCAGCAGGTGCGTTTTGGGGCGGCATTAAATGATATGGACATTCAAATTTCAAATGAATTATTGGAAAAAAAGATTCCCCGTTTGGGTTTGCAAATGCTTATTGAGAATGCGATAAAGCATACTCGTATTTCTAAAGAGAATCCGCTTACTATTCGGTTAATCTACATTCCGGAAAGCAACTTGCTGGAAATTAGCAACAACTGGCAGCCTCGGCAGGGGGCAGAGCCGGAAGGAGAGGGGTACGGTCTCAAATATTTATCATCGATCTATACTTATTATACAATGTCTGGTTTTCAGTTCGGAATAGAGGGGGGGCAATTTATTGTACGATTACCACTCGCATAATACCTTATATGCGTAATGAAATTGAAGGTGTCGAACGTGTTCATGTTTTTATCGTGCGTGTTCATACCGCTAAACTACGTGTTCATCCCTTTATGTATTATTCTCTACAATATTTTTAACAAATTTGGATCTTAATCCAGTGGTTTTAGTTTGTGATCAGCCTAATCTTATCCGATAAAATGTCAAGGCCTTTATAGCGTGCAATTTAGGATTGACTTCATGGAATAGATGCAATTACTTTCTGCTATAACTTATCCTCAGCTGATACAAGCTTTGGTTAAACAATGGATATTCGGTTGATATTACATCGCCACCAGTGAAAAACAAATAGCGTGCCACGAGCTCATTTATGCCTTTGAAAGCGAGCTTAAAAATAATTATTTGATGAAAAACACTTATACAAAGCTAGCCATAGGTCTTTTATTTTCAACGGGTCTAATGCAATCTTGTGCCATATTGCAAACAGTTGGTTTAAGAAAAAAAGAGACGGTTATTGCTGCCAAGGATTCGACTGACAAAAAAGACTCTACAGCGGCATACGACAAATTGTTGAAAGATGCACATGTGGATAGTGGGATGTTTACGGTGATCCGTAAGGAAAATAACTACTACTTTGAGATTCCATTGAAAAAGATGGGGCAAGATATTCTATTGATTCAGAAGTTATCTTCTGTTCCATTGGCGCTGAATGAGGCCGGCGTAAATAAAGGGATGAATTATGAAAATAAGGTCATTCGTTTTACCCATCGTAAGGAGAAAAAAGAAGTTTGGGTTTCGGAGATTAAACCACAGGTCGAAGTACCCAAGGGTGATGCGATTGCGGCTTCAGTTTATGATAATTACCGTCCTTCTTATATCGAATCCTTTAAAGTCGAGAGCTACTCCAAAGACTCCAGTGCTGTAGTAATAAAAGTAAACAAGGTTTTTGATGGTTCAGAAAAGAGCTTTACGGATGTGTTTACCTCTTTGGGCTTGGGTACTTCGCCTAAGACCAGTATTTCTACGATCGAAGATATCAAATCATATTCGAATAATATCGTTGTGAAATCGGTATTGTCCACCAAGGTGACCGAAGGGAATGAATCGGTGCCAGTTTCTCTAGAGATAACGAGCAATCTGTATGAGCTTCCAGAAACACCTATGGTTGCGCGTTTTGCCGATCCAAGAGTTGGATTCTTCACTTCACCACGTTGGTATTTTAACGATAAACAACAAGAACTGGATAAGAAAAATCTGGTCAATCGCTGGCGATTGGAACCGAACGATGAAGACAAAGAGCGCTATTTGAAGGGGGAGCTTGTAGAACCAAAGAAGCCGATTGTTTTTTATTTGGATCCGGCGACACCAAAACAATGGCGTCAGGCAATCATTGATGGCGTACACGATTGGCAGGTCGCATTTGAAGCTGCTGGTTTCAAAAATGCAATTCTGGCCAAACAACAGCCCGACAGTGTCAAATTTGATCCGGACGACGCTAACGTTTCTTCTATCGTTTATGCAGCATCTGCACAGGCAAATGCGATGGGGCCGTCCGTCGTTGACCCACGCTCGGGGGAGATATTGGAAGCTGATGTGATCTGGTGGCATAACGTTATGACTATTCTGAACAGCTGGATGCGTATACAGACAGGCATCGTCGATACATCAGTACGTGCTAATGTTTTTTCCGATCAGAAAATGGCACATGCCATTCGTTTTGTATCATCCCATGAAATTGGCCATACTTTGGGGCTTATGCATAATATGGGGGCATCGGCAAGTTTCCCCGTAGACTCATTACGTAGTAAAAGCTTTACCGCAAAAATGGGAGGAACAGCACCTTCTATCATGGATTATGCGCGTTTCAATTATGTAGCGCAACCTGAGGATGGTGTAGAACAGATTACCCCGGTGATCGGCGCATACGACAAGTATGCGATTGGCTGGGCCTACCGCTGGTACGGTAAAACACAGCCTTGGGATGAAATACCTTTGTTGAGAAAGGAAATTGATAGCCATGTACACGATCCGATCTATCATTATGGTGAGCAACAGGATTCCAAAAATATCGTTGATCCGCGGGCTCAATCGGAAGATCTTGGTGATGACGCCATGAAAGCTGGTGAATATGGTATGCTGAATCTGCGTCGTATGATGCCAAATATAATCAATTGGACCACTAAGATAGGCGATGATTACTACCGTGCTGGTAAATTATATATGGGAGTTGTCGGTCAATGGTACGCGTATGCGGACCATGTCTTAAATAACATCGGGGGTATCTATCTAGAAAATGCCGTTTTGGGCGATCAAAAAGATGCGTATAGTCCAGTGCCGAAAGAAAAACAGGTGCGTGCTTTGGAATACCTCAAGAAAAATGTCTTTTACATGCCCGAGTGGTTGTTCGTGCCGGCGCTGATGGCAAAAACTTTTCCGTTGAGAGATTCGCCGATAGGACCATTTGAGTACGCTCCTTATAACTTACAACGTGAATTTCAATACGCTATGTTGTATAAACTTGTGAACGATGAGCGTCTACTGCGTATGGTTGAGATGGAAAATCTTTTTGGAAGTCAAAAAGCATGGAGTGCACCTGAGTTTCTGACTTCTGTACGTCAGACAATTTTTGCTAAAACCATCAGTGGACAACCGTTGGATCTTAAAACACGGATGCTTCAACAAAACTATGTGGATGTGCTGATGGTCTCTACAAACAAATCCATGGAGAAGTTAAACGCGAAGAAACTGGCAGGCATTGAGCAACTGGTTGAAGCGACACGACCTGCTCTATGTTTGCATTCACAAGATGCATCCTCTTCACCAGTTGCACTTCGGAATGTCCATGTCACCGGTATGATGCGCACGTCCGATATGCTGACCTACAAACGCGCTGAACTATATGAGATCTACCAGTTGCTGAAACAAAAGCAGCGGACTGGTGATGCCATAACAAAATCGCATTACATGGATCTTTTACTACGTATTGCAAATACCTTAGAATTAAACTAATATATTAACATCTACCAAAATGAATAAGTTTTTAATACCGTTGACCTTCATGTGTGTGCACGTTGCGCATGCGCAGGAATCTAGGGAACTGAAAGGAAAGGTACTGGATGCGGTCACGTTGAAACCGGTCGTGGGGGCGACGGTTGTCGTTGAAAGTTCGGCAGTAGCAGAGGATATCGGTGTACCCAATCAGGTACAGCAGTCGGCATTGGGGTCGTTGACCGATGCGGCAGGTGAATTTCGACTGAAAGTGCCTAATAATTTAAAATATGTTACGATTAGCTATGTCGGATACCAGCGAATTCAGGTACCGGTATTTCAGGATCATAAAACCATTTTGTTGCAGCCTAGCGGCGAATCTTTGGATGAGGTGATTGTAACGGGTTATACCGATATCAAAAAACGTAAAAATACGACGGCCTACAATAAAATTAACGTCGCTGATATCAAACAGACGGGAGTTGCATCGATCGACGAAATGTTGGCTGGTCAGGTCGCAGGTTTGCAGCTGAGTAATTTTAATGGTGGACCAAACAGTGCCCCACAGATCCGTATCCGTGGTACGGTATCACTCAATGGTACACAAGACCCATTATGGGTTATCGATGGCATGCCGATTGAAGGAGCTGAATTGCCAAAAAGAATTGATAAAGACAATTTGAATAGCTTGAGTAATCTTCCGATTGCAGGTATCAATCCTGATGATATCGCCGATATCACGGTATTAAAAGATGCAGCGGCAACTTCCATCTATGGCGCGAGGGCGGCAAATGGAGTCATTGTGATTACCACAAAAAGAGGTAAATCTGGACCTGCAAAACTGCAAGTGTCGGCCAATACCTTTGTGACGCAACGTCCGGATTTCGGTAAGCTCAATCTGATGGATGCTAACGAGAAGGTAGATTTTGAGTTATTGATGGCCGACCGCACCGATTTAAATTATCGTACCGATAAGGGCGCTGTTATGCGGATACTAACTAAAGCAAATGCATTGGATGCTTACCGTTCGGGTGGTTTGGCAGCCTTATCACCGGAAGTACAGCAGTCGATCAATCAATTGCGTGCACAACAAACGGACTGGGGAAAAGAATTGTACCGTCAGGCGCTGAATCAGCAGTATTCTGCATCTATTTCGGGTGGTAATGACGGACATCGCTATTATTTGTCCAGTGGTTTTTATGATGAAAAGGGAGCAACTAAAGGAGCTGATCTTCGTCGTTATTCGCTTACCTTAAACAACGACTTTACAATCAACGATCGATTTAAGGCGGGTATTAATGTATTAGGATCCGTTTCAAATAGACAGAACCCAATCCAGGATGACGATGCCTTTACTAATCCTAGTAATTATATGCGTTTGGTTAATCCATACTTAACTGTACGTGATCAATCCGGTAAATTCAACTATGATCCGGATATTGAAGGCTACGAAAAAGATACCTATATTCCTTTTAATGCCGTGGAGGAACGTGAGAATACAAAATATACATTCACAAATAAAGCGCTGAAAGCGATTGGTTATCTTGAATATACGATTATTCCACAGTTATCTTTACGTAGTGAATTTGGTTTACAGTTTGATGAAAATAGTACAGAGAAATTTGCCGATCAAGAAAGTTATAATACGCGCAAGTTACGTGCTGCTACACGGTATTACGATGCTGCTAGTAAAACTTATAAGTATTTCTTGCCTACTGGAGGTAAGATCGAAAATGACTATAATAGTATTTTTCAATATAACTGGAAAACTTACTTAAAGTACAACAAAAGCTGGAACGATCGCCATGAGCTGGAATTGATGGGAGGAACAGAGCTGCGCCGTAGTACGAATAAAGCAGTATCAACCAAAGGCTTTGGCTACAATCCAGCGACTTTAACTACACAAAGTATTGTTTTTCCAAATAGTAATGATCAAACAAACGCCAAATTCCTTCAGTATAGTAAGGGATATATCGAGAACTCATATGCCTCTTTTTATGGAAATGCGACCTATACGTTTGATCGTAAATACAACGTCAATGGTAGCATTCGTTATGATGGTTCAAATATGTTCGGTGTGGATCCAAAATATCGGTTTCTACCAATTTGGTCACTATCGGGATCATGGAATGTCCTAGAGGAAGATTTTATCAAAGGAAAAACAGCATTGTCTGATCTTCGTGTACGTGCTTCTTACGGTATACAGGGCAATGTGGATCGTAATACTTATCCTTTTATTGTTGGAGATTATGGAAATTCGACTATAATTCCAGGTTATAATGAAGGAACAGTTACGGTTGAGATGCCTGCCAATGATAAACTTCGTTGGGAACGGACACAATCCTATAATGCTGGGATTGATTTGGGCTTATGGAAGAATAGATTGAATATTACTGTTGACTATTACAACAGAAAAAGTACTGACCTGATTGGTTTCAGCGCCTTACCTTTGGAAAATGGTTTTCAGAATGTTCAGGTTAACTGGGCGTCAGCACGAAATCAAGGTATTGAGTTGACGATTTCAAGCCGTCAGATTCAGAAAGATAAGTTTTCTTGGTCAACGGATTTCAATATCGCACATAATGACAATAAATTATTAAAGGTCATGAATGATCCGAAAGCGTATGCGCCGGAGGCACAGGAGGGACGTCCCATAAATGGTTTATATGTATTGGAAACTGCAGGTTTGGATAAAGATGGCGTAATGCAATTTAGAAATCAGGATGGGTCCGTTTCAAGTTTTGAAGAGTTTTATGGTTTATACGATCCATGGGCAGAATTCTTACCGGGCTATACTTCGCAAACCGATATGACTGCTGCAGAATACCGTTCAAAATTTAAGTACAAGGGTAGTAAAGATCCGAAGTTTATCGGTGGAATGACTAACCGTTTCCGTTATGGTAACTTTGACCTTGCGATTTCTGCAGTGTTTAATTTGGAGCGTTGGGTAAGCCGTACCCCGACTTATAATCCGGCTCTGGTAGACCGTGGGCAGAATTATACAACAGATCTTTTTAAGGCATTGCAAGAAGGTGGTAATATGCCTGCTTTGGGAAGCATAAGTTCCGAATTCAATGATCGTTGGATGGCCTTTGGTTGGATGGAAAGCAACGATCCGATCAACTCATTCAAGCAGTATGATATCTGGGCAAAAAAGATGAGCTATGTCCGCATCAATAGTATTCGATTAGGGTATACTTTACCGGCTGCAGTAAGTAAAAAAATTGGTGCGAGCAATTTGCGTGTGAATGTAGAAGGGCGTAATCTCTTTGTTTTCGGCGCAAATTACGATGGGTATTTTGATCCAGAGACCTACGGCAACTATTATGCGCAACCAATCAGTAAATCTTTTGCTTTTGGTCTTTCTGCAAGTTTTTAATTCTCTTAATTGATTTATAACATGAAAAAGATAATTTATTTTGGAATGATCATGACAGCAAGTGCATTGACATCCTGCAATAAATATTTAGATATACAACCGGTTGGAACAGTAATTCCTGCCACAGAAAGTGATTTTAGGGGGTTAATGACAAGTAGCTATGGTGGTTTTCCAGCACATAAATCTTACCTTTCCTTGCGTACGGATGAACTATTGTTGGATGAAAGTTCAACCGATGCCGCTAGAACCAAAGATATCTATCTTTGGAACGACCAAAATCCTGATCCTGCTACGATTGCTTATCCTTATTTGGCGTTTTATAAAAGTATTTTTTATACCAACCAGGTCATCAGTACGATTGATGAAAAGTTAGGAAATAATGCCACGGTAGATCAGATTAAAGGCGAAGCCTACCTGATGCGTGCCTATGCTCATTTTGAGTTGTTAAATCTTTACAGTGAGGTCTATTCAGCGAGTAATGCAGGGCTTCGGGGTGTTCCTTTGTCGACAAAGATTGACCTGGAACAACGTTTTGTTCCCGCGACCATTGGTGAGTCTTATGCGCAGATCCTGACGGACATGGAAAAAGGAACAGCTTTACTGACTGTCGATGATCAGGCAAAAGGCGCTAATTATCGCTTTAGTAAACGCGCTGCGTATGCGATGGCCTCACGTGTTCATTTGTATCGCGGAGAGTGGCAGGAAGCGATTGATGCTGCTAAAAAAGCTTTGGCTATAAATGACAAACTGGTTGATCTGAATGTTGCTGGAAGTCAACTTCCGAACGATTTTGAATCAGCAGAGATGATTATGGCTCTGGAAAAGGTGTCTGTTTCTGAAGTTCGCTCAAGTTCGTTTATCTCGCCTTCTTTGTTATCGGCATACTCAGATGGTGATTTGAGAAAAGGCCGTTACTTCCAAAAAAGTGGTGGTGATTATGTATCTCTTAAAGGTGGTGAAAATCGTTTTAATGTGAGTTTTAGAAATGCTGATCTTTATTTGACTATGGCCGAATGTTACGTTCGTATGGGAAATACCGCAGAAGCATTGAAGTATCTTTCGGCATTAAAGAAAAACAGATTCAGCGCAGATGCATATGCCACAGAATCTAAAGCTGACGCTAGTTTATCAAAGGAGCAATTGCTAGATGCGGTCATGTTGGAGCGCAAGCGCGAACTGGCACTTGAAGGATTACGTTGGTATGATCTAAAACGGACGACCAGACCGACGATCACCCATAGTAGCTTCGGCAGAACGGTAACCTTACAGCAGAATGATCCTCGTTATGTCATTCGTTATCCACAGGAAGCCATCAACAATAATCCCGATCTGTTGAAATAATTGATTTTTTTAAATCCTATATATATTAATCCATTTTCTTTTTAAGGAAATGGATTTTTTATTACATTCAACCCATGGGATGGAAAATACTGATTGTCGAAGATGAAGATTGGGCTTTCGTTGGTTTAAAGGAAATGCTGAACTCGCTATACGGCGAAACTATATTTACCTTTTCCAACGCAAAAGAGATTCAGGAGGCTGTGGTAGCGATCAATAAGCAGCATTTTGATCTGATTTTTATGGATATTCACCTCATGGATGGACTGAGCTTTGAGATTTTCAAGCAGGTGGCTGTTGATGTTCCTCTTATTTTTACGACCGCTTACGAACAATATGCCTTGGAGGCTTATCAAAATAAAGGTTATGCCTATTTGTTAAAACCTTTTGACGTTGATGAGCTGAAACAGGTAATGAATCGTATTGAGCCATTACTACCCAAAATCGAACCTCAACTCAAACAGCGGTTTCTAGTGAAGTACGGAAATTTTTTAAAGTCCTTGGCTATTGCTGATATTGCTTATTTTATGGCGGAGGACAAAGAGCTATACGCCGTGGAAAAGGGATCGGGAATCGCATATATTATTGAAGATACCATCACCCATTTGGTCACCCAGGTGGACCCAATGGTTTTTTTCCAGATCAATCGAAAATTTCTCGTTCGGATCGATGCGATTCAGTCCATGTTAAAAATTAGCAGGAATCGGATCAAGTTAGCATTAATACCACCAACCCCTGAAAGCATTGTTGTCATTGTCAGTGAAGAACGCTCTCCAAATTTTCAAAGATGGCTTGACCAATAATAGTGATTTGGATCAATTTAGCTTACTACCCGATATATTCATTCGAAACGAGCTGTTGATTCCGATAACTATGTTGGGTTAACTTTTCCACATAATGTTAATAACGTTGTTGAAAACCTGTTTATAAGAAAAATACATTTATTAACAGTACTTATTAACATTGTGTTGATAACGTTTCTTTTTCTTCTTTTTGCTTTTGTTCATCCAGATGATATATCCGGTAATGGGCAAGGACGCACAGCAGAGACTAGCTAGGCATGCAATGATTTTTGTTGAGATGTTACCTATGCTACCTGTGTGGATATCATAATTAAGGGCGCCCAACTTATCACCGTAGTGTAGTTGTTCGCTAGACTTGATTTCGTATAGATTATTGCCTCTTCTGTCAAAATAGAGCCAATCAAACACCCCGCTTCGTTTTTCATCATGGCGTACCTGAATATCCATTCCTGTTTGCGTATCTTTTTTCAATCGTATAGACATCATTTCAGCGGTGGGATAATTTGTCAGTGCATACCGCAATGCATTGTCCTGAAACTGATTTTCTGCCGTAGGTAATGGCACAGGTGAAATGCGCCCAGAAGATGCTGTTGTCGACTGCAATACATTGAATGTTGCGATGTATGATTTTTTAAAGCCGGGGAAAGCAAAGGCGAGTCCAGTTATGGCAAAAATCAATCCTATGAATAGGCTATAAAAACCGATGACATTGTGCAGATCGTGGTTGAGTCGTTTCCATTTAACTTTGGTATCAAGCGAAAAACTTCGCTTGAGATTCTTGCCTTTCCATTTTTTTGGCCACCAAAGAACGATGCCACTAAGTAGGATAAGAATAAAGATGGCAGTTGACCAGGCGACGATTGGATGGCCAAATCGCTTGCCCAAAAGTAGGTTAAGGTGAAGCTGAAGTGTCAGCTGAAAGAATTCTGTTTTTGAATTTTCAACGTGTTGTACTTGCCCACTGTATGGGTTGACGAATACGCGTTTATAGTATTTGTAATAATTCCAGTGACCAAATGCTTTTTCGTCAGTTTTTACAGCACGAAACACCCAAGTGCGGTTCTTGGTTGGATAAAGGTCAACTCGCGTAATTTTCTCATCCTTTGGAAGGCTTTTCTGTGCATAGTGAAGAAGCGTGCTTAAAGGAAGTGGAATGGTTGGATGGCCAGTGGTGCCGGAGATAAAATATTTTTCAGGATAAGCCACTAGTTTGAGCTCATCCTGAAAGGTGTATATACAGCCTGTCAGGCTTAGGATGGTGACGACAACACCAGTAATGATTCCGAGCCATTTATGCAACCAAAGGGTGACAGTTTTAAACATATCAAAATTTATAGTTGATGTTAAACGAGGCCAACATCCCTTGTCCTTTTACATACTCTTCATTTAGGGCACGGTATTGACTAACGACAGGATAATAATTTTTATTGAATAAGTTCTCTATTCCCATACCAATAGACCATTGTTTATTGATATGGTAGTTACTATTTAAATTAAATACATCAACAGGTTTGACCGGTCCCTCGCTGTTTTTGTATATTCCTTTTTCGTTGGGAAGGAATCTGTCCCGTGACCCTGTATGTACCCAAAAAAGCTGAAAGGTAAGGGGTCGGATTGGCGTGTAGTAAATATATCCCGTTGCTTTTTTGGGAGAAATACGTGAGCCATTGAGGTAGGACTTTGTTCCGTCGTCCTTTTTGGATTTCCCTTCTACATAGGCATAAGTTCCACCAATAGTCAATTGCTGTGAAATGTTAGCGCTTAATGCAACTTCATATCCATATACATCCTCTGGCAGACGTTGGGGCATCAGGTAACCACCGATATCAACGAGTTCGACTCCCATTTTAGATGTACTGTAGTAGTAGGCAGCGGATAGTTGGAAAATACTATAATTACTTGAAAATCCTATTTCATAATTGTTGGTAATGATCGGATCAGTTTTTAGGCTGTCTAGGTCATTATCTGTTGCTCTGCGGACGATACGACCCAGTTCATTAATCGCGAAACCCTGTGAGAAACTAATGAAGGGGTTAAAAATTGCATATTTGTTATAACGTAAGCCTGCATTGAAGGTTGCTCCTTTGTAAGGGATCTTTCCACCCTTTACAGCAATACTTCCCTCGTTATTGGGTCCTGTAGCAATGGTATTGAAGTCCTTGATTTTTACGGTTGCATTTTCATAGCGTACACCGCCTTTAAAGATTAAATTTTCTAGGAAATCAATCTTAACTTGGGCGTATGGAGCAATGTTTAACATATTCATATAGGGGATATAAACCCTTCCATCAGTCAGATTCTGATCTGTCACATCATTTAATAAGTCTATACCATAGGTAATGTCCGCATTGGATCCCAATAGCTGAAATGGCGTGTTGAAATTAACGCGTAATCCTTTTTTCTCCGAATTGATTTGTGTTTGTCCCGGACCGTACCATGCAGAAGCTTTCTCGACATAACGATTCATTGAGCGAAACGTATTGTAGTACGCTGATGCCGTTAAAGATGTGGAGGCAAAGAGATTGTTTTTGTTATAGGTCAGCATGGCATTGTGGTTGTAGGGAGTTCCAGCAGGTTTACCTGGATCTTCGCTTTTTACTCCTATCGTAGGAGTCTGTCCATATATACCTGCCTGGCTGATGTATCTGTTGTGTTGATTGCTTCTGTAGAAGTTGTACACTGCCGTTATATTAGAACTACTATCGATGCGGTAACCAGCCTTTAAGAATGCGTTGTATTGATAGGTGTTCGAAAGACCGTCAGTCTGACCAAGGGGGACACCGTCGCCGTCGCGTTGCAGTCCGACGTAATCGGCCGAACCGCTTACAGTATAATTCCATTTGTTTTTTTGGCCATATAATGTTTGGCCTATGCGATATCCCATGGTACCCGCGCTGTTTACGGGATTAAATGTTGTTCGCAAACTAGTCATTCCCTGAATCGGAGCAGCAACTTTTGACGGAGTGCGCGTAATGTAATTGATAATGCCTCCTGCGGATCCATTTCCATAGATGGAAGTAGCACCTTTGATGACTTCAACTCGCTCAATGACGCTTGCGTCAATGGTGCGGAGATCACGTTGTCCATTCATCAAGGGGGTGGATTGTGGAATTCCATCAATCAAAACTAATATAGATCGTCCACGGAGGGTCTGGCCGGAGTTGGTTGCTTTGTTTGTCGCAGTTCCAAGCCCAGGAATGGTGTTACCCAAAATAGTGGAAAGATTAGTGCTGATTTGGCTTTGGGCTTCAATCTCCTTTGTCGTTAAGATAGAAACTGAAGAAGGTACAGTGGAGATGCTTTCCGCTTTACGTCCTGCTGTTACAATGATCTCATCTAAAACTTGGGTAGAATTAAGCTGAATGATTAAGGGTTGTTGAACGGTATCTAAATTCACCATTTTTTCAACCGGAGAGAAGCCTGTATAGGATACCCTTAATCGAATAGTATTGCTTAAACTTTTTTTTGCAAAATTGAATTGCCCAAATTGATTGGAATATCCTACGCTCTTTCCATCAACTTTGATATTCGCTTGCCTTAATGGTTTATTTTCTCGGTCTTTTACAACAAGGGATATTTCTTGTGCATTTAGCTTAGCACTTAAAAGCAAAAAGATTCCACAACTGAACATCATATAGCGTGTTCTATTCTTCATGGTAATTTATTTAGATCAAATATAAATTAATGTGCAAATATAGTTTATTTTATAATTGTGACAACATCAATGTGCTCTTTTTTGATTTTTTCAGTAGTTATTGTTGGATTTTAAGGCTGATTTAGTAGCCAATGCACTGCTGTTTGATATCAAATTAGATCATTATTTTTTGGAAAAATAATCTGTTCGCTAGATTTACTTTGATCAGGCGATGTGTGAGAATTTTACTTATTCTAAAGGCAACGAAATTGGCATCGGGAGCCATTGAAGCAGGATTTCTCGAGAACGCGATTATTAACGATAAAGTGAAACAAAGCAGAAAGGCCAAAAATACTAAGCTGTATTTGCTGTCGACGCCGCAGTTATGGCATCTGGTGTGCCGATGAAAGGTGAAGAAGCCATCGATTTAGATTGATAATTATCAATCTAAATCGATATTATTACTTAAAAATGTAAGGTACTTGGGGGATTCATCCTCGAAAATATCTTTTCCTTCCATCATATAAGCCCGGAGAAGATATTCCTGAGCCAACTCACTATTATTGTCGTGTAGGTAGCATTGTCCTAACCGCAACATAATAAACGGATTTTCGTAAGCATTTTCGATGATATTTTGTTTTGCTTTTTCAAAATGGGAGAGCGCATTGGTAAAGTCGTCGAGTAAGAAAAAAGCATCTCCTATAGAGGCTTCGAGCCAGAGGCTTTCTGCGTGAACATTTTGCGGACTTGGGACCAAATCAAGTGCTTCGGTCCACAAGCGGATCGCTTCTTGATAGTTGCCTTCGTCACATTGAATGTTTCCTTCTTCGCTGAGTTGGTCTATTCTGTCTAATGTTTGATCATCCATGGCATTTAAATCGTTAAAGTCCTATACTAAGGTAAGAAATCTATTCAAAAAAAAAGCGGAAAAAATTTGTGCTTTCTCCGCTTTTAGTTCTGTTGATATCTATTTATTCTACATCAAACCACAGTTTAGTTAACAACGTATTGCTACCCTGGCGTGCTATGGCTTCTCGGTAATTAGCTCCATTGAGAGATTGTTCTGTTCCGGGATATAGAAAGCGCAATGGGATTTTTCCGCCCAAAGCACCTTGTTTTGCAGGTGTTAACTTAGGATAATCCAATCTACGCCATTCGGCAAATGCTTCCAAACCTTGCCCATATAACGCAATCCATTTTTGGTCCCCAATTGACTTTTTATAGTTATTGGGGTCGAAAATTACTGATGATTGACGAAGGTAGGCATCGATTAAATTATTACTGACTTTATATTGTTCAAAAGATGCACGAATGGCCTTTTGGTAGAGATCTGCTGCATCACCCGTAATAAATCCTCTGCTTACGGCCTCGGAAAGATCAAAAAGAACCTCCGAATAACTTAAGATGACTGCAGGAGCTTTTGGCTCACGGTAATATTTTCCTGGTCGGGATGTAAGATCAAAACCAATACTGCTAGCCTCACTTGAAGTGAGTCCATTTGGAAGACCAACATATTGCTCCTTAGTCGGTTTGTCCGTTGCATCCGCATAAATAGGTAAACGTGGATCGTTTAACTCGAAAAGCTTATCTACCATTGTTTTACTCACGCGATAATCCTCTCTTGCTTCAAAAGATGCACTGACGGGATTGCGATAAGGAGCATCGCGGTAGATCAGCTGAGCGATATCCTCATTGGAGCTAATGTAACCACTTCCTTCTGCTGCGATTTCCTTCAATGTAGTTTTGGCTAGATCCGGTAGGCGGTCAGCAATACGTAATGCAAAGCGCAATCTTAGTGAATTCGCAAAACGTTTCCATTTAATGATTTTATTCTCATAAATAATATCACCCTGGATAGCCTCACCATCAACTTTTAATAAACTTTGTGCGTTTTTGAGATCGTTCAATAGGCCTTTATATACATTCTCCTGTGTATCGTAACGAGGGGTCAAATAAGCATCAATGTCTCCTGTTTCAGTATAAGGAATATCTCCATAGGCATCTGTCAGTAATGAAAATACCCATGACTGCAAGATAAGTGCTACGCCCTTGTAGTTGTCGTTGCCGCTATTTGCTGCTAATTTTTGCGTGATCTTTAATTGGCTGATGCTCTTTGAGTACCAGGTTGACCATCCTTCTGTGAAATCATTGTTTGTGAAAATATAGCGGTCGGGGTCCGTGTATTGGATTCTAGCCCAATGTTGTACAAACAACAAACTAGAAGCAAGATTATTGCTTACGCCCCAGTAGCTGTCGGCTGTTGTTTTAATCGCGCTTGTGAGAAGGTAGCCAGGTTGAGGATTTTCTGCCTCATTCTGATTTTGATTGACTTTTGCTAATTCATCTTTGCAGGACGTGGTTAGGCCCAGTAAGAGAATAAGTCCTGTTATATATTTGCTGTTTATTTTCATGCTCAAAATAATTATTTGTTCTTCAATTGTTCGCTAGTGAGAAATCGAACTGCCTTAGGCAGCGATGATTTCAGTTGCTTAAAACTTAAGATTTAAATTGAAGCCAAAGCTTCTTGTGGTCGGTAACTGTAAACTTTCCAAACCTTGTGCATTGCCTGTATTAAAGGCTGTCTCTGGATCAATATTGGGTGCGTTCTTATGGATAATCCATAGGTTTCGAGCTACTAAAGAGAACGAAGCTCCCTGAAAGCCGATTTTGGAAATCCAATGATTTGGCAATTGGTAACCTAGTTTTACCTCGCGCAATTTAACATAAGAAGCATCGAATACATTTGCTTCATTGGTTCTATATAGCGTTTTATAATATTGTTGTGCCGATACAACTTTCGTATTTTCTGAACCGTCTGCATTTACGCCATCTACAATAATACCATCATCATAGGTTGTCCCGTTAACTGTATAACTCAGTCCGCCATGTTCAGCATCTCTTCCAGGGAGAGTCGAGGCCAATACCCCAGTTCCTCTACCAGTCGCATTCGTACCTGAGTAGAGTTTGCCCCCATGCTTGATGTCTATCAAAAAGCTTAAATCAAAGTTTTTGTAACGGAATTGATTTGTAATACTGCCCAACCAATCTGGTGTAAATTTGCCAAAATAGTGATTCACTGGATCAGTGGCAGGTGTTCCGTCTGCGTTCACGATAAGGCGACCCGCTTCATTTCGTAAGAAGCCAGTTCCGTAAAGAGTCCCATAGGGTTTTCCGACTGCGGCCAAAACTTGCACGGTTCCTGATGATCCGATCGTATAACTTTGTAATAATCCTTCATTGTCTAATTCTACAACTTTACTTTTATTTGTTGCGAAGTTGACATTGATATCCCATTGGAAATCCTGTTTTTTCACCGGTGTAACCCCTAATTGAATTTCAAGCCCCTTATTGTTGATCTTTCCGGCGTTCATGAGTTTCTTCTTATAACCTGTCGATGGACTCACATCAACGGCTAAAATCTGGTTGATACTATTGATGTCGTATAAACTTAAGTCTAATCGCACTCTATTTTTTAGGAAAGCCAGTTCGGTACCTAGTTCAGTTGAGGTGGTTGTTTCGGGTTTTAGGTCTGGGTTTTTCTTAATGTCATTGACCGATAATTGTGGGTTGTCTCCGTATGGTGCACTAAATAGATAAGAATCAATTAAACTAAAAGGGTCTGTATCTTTACCTACTTTGGACCAGCCCCCCCGTAATTTCCAGAAAGACAATATATCGCTTTGAATAGCGAATGCATCTGTCAGGACTATGCTAGCGTTTGCAGACGGATAGAAATACGAAAGATTGTCAACAGGCAAAGTAGAAGACCAGTCGTTTCGAGCTGTTAGATTCAAAAATGCATAATTTTTGTACCCTAATTGTGCCGATGAAAAAATACTGTAGGCCTTCAATGGGCTATATTCACCTGTTGAAATTAAGGCATCTCTTGAGTTTGCTAGGGTATAGACATCAGGTACAGCTAAACGCGGGGCTTTTTGGTTATTGCGTTGCCGCGATTGGCTACGTATATTACCTCCAGCTAATATATCCAGCGTAAAGTCTGTTGAAAGCGGTCTATTGTAGTTTAAAGTAAACTCCGTATTATTTTCATTTACTGTATAAGCATCTTCTTCATAGGAACCGTAGGGTGTACCATTGGTACCATAAGCAATCCGTATTTTTCTACGGTCAGTATAATAATCGTTACCAGTACGGAAGTTGGCTGTCAAAAACTCATTGATCTTGTAATTTAAACCAACATTTCCAAAAATTCGGTCGCGTTGTTGCTGTACCGTATTTTCCTCTGCGATAAAGTATGGATTGCTATAATAACTATTGTTCCAATTGACAAGGTTACCGTTTTCATCCCGATAATTTTTTAAACGGGAAACATCGACCTGTCTGCCAAACCAGGTAAATTGGAGCATATAGCCGTTCGAGCGAAAGCCCCCCACACCTGGTAAATTACCTGAGTTTGTACGTACATAATTTGCATTTGCTGTAAGTGTCAGATCTTCCGTGATTTTATAACGTGTGTTGATATTGAAGTTGTTTTTTTCAATCGAAGAATTTGGGATAATTCCTGTTTGATTACTATTGTTATACGAAAAACGATAATCAACTTTATCTGTGGCATCGGCAATAGATATTCCATTGTTTAATGTTCTTCCTGTTCCAAAAAAGCTGCGTACGTTATCTGGATGTGGCAAGAAAGGTACTGCTTCACCCTTTGAATAAAATTGTGAGATGAGTCTGGCATCCATTTTTGGCCCCCAGCTTTCATCAACACCATCATTGATACCGCCACCCTTTCCATCAACATAGCTGAACTTTCCATTGGCACCTTGTCCAAATACATTTTGATAATCGGGTAGAACGGCAAGCCGTTCAATGGTATTATTTGAATTAATATTTATCCCCAATCCTTTGCGTTTTTTTCCAGTTTTTGTCGTAATCAAAATCACCCCAGCGGCGGCTCTTGAACCATACAACGCAGCCGCATTGGGCCCTTTTAGTACGCTTATGGATTCGATGTCTTCGCTGTTGATATCTGAAATTGCATTTGCATAGTCACGGTTACCACTCGTTCCCAGCTGAGAATTATCAACAGGTGTTCCATCAATCACAAATAAAGGTTGATTGTTTCCGGCAATGGAAGTTTCTCCACGGATAATAATTCTCGAAGAACCCATATTTCCTTGACTATTTGTTACCTGAACCCCAGCAACTTTTCCGGCTAAGGAGTTTACGAGATTACTTTCTTTAGCTTCGGAAAGATCTTTTCCCTTTAGTTCCTGAATAGAATATCCTAACGTCTTTTTTTCCTTGGATATATTTAAAGCCGTTACGACCACTTCATCTAACAGGGCAGTTGAAGGCACAAGTTGAACTGTGGTAAAGCCTGTCGGATTAGTTTGAACCGTTTTACTTTCAAAGCCTATATATTGTATATTGATATTTAGCGAGCTGCCAGACGAAGGTAACTCAAATAGACCATTTGTATCTGTCTGTACTTGTTTTTTACTGGTCGTTTCGGTGACAGTAGCCCCTTGAATAGGATTGTTGTTATTATCAACTACTTTTCCTTTTATAGTGTTTTGTGCGTATAGTGCGCCAGAACTTAGACAAAGCGCGGCCATTACGACAAAATTTATGTTGTTTTTTGCCATACTAATTATAATAGTGAGTGTATTGTTTGAGATGGGTTATCGGAGATATTTGAATTTACTTGTAAAACATCCCCTTAGGACATTCGTTTTTCAAGGATATACTGTATACGCTGTTTCATGTGTTAAAAAATGTTAATGCAAATATATAAAATCCACCTGATAACTATACTTTATTTTCAGCTTTTTTGTAATTTTTGAGTCAGAATGATTAAATATAGACGAGCTGATGTAGTATTGATGAAAAACGGAAGCTGCTTTTTTGCGGAAAGCTTTCATCTGGACTTTGCAATATGGCGCCTATTAGCATATTGATGGGTAGGTGCGAATCGTAAACGCCGGATTGCGAATTGTAAATCCTTGTATATTCTGCTCGGAATTGGGCAGCATTCTTGTATTTCGATTATACAGAATTAAAATGCATCATACTATGATTATTTTTGGCACACGAACCAAGGTATTAACTAACAAATCGCAATCGGCAGTAGGCGACTGTGATTATTGTGGCACGGCTCAGTCTCTCTTTGCCTATAGACAGATTAAGTATTTTCATATTTTTTGGATACCCATATTTCCCTATTCTGCGCAGATTATTACGATTTGCAATCATTGCAAAAAGTTGAGCTACCAATCTGAAATTAAGCCACAGACACTTCAATCCCTGTCTTCAGGAACTATCCGTAAAACACCTATCGGTTATTTTACGGGTTTAATGCTGATTGGACTTTTAGTAGCTGCTATTGTTATAGCTGGGATTTCAGGTGCAAAAAAGAAAGAAAAATACCTGAAAGATCCAAAGGTAGGCGATGTGTATGAGGTTTCCTATCCAAAGGATGGTAAAACGATGCGTACACTCTATCGTATAGCCAATTTAACTACAGATTCAGTGACTTTTGATGTTAACGATTATGAAGCGGATAGCCGAAAGGGTCTGCGCAAATTGAAAGAGCAGTATGCTGATAGTTATGCTGAACAGCGAAAATTGTCACGTTCTGAACTTGAAGAAATGAAAAGAAGGATATCAAATATTGAAAGATTTTAACGAGCATTTTCTTGTTTCTTATTGCTACCTTCGTTGGTACTACTGGCGTATTGGTTTGCTATTTCTTTGCCCATCCTTTGCTGTTTTTCTGCCATTTCTTTACCGTTTCTTTGCCTATCCTTTGCTGGTTCTCTGCTATTTCGTTGTTGTTTCTTTGCCTACGGTTTGCTGTTTCTTTACCTATTATTTGGTCTTATAGTAATCAGATAGCAACGAAAGACCAAATAGATAGCAACGCTATAGCATAGCTGTTATCAAGGAAACCCAAAGGATATACAACAAGGTTTAAACCAGCGCTCAAATTACCTCTTTTGCAAAAGAGAAGGTATTGATTTAATCCCCAAGAATATATCTTGTAGACACGGTTTGCATCTTAAATGAGCTACTTCTTTGTTTTTATAATATTAAATTATGAATATAACCCAGCATAAAATATTGTTTCAGTGTAAGTGAATTCCCAAAATATGTTCTATTGTCTTGACTGTGCCCAATAATTTTGCGTATTCTGATTCAAGATATCGAAACCGGTCAATTTGATTTGGGAATTGTTTTAAATATGCACTATAGTTATTTTGAATTCCACCTATAACAATAATTTCTGTTTAGACAATTCGTGAAATATGAAACTTAAAAAGCAAGATTTAAATAAAATCCTGCTTTTTAGATTGTACAATTTGATGAATAGGGAAGATATGGATAGCAAATGGGGTTATATTCATTAATCAAGTCGTATAGCTACGCGCACTAGCAACAATTTCTCCTTATTTCTTCAAAACAAGTGTATGTCCATTTTGGTAGAGTGTCATTTTGTTTTCGTTGCGCTCGAAAACTATTTTTACACCAAATTGCGGTTGAATCAGTGTGTTTTTATCCTTTGCTTTCAGCTGAAACGACGGTTGACCAATGACCTGTCCGAACACTTTGTTTCCTTCTCGGGTAATATTTATCTGGATTGGAGGCTGTTCGCTTTTATATTCGCCAACAAGACTAGTAATTTCTTCGTCTGTCAATTGTACTTCCGTAAGATCCGGTAGTGGGAAGGACTTTTTATAAAGTTCACCTAAACTGAACTTTAGGATTTCATTATTATTATAATTGTTGGCATTACTAATGATAGCGACATTATAATTACCATCATCGAAATGCCCAGCTACAGAAGAATAGCCATCGATTCCGCCGGTATGTCCGAAACCCATATGCTCATAGAACGGCAACTGGAATAAGCCAAGTCCATAACCTTGATCTATTTTTTTCATGGCGTCGAGGCTCGCCGCATTGATTATTTTATGGCTGAATAAACCATTGTAAAATTTGTCTAGATCTGTTGGCGTTGACCAAACTGCCCCCGCACCGAGGGGAACAGAGTTGTGGGTGTGTGGTTCAAGGATCCATTCTTGCGTAAATCGATAGGATTCACTAACAGCACCGCTATTATTTTGTGGTCGCCCAAATGTGGTCTGTTCCAATTTCAATGGTCCACAGATATATGTTTTCAGGAGCGCAGCGTAATCTTTTTTCCATACTTTTTCTAGGATATATGTCAGTAAAATATAATTTGAATTACTGTATTCATGTTTGCTTCCAGGGGTAAATTCAGCACCACCCTTGATAATGCGTTCAACAAGTTCCTGTTCAGTTTGAGGTTGAGTGTTCCATGTTAGGTAATCTTTGTCGTTGGTGACGCTATGAACACCGCTACTATGATTTAACAATTGATGAATGGTGATCTTTTCTGCATTTGGAATGTCTTTAAAATAAGTCGATAATGTTTGGTTCAGTTTTAGCTTGCCAAGTTCCACTGTTTTTAGAACAAGGGTTGCTGTGAAAGTTTTTGAAATCGACCCTATACCATAGCGGGTATCTGGGCTCGCTTTCTTTTTCTGGGCGATGTCTGCATTTCCAATGGCCCTTTGGTAGAGCAATTCGTCTCCTTTACTTATCGCAATACTGCCCATCCAGACTTGGTTACTTTCTAATATTGACATCAGACTGTCCATCCGGATAGGACTAAATTGTTGGGCTTTTAAAATTGGGCTGGTTAGACTGCCTAATAGCAAGAGCAAAAGTGAGGTTCTTTTCATAATTTATGGTATATAGATTTTTTGATTTTTAAAATAAGCGTTGAAGAATAGTACAGCCCAATGATGATAAATAGAAGAACTGGAATAAAATAATTGCCCAATTGTTCATACCGTATGGCCTCTTCTTGCTGTAGAATAAGTTTTCCGAATATGAAAAACTTATTGGGCGCATAGAAAAAGCCTACTCTCTGTGGATCAACAAACTTGGCCACTACTAAAAATATAGCAATAAGCATCAGGGTATAGGTGGTATAATAAACCAAATTGACTATCGCTCGTGCAAGCATGATGGGCATCTTCAAGAGGGATACCGGTTCAGTTGAAGGCGCTACTGCCTGACCTAAGGAGGCTGAGGAGATCATTTCTAAGATAAAGGTCGCAGGTAAACCTAGCTTTTCCAAAATATCTTCGAGCTGCATAGGCGTCGTATCCTGGATTAACTGTTGGGGAAATTGCTGTTGCAAAGCCTCAAATATGTGACTATTAATTTCGCATAATATATCCTGACGTTGCTCCAATGCTAATTTTTTGACAAGAGCCGTTGCTGTTGACATGTAATTTTTATAAAGCTGAGCCGAGGATCTATTGGTAAAATGTATTTGGTTATAATGCATGAGTCAAGGTGGTTAAGTGTTGGTTTAAGCCTGCCCAGTAACTTCTCATTTCTAAGAAGGTACTTTGGCCTTCCTTTGTTATTTTGTAATATTTTCTTGGAATCCCAGTCTTCTGCGGAACCCACTTCGATTCGACCAACCCCTCGTTTTTTAAACGAATTAATAAAGGGTATAATGTTCCTTCAGCAATATCAATGGTGGTTTTCTTCTTGACCTCTTGGATAAGATCGTAACCGTAGTATTCTTGCTCGTAAGCGAGGACACCGAGTATAACAAAAGAAAGGCTTCCTTTTTTTAGCTGTGAAATCCATTTGTCAATAAATTCTTTGTTCATGGAGGTAAATATAACAAAATACATAGTAATGCAATGTATTTATTTTAAAGTTTCATTACAGACCTCGATAAGTGATTTGCCGTGCTATAAATAGAAGGTATGCTTAGCTTAGAAGTCTTATTAGAAAACGAAGTAAAGTTGTACATAGAAGTCACACCAGAAGCGGAATAGAAAGTATTTGATGCAAGCGAATTCTACAAAAAAAAACACTTGAAGTGGGGAACTTCAAGTGTTTAACCTAACCAATTATTAACCTAAATTTATGAAAAGTATACTTTCTCAAGTATAGTATCTGTTATTCAATATCTGTGCCATTCTGTTTGTTCGCCTTATAATATTTTTCTTTGTGATAGGTTTGTTACGTAAAATTATCGATTTTTCCTTGCAAAGCTCTCTTAATTGGTAATATTTTGTTAGGATGGGGCGGGCTTGAGTGCTATTGAGTTAAAAATATATTTTTTTTAATAGCATTGTCACAACGTTGTTGGGGAATGTATTAAAAAGTGAACAGACTCGTGGAAAATTGTCTATTATCATACATATCGTTTAAAGAGCTCTTTCCATTCTTCTTCCAGACTACCCTTGTAAACATCCTGTTTTGCGCGGCGGTACCAATATTCTGCATTCCATTGATCGCCTTCTTTTCGGTGTAAGTATGCATGAACATGTGCTGCGTCAATTCCGCCTAATTGATCAATCAGATCGTGGGCTGTTTTCCAATGTCCTTTTAGATCATACCAAAGTGATTTTTGTACTGCCGTCCAGTGCTGAACCGGACTTTCAAGAGATTGAAATTGTTCTATTGTCATTTTTTTTATTCTGTTATTTCTTTGCTCCAGATTTCATAAATAGCGTCTCCTTTCGAACTTTTTCCTTTATGGTGCCATGCTCCAGCCACAATTTCACCATCAAAGGCGAGCGCCTGCCCAACTCGATTATTGTCTCTCGAAAAGAATTGTAGTGTTTCAGTATACCGATTTTGAGCATATTGATACAATCCCCCGCCAGTACCATAGAAACCTTTTTGTGCAGGATTAATCGCTACCCATTGAAAATATCCATCAACTAATATTTTGATTGTTTTGCGATCTGCTTTTGGAATATTATTCATTTTTCCCTCCTGTTGACGCCCACTAATCCGCCAAAGTGCATCAAGATCCTGCGGAATCTTTTTCTGCTTCATATAGAGATGGTAATTATCGGCTGTTTTTAGATGGAGAGAATCTACTTCAGCCCGATAAGGCAATTGCATCGTTTTACCGACAGTAGTCGAATCCTGTGAGTTATATTCGATAACTATATTGATCAAATTCTGCTGTTTATCAATTGTGCCACCCCAAGTATGTTGAAAACGTTTCCTCACATCATCGTAACTTATAAAGGAGATGTAATGGTCTTTAACGAGCATTAAATGCTTATTCATGCCATCCTGATACAGATAGGCTCCGTCATGAAGTTGCTGTTGTGCTTGGGCTTTAGAAAAACAGGTCCCAAAAAAAAGGAAGAATAATAGCGTGCAATTTTTCATAACGGGCTTATTGTTGTTTTCTTTAAAGATACAAATAAAGAGTCGCTAAGAGTCATTAAAATCAGATTTAACGGAACAAAAAAGCTGACCATGAATGGAACGCTTCCAAAAGTGTATATACTTTATGGGAGGTAGTCCAGCAAAGATCAGCTCTTTTAGGTGAAATTAAACGTATCTATTTGAACCTACTAGCTAAGGCAGCTAGCTTACTTGCCATATCCGTTTGTGGTTCGACCTGTATTTTGTTATCCTTTCTCCTGTTGTTTGGCTGAGTGGACTTTTCTTCGGTCTTCATAGATAAAGCAATGCGATTACGTTTTTCATCGACTTCCGTCACTGTAACCATCACATGTTGCTGTACTTTCACGATCTCTTGAGGATCTGATACGTAACGATTGGATAATTGACTTAAATGTACCAGACCGTCTTGGTGGACACCGATATCAACAAAAGCCCCAAAATTGGTAATGTTAGTGACGATTCCTGGAAGTTTCATACCGACCTTTAGATCCCCAATGCTGTTGACACCTTCAGTGAATGAGAATGCTTCGAATTTTTCGCGTGGATCTAGTCCCGGTTTCGCTAATTCACTTAGAATATCGTTTAATGTCGGTAGGCCTACCTCCTCTGAGATGTAGTTTTTTAAGGGAATAGATTTTCTGAGATCCGCATCTTTCAATAAGTCGTCCACTTTTTTTCCTAAATCTTTGGCCATTTGCTCAACCAATGCATATCGCTCGGGGTGTACTGCCGACGAATCCAATGGATTTGCTGCATGCCGAATGCGAAGAAAGCCAGCTGCTTGTTCAAAAGCTTTATCGCCAAGACGAGGTACTTTTTTCAGTTCACGTCTTGAAGCAAAAGGGCCATTCTCGTTTCTATATTTAATGATCTGTTGTGCCAGGGATGGACCTAGACCAGAAACATAAGATAAAATTTGTTTGGATGCTGTATTCAGTTCAACTCCTACGGCATTTACACAGCTGATGACCGTGTCGTCGAGAGAGGTTTGTAGCTTGTTTTGATCTACATCGTGCTGGTATTGTCCGACACCAATGGATTTTGGATCAATCTTAACCAGTTCAGCAAGTGGGTCCATCAATCGTCTGCCAATGGATACTGCGCCGCGTACCGTAACATCTTGATCTGGAAATTCTTCCCGGGCAGTTTCGGAAGCAGAATAAATGGAAGCTCCGCTTTCATTGACCATCACAATAGTCACATTGTTTAATCCAAGCTTCCGTACAAATTCTTCAGTTTCGCGGCCAGCTGTTCCATTTCCAATCGCGATGGCTTGGATATCATATTTCGATACTAAATACTTAATGGTTTTTTGGGCTTCTGCCATTCCATTGGCACCAGTATGTGGGAAGATAGCTGTATTTTCTTTAAGCTGGCCTTGTTCATCTAATACGACTGTTTTACAGCCGGTGCGAAACCCGGGGTCGATTGCAAGTAATCTCTTTTGTCCCAATGGAGCGGCTAAAAGCAATTGACGCACGTTATCTGCAAAAACTTTGATGGCTTCCTCATCTGCTTTCTGACGGGTTAATACACGTATTTCTGTTTCCATGGACGGTTTGAGGAGACGTTTATAACTGTCTATCAGGGCAAGTTTTACCTGAGCAGCTGCAGCGTTGCCACTCTTCACAAAGATAGATTCGATACGCGGTAGAATCTCCTCTTCATTGACAGCAATGTCCAAGTAGAGCAATTCTTCTTTTTCACCACGACGCATGGCCAGCACACGATGCGATGGAGCATCTTTTAAGGATTCAGACCAGTCGTAATAATCTTTATATTTTATTGCAGCTTCTTCTTTTCCAGGAACTACTTTTGAAACAAATGAGCCTTTTTCGAGAAAAATAGCTCTCGATTTAGCTCTTACAGTAGCGTCTTCTGCAATGATTTCCGCGATAATATCGCGAGCACCTGCCAACGCGTCCTCCGTATTTTTTACGCCATTTTCTGCATCCACTAAACTTTCGGCAAGTGCAAGGAAATCGCCAGATTCTTGTGCTAAAATAAGATCCGCTAAGGGTTGCAACCCTTTCTCACGAGCCACACTTGCGCGCGTTTTGCGCTTAGGTTTGTAAGGGAGATAAATATCTTCTAAGCTGGCCATGGTTTCGGCACCTAATATTTGTTGTTCAAGTGCTGGGGTCAATTTCCCTTGATCGTTTATTGATTTCAGAACAGCTTCCTTGCGTTTATCTAAGTCCCGCAATTGCTGGAAACGATCTCTGATGGCGGTGATTTGAACTTCATCTAGACTTCCGGTCATTTCCTTACGGTAGCGCGAGATAAAGGGAACGGTGGCACCTTCGTCTAATAGTGCAATAGTCGTGCGAACTTGTTTTTCGCTAATAGAAAGCTCGTTAGCAATAATAATTTCGTGTGTTGATAAGCTCATTGATGGTTTAATCTTAAAAAGTAGAGCCGTTGAATGGTGATTCAACAGCTCTAAGTATATCTAATTATAAACTAAAATAGTAAAATTAGGCAGGTTTATGGGTATTGTCCTGCTCAGGAACTTTTTTATCTTCTACTTCGTTGTTTTTAGTTTCAGCAAAATGATCATTATATCCGTAAGTGATATGAGATGGTTCTTCTCCGTAATCCGGTTGCTTATGGGGATTGTGTTCGACGACACCGGCGGGAGTGGTGAACTCATATTTTTTCTTTGGCTGTTCTATTTCAGATCCCTGTGCAGTTTCATTTGGTTTAACCTCTTCTTGGTGCGCTGTCTGGACCTTTTCTTCCGCCAGGCGTACGTCATTAGGAACAGCTTCTTCTTTTACTTCTGGCTTAACGTCTATGTCTTTTTCGAAATTATTGATTTGATCTGAAATCTCACGTTTTATACCTTCTGACGCATCTTTAAATTCACGTATCCCTCTTCCTAAACCCCTCGCCAATTCAGGAAGCTTCTTGCCTCCAAAAAGTAACAAGATTGCAAACACAATTAAGATCATCTCCTGCGTGCCGATGTTTAGAAATGCTATTACTGGATTGTACATACTCTTTTTCCTCTTCTTTTGATTACTAACTAGATGCTAAGTTACATTTATATTTCTATAGTTCTTAGACCCAAAAGTAAATTTAAGATATTTTTAAGGTATTTGAAACATAAAAATTACTTAACACGCGGTACGTGTCTAGCGCCTTTAAATTGTTGTATTTTTGCTAAATATTTTATAATATGACGATAGGACAGAAATATCTTCGTACTTTTGTGGCTATTTTTTGAGAAATCGATTATGTTGGGAAAATTTAAAACTTTCAAGCCGTATTACAAAAGTACGATGGTATTAGCGGGGCCAGTCGTGATATCACAATTGGGACATACATTGGTCCATACCGCAGATAGTGTGATCGTAGGACATTTTGCAGGGACTATTCCACTGGCAGCAGTTTCATTAGTGCATGCTGTTTTCATGGTTGTTATGGTTATCGGATTGGGTATCGCGTATGGCATCACGCCATTGATTGCGCAAGAGAATGGTCGTGATAATAAGAAAGAGTGTGCCATCTTGTTATCTAATAGCTTTTGGTTAAATCTTCTATCGGGTCTTTTACTGTTTGCTTTAGTTTACTTTGGTTCTATGTTGGCTATCGATCACCTCGACCAAGATCCGGCGGTGGTAAAGGAAGCGAAGCCTTATTTGCTTATCCTTAGCTTATCGATGCTTCCACTGATGGTGTTCAGTACATTCAAGCAATTTGCCGAGGGATTAGGATTTACCAAGCAAGCCATGAATGTAACTATTTGGGGAAATGTACTGAATATTATTTTGGCAATCATCTTTGTCAAAGGGATGTTTGGCATCAGTCCAATGGGAGTCAAAGGGGTTGGATATAGTACATTGATTGACCGTGTGCTCATGATGACTGTCATGATGACCTATGTGTTACGATCGCAGAAATTCAAAGGGTATATCCAATATTTTAAAGTGACCCTGATCGATTGGGATCGACTGCTTAAAATATTGCGGATTGGAGCGCCAGTAGCGATGCAATATGTTTTTGAAATTGGGGCCTTTGCCGGGGCATCCCTCTTAGCCGGTACAATAAGTGCTACGGCGCAAGCTTCCCATCAGGTAGCCATACAACTGGCCGCCATGACGTATATGATGGCAAGCGGGATTGCTGCTGCTGCCACGATCAAGGTGGGGAATAGCTATGGGAATAGAAATCTTTTCCGTCTTGAACGGTTTGCGATTACTTCATACCAGTTGGTATTGATCTTTATGTTGATTACGGCTTCCTTGTTTGCATTGCTGAACAATTTTCTGCCTTATATTTTTACATCAGATCATGCCGTCGTTATTATTGCTTCTCAACTGTTGATCATAGCGGGACTTTTCCAATTGTTTGATGGCACACAAGTGGTCGGTCTTGGGGTATTACGGGGCATGGGTGATGTCAATATTCCCACCATTATTACATTTGTTGCGTATTGGATTATTGGTTTGCCAAGCGGCTATCTAATGGGGATAGTATTTAACTGGGGCATCCAGGGAATATGGTATGGGCTGACATTAGGCTTATTGACTTCTTCTCTTTTACTCTATCTGCGATTTCAACGGGTAATAAAGAAGAAGAAAATGCAGTTTGAACAAAGTTTGTTGAAATAGAAAAGTATATACTCATCAAAAAAAGGCTCTGTCAGTAACAACTGACAGAGCCTTTTCTATTGATCGATTTTGGATGTTAGATTACCCTATTCGTATCCCAATTTTCCAAATAATCTGCAACGCGTTTTAAGAATGTACCTCCAAGTGCTCCATCAATTGCGCGATGGTCATAGGAGAGGGATAGATACATCATATGTCTAATGCCAATCATATCGCCATATTCCGTTTCTATGACTGCTGGTTTTTTTGTTATTGAACCTACTGCCAAGATTGCAGCTTGCGGCTGATTAATGATGGGCGTACCCATTATATTACCGAAAGCGCCGATATTGGTGAATGTAAATGTTCCATCTTGTGTGTCGTCTGGTTTTAACTTATTTGCTCTCGACCGTTGTGCAAGGTCGTTTACACTTTTACTCAATCCGACTAAGCTCAATTGATCCGCATTTTTGATTACTGGTACGATAAGATTTCCATTAGGCAATGCGGCGGCCATACCGATATTGATGTTTTTCTTCTTAATGATATTGTAGCCATCGATCGAGATATTGACCAATGGGAAATCTTTAAGTGCCTTGCTGATAGCCTCAATGAATAAAGGGGTAAACGTAATATTTTCTCCCTCGCGCTTTTTATAGGCATCTTTAACTTTATTGCGCCACAAAACCAAATTCGTTACATCTGCTTCAACAAATGAACATACATGGGGGGAGATCTGCGTGCTTTTGACCATATGGTCTGCAATCATTCTTCGCATGCGATCCATTTCAATGATTTCATCATTGCCATTTGCAACGGTATGAACATGGGATGGAGCTGTTACGATTATTTTGGGCGATTCCGCACGTGTTTCAGCCTGATCGGTCTGAAGAGATTTTTCAGATTTGGATGACGAATCCCTATGCGCTACATACGTTAAAATATCCTCCTTCGTCACTCTTCCTTCTGCTCCAGTACCCTGTATACGGTCAAGTTCATCTTGAGACAATCCTTCGTGACGAGCAATATTCTTTACTAAAGGTGAATAGAAACGAAGCGTGCTCTCGTACTGAGCAGAAGAAGTGTCAACACCGACATTGGGCAATTGTTCGACACCTGGTATGTTCAAATCTAAACGCTCTTCGGAGCTTGTCGTTGAAGGAATTGTAATTTCTTGCTGAGGAGGCGTAGGTTCTTCCTCTTCGCCTTCAATTTCTATAATTGCAACGACTTCACCCACTTGGACGGTCTGGTCTACGGTATAACGTTGCTCTTTTAGAACGCCTTTTACGGGAGAAGGTACCTCTGAATCAACTTTGTCAGTTGCGATTTCCAATAAAGTGTCATCTTCATCAATCCGGTCACCAGGTTGTTTTAACCATTTTGTGATTGTTGCCTCGGATACACTTTCTCCCATTTTTGGGAGTAAGAGTTTATATAAAGCCATATTTTTTAGCAATCTCGTTATAGAAAAACGAAGTTAATTAAATTGTGGTTTACTTTCAACAATTTAAAATATTATTCCTTAAATAGCGGTTTTTTTAAAACATTATTTTATCCTATTGTGCTTCTTGTTCTTTTTCTTTTAATAACAATTGCCATAATAATAAAAGGGCATTCATTCGTGTACGTTCGATGTTGATGAGCCTGTCATTGTCAAATTGAAACTTTTTGGTTATAATTTCTTTTTTTCCGGCGACAGCCACCCAGATCGTTCCAATAGGTTTTTCAGCTGTGCCCCCACCTGGACCGGCTATTCCAGTCGTTGAGATGGCATAGTCCGAAGAGAACGCTGCTTTTGAGCCCGAGGCCATTTCGACTGCGGTCTGTTCACTTACGGCACCATATTGAGCCAATGTTTCTTCATTGACGTTGAGCAGTTGGTGTTTTAATCTGTTGGAATAGGGAATCGTGCCGCCAAGAAATACAGCACTACTTCCCGCTACTGAAGTGATCGAAGCGGCGAGGCTACCACCAGTACAACTTTCAGCCGTAGTCAGGGTACTGCCCCGATGAGTAAGCTCTTTAATCAGATGGGACTCTATGCCCGTATCATAATCTGCTACGATATACTGCTGTAGACGATGGATAAGTTTCTTTTTGAAAAGAGCAACCTGAAGCATAATATCAGACTTGTTTCTACTTTTTCCGGATAGTCTTAACCGGATAAATGCCAATGTCGGTAGATAGGCCAATTTTATGCTAGGTGGCAGTTCGCTTTCGATATCTTTTATTTCTTCTGCTAAATAGGATTCACCGATACCTCCCACCAAGATCGTTTCATGACAGATAAATAGGTCTGGATCTTGTGTTGCTAATAAAGGGAGTACGTGTTTTTCCATCAGAAATTTCATCTCAAAGGGAACGCCGGGCATAAATATAAACCGCTTTTCGCCTTGGTTTACCAGCATGCCGGGCGCAGTACCATAGTCATTAAATAAGACTTCACAATTTGCGAGTACATCGGCCTGCTGCAGATTGATGTCAAGCATTTTTAACTTACGCGATTCAAAGATGTTCGTCACATGACGAAGTACATTTTCGTCGCGAACCAAGGTCGTTTCAAAATATTTTGCAGCTGTTTTTTTCGTAACGTCATCTTTGGTTGGACCTAGACCTCCGGTGATTAAAATCAAATCTGCCCGGGAAGAGGCTTCTTTCAGCGTTTTTGAAATAGCTTCTTCTGTATCAGGGATCGATGTCATTTGAACGATATCCACTTCGAATCGGAGCAGTTGTTTGGCAATCCAGCCCGAATTGGTATCAATGATCTGACCGATGAGAATCTCATCGCCTATGGTAATAATCTCTGCTTTCATCTTGTTATAATTATGTAACACGTCGCCATAATGGATCATATACATATGGGTATAATGTTTGATCTTCCTAATCTTTCAGCGTTCAGTTTTCTTCCGCCAAGGCTTAAAAATAAAAAATCAACATCGGACGATTCAGGATATAAACTTACATAAAATTGTGATTCGGTGGGACGATTAATATGCATTTGATATGGGGAGTCGTATGCTATCGCAAAGGTAAAAGGCAGGGAGTAAAATACGACCTTTATGATATCGAAATCGTCATAGCTAAGAAAGCGAGAAAGTTTTTTCTGGCGAATAGGATTAGATATTTTCAAAAAAAAAGCAGCTATTTTAAAAATAACTGCCTCCTGAACTTGCTCTTTTTGTGAGCTTAAGATCTTGTAAGATGGAGGCCTTAGCCCGTATCGTCACATTATAACTTCGGTATCGCCCAAATGGCATCCAGCCGAACGACATATCCCAGCAATGCAGATCTCGATAGATATTGAAAGAGGTCATGACCACTTCCTTTTGTTTAAAATCGTATCCCGATTGAAAAGTAACTTTCCATTTTGGCGTAACGCTGAAGTCACCATGTAAGTTTAAGGTACTTGTAAATTGGCTCTCCATTCTCCGCGTGCTCGAGTTGAATGATTTGGACGTATTGAAACTGAACGATGCCGCAAGGTTCCAAGGAATATTAAAATCTACGAATGCATTTGGATCTGAGCTGATTCGAGCTAAGGCCTGTGCCTGTTCGGGAGTCATACCTGCGCCGGACATTTCTTTTCTTAACGAATCGATGTTATTATTACGTGATTTTGCAGCTTTGGGATTCAGGCTATAGTCAAAGGAAAGACCGAAATTTGTCAGACGCGCCAGGCTACCATCCTTTATGGCATATCGATTGACGCGAACACCATTTTCATTCACTGAATAGGGGTCAAAAGTACCGTTGAAGTTGACATTCATCTTTTGGTCGAAAAAAGCGGTACGGCCAGAGAAGGTGATAGGGGACAATTTAAGCGAATCGGCAACGAAGTTGTAATTTCCACTGAAGGTTAGACCCTGAAGAATAGGGATTTTCTTAAACCCTCCATCTGTGGTATCCGATTTACTTTTGACTTTAGCTTCGATGTTATTGTCGATGGAAAAACCTATACCTGCTGATTTCCCTGCGGAAGGGGAGCCATACACACCCTGACTAAAAATGGAGTATACATTTCTATTTCCATATTGGTCGTTATACTGCTGATAGAATCCATATTTTGGATCGGAAAAGTCGGGCCTATAGTTCAGGTTGATCGACGGTGTAACCACGTGTCGGATGGCCTGAATTTTACCGATCTTAGGATACATACCATAGATCTTGGTCGAAAGTCCGGTGGATACGGAGTAATCGTAAGCACGATTGAATCCCTGTACGGTGTCAATACGTTGTGTATAACCGGCAGCTGTATTATCAAAGCGTTGTCTGGTGCTTTGCAAATACCAGCGCTCTGTATAATTGACACTGGTGTTAAACTGAAAATATTTAAACGCGTTTAGCGACAAACTGATCGGGATGTTGTGCTGGAAACCATTTTGGAATTTTTTGAAGCCCCCTGGTTTAAATAACAATGTATCAATAGTACTGACCGAGTTCTGTGCCTGGAAACTATAACCTACATTGATACGCTGATACCATTTTTGTTCACCGACACGGTCCTTGCTGTCAAATGGATTGAAAGAAGAGACGTTTAAGCTGATGTTCGGTAAACTCATTTGTATACTACGTGTAGCCATATCCTGATTATGGGTTAAGCTGGCTGTCAGGTTTACCTTACCGTCTGCAAATACTTTCCCGTAACTGATGGACGATCCCATTCGGTTACGCGCAAGATTTTCATAGGTATTTAGTGTACTTCCAGTTCCTGTATTTTGAAAGAAAGAACTGGTACCAAAGTTTACACTGGCGGAGAAAGACGTTCCGGGATTGGCTTCTTGGCGCTGGGTGTGGTTCCAGGTGACGTTAAAATCTTTATTGGAACCATAATCTCGGGTTCCTTCGGTGCCTGTTTTGGTATTGGCATAACGGATATTAAAACCACCATTAAATTTATAATTGACGGTATAGCGTGTATTGATGGAGGCTTCCCACGAACCTTTTGAGTACAATGAACCTCGAATTTCACTATCCCAATAATCATTGAAGGCCAAATACCAGCCTAAATCCCGCATGGAAAACCCTCTAGTGTAATCTTCTCCAAAAGAAGGAAAGAGAAGGCCAGAAGCTCTTTTATCCGGTTTTGGAAAGAATGCGAAGGGAAATGCCACTGGCATTGGTACGCCCATAACCACTAGATAAGCTGGTCCTGAAATAATTTGGTTTTTAGTGACAATACCCTTGGTAATATGGATACCAAAATGGGTATGTGGGTAGGGCAGATTACAAGTACTGTAAAGCCCCTTATAGATAGACATTTCGTCGTAAATGTTCTTTCTAACAATATTGGCCTGGATATATCCACCATCCACCTCGGTCATAATACCATAGGTATTTCCTTCCTGTTTCTCGTAATCATAATAGAGTGAATCCACAGTTTTAGGTGATTCGCCATTTCCCATAATCACGATAGGACGTCCTACATATTTGCCGGTTTTGTCATAAATTCCGGAAGCAAAAATCTTTTTCTTGTTTCGGTCAAGACGGATATAATCAGCAGAGAGTTCAAAATCCTGATATTTAACCTTTGCACCCCGATAAAGGTGACTGATGTTTTTTGCAACTTCAGATTTTTGCGAATCCACAGCAATAATGCTGACTTCTGCCTGTAGGCCACTTCCTTTTTTCTTGGTGGTATCCCGGACAGATTTTGTCGTATCGCCCGCTTTAGTCTTACTGGTATCTTGCAACTTATTGGTCGCCGAAATAGGATTCTTACCTTGAAGTCCGTTCTGTTTTAATGGAATACTACTTTGAGCATGACTAGCAGTGCTCACCGCAAGAATGATAAATAGTGTTAAAATGTTGATTAACGACTTCAAAATTAAAGACAAATGTTATTTTTGTGAAATAATGTTAAACTTCGAGAGACAAAATTAGTCAAAAAAGCAATAGAAAATATGTTAAATATCGTTATCTATTCAACAAATAATATTGACTCATTTTGATTCGTTTATAGTAGAGCAAATAATTATTCAATGAAATCAGATTTAAGAATTAGAAAATGGTGTAGCGTCATGTTAGCTACTTTGGGATTTTTTTTATTGAATTCTTTCAAATTAAACAATGGGCAGCCCGAGCCTCCGGACTACCAAATAAGGACAATCGTAATTGATGCTGGCCATGGTGGTAAGGATACTGGCGCACAAGGAAGACGATCTTTGGAAAAAAATGTCGCTTTAGATGTCGCTTTAAAATTAGGAAAGCAGATTCAGAAAGATATTCCAGGTATTAAGATCATCTACACGAGAACGACCGATGAATTTGTGGAGCTTTATAAACGTATACGTTTAGCGAATGCTAATAAAGCAGATTTATTTATATCAATTCACTGTAATTCCAGTGGTTCGAGTGCACATGGTACCGAAACATTGGTTTCTGGTTCGCATCGTTTAGGCCAACAGGATGCTGCTGTTCGTGAAAATGCATCCTTATTATTGGAATCCAATTATAAAGAGAACTATCAGGGATTTGATCCTAAAGATCCCGAAAGTGCGATCATCTTCTCGTTGATGAAAAATCGATTTCGTGAAAAAAGTATACGTCTTGCGCAAATGATAGAGGGCGAGTACGTGAAAGCTGGCCGATACAGTAGAGGTTTCTGGGAGAAAGGGTTAGCTGTACTTGCGGAAGCGGGTATGCCAGCGGTATTGACCGAGATTGGATTTATTAGTAATAGAGAAGAGGAGAGCTACTTATTGTCTGATGCGGGACAACAAGAGATTGTTGATAATCTGGTTTCTGCTATAAAAATCTATAAAAATTCCGTAGAACGCTAAACAGATTTGCTTTTGTGCTGTTTTAAACTTAAATTAATGATCATTACTAAATAGATTATTTGTGAAAATATCAAACGAGACAAAGGTCGGCATATTAGCAACGGTTGCAATAGTTTTATTATTTATTGGTTATAGCTTTCTAAAAGGGAATGATGTTTTTAGTAGCGATAACACCTATTACACGACCTACGAGACTGTTGATGGATTAACTCCATCCAAGCCTGTTTTAGTGAATGGGTATCAAATCGGACGTGTATCGAAGATGATTCTTCAACCTGATGGCAAAATTAAAACTGAGTTTAAAATTCACGCTGATTACGCCGTGCCGAAAAACACAATTGCTAGAATTTCAAGTACAGATTTGTTGGGGAGTAAAGCGATTGTCTTTGAAATGGGCAACAGTAAGGAATTGGCAAAGGACGGCGATTTTTTAGCTTCGGGTGTCCAACCGAATATTATGGATAAGGTTGAGCCTATTCAAAAGAGGATCGAAACCATTACCATTAAACTGGATTCAACACTGTCCGTTGTGAATAATGTTTTAGATAAGCAGTTTCAGGACGACTTTAAAAACAGTATTCATAGTATATCTACCTCATTGAAAAATGTGGAAGGAATCACAAAAGATGTAGAAGGTCTAGTTGGAAACGAAAAGGGAAGACTCAATCGCATCATGGCCAACATGGAGTCAATTACATCCAACTTTTCACAAAATGGAGAGAAGATCAATTCGATTATGTCCAATTTAAATAATATAACAGACAAAGCGGCCAGATTGGATTTTGAACACACCATGAACAAAGTAAATACCGCCGTTAATGATTTTCAGGAGATTACCGGGAAGATTAACAGCGGTAAGGGCTCTATCGGATTATTGCTTAATGATGAAGCTTTATATAATAATCTGAATAACGCTTCAAAAGAAATGGATTATTTGATGAAGGATGTTAAAGAGAATCCTGGAAAATATATCAAGCTTTCTATTTTTGGAAAAAAGGGAGAAAAGTAGCGTTTAGAAAATACAATAGTCTTATAGAAAAAGCCTGCATATTGCAGGCTTTTTGTTTTCAGGAGGTTGACTTTTAGGATGTTAATCCGGCGGCCGGCTCAATGCCCCAAATTTGCTCCTTGCATTGTGTGCTTGCTGATCCACACTTTCTTGTTAACAAGCTTTCACCACGTTCTCCATTAAGACCGTTTTAACTCCATTTTTACAGAGGGTTAACACTGGGTTAATAGCGGTAAACCCCTGTAGACCCCCTGTTAACCCCTAGCTAAGGTACAAGGTGACATTAATCCATGGTTAATAGGACTAGATACGGTCAATTAGGAATCGAAACAAAAACGCCACGCATGGCGTGGCATTTTTGGTAACAAAATCAGAAGTTGATTGACGATTTCACTTTCCTACCTATAGCGTTTCTTTCAGCCAGTTAAAAAATTCGTTTTGCCAGACCTGTGCATTTTGCCCGGACAGTACCCAGTGATTTTCATCAGGAAGGTAGACTAGACGGCTCTTAATCTTTTTGAGCTGAGCTAATTGGAATGCCGCCAGCCCCTGTCCGATTGGAACACGGTAATCTCTTCCACCTTGAAAGATTAAAATCGGGGTGTGCCAATTATTTGCTTTTTCAATCGGATTGAACGCTGTGTAGGATTTTTCATTTTTGCTATCCCAGTATCCCCCCCCTAATTCATGGTTAGCAAAAAATAGTTCTTCTGTGGTTCCATACCAACTTCTCATATCGAACAAACCATTGTGGGCAATGAAGGTCTTGAAACGGTTTTGGTGTACGCCCGCTAATTGGTAAACAGAATAGCCACCATAACTGGCTCCAATAGCCGCACGACGTGCGGTATCCACGTAAGATTCTTTGGAGATATCGTCTATGGCTGCTAAGTAATCCCGGATAGGCTGACCGCCCCAGTCTTGAGAAATAGCCTCATTCCATTTTACACCCCAACCAGGCATCCCTCTACGGTTTGGCGCGATCACAATATAACCTTGCGATGCAATTAACTGTAGGTTCCAGCGGAATGAATAAAATTGAGTAAGGGCAGACTGAGGGCCACCTTCACAGTAAAGTATAGTTGGATATTTTTTTGCGGGGTTAAAGTTTGGGGGATAGATGACCCATGAAAACAGATCTGCTCCATCGGATGCCTTGGTGGTACGTTTCTCAATTTTGTTTTCGCTAATATTTGCATACTTAGCATCATTGACTTTGGTGATCGGAGTTAAGGACTTGCTTTTCAGATCAAAACTAAAGATTTCGGTTGCGCGCGTGAATCTTGTGGAGCTGACGATCAATTGATCCGCTACCTGACCTACAATACCAGTGATATCAAAGTCGCCGGCTGAAATTTGATGGATCTTAGGTAAGCCTTTCGTTTTAATATTTGTAGGGACTTCAAGTTCAAATAATTGTACGGTGCCTTTCGTAGCAGCGGTGAAATAGATTTTTCGATTGTCGTTGCTCCAAATAAAGCTATTGACTGTACCGTCCCAATGCGCCGTTAAGTTAAGACGGATCGAACTGTTTTTATCGAATAAGATGATGTCATTTTTGTCCGACTCATAACCGTCGGTCTTCATGCTGAGCCAAGTGAGGTTTTTACCATCCGGAGAGTAAGCTGGGGCTGTATCATACCCATTCATTCCTTCTGTCAGGTTGAAAGTCGTTCCGCTGGCAATATCATAGCGATAAATATCGGTATTGGTACTGACGGCATAGTCTGTTCCGAATTTCTTTTTACAGACATACAGCACGGCCTTGCTATCTGGAGACCAGGCAAAATCTTCGGCGCCACCAAATGGTGCTTGCGGGCTATAGAAGGGTTGGTCCTTCAACAGGTCTACCGGCTCACCAACTTTACCATCAACAAAACTCGCTACAAAAGGATGACTGAACTTGCCATCATTGAAGGTGTCCCAATGTCTATAGTCTAAGTTGTCATAGATATAAGCGTCTGATTTTGGTAATTCGGGATATTTGTCTGTGCTGTGGTATTTTTTTACAAGAACGGACTGGCTGAAGAGTATTTGTTTTCCGTCGGGTGAAAACTTAACATTTTCCAATTCCATGTCACCAGACGTCAATTGTACTGCTTCTCCTTTTGACAGATTTTTTTTCCAGAGTTGACCTTTGGACAAGTAGATAACATCGCCATTTTTTTCGATTTGAACCACAGACTCGCCACCTTTCTGATCGGTGAACTGATTAACGGCTCCATTTGTAAGTGAAACCGTATATAGATTTTTTTCACTTGAATTACTTTCCAGGTTATAATTGGAAACACCATACACCAGTGTTTTGCCGTCTGCTGAAAGTCCCTCTGCTGATACACGTCCAAGTTCCCAAAGTGTAGTTGGATTCATGGGTTGTTTGGAGGTTTGGGCGTTGCTTAAATTGCATGTTATCATTGCTAATGCAAGTATTGTAAGTTTTTTCATATTGTTATGCTGAAAAATATCTTTGCAAGTTACAGATTTTGCCAATAAAACTTAAGGAAAGCAAAAAATAGCCATTAATCTGTATGTTAATGGCTATAAAGGGAAATTTTTATTTTTTTAGGAATACTTCGATAAGTACCCAGTATATTTTAAAATGTTGTCTATTGATCTGCATGGTCATTGTCAAATTGATACCAATTTATTTTTGTCGAAACACGCATGAGAATGGCCAGAATAATAAAGATTCCAATAGTTCCGGCGATTAACGAATAATCTCTAAGCTGCATCAATACATAAATAAAGAGATAAAATATGCCTAATATCGAACTGAGAAGCGCTGCGGTCTTCGCATCCTTGGTAATAGCTTTGATAAAACTGCCAATAAGTAAGACTGTCGCCATTGTTGCTGTCACATAAGCCAAATTAAAGCCGATATGTTCTGATAAGGCCAACAGCAAGGTGTAGAAAAGCACCATGGCTGCACCGATTAGTATGTATTGAATGATATGAACTCTTTTTTTCTTGATTACTTCCGTAAATAGGAGTGAAGTAAAGGTAAGGATGATGATCAAAATACCGTATTTGGCAACTCTGGTTGTCTTTTGATAGTTGTTGATGTCGGGTAAAAAATGAATGGTAATCATATCTGTATTGTCCAATAAATTGTTTGCGGAAGTGCCCGGCGGCGTGGTAGTTTGTGGCGTTGTTGGTTCGTTGGTATCGTTGGCGTTTTCTATGTTGGCGTCAAAGCGATAGATGTTGTGAGCGTCACCGACCCATTGTTGTGGAAGTTTGCGGCTGAAAGATGGAATTTCCCAGGATGCGGAAAAATTTGAAGCTTCCGTATTTCGCTTGCTTGGTAGAAACGCACCTGTAAAACTTGGATTAGCCCAGTTTCCTTTTGCTTGGATATTTGTTTGGTCGCTAAGGGGCAAAAAGTTGAGGGACTTCGATCCTTTTAAATCCAGTTTGATCTTGAAATGATTATTATCGTCCTGAGGGGTTAATGGTACAGCACAAACCAAATTTTGATTAAAAAGATTGAGATTATTGAAATCTGGATCGAAAACTATATCCTGGCCATCCCAGTTCAATGTTGGGCGCTTTCCGAGTCCTTTAAAATCTTGGATGCCAAAAATAAGCTTGCTGCCTTTCCAGTCAATATTTTCGACTGGAATCTCCAGTTTTTCTGGGTTTAATTTGCCAAAATTTCCTTCCACGGTAATGTTGCTGCTGTAAACTACAGAAGTATAAATTCCTCTTGAAAGATGTTGGGGAGAAATAGCTGTAACGATATTGGAAATTTTAGGTAAGACAAATATCCATTTAGTCTCTTCTCTCAGGTTAGATTTTTCAGTTTTTTCGGCCGATAAAGGGACCGTTTCGCGATAGGGGATGGCAAGTACTGGACTGGACACTACTTGGTCTTTTCCCCAATTGAGGGCGATGCCTCCGGACACTTCCTGTTCCCTTGATTTTCTTTCTTCAATTAAATCACGAATTAATGCAAGAGGGATAAGCAAGATTAAAGAAAGAAATAAGATGACGAATAGTTTTAGTACAGTGGAATTGCTGATTTTCTCAAACAATGAAGAGGGCTCCATTGGAGATGAATTGTTGTTGTCCATGGTTTTAGCTGTTTAGGTTTATTTGAATGTTTTCGCTATACAGTGCGATTTGAAGTTCGGTGAGCTGTAACTGTAACATGTCCTTAAATTCTAAATGATGAAATCGCTGAAGTGTTCGGCCTTTTTGAAAGTTCTTTTTGTAACAACTGAAGTATTCTGGGAACAGTATTCCGCCAATGAGGACCATCCCAAAAAGGTATAAACTGATCTTTCCATTACCCAATAACAAATACTGCATCGCAATTTCGTCTTGGATTTCTGTTCCAGTTTCGGTCAGAATGTGAAAAACGTCATGGTTTTCTAATTTAGGCATCACTTCGAAGCCTTTACTTTCGTAAAAAAGGCCAAGCGAGTGACCAATGCTTCCGACAGGATAATTTAGAAATTCTTCCTTGCGAATTCCCCAAGCCTTTTTATTCCATTTAAAGACTGTCGCATAGATTTTGGAGGACCAGTCGTAGAGGTGCAACATGAGTTTTAATCGGATTTTTTTCATATTTCTTTTTTTTAAAAGTACTTTGTTTTTCAAAGTGCATGGATAAAAAAATTATTTGTATTGTTGTTTTATTAAATTTTCTAGTGCAGCAAGGTGATTTTCAAATGCTTTTAGTCCTTTAGCAGTTCTTTTATATCGGGTATTTGGCTTTCGTTCGACAAAGCTTTTCTCGACAACAATATATTCTTCTTTTTCCAACGTTTTCAGATTGGAGGCAAGGTTACCATCCGTTACCTCCAACAATTCTTTCAATGAATTGAAATCGTACTCCTCATTTGCCGCGAGAATACTCATTATCTGGAGTCGTACTCTGTTTTCAAATATTTTGTCATATAGAGAAAGATCTAATTTCACGATTCGTATTTTTTGTAAACGATAAAACCATAGATGATGTGTAACACACCAAATCCCAATCCCCACAAAAGTAATCCTTTATCCGGAAAAGCTAGCACGATCAGGCCTAGGCAGATTTCTATTATGCCTAGTGCTTTTACTTCGGCAAATGTATAAATACTCCCTGCGGTCAGTGCTAGTCCATAAAATATGAGTAGCATAGCGGCAACCAGCTGGTAGTATCCTTGGATAAAAAACAGCGCCGATACGAAGCCACCTGCAAGTAATGGAATTGAAACTGTAAATAAAAGTGATTTGCTTGTCATGTTCCAAATGGACTGTTTATTTTTTCTCGCCTTTCTACGCGCCATGACAAAACCAGTCACTAAGGATAAGAATAAAATGGTCAGCGCAATGATCAAAAGCACTTGGGATCTTTCCAAATTATTGCCCCCTAATAGCACGGCACTTTGAGGTTGATATATAATATAGTATCCTAATAGTGTTCCCACGAGCGCATAGCAACCCATAAGGACGCCCGATAATCCGCTAATTGAAACAAATTTGGACGATTTTTCCATTAATGATCTGATCTGCCCAAGCTCTTTATATAAATCTTTCTGTTCCATAAAAGTACTTTGATAATCAAAGTAAATGAATAATAATGAATTATGCAAGAGCCTAGGCGAGTATTGAAAAAAAATAAAAAAAAGAGTAAAAAATACTTGCAGGATATATGTTTGGTTTCTATCTTTGTGGCATCAAAAGAAATCCTAATGCGGAAGTGGCGTAATTGGTAGCCGCACCAGACTTAGGATCTGGCGCCGCAAGGCGTGGGGGTTCGAGTCCCTTCTTCCGCACTTGATGTCCTCCCGAACTTAAAACCTCGGGAGGATTTTTTTATGAATGCGATATAGCTAAAAAGAGTATGAATATTTCACACGAGAATGTAGATGCAATCAATGCGGTAGTCAACGTCGCATTAGCACCTGAAGATTATAATCCTCAAGTCGACAAAGAGATTAAAGCGCAAGCTAAAAAAGCAAAATTGCCAGGGTTCCGTCCAGGTCAAGTTCCTGTTGGACATATCAGACGTACTTATGGTAAGTCTATTTTATTTGATGAGGTCAATAAATTAGTGAATGAAAAAATCACCAATTACATTACTGAAAATAAATTAGAAGTTTTAGGTCAGCCACTTCCTTTGGAAGATGACGCGCAGTACAGCTGGGATTATAAAGACAATTTCAACTTTAAATATGAAATTGGTCTTGCTCCGGCGTTTGAATTGCCTTTCACTGCTGAGACTGAATTTACTTCTTACGAGATCAAAGCTGATGAAGAAACATTGGCAGATCGTATCAAGAACTTGCGTCGTAGCTATGGAAAAATGACTAATCCAGAAGTATCTGAAGAAGGTGATGTATTGTATGCAACATTGAAGCAAGATAAAGAGGATGGTTTAGAGAAAACAACTTCTATACGTACTGATATCGTAGAAGATGCTAAGGTCAAAAAATCATTGGTTGGTCTTAAGAAGGACGATGTTGTTAAGATTGACGTTAAAAAAGCATTTAAAACTGAAGATTTAGCACGGATATTAGGTATTACCGAAGAGGAAGCAACCGCTTTAGATGTAACTAAATTTGAATTGACTGTTAAGAATATCAACCGTTTAGAGGAAGCTGATCTTAATCAAGAATTTTTCGATAAGTTATTCACTGAAGGTGAAGTGACGGAAGAAGCTCAATTCACAGAAAAAGTGAGAGAAGAAGTTGAAAACTTATTCAAACAAAATTCTGATCAAAAGTTACGTAATGACATGTATACTTTTGGTATGGAAAAGGTTGATGTAGCTTTCCCTGAAGAGTTCTTAAAAAGATGGTTGAAAGCAACTAATCCAAGTATTTCTGAAGAAGAATTAAACGAAGGATTTGCCGATTTCTTAAACAACTTGAAATGGACGATCATTGAAAATCGTGTGGTTACAGAAAACGGTCTTGAAGTTAAATATGATGAAGTGATCAATTTAGCGAAGGAACGCATCTATGCGCAAATCAAGATGTATAACATCAATGAAGAGCCTTCTGATGAGCAGTTGAACCAATTTGCAATTCAATTATTGCAAGACCGCGAACAAGGTAATCGTTTGTTTGAAGAAGCTAAAGCTTTGAAGGTATTTGATCACTTGAAGGGTTTAGTTAAATTGAATTCGGAAGAAATCGAATACAAAGAATTCGAGAAATTATCCTAAGCGATTTTTAAATAAAAAGGAAGTCCCTTCAATCTACTGAAGGGACTTTTTTTATTTTCATCGCAGCGTGGCCGCAGCTTTTACACTATTTTTTTGTTGTTCAGATCTTCCACAAATCGCCTGAGTCGGCAGTTATATGGAGCTGAAATACAAAAGCGCTGCTGTTGAAATCGACATGAATTCATGGAATGGGGACAATGCCGTTGGAACGGGAGTTGGGCTATTAGGAGATGAAAAGGGTCCGATTGAGATGGACGAGGTCTGTCTTAGCTTAAAGAGGTATTCCGGAATTGAAAGAGGTTTTCTTGAGTTTGAAGAGACCGGTTGAACTACCCAAAGAATTAGACGGAAAGGGTTAATTGACCTTGCCTTTATTTGTTTCAGCAGGAGTTGTCGTAATCGTTTTCTTGCCAAATGGAAATAGCCGTTTTAAGAACTCGGAGAAGCTGTTGAATTCCTGTCGATACAGTAATCCGAAAGCGCTTATATACTCGCCATCGTTGGGGCTAAGAAGAAAATTTCGGGTGTTTAATCTGTTTGAGGCCCTGAGGACTAAACGGCCATCTTTTCTTAAATAAAACATCGCTTCAGCATCTGTAGAGACCCGATCTGAAAAAACATTTAAATCCGTAAGGGCCTGACTTCTGCGATCCGAGATCCCTCCGGTCAAGACAAGTCTGTCATTAAATAAGCGTAGCGAGGCGGAAGCATCATTTAAAGACTTAATATTAATATCAAAGAAATTGATGTTGAGCGATTGGGCTATAATGTTGTTGATTTGGTTGAATGCTATCTCAGTTCCCGCAGATAACAAAGTATTGTTCACTTCTTTACCGAAGTCAGTTTGTGTGCCAGGGGTAAAACTCCTTCGAACGATCAGACTAAGTGCTTGTTGATTGACATTGTTGGCATCTGAAAAATAACCTTGCAACTCATCCTTAACGCCGGGGTTCTGTGGGAAATTGATATCGAAGGTGATCTCAGGCTGACTTAATTGACCTTTTAAGATCATGTCGGCCTGTGCCAATACGCGTTCGGGATTTTCTTCACGTCCGGCTGCATTATAAAGCGGTGCTAAGCTCGTTCTTTGTTGATAGATGGCGTTGATATTGATATTGGCTTCTGTGGGATTTCCAGCCCATCGCACTGTTCCTCCTTCTTTAAGATCAAAGATCTTATTGATATAATCTTGGGCGGTAAAATTAAATTTTCCACTGTTGATGATAAAATCCCCAAACATTTCAAAATCGCCCAAAGAGGATATTCGCATATTAAGATTGCTATTTCCCCGTCCCGATAATTCGCCCATACTGGAGAATAAATTGATCTCTGCATTGGGGTTGATTAGGAGATCCATATTCATGGTTAGACCGTTGAAATCTCGTTTTTTTGTGTTTTTCTTGATTTTTGTGGAGTCTTTCTCGATAAAGTAAATAAAGTCGGTGTCTGATATGGTGCTCGCGTTGTTGAAAGGGATATTGATAACAGTATTTTCTTCGGATTTAGCACGGATGTTGATATTCATTGCTGAGGTAAGTCCCTTAAACTTGAAATTGCCCGAGGCGTAAGCCGTTCCGTAATATATGTCATTGTCCTTAATTGTGGTATTTAATACTAAAAAATTCTTGGCTTCTGCAGTAATATCTATATCAGGGTCACTTAATTTGTTGAGGTCGACAACTCCATCAATGGTCGCTACATTGTTTTTTGGATCATATACTTTTAATCCTTTTAGAAAGATTCGATTGTTGGTAAGCTCAATTTTATCAGAAAGCCGATAGGGGGTTTTTAGATAATTGATAACCATCGAAGCATTTTCCAATTTGCCGTCGCCTGTAATTTTGGGATTTAGAATGTCACCTTCAATCGTAAGATCTGCGTTCACTTTTCCCTGAATATTGGATACTAAGTTTCGTAAAAATGGCTGGAAAATAAATACATCTGTATTTGCGAGTTTGGCTTTAAGATTAAGCTTATTATTTTCATTTAAGTGATTATAAGAACCTTTTAGCTGAATCAATTTATTACCTTCTTCGATCTTGCTATCTAGTTTTACGTGTTGATTTTCGGGGTCGTAATTAGCACTAAGCGCCAGTGAACCGATGGGAATATTGTTATAGAGGATAGGAGAAGTCTTTATATTGGCTACAACAAAGGGGGATTTAAACACAGCGTTAACTTCAATATTTCCGTTCATATTTCCGGAGAGATTGATGCCGTAAGGCTTGGTTATACCATTTAAGGAGGTGAGGTTAAAGTCCTGAAATTTGAGATTGATCTGATCACTTTCTTCATTGGAAAGTATACCGTCAATGTGGACCTTTTGGTTATCATGACTTAGCGTTAGTTTTTCAAAGTACCATTTTCCTTTCGATATTTTAAGCTGTGCATCATTATTGACTAGCCAGCTCTCTCTATTGATCAAGATATTCGACGGATAGAAATTGATATAGGCAGGTTTGGCATGAGCAAAACGGATGACTCCATTCAGATCTAGACTGTTGCTTGCCTCTAGTTCCGACATTTTGATGTTGAATTGTAAACTATCGTTTGCCAGCGTGTTTGAAATATTGACGTTTTTAATATAGGTACTGTCAGTAAAGTTAATTCGATCAATGGAGGTTTGCAGTTCCATATTTTTCAAATTGGCATTTTGATCGATAATCAGGTGAGTGAGTCGGATACCATTGTACTTCAATTCAGGCGCGTAAAAATTAAAATTAGCCGTTTGTTTTTCACTTTCAAATTTGGCGTTCAATGTTGCACCACTGTCCAGCGCAATATCTTTTTTAAAGAACGTTGCGATAGGCTTGAAATAAGTAATATTAATATTGAGGTCAAAGTCTTGGCGGTTAAACATGTCCTTCTCAAAACCAATAGCCGGGGCATAGCGCATCGCTAAAGCTTTAAAATAAGGAACTATCGTATTGAGGTCTATTCTTCCTTTGAGATCAATATGTCCGATAGCCGACTGCAAGGTTAACGAGCGTTCATTTTCATCTCCTTCTGCTAGAAAATTGATGTTTCGTATAACAAATTGCCCTTTCGAAGAACTGAAGCTTACACTGTCTGATTTAAACTCACCGGTAATATTATTGATATTGTCCCCAATTAAGCTGGTATGGAATTTTGTGTTCGTAATGTTGATGGAATCTCCTTGAAAGAAGTTGATTTTTTTTAGATTAGCTTGCTGAATATCAGCATCTAGATGATAATTGGGTTTGGCGGACCAATCAATATCTGTTGTAAACTTTAATTTTAAATTTGGATCGGATATACTTCCGGATCCGACGAAAAGTTTCTTTTCTGTTTTTCCCTCAATCTGTACATCTTGATAGCTGTAATTCTTAAAGTTGAAATTTGTCAAATTACCTTTTATCATCAAAGCTAGCATTTTGGGATCAGTACCTGCTCCGTCTATTTGTAGATTGAACCCTGTTGTTCCTAAATCTTTTACTTTTGTAATCGCTCCTACATCGAATTTTTTCGATTGGAAGCTACCTGCATATTTGGTTTCTTTCTGGATATCCAGCAATCCATCCGCTGTAACATCACCAATATCGGTCGTGAAAATTCCCTTTGTTTTAAATTTATTGTACAGTCCATGTAGACTTCCTTTGAAAGAAAATCTATTGAAAAGCTGAACAATTTCCGGGAGTTTAAAGTTTTTTAGATCTCCTAAATCGGCAATAACCCGATTTAAGTCTTGATATTCGGATGAAATTGCTACCTGTGGAATGATGAAATCTGTTTTATCGATGTCAGGTAGTCCAATAATTTGTAGATCACCTGCTAAGCTTGTCTTCTTACCGATTGTTAAATCGACCTGACTGGCGTTGATTGCCGATACCGTACCTTCCAAATTTGCTTTTTTAATATGGACATCAAATTGGACCTGGTGCATGGGGGAGGAGAAGAAAGCAATGTCTTCGGAATGAATACGTGAATCTCGCGCTCGAAGTTGTATGTGAACCTTATTGATGAAGTCTGAAAAGTCATCAAAGCTTTTATAACTAAGTTTGATATAATTCTTAAATGTAGAACGGTTGGTTGCCAACATCAGTTCACTGAGTTCAATAGCCGTATTGCTTATCGTTGTGCGTGCAAGAAGACCTTTAATAACCAATCCTTTCTTTTCATGCAGATTAAAGGTCTTAATATCTGCTGAAAATTGATTGGAATCCATTTTAATATTATCAAGATGAGCGTTTAATTTGGAGATTCCTAAATCTCCAAAATCAACCACTTTATTGTAATGCTTGCGTTTGTGGTCAGTGTAGTTGAACGCATTGTTTTTGATGATAACTTCTTTGATCGCAAAGATGAGTTTTTTTGAACTTTTCTTTTTTTCTTTTTCTGGTGGGTTGAAATACCGAATTAAGAATGAAATATTACTGCTATCCTGAAATTGTTCAAAGGAAGCTTCAGTATCTTCAATTGTTAACTTATTGATTACAATCTTGTTCGACTCAATGAACTCAGAGAGGTTGACATTAGCTTCTAGCTTGCCTGAATGTACTATTTTTTTTCCTTGCGGACTATAGAGTTGAAAATCTTCTACTACAATAGATTTGAAGGGCTTAAAATAGATGCTCTTGAGACTTATTTTGGTATTTAGTTCCTTTGATAAATAGTCTACAGCTTTTTGTGCAACATAGTTTTGTACGGGCTTCAACTGCAGGGACAATGCCAATGCAAGCAGTATAATGACTATACTACCCAGGACTATTGACACTATTTTAATTATTTTTTTGATACTTTTGTATTAAAATTTATTACCTCCAGCTATGGCTATTATTTTAGGGATCGAATCCTCTTGTGATGAAACCTCCGCTTCTATCTGTATAAACGGTGAAATTCGTTCAAATGTTATAGCAACTCAGGCAATCCACGCGAAATATGGTGGAGTAGTTCCCGAGTTGGCTTCTCGCGCTCATCAACAAAATATTATTCCAACAGTGGACGAAGCCATTCGCCAAGCAAAAGTAAGCAAAAATCAAATAGATGCAGTGAGTTTTACACGGGGGCCGGGATTATTAGGTGCACTTTTGGTAGGAACGTCTTTTGCTAAGTCATTTGCACTTGCGCAAAATATTCCTTTAATTGATATAAACCATATGCAGGCGCATATTTTAGCTCATTTTATTGAAGATCCGAAGCCAAACTTTCCTTTTTTATGTCTTACAGTTTCTGGTGGTCATACACAAATTGTATTGGTGAAAGATTATTTTGAAATGGAACTTTTGGGGGAGACATTGGATGACGCAGCGGGGGAGGCTTTTGATAAGACCGCTAAAATCTTAAATCTTCCTTATCCGGGTGGACCGCTTATAGATAAATATTCCAAAGATGGAAATCCGACCGCTTATAGGCTTCCTGAGCCACAAATCCCAGGTTTAAATTTCAGTTTTTCAGGATTGAAAACGGCAATACTCTATTTGGTTCAAGACCAATTGAAGCTGAATCCAGATTTTCTGACAGACAATATGGCCGACCTGTGTGCCAGTGTGCAATCGCGTATTGTATCTATTCTGTTGAATAAATTAAAGAAAGCGGCAAAGGAAACTGGCGTAATGGATATCGCTATCGCAGGTGGCGTTTCGGCTAATTCTGGTCTCCGACAGAGCTTGATTGAAATGGGTGATAAATACAACTGGAGGGTATTCATTCCAAAATTTGAATATTGTACGGATAATGCAGCAATGATTGCGATTGCGGGCTATCATAAATTTTTAAAGAAAGATTTTGTGGGTCAGGATGTGGCTCCTATGGCTAGAATGCATCTATAATCAAGTAGGGTGTTTCAAGTTTCCCACGGCAATTTCATTGTTCATGGGAAACTTAGTATAGTTACTATTTTATAATGGCGAACTATATCCATAGGCTTGTGCTGCCGAGTTAAATACGTTTTTCTTAGGCTGGTAGAAATTCAGTTCATAACCTTCAGCTCCCCAAAAGATACTGATAAAACTGATCCCTTGTGCTGATCGTAATACTGTTAGTATGTGAAAAGCATCGTTGTCAAATTGGCCGCCGTCATCAACACGCCAGGTACTGATGTCATCATACAAGGCTGGAAAATCCAAATTGATCAACTGCTCGTCCTTGGCGTACGAAAATACGGCTAAGGCAGAGTCTTGTTGATTTTCAAAAACCGTAAGATTAAACTCCGACTGATCGCTGAGTATCGCTATGGTTGTGCTTTTGTTAATCTTTCTGTTGTATTTTTTTTCAAGTTGCTCCCTAATATTTGTGGAAGTTTCTCTTTGAACTTGTGTAAACTTCTCGATTTTATACTGCTCTATAAAAGCCTTGTTGACCAGCATACCAAATTCACCGGATTTAACTGCAGCGCTAACTTTAAATAATGAACCTTCACTATTTGCAAAGTTCTGTGCGGTCTGTCTACCGTTGCTCCCCTTACTATCTGTTTTATTCTGAACAAACTCAAGGGGGCTGACTTGGTCTTCTACGATAACATAATTATATTTTTCGGGACTTTCCATTGCCTGATCCATCGGAAGAGCGATAAGTGAGTCCCTTTGCTGGTTTAAAAAACCAAAGTATGGTGAAATTGTTTCTTCCGTATTTTCATGCTTAATTGCAGTCTTGGATTGATGTTGATTGTTGCCACAAGCATATACTGTAAGTAGAAAAATAGCTAAAAAAAATGACTTCATAAGCATCTATATTTTTTTTTGTGAAATATAAGGCTTTCGTGCATCATAATGAAAAGATTTAAACTTTAATATTATGATGAACTCCAAATTGAATATTTACCGCAAAGAATGGCTGGATGTTATTTTTGCTGGTCGTAACAAAATGTACGGCGCTTACGAGTTGCGAAATCTCTCTGATAAAGCAACAAATTTGGGTTTGGGAATTGTGGTTTCTTTTGCAGTTTTGCTGATCGCAGGGTCCTATGCATATAATACATATTTTAAGCAAACTGTTCCCGCCGTGATTTATAAAGTACAAGATATTGGACCCGACATGCTGGAAGAAATTCAAAAGAAGGAAGAGGAGAAAGAAGAGGTTCCTGAAGAACCTGTCATGATGCAGGAGAAGGCCCCGCAGCAGGTTGCCCAAGATGTATCCAAATTTGATCTGGTTAGAATGCCTGATATAAAAGTGGCCAAAGCAAATCAAGTTACGGAAGAACTTGTGAGTCAGGATGAACTGAAGAATCCCAATACGATGACTTCAAGGATTACATTGAAGGCAAGTCCATCGGGTACATATATTGCGCGCGGTGAATTTGGTTCTTCGAAAAGAGATGGTGATATTACTGGCTCCGGGATTGGTTCGGTATCCGGCGGTGGAACCGATGGTGATGCTAACAATACATTTACATCGGTGGAGATTATGCCAATACCTGTAGGAGGGTTGCCCGCGTTTATGAAATGGATTGCCGAGAATTATAACTTTCCGCAACAGGCTTTAGATCAAGGGGTGTCTGGTGTCATAGAGGTTTCTTTTGTCGTTGAGAAAGATGGGTCATTGACAGATATTGCTGTCAAACGTGATATGAAATTTGGTACCGGGGAGGCTGCTATAAACTTATTGAAGAAAGCGAAAAAATGGAAACCTGGTGTACAGAATGGACTTAAAGTGCGTGTGGCATATACGTTACCGATCCGTTTAAGTGCTGTAAGCCAATAAGCTCTTCTTAACTTTATTTAACAAATCATCAATTAAACTTTTGATAGCCGATACGGCTCTTACTAATAAATAAGTTGAAAAAGAGTACTTATAAAAAAAATGATTGTTGGTTTTAAAAAAATAAAGAAATGAAAAAATTGATGTTAAGTTTGGCTTTATCTGGATTGATGTTAGCCGGTTTCGCTCAAGAAAAAAAAGATGTTAAACCAGAATTGAAAGAAATGCAAACTTCCATGCATAAACATAAAAGCGGAAGGATGCACGATGGTTTTAAAAATAAAACTCCTGAGGAAGTAGCTAAGATGAAAACTGATCGCATGGATCAAAAGCTGAAATTTACGGATAAACAGCGTAAAGATATCTATGCATTTCATTTGAAGCAAGCACAGGATCATCAAAAAATGGCCGCTGAACGAAAGGAACATCGTGCAAAAATGAAAAAGCAACGTGTGGCGGAACATGAAAAAATGATGGGAATGTTAACACCAGAGCAACAAAAAACGTTAAAGGATTCTTACGCTGAAAATCGAAAAATGCACAAAGAGCATTGGAAAAAAGACAGACAGCTCAAAAGAAAAGACGTTAAAAAAGGAGAACTGAATAAAACAAATGACGCCGACGTAAAAGCATCATAAACATTAAACAAGGATAGTTTTCATATTAAATATTGGTGAGTGTTAGTAGAGGAGGGAACCGTTGGTTCCCTCTTTCTTTTTTTTTATTCTTTATTTTTTTGTTGTTCTTTCCACTGTTTGGAGAATGATTTTTCTGACAACTTAGGTAATTCACGCTGATGCCCCCATGTTTTCTGAAAGAATTTTCGGATGAAAAAATTTTTGAATTTTCCACCGAAAAAATCGACCAATTTTCTCCGCATAATTCCATAAGTGAACCATTGCCAGGCTTTTTGTTCCGTTTTTGAAGCTAGACCTTGATCAACTGAATCTTTTCTGTTCACAAGAAGCATACGTTGTATGTCAATACCTACCGGACAGACCTCAGTACATTTTCCACAGAGTGTAGAGGCGTAGCTCAGGTGTTTAAATTCCTTCATCCCATTTAAATGAGGTGATATGAGTGATCCAATTGGGCCTTGATAAGTTGTTTCATAAGTATGGCCACCGATGTTCTGATAGATTGGGCATACATTCAAACAGGCACCGCAACGGATGCAATATAAGCCCTGACGCTGTTCTTTCTGAGCGAGAAGTTTGCTGCGGCCATTGTCTAGCAGAATGACGTACATCTCTTCGGGACCGTCGGATTCGTAAGCCTGTTTCGGCCCGGTAAGTAGTGTATTGTAAACCGTTAAATTCTGACCAGTACCGTGTGTAGATAAAAGCGGCCAAAAGATGTCTAAATCTTGTAGGTTGGGAATTATTTTTTCTATTCCAACTACAGCGATATGTGTTTTCGGGAACGTCGATGTCAATCGGGCATTTCCTTCATTTTCAGTAATCGCTAGGCTACCAGTTTCAGCGATCAGAAAATTGGCTCCTGTAATTCCGACTTCTGCTGATAAGTAGCGATCACGAAGTAGTTCACGCGCCTTCATTGTCAGTTGCTCTGCGGAAGCATCCAATGGAGTGTCAAATTTTTCATGGAAAAGCTTAGCAATATCTTCCAGGCTCAAGTGCATGGCTGGGGTAACAAAGTGATAGGGTTTTTGATCGAGCAGCTGTATAATATATTCGCCCAGATCGGTTTCTATTGCATCAATATTTTTGGAAGCCAGAAAATGGTTAAGCTCAATCTCTTCTGTTGTCATCGATTTAGACTTGACTACAGACTTTGCCTTTTTACGCTGAATGATCGCATAGATCTCTTCCAACGCTTCTGTGGCGTCGTTTGCCCAGATGACTTTTCCACCTCGGGCAGTGAAATTGGCTTCAAACTGCAACAGGTAGCGGTCGAGATTTTCCATGACCTTCCACTTAATCAAATTGGCTTTTATCTTGCTATTTTCAAGATCTGCAAATTTACTCTTGCCTTTTTCGAAAGCCATGCTGTATTTGTCGATATTGTAATTGATAATATCGCGGTGTTTGGTGTCAAATGCTTTTTGCGCACTTTCCTTTATAAATGCATTAGCGGTACTCTCTGCCATCTAATCTGCTGGTTTTTCACAAAAAAAAGTTGGTAAAAATTACCAACTTTTAAATATACTGTTAATAAATTGTTTCTCGAAAATCGAGGTAAAAATTTATGCTTTTATCGCAATATTTAAGCTGAGCTCGTCCAACTGTTCTTGGTGGATGGTTGACGGTGCATCAATCATAACATCTCTTCCTGAATTGTTTTTCGGGAAGGCGATGACATCGCGGATGGTATCTAAGCCTGCCAATAAAGATACTAGTCGGTCAAAGCCAAAAGCGAGTCCGCCGTGTGGGGGAGCGCCATATGTAAAGGCCTCCATCAGGAATCCGAACTGTTTTTTTGCTTCTTCGGAGCTGAACCCTAAATGTTTGAACATGAGTGATTGAAGTTCTCTGTCGTGGATACGGATTGATCCCCCACCGACTTCTACGCCATTTAATACAAAGTCATAGGCATTTGCTCTCACTTCTCCAGGATTGGTATCCAAAAGTGGAATATCTTCTGGTTTGGGTGAAGTGAACGGGTGGTGCATGGCGTGGTAACGACCGTTTTCTTCGTCCCATTCCAATAGCGGGAAGTCAACGACCCAAAGCGGTGCGTAGGTTTCTTTATTACGGAAACCCAATTGTGCAGCAACTTCAAGGCGTAGTTCATTGAGTTGTTTGCGCACTTTGTCTGTTCCACCAGCCATAATTAACAATAGGTCGCCAGGTTTCGCGTGGAACGCATCTGCAATTGCTGACAGCTGTTCTGGCGTGAAAAATTTATCCACAGAAGACTTTACTGAGCCATCTTCATTGACACGAGCATAGACCAATCCAGTTGCACCGATCTGTGGACGTTTGATGAATTCTGTCAGTGCATCCAATTGTTTCCTGGTGTAATGGGCACAGTTTTCAGCATTTATCCCTACCACTAATTCTGCGGCATCAAATACGGGGAAACCTTTTCCTTTGGCCACGTCGTTTAGTTCGACAAACTGCATTCCGAATCGGATGTCCGGTTTGTCGGATCCGTATAGACGCATGGCGTCTGCGTATGTCATGCGTGGAACGTTACCTAGATCAATACCTTTAATTGTTTTGAAGATATGTTTTGCAAGCCCTTCGAAGATATTTAAAACATCTTCTTGCTCTACAAAGGACATTTCGCAATCTATTTGCGTGAATTCTGGTTGGCGATCTGCACGTAGATCTTCATCGCGGAAGCATTTTACAATTTGAAAATAGCGGTCGAAACCTGAGACCATCAAGAGTTGCTTGAAGGTTTGAGGTGATTGTGGTAAGGCATAAAATTCTCCAGGATTCATCCGAGAAGGGACGACAAAGTCACGTGCTCCCTCGGGAGTTGATTTAATTAGATAAGGGGTCTCAACTTCCAGAAAATTTTGGGAGTCAAGATAACGGCGGATCTCTTGTGAAGTTTTATGGCGTAAAATAAGGTTTTCGCGTACTGGGTTACGGCGTAAATCCAGATATCTGAACTTCATTCGAATATCATCGCCACCATCTGTTTCATCTTCTATGGTAAAAGGAGGTAATTTAGCGGCATTTAGTATTTCAAGATTTAAAACCTTGATTTCAATATCTCCAGTGGGGATTTTAGCATTTTTATTCGAGCGTTCGATAACCTCTCCAGTTACCTTGATGACATATTCTCTTCCGAGTTCACGGGCACTGGCGCGTAAAGACGCATCATCATCTGCATTGAACGTTAATTGTGTGATACCATATCGGTCTCTAACATCGATGAAAGTCATACCGCCTAAATCGCGGGATTTTTGAACCCATCCACTTAGGGTAACCGTCTTCCCTAAGTCAGCTAGTGTTAATTCTCCACAAGTGTGTGTTCTGTGCATATCGTTATGAAAATTATATTTGACGCAAAATTATTGGTTTTACTCGACAATAACGAATTCTACTTTGGTTATTTGAACGACCTTCTCCCACTTTCTTCCACAATACTCTATGGTCTTTTTTATGGCTCCCACTTTATCCCCTTTTTACTAAAAAAGTGGTTGAAATTAAGTTGATAGGCCTAGAATTTTTACAATTCATTTCTAATTTTTTAGCGAAAAGTATGGAAAATAAACTGTTCTATCGCATGGGATTTTATAAGTTAATAGGGGTTTAACTGCTTGTAAATTAGGTTTTGCAGGATTTTTTATTCAAAGGAGATTTTGTTTGTTGTAGCTATTTATCGATGTGGAAAACTTTTTTATGTTATAAAGTGGGGGAAAGTGGGAGAAAGTGTATACTTTTACATTTAAATTAGAATAGGATAATTGACGATATGACTCAGTTAATCGGTGAATTTGAATGCAAGTTAGACGCCAAAGGAAGAATGGTGTTGCCAGCTGCGCTCAAGAGGCAAATGCCTCATGTAGAGCGGGATGGTCTTGTTGTGAATCGCGGTTTTGAGAAACATCTGGTTTTTTATCCACGGGAAGAATGGGATTTGATGACAGCTAAACTGGCGAAATTAAATCAATTCGATCCCAAGGTTCGTGCGTTTGTGCGTGCTTTTACACGCGGTGCAACCGAATTAACTTTGGATGCTGCAGGTCGTGTTTTGTTGCCGAAAAGCTTGTTGGAGTTTGCAGGTATACATGCCGAATTGGTTTTGGCCTGTCAGTTTAATAAGATTGAGGTTTGGTCTAAGGAAGGGTATGAGGAGTTGATGGGCGACGGTGGTGTGGAGGATATATCATCTTTAGCGGCAGAGGTAATGGGAGATATTAATTTTGGATTATAAGCGTATGGAAAATGTCTATCATGTTCCGGTCATGTTACAAGAATGCTTGGATGCGTTGGCGATTAAGCCGAATGGCGTCTATGTGGATGTGACTTTTGGTGGTGGTGGTCATTCTCGCGAGATTTTAAAGAGATTGGGACCAGAAGGGAAGCTGTTTGCTTTTGATCAGGATCCGGATGCATTGAAGAATGCAATCGACGATCCTCGCTTCACATTGATACATCAGAACTTTAGGTTTTTAAAGAATAGTCTTCGTTTGGAAGGTGTGCGTGCAGTAGATGGGATTTTGGCAGATTTAGGAGTTTCTTCACATCAATTTGATGCTGCGGACCGTGGTTTTTCTATTCGCTTTGATGCTGATCTGGATATGCGTATGGATCAGGTTGGTGATCTAGACGCGAAGTCACTCTTAGCCACCTATGCAGAGGAAGATCTCCATCGCATTTTTGGTATGTACGGAGAGATTATGAATGCTAAGTCGCTTGCGAAAACAATTGTTACGGCGCGTTTGGTTCAACCGATTCAAACTGTTTCAGAATTAAAAGAGGTGATTCAACGGATGGTTCCGAAAGGTAAAGAACATAAGTATCATGCGCAGGTGTTTCAGGCGCTTCGTATCGAGGTGAATCGTGAGTTGGATGCTTTACAGGAATTTTTGTTGCAGACGGTGGACGTGCTCAACGTGGGTGGGCGATTGGTTGTTATGTCCTATCATTCTTTGGAAGATCGTTTGGTTAAAAATTTTATGGCCAAAGGTAAGTTCAAAGGAGAGGTTGAGAAAGATTTTTTTGGAAATGAAATTAAGCCATTTCTTGTGGTTAGCCGTAAAGCGATTACGGCTTCTGCAGAGGAACTGGCTTTAAATAATAGATCGCGCAGTGCGAAACTGCGCATTGCTGAAAAGTTGGGTGTGTCTTAAAAATGGAGCGAGAGGATGAGCAGAAATACGATAAGACAGAAAGAGTTGAGTGAAGAAGTTCAAGAGGAACTGCAAGAAACTGTCGAAGAAAAGGCCGAACAAACAGAAGCGTTTATTAAAACGCTTTTTACCGTTGGAGACCTTTCGTTAAACAGAATATTGCATTACTTGCCATTTGGAGCATTTATAGCCTTTCTGATGCTATTGTATATTTCCAATCGTCATTTTGCCGAGCGAACTATTCGGAGTATCGATAAAGTGAGTAAAGAGGTGAAAGAATTGGGGTGGGATCATAAGTCTCTCTCTGCTGAACTGATGAAAATGTCTACACAAACAGAAATTGCTAAGCGTGTGGATTCTTTGGGTTTGAAAGAGCGAGTGGAGCCACCGATCAAGATCGAAGTTATAGAGAATAAAGAAGATAAATAGGAAGAGTTATGAGTATCAGAAATACGATTCTTGTTCGTGTCTACTTTGCTTTTGGGCTTATCGTGTTGCTTGCGTTTTTGGTGTTTGGAAAAATGGCAAAGTTGCAGTATGTCGATGGGCAGCATTGGAAAGCTTTAGCGGATAGCCTTTCTATTCAGGAACGGGAGGTGGAAGCTGCTCGTGGGAATATTTATTCGAATGACGGGAGTTTGCTGGCTACTTCAGTGCCTGAATATGAGCTTCGTTTTGATGCTATGGCTATTCCGGAAGAGGATGAAGAGTATTTCAACTTAAAAGTTGACTCCTTGGCGATTAAGCTTGCTGATTTCTTTAAAGATAAATCATCTCGGCAGTATTTGACATTATTAAAGCAAGCACGGAATAAAAAGCAGCGCTATTTGTTGCTTAAACGTAATGTGTCGCATCAGGATTTGAAACGTGTAAAGCAATTTCCTCTGCTTAAATCTGCTCGTGTCAATAAGGAGCGTTTTCCAAGTTGTTTGATTACAGATCGCCAAAACAAACGTATTTTGCCTTTTGTCAATCTTGCTGCAAGAACCATCGGCTATAAAAATGTGAAAGAAAATATTCATGTTGGACTGGAAGGTGCATATGGAGAATATATCGACGGAAAAAGTGGGAAAAGATTGATGCAGCGCATCGCAGGAGGTGTATGGATTCCTGTCAACAAAGATATCGAGGTTGCTCCAGTTGATGGGTCTGATATTATCTCTACCATTGATGTAAATATGCAGGATATGGCGCAAAGGGCGCTAGAGAAGCAGATGATTACGAGTAATGCGGATGAGGGCTGTGTTGTGATGATGGAGGTGAAAACAGGGGAGGTGCGTGCGGTGGCCAACTTTATGCGTGATAAGGATGGAGTCTATCGTGAAAAGTTCAATCTTGCCATTGCGCAGAGTGCGGATCCGGGGTCAACATTTAAGTTAGCTTCTTATTTAGCTTTGATTGATGATAAAAAAATAGACTCGAGCACAACTGTGAATATTGGTAATGGTAATTGGCCAATTTACAAACATACCATTCGGGATTCACATGCGCCCAAGAAGTCGATAATTTCGGCTAAAAGGGCTTTTGAGGAATCGTCGAATGTGGGCGTTACTAAATTTGTTTACCAAGCGTATAAAGATAATCCAGATCAATTTACCTCGAAGCTGCATTCTTTCGGTTTCGGGAAAACATTAGGTCTACAGATTCCGGGAGAAGGGGTACCTCTGGTAAAATCGTCGAAGAGCAAGAGCTGGAGTGGATTGTCTTTGGTACAGATGGCTTATGGCTATGAAATGAAGATTACCCCGTTGCAAACGTTGACGTTTTATAATGCTGTTGCGAATAACGGTAAATTGATAGCGCCACTCTTTGTTAAGGAAATTAGGCATTTGGGGAATACGATTCAAACGTTTAAGGCTAAGGTCCTCAACGAAAAGATAGCGTCAGACCATGCTTTATCAGAAGTGAGGGGAATGATGGAAGGGGTGATGATTGAAGGGACGGGTAAAAGCGTAGCTAGCCCGCTGTATAGTTCTGGTGGAAAAACTGGTACGGCCCAGATGGCAGATGGTTCGAGAGGATATGGTGCGAGACGCTACCAATCTTCCTTTGCAGGATATTTTCCAGCTGAGGATCCGAAATATTCCATCATTGTGGTGATCCGCAACCCGAGAAATGGATATTATGGCGGATCAGTTGCGGGGCCTGTCTTTAAAGAGCTTGCCGATATGGTGTACGCGAACGATATGGAGATGAAAGGAAAAAAGACGTTTAAAGCGGTCAATGTAGGTGGAAGAATGCCGTTGACTTTACAGGGGTCGAGAGAAGCGAGTAAAAAAGTGTACGATAGATTGGGGATTAATACGGTCAATTGGGATACAATTGCACGGGGAGAAGTGGATACGTCTACACGGGGAGTGCCGTTTGTAGATTTGAAATATAGAGAAGGAATCGTTCCGAATGTTGTTGGAATGGGATTGATGGATGCCTTATATGTGGTAGAAAATGCAGGCTTTAAAGCGCACGTGACTGGAAAAGGGAGAGTGGGGATGCAGTCACTCGTAGCTGGACAGAAACTGCCTTTTGGGACGGCGATAAATTTAGAACTTAAGTAATGATGGATTTAAAAAAAGTATTGCATGCCATCCCTGTTCAGCAGGTTGTGGGTAACCTTGAAGAGGTTGATGTGCACTCTTTGTGCTTTGATTCCAGAAAAGTAACGTTGGGAAGTCTGTTTATCGCTGTGAGAGGTGTGCAAACGGATGGTCATCTATTTGTAGAGAGGGCAATTACTTCGGGAGCAAGAGCAGTTATTGTAGAGCAGTTGCCAGAAGATATATTGGACTCTGTAGCGTATATTTTAGTCGCCGATTCTGCTTATGCACTAGGTGTAGTCGCAGCTAATTTTTACGGAAATCCTTCGGAAAAACTCAAGTTGGTCGGTGTCACAGGAACGAATGGTAAAACGACAGTTGCTACATTGTTGTTTCAGTTGTTTACTGAATTGGGGTACCATGTGGGACTGTTATCTACCGTGCAAAATCAGATCGGAACGAAGATTATACCGGCTACACATACGACCCCAGATCCTATTCAACTGAATCAGTTGCTGCATGATATGGTTAATGATGGCTGTGATTATGCCTTTATGGAAGTTAGCTCACACGCTGTAGTTCAGGAACGTATCGCAGGTTTAGTGTTTGCGGGTGCTATATTCACGAATATTACGCATGATCACCTGGATTTTCATGGAACGTTCGATAATTATATTAAGGCAAAAAAGAAGTTCTTTGACGATTTAGATGCAAATGCTTTTGCTTTGACCAATGCGGACGATCGAAACGGTCAGGTCATGCTTCAAAATACGGTGGCACATCGGAAAAGCTATGGCTTACGTTCGGGGGCAGATTTTAAAGCAAAGGTTATTGAAAGCCATTTCGATGGTATGCTGATGAGTGTTGACGGACAGGAAGTGTGGGTAAAATTGACCGGTGATTTTAATGCATACAATCTTTTGGCGGTATATACTGCTGCTATCTTACTTGAACAGGAAACTGTGAAAGTGTTGACTGCACTCAGCACGTTGAAAGGTGCAGAAGGAAGGTTTGAAACACTGAAATCGGCTACGGGCATTTTTGGAATTGTAGACTATGCACACACGCCTGATGCTGTGGAAAATGTACTCAAAACGATCAGCGCTCTGAGACGGCCAGAACAAAAAATCATTACAGTCTTAGGGTGTGGAGGCGATCGGGATAAGACCAAAAGGCCTGAAATGGCGGAGGCGGCCTTACGTTACAGTGATCGCTTTTTGATTACATCCGATAATCCGCGCACCGAGGATCCATACCAGATTATTAAAGATATTGAAGCGGGCGTGCTGGAGGATCAAAAGTCGAAGACGCTCTCAATAGCCGATCGTAAGGAAGCGATAAGGGTGGCTTATCAGCTGGCGAACCCGGGCGATATTATCCTGGTGGCGGGAAAAGGACATGAAAAGTATCAGGATATAAATGGTGTGAAGCATCATTTCGATGATAAGGAAGTTTTAGAGAATACATTTAACGAAAAATAGAAATATGTTGTACCATCTTTTTACGTGGCTTAGTGAATACATTCATATACCAGGAGGAGGTTTGTTTCAGTACATCTCCTTCCGTACATCTATGGCTGTCATTGTTTCATTGATCATTACCACGGTTTTTGGGGGGAAATTGATTCAATTCTTACACAATAAGCAAGTTGGAGAGACAATTCGTGATTTGGGACTGGAGGGAGAAAAAAAGAAAGCTGGTACACCGACTATGGGGGGAATTATTATTATCGCAGGTATTCTTATTCCCACTTTGTTATTTGCAAAATTGACGAATATCTATGTGATTATCATGATAGTAACTACATTATGGATGGGAGCAATTGGTTTTTTGGATGATTATATCAAGGTTTTTAGAAATAATAAAGAAGGTCTGGCTGGTAAGTTTAAGGTCGTTGGACAAGTTGGATTGGGAGCGATTATTGCTTGTACGATGTACTTTCATCCTGATATTGTTGTTCGAAAAGGGGTAGATAAACCTACGTCCACCAAACCCGTTGAGGTGGTTATCAACGAAGGCACTGGGGAGAAGACCTATGCAGAAAACGTTAAATCTTCGAAGACAAATATTCCGTTTTATAAAAACAACGAGTTTGATTATGCCAAAGTGTTTAAGATGTTTGGATTGCAAAGTGACTATTTAACTTTTTTTGTTTTTTTAGTTGTGGTAATCTTCATCGTAACGGCAGTATCAAACGGTGCAAATATCACGGATGGCATTGATGGTCTGGCCACGAGTACTTCAGCTATAATTGGTGTCACGCTAGCGATTCTAGCGTATGTGTCTGGTAACGTGATTTTTTCAGATTACCTCAATATTATGTATATCCCCAATTCGGGTGAGCTCGTCATTTTTGCTGGGGCATTCGTAGGGGCCTGTGTCGGATTCTTGTGGTATAATACGTACCCAGCTCAGGTTTTTATGGGGGATACAGGCAGTTTGGCGATCGGTGGTATTATTGCTGCTTTTGCTATCCTGATCCGGAAAGAATTGTTGATTCCGATTTTATGCGGTGTATTTCTTTTAGAGAATGTTTCGGTTATTCTTCAGGTGTCGTATTTCAAATACACAAAAAAGAAATATGGTGAGGGGAGAAGAATCTTCCTGATGTCGCCATTGCATCACCATTTTCAGAAGAAGGGCTATCACGAAGCGAAAATAGTAACACGTTTTGTCATTGTAGGAATTATATTGGCTATTCTTACTATCGTAACATTGAAAATTAGATAATGATGTCAAATATTGCAACAACATATTATCCTCAATCTGGAAGTTTGGTCATTTTAGGCGCAGGCGAAAGTGGCGTTGGAACGGCGATTCTCGGAAAAGAAAAGGGATTTGATGTATTTGTGTCAGATAAAGGGCTTATAGCGGATCATTATAAGGAACAGTTGAAAGCTGAGGGAATAGCATTTGAAGAAGGTAATCATGATGAGGAGCGTATATTGAAAGCTGCTTTAGTTGTGAAGAGTCCTGGTATTCCGGAGCATGTGCCTTTGGTGGTCGCATTGAAAGCAAAGAATACCCCTGTAATTGCTGAAATCGAGTTTGCAGCACAATATACAGATGCAAAGTTAATTTGTATTACTGGATCAAATGGGAAATCGACGACCACCATGTTAACCTATGAGATCCTTAAACGTGGGGGCTTAAATGTTGGATTGGCGGGTAACATCGGGAAAAGTTTTGCATTACAAGTAGCTAAAGAAAAGTTTGATTGCTATGTACTGGAAATATCGAGCTTTATGTTAGACGATATGTACCACTTTAGGGCCGATGTTGCTGTTATACTGAATATTACTCCTGATCATTTGGATCGATACGATCATAAAATGGAGAATTATGTGGATTCAAAATTCAGGATGATTCAAAATCAAACAGAGAAAGATTATTTTATATACTGTCTGGACGATCCGGAAACTATTAAAGGATTGGAAAGACATCATAGTAAAGGGACTTACTTACCTTTTACGCAAGAGCAACTTGTCGAATTGGGCGCTTATTTGAATGCCAATAAGACAATAATTATCAATACACCAAATAACGATACATTCACTATGAGAGCTGAGGAATTGTCATTGCAGGGGAAGCATAATATTTATAATAGCATGGCTTCCGGGCTAATCGCGAAAGTGCAGGAATTGAGAAATCAAGTGATGAAGGAGAGTATGGGATCGTATGTGAACATTCCACATCGGCTTGAGCATGTGGCCTGTATCGGCGGTATAAATTACATTAACGATTCAAAGGCAACGAATGTCAATTCAGTCTGGTATGCGCTGGAAAGTTTCTCTACACCAATCGTGTTGTTATTGGGTGGGGTAGATAAAGGAAATGATTACGGTATGCTCGCTGATTTGGTTAAAGACAAAGTACGCGCTATTGTTTGTTTGGGAAAAGATACAGCTGCGATTCATAAGGCATTTGAACATGATGTGGAGATTATTGTAAATAGTACATCCATGCAAGATGCGGTTGTGTTGTCTTCGCATTTAGCTCAAAAAGGGGATACGGTATTGCTATCTCCCGCATGTGCTAGTTTTGATTGGTTCAAGAACTATGAAGACCGTGGCGATAAATTTAAGGCTGCTGTCATGGAATTATAAAAGGTATAACCCAATAAAAGGAGGAAGTATATGCTACAGACTATAATGTCTAAATTGAAGGGTGATCGATGGATATGGATCATTGTGATTATCTTATCGGGATGGTCACTTTTGGCTGTATATAGTTCGGTGGGCACCTTGGCTTACAAAGAGGGAAAGGGTACCGAAATGTATTTGCTAAAGCACTTTTCTATCATCGCTGTTGGGTTTATTCTAATGTATCTTTCTCATAAGCTGGATTATAGGTATTATGCCGGGATATCAAAAATAATGATGGGTATTACGATCCCTTTATTGTTGTTTACGCTCTTATTTGGTAGTAAAGTTAATGAGGCCAGTCGTTGGTTGACCATTCCGGGTATAGGTTTAACCTTTCAAACTTCAGATTTGGCGAAGCTGTCACTCATCGTCTTTTTGGCAAGGATGTTATCGCGGAAACAGGAAGAGATCAAAGATGTAAAAAAATCATTCTTACCCATTATGGGATCTGTATGTGGCGTTTTTATTCTGATCGCTTTGGCTAATTTATCCACCGCATTGATGCTGTTTGGCGTGAGTGTTTTATTGCTCTTGATCGGTCGGATTAGTTTTAAGCAAATCGCCATTGTGTGTTGTGGTGGGGGAGTGCTTTTAATGATGGTGATCTTCTTTGGTCCCCGAAGGGCGACGTATATCAGCCGGGTAAAGTCATTTTTCCATACCGAGAAGGTTGATAAAACGGTATCCTTCCAGGATGATAAAAACTATCAGGCAAACAATGCAAAAATTGCGATAGCAACAGGGGGGCTTTTTGGAAAAGGGCCGGGAAATAGTGTACAGCGCAACGTGTTGCCACATCCTTATTCCGATTTTATTTATGCGATCATCATTGAGGAGTATGGGACTGTAGGAGGAGTAATCTTGCTATTTCTGTATTTGGCATTTATGTATCGATGTATCCGTATTGTAACGATGAGTCCTAAGGCGTTTGGTACCTTTCTAGCTGCTGGTTTAGGATTTAGTTTGACTATCCAAGCTTTAGCGAATATGGCTGTTGCTGTAGGTTTAGGTCCGGTTACAGGAGTTCCGCTTCCATTGGTTAGTATGGGAGGAACATCTATTTTATTTACGAGTGTGGCGCTGGGAATCATTCTCAGCGTGAGTAGAAATATTGAAGAGTTAAAAGGTAAAGAACAATTGGATGAAAGACCTAAGCCCAAAAAGGTGGTGGTAGGATCTATTCCAGCATTATAATAAATTGAGCATGGCGATTCGCGTAATTATTAGTGGAGGGGGGACCGGCGGACATATTTTTCCGGCGATTTCGATTGCAAATGCTTTGAAGGCAATGGATCCTTCAAATGAAATATTATTTGTGGGTGCTAATGGCCGGATGGAAATGGATAAAGTACCAGCTGCTGGATATCGTATTGTTGGACTTGATATCCAAGGGATCAATAGAAAGCAACTGTGGAAGAATATTTTTTTGCCGTTTAAGCTGATGAAAAGTTTGAATAAGGCGAAAAGTGTAATTAAAGAATTTAGACCTGATGTAGCTGTGGGCGTAGGAGGTTTTGCTTCGGGTCCATTGTTAATGATGGCTAATAAATTGGGTATACCAACAGTTGTGCAGGAACAAAATTCCTATGCAGGGGTGACCAATAAAAAAGTTGGAGCAAAAGCCGCAAAGATCTGTGTCGCTTATGAAGGGATGGAGCAGTTTTTTCCTGCTGACAAAGTATTGATCACGGGAAATCCGATAAGACGCGAGTCTATTGCGATAGCGGGTAAAAGGGAGGAGGCATTGGCCTTCTTTGAGTTGGATCCGCACAAGAAAACAGTTTTGGTACTCGGAGGTAGTCTGGGCGCTAAAACATTAAACGAAAGTGTGCTGGCCTATCTCAGTGAGTTAAAGAAACAAGAAGTTCAGCTGATCTGGCAATGTGGTAGTTTTTACGTAGAAAAGTTAATGGAGGAGCTTGCAGGGGGACTTCCAGAAAATGTTAGGATGATGGCTTTTCTCCAGCGCATGGATTATGCTTATGCTGCGGCTGATTTAATTATTAGTCGGGCCGGTGCAGGAACTATCTCGGAACTTTGTGTGGTCGGAAAACCTGTTATTCTTGTGCCGTCTCCCAATGTCGCTGAAGATCATCAGACTAAGAATGCGATGGCATTGGTCAATAAAGAAGCAGCACTTTTGGTTAAGGACAGTGAGGCAAAAAAGGATTTGATACCCGCTGCTTTAGATTTATTAAATGAAGCCGATCGTGTTGCGCGATTAAGTGAAAATATTAAAAAACTCGGTAAGTTGAATGCTGATGTACAGATTGCCGAGGAGGTGTATAAATTGATTAATAAAATATAGAGGAAGCGTATGAATCTAGATGCAATAAAACAAGTATACTTGATTGGAATAGGTGGGATAGGGATGAGTGGTCTTGCGCGCTATTTCAAGCATTTGGGCTGTGAGGTGAATGGCTATGATCGAACAGAAACCGAATTGACTAAAACATTGGTCAATGAAGGTATTGCGATATCATATCAAGATGATGTCGATACGATTGATACTATTTTTCATGCTCCTAAAACAGAGACATTGGTCATTTTTACACCGGCAATTCCGAAAGATTCGAAGATCAAGGCTTTTATGGAATCGCAGGGACACATTCTTTATAAGCGGTCTCAGGTGCTGGGGATCATCAGCGAAAGTCGATTTACGGTAGCCGTCGCCGGTACACATGGTAAGACGACTACCTCTACAATGGTGGCACACGTATTGAAGGATTCGGGTTACGATTGTTCTGCATTTTTAGGTGGGATCAGTTCTAACTATGGTACCAATGTGCTTTACGGTGATAACAATACAGTTGTGGTTGAGGCTGATGAATTTGATCGTTCATTTTTGACACTTCACCCCAATATCGCAATCGTAACTTCTTCTGATGCTGATCATTTGGACATTTATGGCGATCGGAGTCATTTGCTTGAATCGTTTCAATTGTTCTTGAATAAAGTCGTTGAAGGGGGAACACGTATTATAAAAAAAGGCCTCGAGTTTGCGGGGCAAATCAGTTATTCAGGCCATGAAGTCGCTGATGCATATGCTTCCAATGTGCATGTACGCGATGGAGAGTTCTTTTTTGACTACCAAGATACCAATGGACGGATAGATGATATTCATCTGGGTATCCCTGGTATCCACAATGTTGAAAATGCAGTAGCTGCGATTGCAGTAGCACGTTTACTTGGGATTGCAGACGGCGCTATTAAGAAAGCATTGACGACATTTAAAGGCGTGAAAAGAAGGTTTGAATATATTGTTCGTCGACCTGGAGCTGTGTATATTGATGACTATGCACATCATCCAGAAGAACTGCGTGCATTTTTGACTTCGATGCGAAAATTGTATCCGACTCAAACGTTAACTGTTGTCTTTCAGCCGCACTTATTTACGCGTACGCGCGATTTTGTCGACGGTTTTGCAGAGGTGTTATCCATGGCAGACAATCTGTTGTTAATGGAAATCTATCCAGCTCGGGAGCTTCCAATTGAAGGCATAAACTCCAGTTGGTTATTGGATAAAATTACGGCTGAGGAAAAGCGCATTGTGACTCCCGAAGAGGTCTTGGAATTTGCACGCAATGAAAAGCCAGAGCTGATTGTTACAGTGGGGGCGGGTGATATTGACAAATTGGTTAAACCGTTACAGACAATTTTGGAGCATGCTTAAAAGATTACGTGACATACAATGGAATCGTGTACTGTACTTTACGCTTTTTTTTATCGGTGTAATAGTCGTCGTCGTGATTATGAATATTGTGGGTAAACGTGATGAACAACAGCTTTGCAAAGATATAAAAATTGTTATTGAAGGAACCGAGGCGTTTATAGATCAGGCAGATATCTCCAAATTGATCGAACAGAACTACGGTAGTTTTGTTGGAAAGAAAGTAAATGGAATCCCTTTTCAGAAGGTTGAAAAAACCTTGCGTAAACTACCTTATGTTTCCAATGCCAGTATACATGCTGATATGGATGGTACGATTAGAATTAATATTAGTCAGCGCGAGGCTGTGATGCGGGTTATCAATAAAAATGGAAAAGAGTTTTATGTCGATCCTAATGGTTTAAAGATACCGACAACGTTGAAATATATCCCACACATTATGGTTGCTACCGGCAACATCGCTGAAGGATATAATGAAGCACTTGATACCATCTCAACCCCATTGGTTAAGGATTTGGTGAAGGTTGTTGAATTTATAAAAAACGATGAGTTATGGACTAATCAAGTGGTGCAGATATATGTTAATGGAGATAAGGATATTGAACTTGTACCACGCATAGGGACGCAACAGTTGATTGTTGGATCGGCAGATTCTTTAGCACAAAAATTTGAATTATTAAAGACCTTTTATACGCAGATCATGCCAAAGGTGGGTATAAACGCTTATGGTGTTGTCAACGTAAAATATAGCGGTCAGATTATCTGTGAAAAGCGTGGGAACTGGAGTTTTTCGGATGATCAAACAAAAAAAATAGCAAATAATACATTATAGTAATACAGCAACAATACAGGAAATTATGAACTCAAAGGCAGCAGAAATTGAAAGAGAAAACCCAATTATCGTGGGACTCGATATTGGTACTACCAAAATTTGTGTTACGGTTGGGAGACGTAGCTCAGGAAACAAAATTGAATTATTAGGTGTGGGGAAAGCTGATTCTGCTGGTGTAAGCCGTGGAGTGGTGGCTAATATCCAGAAAACTGTGGGAAGTATTTTAGAGGCTGTCGAGATAGCCGAAGCACAGTCTAATGTGGATATTAAAGTAGTGAATGTGGGAATTGCTGGCCAACACATCAAAAGTATTCAACACCGTGGAATATTTACCAAAACTGATGGTGATGATGAAATCGTTCGACGCGATATTGAACGATTGATTTCGGATATGTATAAACTGGTACTGCCTCCAGGAGAAGAAATTATACATGTTCTACCTCAAGAGTTTACGGTAGATAACGAACCCGGTATTCGCGAACCAATTGGCATGGCTGGTCGTCGTATTGAAGCGAATTTCCATATTATATCGGGTCGGGTAACTGATATTAAAAACATCAAAAAATGTATTGATAATTCCAATCTGGAAGTTGCAGAATTGATTCTCGAGCCTCTAGCGTCTTCTGAAGCTGTATTGGATGAAGACGAAAAAAATGCTGGTGTTGTATTAGTAGATATCGGTGGTGGAACCACAGATGTTGCCATCTTCCATGAGGGGATTATTCGTCATACTGCTGTAATTCCTTTAGGCGGTAATATTGTGACGGAAGATATTCGTCAGGGATGTTCTGTTTTGCGCTCGCAGGCTGAATTATTGAAAACTCGTTTCGGATCGGCTTTGGCTGATGAAAACAAAGAAAACGAAGTGATCTGTGTGCCAGGATTAAAAGGCCGTGAACCCAAAGAGATTTCGGTTAAAAATTTGGCTTATATTATTCAGGCTAGAATGGAGGAAATTATTGAACATGTATACTATGAAATCAAATCTTCCGGATACGAGAATAAACTGATTGGTGGTATTGTTATCACCGGTGGTGGTGCTCAATTAAAGCATTTAGTACAACTTGTTGAATATATTACCGGAATAGATTGTCGTATCGGATTTCCGAATGAATATCTTTCTAAGAATGAGGTTTTACCGAAACCGCTATTTGAAGAATTGAAAAGCCCGCTATATGCGACAAGTATCGGTTTGTTAATTAAAGGAATCCAATCCCATGAGGATGAAGAAGACAGCCGTAGAGAAATGCACGCCCCATCGAAAAAAGTGCAGACAGCTACTATGACGACAAAAGAGGTTTCAGAACAACAACAAAAAGAGCAAGGATTGCTATCATGGTTTAAACGTTTTATCAAAGATGGTAACGAAATCGATGATGCAACTTTTTTAGACAAAAAGTAAGTTTTCCACAATAGGCGAAGTTTTCCACAATTTAACACATGTGGAAAACTTTTGTTGAAATTATATTATTATTACATTACATATAGTGGGTTTGGTTCATTTTGATATCATCTTCATTGTAAGTTAAATAGGGATAAGTTATGTCAATACAGTTTGAAATGTTAAAAGAACAATCTTCAATAATCAAGGTTATTGGGGTTGGTGGCGGTGGCGGCAATGCCGTAAACCACATGTATAAACAAGGAATTAGTGGTGTGGATTTTATCGTGTGTAATACTGATGCACAAGCATTAGAATTGAGCCCGATTCCAAATAAAGTTCAATTGGGGATAAGTCTAACCGAAGGTATGGGAGCTGGGGCAGATCCTGATGTCGGAGAAAATTCGGCGATCGAAAGTATTGAGGATATCAAGCGTATGCTTGGCACCAATACAAAGATGCTATTTATTACAGCTGGTATGGGTGGTGGTACCGGTACAGGTGCTAGTCCTGTGTTGGCCAAAGCAGCTAAAGAGTTGGGTATTTTAACTGTTGCTATCGTCACTACGCCATTTACTTTTGAAGGTAAACGTCGTCGTTCACAAGCTGAAGAAGGGTTGTCTGAGTTACGTAAGTATGTCGATTCTTATCTTGTCATCTCGAATGATCGCCTTCGCGAAATTTTTGGTAATTTAACAATGACTGCGGCTTTCGCGAAAGCCGATGATATCTTAACAACAGCTGCAAAAGGTATAGCCGAAATTATCACAATCCCTGGTTATGTAAACGTGGATTTTAAAGATGTACGCACAGTAATGAATGATAGTGGCGTTGCCATCATGGGAAATGCTGTTGCTGAAGGTGAAGACCGTGCATTGCGCGCCGTTGAGGGTGCTTTGGCGTCACCGCTATTGAAAGATAATGAAATTGAGGGAGCTCGCTATATTTTGTTGAATATTACTTCTGGGACCAAAGAGGTAACGATGGATGAGGTTGCAATCATTACGGATTATATTCAGGAAAAAGCTGGCTTGTCAGCTGATTTGATCTGGGGTAACTGTATTGATGAAAATTTTGAGGATGAGTTGTCAGTAACAATTATTGCAACAGGTTTTCAGACATCAGAGGAACGTGATAAAGAACGTGAAAATACAAAAGTTTCTCTGCCTTTAACATCTGAGCCTTCAAATTCTTTTATCAAGCCTGTTTCTCAGGTAGCGCCTAGAGAAGTTCCAGCTACGAATAGCTTTGTAACTCCAGTTCAACGTGTGGATACATCGGCGCCTTCTTCAAGTACTACAACTCCGAATAATTTGCAATCCGACTTGTTTACTTCGCCAAGAAATGCCGCACAACAACAGCATGTTGCTGTTGAAGAACCACAGGTTATACGTCATGACTTAGGATTTGATAATGATTATGAAGAAGAGACATCATTTGGAGATACGGATTTTCAATTGAAAACTTCACCATCTGTTTTTCAATTCCAGATGCCAACAGTTTTTGATTCCTATACTACCCCTTCAGCGTCAGCGTATGAGGAGAAGCCGACATTTTCATCAAGTACGACAAATGAACAGGTTGAAGTTCCTCAGGTTGAAGAAGAGCAGGTTTCATTTGAAGATCAATTGGTGCGCACTAAAGAACGAATTCTACGTTTAAAGGAGTTAAGTATGAAGCTAAAATCTTCTAACGGTCTTCATGAGTTAGAAAATGAGCCGGCTTATAAAAGAAAGCAAATGTCACTGGAGGACACACCACATTCTTCACAGTCTCAGGTGTCTCGTTTCACACTTTCTTTTGAAGATGGAAATACTGAAATTCGACCGAATAATTCTTTTCTGCATGATAATGTAGATTAATTGATTCGCTATTAAATAATAGAAAGCCGTCCACAAAGACGGCTTTTTTAGTATCTTTAAATATCGAAAGACAACTATATAAGCTATGACGACAAAATTAAATAACCCTGTATGGGTGATGAGTTCTGCATTTGATAAATTATCCTTACCGGAGTTGATTCAGACAACCAAGAGAATTGGAGCCGGTGGTATAGACCTTTGTGTCTTTAGAAAAGATGGTACCCGTGAAGACCATACAGCGACCCACTTGGATTATGACGATTTTACTCCCGCAAAAGCGAGGGAAGTTATTGATCTGTTCAATCAAGCTGACTTAAAGCTTTCGCTTGGTGCTTTTGAAAATATGATTGGTGGGGATCCTGAGCAGCGGGTGAAAAATCAAAATCATTTATTAAAATTAATTCGTATTGCCCATCTGCTTGGCGGCGACGAAAATAATATCAAAGTGGGAACATTTGTGGGCTACAATCATGAATTGGGTAATCAAATTGATGGATTTCAAAAGAATCTTGAAGAATACAAGCGTGTATTTGCTCCCATTGTTGACTATGCAGAGAGTTTAGGCGTAACCATTCTTTACGAGAATTGCCCCATGGAGGGATGGCGATCGTCACGTTATAGCTCAACCTACAATAATCTGCCAGCTGTGTTGGCCGCACGAAAATTAATGTATGCGATGATACCAAGTAAGGCTCATGGCGAGATCTATGATCCTTCACATGATGTCTGGCAAAATACAAATCCAATTGAGGTAATCCGTAATACGGATATTGGGCGTCTGCAGCGTATCCATGTGAAGACCACACGTAATTTACAGACAGCCGCACGTATTGATTGGGGCGGTATGTATCCAATGCAACATGTCGATATGGAATTGGCTAAAAAAGCCAATGTAAGTATTCCAGGGCATGACTGGGATAGACATCACTACGAAGCGATGTTACCTGGCTTTGGCGGTTCTGACAGTATGGATTGGCGAGGATTTGTCGACCTATTGCAAGAACGTGGTTTCAGTGGTCCGTTTGAGATAGAAAATGAAGCTAAGAATTCGAAAGATACGGGTGATTTCTCAGCTACGGTTCAAGGATTCACTACCTGCCTCAATTTCTTAGCACCGATGTTGTGGGATTTAGAAGCAGAAGTGGGGTATTCTTATAAGAAATGTGAGCCTTTAAAAGATTTGAATGTAAAAGATATTCCGGTTGTTACGATGGGCAAATTGAGCTAATATACTAAAAAAGCACTCCAACAACATCACTAATTGTTGGAGTGTATTCTAAAAAGTTCGATCAATTCTGGGATATTGGAGACATTGAGTTTTTCGAATATTCTGCTTTTATAAGTGCTTACGGTTGATGGACTTAACTCCAATAAACCAGATACTTCAATGATACCAAGCCCTTTGATCAATTGCTTAGCGACATCTACTTCTCTATTTGACAAACGTGCCAAAGGGTTTAATTTCGTCAGTTCAGATTTACTTTGTGTCAGTTTCTGAATATATAAATCCTGTACGTTGCTCGACATATACTTTCCTCTATCCTGAATAGCCAAAATAGCATTAGAAAGTTCAGCCATTGCTGTTGTTTTATTGAGATAGCCTACTGCCCCAGCTTCGATATAGCGTAAGGCATATAGCGATTCGTCATAAGACGAAAAAATTAAAATCTTGATGCTTGGACGAATTTGAAGGATTTCCTCAACAACGCGTATATTATTTCCTCCAGGCATATTAATATCCAGCAATAGTAGGTCGAAATCTTCTACCTTTATCTTGTCGAGAACCTCGTCAAAGGTTTCGGCTTGGAATATTTCTGCTTTCTGAAGAGTTTCTTTAATAATAACGGAGGCTCCTAACCGTACAATGCCGTGGTCGTCTGCTATAAGAATCTTTTTCATAGATTTGCTATCTGATGCTGGGCTTTAATTACCGTATGAAATAAAGTACTAACAATATACAATATATCTTGATATTTTACTAGTTAACGTGCAAATATAAGAAATTAAGTTAATAAAAATTAGGTAGCTGCAAGTTGAGCGCATTTTTATGAAAAATGGATATTAAACTCCAATTAATACGGGTCATATTAGTTTAACGATAAAAAATTAGCATATTTTAATTAGATTTATGTGGCAATTACTAGCTTTGTTAATATTTATACACTAAAAAATTTAAATATGGGATTTCTAAAAGAGTTTAAAGAGTTTGCAATGCGCGGCAGTGTAGTCGATTTGGCTGTCGGTGTTATTATAGGTGGAGCTTTTGGTAAGATCGTTACCTCATTGGTCGACGATATCATCATGCCACCGATAGGGTATTTAACAGGTGGTGTTGATTTTTCATCTAAAAAATTGATTTTGAAGGCCGCTGATGAGGCTACAAAACAAGCAGAGGTATCTATTAATTACGGAAATTTTATCAACGTAGTTATTCAATTTTTAATTGTAGCATTCTGTATTTTTTGTGTTATTAAGGCTTTAAATTCGTTAAAACGTAAGGAAGAAGCAAAGCCTGCGGCACCAGCGGCGCCAACTAAGGAAGAAACACTGCTGACAGAGATCAGAGATATTCTAAAAAATAAATAGTGTCAGGTATTCTAAAAAGCAGCGCATTCGGACCGTGGTGTTTTTTTATTTTGTGAAACATTGAAAGTTGTTTTTTTTAGCTGTAGCTGAATAGATTAGCCTGCTTACTGCATATTAACTTTAAATGTTCTGAATATTGTTTGTTTTTGTCTAAAATAAACTTTACTTTTGCATTCCTCTTGGGGAGTTTTGTATTAATTGAAGTAAGAACAAATTAGCATAATAGCGTCATGAAAAGAACATTTCAGCCATCGCAAAGAAAAAGAAGAAACAAACACGGTTTTAGAGAGCGTATGAGCTCTGCAAACGGTAGAAGAGTATTAGCTTCACGTAGAGCCAAAGGTAGAAAACGTCTTACAGTGTCTGACGAATACCGTCACAAAGGTTAATCTTTGACCAAGATCGGTGGCTACTTATAAGAGCTTTTTCTAAATAAGATTAAGTCATCGTATGAAAAATACATTTACAAAAGAAGAACGGTTATGTGCGAAAAGGCGTATTGATACGCTTTTTAAAAGCGGTTCTTCTTTTGTTTTGTATCCCTTTAGAGTTGTTTTTATTTTTGATAAAAACAATATAGCTGACCATGCCCCTTCTTGTCAGTCTATAATTTCTGTATCCAAACGTAGGTTTAAAAGAGCAGTTGACCGCAATTCAATTAAGCGGATGATGCGTGAAAGTTACCGTTTGCAAAAATCGAATGATTTGATTCCATTTTTGTTGAAACATAATGTAACTTTGTATTTAGCTATTCAATATGTGGGCAAGCAGATCTTAGCATATGATGTGTTTCGTGTCGCAATGAATAAAATGCTGAAAAAATTGCAGGATGAATGTGCTGAAGCTTATTTGGAAAAAGGGGATTAGCCCTCTGTTTAGTTTTATTTTCTTAATTATTATTCGTTTCTACCAAGTTTTTATTTCGCCATTTTTAGGCGCCAGTTGTCGATATACGCCTACCTGTTCTCAGTACGGTAAGGAAGCTATTATAAAATACGGTCCTTTTAAAGGTGGTTGGATGGCTTTGAAACGAATAGCACGTTGCAACCCCTGGGGTGGTCACGGGCATGATCCTGTACCTTGATTTCTATAAAGACGATGAATAATTTAATTTTACAGATAGATACATCAACCACTGTATGTTCGGTTGCCCTGAGTGAAAACGGTCAAACATTACACGTTATCAATCTCGATGAACCAAATGCACACGCAGCCAAACTAACTATTTTGATCGAGGAAATTCTCAAACAAACAGGTCGAAAGATGCAGGATTTGAGCGCGGTGGCGGTGAGTATGGGACCGGGTTCTTATACTGGACTGCGTATAGGAGTGTCTACCGCCAAGGGGCTCTGCTATGCCTTAGATATTCCGTTAATTGCTATTAATACATTGGAGGCTTTATTTCTCGGGTATAAAAGTCAATTTGGTGTTACAGTAGGTGAGGCCTATCTTCCGATGCTCGATGCACGCCGTATGGAAGTCTATACAGCTGTTTACAATCACGATGCTGCCTTGGTAAGGGCAACCTCAGCGGAGATTATAGATATAGAATATTTCAATGGATTGTTGTTAGACTACGATCGTGTCCAATTGTTTGGTTCGGGAGCTGATAAATTCGAAACTTTGTTCAGTTCAACGGAGCGAGTCAATATCTTGAGTGGTTTCAAAGATTCTGCGGCTTTTTTATCACCATTGGCATTTGAAAAATTTGAACGAAAGCTATTTGAGGATGTTGCTTATTTTGAGCCATTCTATCTTAAAGATTTTGTAGTGACTACTGCAAAGAAAAAGGTTGGCTTATCATAACCAACCTTTTCTTTTGAACCAGAGATAAATCGCAAGGGATATGGCGATCATGATCGCTATGGCGACCGGATATCCATAGTACCATTCGAGTTCGGGCATATTCTTGAAATTCATGCCATAAATTCCTGCAACAAAAGTAATGGGCATAAAAAATACCGAGAAAATTGTGAGGATGCGCATGATTTCGTTGGTGTGATTGGACGAGATATTGAAATAAACATTCAGTAGCTGAGCTACATTTTCAGATAAGTTTTCATATAATGTCGCTGTTCGAATCTGTAGATCTTTAAGATCCCGTGTGTATACATCCTTTTTTGAAGATGAATGAAAATGCTCAACAACCTCTTTGTAGAGAAAGATCACTTTACGTGCGACATCAATCTGTCTTTTGATAAAATAAAGATTTTTCAGTACTGGCTGTTGTCTCATACGTTTCAGGAATATCAATTCTTCGTATGCATCGATGCGTGTTGAAAGTTGCTCCAGGGTTTGGCTAAAGGTAAATACAGCCGCCGTCGTGATAAATACGGCCAGTTTACGGCTGTTTTTTGTTTTGATGGATGTGAATTCAATATTCTTGAGCTTTTCTAGAAATTCGATGCGACGTTTGTGTACAGTAACGACAAAATCACTTCCGTAGAAGATGGTGAGGCGGTCGGTGATTTCTCCGATACTGTCTGAATTCTCTTTGAAATTGTCTGACATGACGCGGAGGATCACAAAGGTATAATTCTCAAATTCTTCAATTTTAGGCAGATGTTCTGGTTCTTTGGAGTCCTTAATCGAAGCTTCATTTAAATTAAAACGCTGTTTAATAAAAGTGAAGTCTTCTGACGTTGGCTCAGCTATATCTATCCATTCGTAGTTTGCGATTTCTTTTTCAACAATCGTTCTGATCATACATCTAATTTTATGAAAGGCAAGATAAGAAAGAAAATAAAAAAAGCCATCAACTCAGTTGATGGCTTCCTAAATTAGTGTAATCTTCTATTTTTTAGAAGATTTATATTCTTCGTTTAATTGTTTGATTACTTCATTGGTGATTTCCAAAGAAGGATCAGCATATAAGACTGTCGGATTAGTTTTTGAATAGGTCAATACTAACTTATATCCATTTTCTGCCGCATGTTTTTTTAGGAATTCGGTTATTTTGTTATAAACATTGTTGAATTCTTCAGACTCGTCTTTTGCTATCGAGGAAGACGCTGTCTGGTCCAAGCGTGCAAGCTCATCTTGTTTTCGTGCTAATTTTTGTTCCGTAGCCTGTCGATCAGCAGCCGACATTGTCGCTGCATTTTTTTGGTATTCGGCAACTTCACGTTGGAATGCAGTACTTTTGGATTGCAGGTCTGTTTGTGCTTTCTTTACTTTATTTTCAAGCTTTGATTTAATATCCTTAAAATATTGGTATTTTTCTGAAAGAGAATCGGAGTTTAAATAGACAATTTTATCTTTGCTACTTCCCTGATTTTCCTTGTTTACCGTATTGGAATCATTTTTTGCAGGCTCGCTTGCTGTTTTTGTACCTTGGTTACACGATGCAATCGATCCAGCCAACAAAAGGGCAAAGGACACTTTCGATACAATTGAAGATATAGTATTCATTTTTTTGTTTTTTTGCAAATTATTACTGAAAACAAACCTACCACAAAAAAATCGAAATTCTAGTTTTTAGAGTAAAAAAGTAAAATTATCCTATGTTCTGACAATTCCAGCTATCGGCTCGATACTTGTTTGTGGGCTTGATAAATCGGGCAAAATTTCGTATTTTTGAATATTACATTTAAGAGGTTTTCAATGAGCGAAGAAAATAAAAATGCATCCACCTATTCCGCCGATAATATCCAGGTATTAGAGGGTTTAGAGGCGGTTCGTAAGCGTCCATCCATGTATATTGGTGATACCGGTGTAAAAGGACTACACCATTTGGTATACGAGGTAGTTGACAATTCAATCGATGAAGCTGTTGCAGGGTATTGTACAGACATTTTTGTAACTATCCATAAAGATAATTCGATTTCTGTTCGGGATAACGGTCGTGGTATTCCTACAGGAATCAACAAAAAGGAAAATAAATCAGCCTTGGAGCTTGTGATGACAGTATTACATGCTGGGGGTAAATTTGATAAAGATACATATAAGGTTTCTGGGGGTTTGCATGGTGTAGGTGTGTCCTGTGTGAATGCATTATCTACTCTTCTGAAGGCCGAGGTTCATCGTGACGGGAAGATTTATCAGCAGGAATATCAAATTGGTAAGCCTTTGTATGATGTGAAAGAAGTTGGTGTATCAGATAAGACCGGTACAATTGTAACATTTCATCCAGACCCTACTATTTTCACGCAGACTACAGTTTATAATTACGATACTTTGGCAAATCGTCTTCGTGAGCTTGCATTTTTAAATAAAGGGGTGAGTTTGACGTTGAATGATGAACGCGAGACGAATGAGGACGGTTCTGAGAAAAAGGAAACATTCCATTCTGAAGGTGGACTTAAGGAGTTTGTTAAGTTTTTGGATGGAAACCGTCAGGCGTTAATTCCTGACCCGATTTATGTGGAAGGTATCAAGCAAGGTATCCCTGTTGAACTAGCTTTACAATATAATGATACGTATTCTGAAAATGTGCATTCTTATGTGAATAACATTAATACCATTGAAGGTGGTTCACACGTTGCTGGTTTCCGTCGTGGTTTGACACGTACATTGAAGGCTTACGCGGACAAGTCAGGTTTGCTTAAGAATTTGAAAGTTGAAATTACGGGTGATGACTTCCGTGAAGGATTGACGGCTGTAATTTCAGTGAAAGTTGCAGAACCTCAATTTGAAGGACAGACAAAAACTAAACTAGGTAATTCCGAGGTAATGGGGGCTGTAGATGTCGCTGTTGGGGAGATCTTGGGTGTTTATCTGGAAGAGAACCCACGTGAAGCGAAAGCTATCGTTCAAAAGGTAGTCATAGCTGCTCAAGCGCGTGCTGCTGCGCGTAAAGCCCGTGATTTGGTACAACGTAAAACCGTAATGGGTGGCTCTGGACTTCCGGGTAAATTGGCCGACTGCCAAGATAACGATCCAACGAAATGTGAGATCTATTTTGTCGAGGGTGATTCTGCGGGTGGTACAGCTAAGTCTGGCCGTGATAGAAAACATCAGGCAATCATGCCGCTACGTGGTAAGATCCTTAACGTTGAGAAAGCAATGGAACATAAGATCTACGAAAATGAAGAGATCAAAAATATGTTTACGGCTTTGGGTGTGAGTGTAGGTACTGCCGAGGATGCTAAAGCATTGAATATCGAAAAATTACGTTACCACCGTATCATCATCATGACGGATGCCGATGTGGATGGGTCCCACATTACAACATTAATCTTGACATTCTATTTCAGATATATGAAAGAATTGATTGAAAGAGGATATGTGTATATTGCAACGCCGCCGCTATATCTTGTCAAAAAAGGAAAGGAACACGAATATGCTTGGAATGAAGATCAACGTATCAATGCTATTCAGCGTTTGAAGGGAACTGGTAAAGAGGATAGTGTGCACGTACAGCGTTACAAAGGTCTTGGTGAGATGAATGCTGAACAGCTGTGGGATACGACCATGAATCCTGAAACGCGTACCTTGAGACAAGTAACTATTGAGAATGCAGCGGAATGTGACCGTATTTTCTCCATGTTAATGGGAGACGAAGTTGCTCCGCGTCGTGAATTTATTGAAAAAAATGCACGTTATGCTAAAATTGATATTTAATGTGAGTTTAGCTTAAAGGAATTGTACATAAATGAATAGAAAAAGCCTGATGAAATTTCTCATCGGGCTTTTTTTATTCATTTATATTTCCTATTTTCATGCTAATGAGTCTTTTTTCTGCCGGGATAAAAGGTTCATCGCCTAACATCTAGCCAATATTAATTAAAACCTATTATGACATATTGTAGCAAAATTTTGCTCTTTATAGGTTGTTTTATTGGAACCTGTATGGCGCAGACAAATGAAAAAATCGATCTCCAAGATTTATTTGAAAGCTTATCCGAAAATCTTCCCGAGGATGCTGATTTGAGCGAACTGAATGAAAAGTGGTATCATTATCTCAAACACCCCATCGACCTCAACAAAACTGATGGTAGCGAACTCGCTGAATTACAATTTCTAAATCCTTTATTAATTGAGCATCTATTGGCGCATAGGGCTATTTCGGGAAATTTTATCCATGTATTGGAATTACAGGCCATCGAAGGATTTAATGAAAGAATAGTCTATCTATTGTTACCTTTTGTAAAAGTAGGCTCTGAATCACCATTAAACGTCCTCAAATTAAGAAAATTTAAGCAAGAAATTATGTTTCGGTATGCTCGGACACTCGAGAAAGCGAAGGGCTATCGTATCACTGATACAACGAGATCCAGGTATCTCGGCGATGCTAATCGCTATGCGCTAAGGTACAGAGCCCAATTGAACGATAGAATCCAACTCGCCATTAATATGGAAAAAGATGCCGGGGAACCCTTTTTTAAAGATCGGCAAAAAATGGGATTTGATTTCTATAGTATGAGTTTGTCCATAAAGAACTTTAGTCGGTTCAGGAATATCGTGATCGGCGACTATGCTTTGCAATTTGGCCAGGGGCTCAGTATGTGGAATGGTTTGAGTTTTGGAAAAGGAGGATTGGTACAGAATGCCGCAAGACAAGGGATTGGTGTAAAATCCTACACTTCGTTAAATGAGATTAATTTTATGCGTGGTATTGCGGGAACTTTACAGATTAAACATATCGAAATTACACCCTATTTTTCTTATCGATCGATTGACGGAAATGTTGACCGTACAACTTTTCCGGCAACGATTTCAACGATTGCAAGTACTGGTTTACACCGTACTCCAACCGAACAGAAATATCGTGGTGCCGCGTCTCAAATGGCGTATGGATTGAATTTATTGTGGCGCTATAAACGGCTCAAAGCAGGTATTCATTTTAACCAGACCCAGTTGGATGTCTTTAAAATCAAAGGAAAGGGAATACGACAACAAGCTGATTTTGAAGGTGACTTTCTGCGAAACATAAGTTTGTATACAAACTATACCATTCGGAATATCTATTTGTTCGGTGAATATGCCAACAGCATGGATGGTGGTTCGGCTTTATTAGCAGGGTCCATAATAAGTTTACATCCACGATTATCTTCGGTCCTTTTACTTCGCGACTACAAGAAGAATTTTCATACTTTTTATGGACAGGGGTTTGGTGAATCGGGGGATACGTCGAATGAGCAGGGAGGATATTTGGGATTAACGTACCAGCTTGGAAGAAAATTACTCTGGTCTAATTATGCTGATGTCTTCCGTTTTCCGGGAGCAAAGTATCAGGCTGATACACTATCTACAGGAGCTGATTTCTTCAGTCAGCTAAGTTACATGTGGTATAAAAAGGGGCAACTTTCCTTGCGTTATCGCAACCGATTAAAACAAGTTAACTACACCGGAGAGGGACAGACCGAGCATGGGCTTGTGAATACAGTTAAGCAGCAATTAAGGGTAGAATTTCATTATCGTCTTAACTCACGATGGACTGTTCGTTCCCGCGTAGAAGCTAATATGTTCCAAAAAGAGTATCAGGAAAGCAGTGTCGGATATATGCTTTTTCAGGATGTATTCTGGAAGTCGGCAGCCGGAAAGTTCCAGTCTAATATGCGGGTCGCATATTTTGACGCAGCGAGCTATGATAATAGAATCTATGCTTATGAGCAAGATGTACTGTACGCAGCCGGTTTCGGCATGTACAATACAAAGGGATGGAGAACTTATCTTAATATAAACTATCGCTTAAGCCGCCATCTTCAGGTATGGGCCAAATATGCATTATACTATTATCCGGGGAGAGAGGTTATCGGAACAGGATTGGATCAGATCGATGGTAATAGGAAATCTGACGTTAGGTTACAATTGAGGTGGCAATTATGAAAGAGTTAAGTTTTCTCCAAAGACTAGAGCGCATTCCTATTCTTAAGATTGCCACCCTATATATTTTGACGCTTCTTTTGGCTCCTACACTGCCAATTTCTCGCCCGATATTTCAACATGTACTGCAAGCATTGATAGTAATGACGCTGCTAACCATGTGTTGCTATTTTTTCAGGGGTAAAATTCGTAAATACGGTTATACCTGCGGCTATTACTTATCTATTATATTATTTGGAATTTATCAATTTTGGCGCAATGAACCACAAGTTGTCATTAATCACTTCTCTCATCTAGAAGCGGATAGTTATGTAGTGAAAATAATGGAGGAACCTAAGATAAAGCAACATATTATCCGTTTTTCTGCAGAAGTGATCGGTGTTCATAGGCAAGGTAAGTTTGTACCAAGTTCCGGCCGATTGATGATAACCCTAAAATTGAGTACGAAAAATTTCCTTCAGTTTGGTGACTTCTTATGGTTAAAAGGGGATGTGAAAAGAATAGCTCCGCCGCGTAATCCGATGGAGTTTGACTATAGGGAGTATTTGAGCAAGTACTTAATACATCATGAAGTTTTTGTGAAATCTGGCTACTATAGGTTGATCAGTCGGCAAGAAACAAGAGGCTTTTCAGTGTTTGGACTCGCTTTGCAAGCGAGGAGATATTTTTTAGTTAAGCTCCGCAGCCATCTTAAAGGGGATGAAAATTTTGCGATTGCATCGGCGTTGTTATACGGTTTTCGAAGCGAGATCAGTAATGATAATATGGAGGCTTTCACCAATACAGGAACTGTGCATATCTTAAGTGTATCGGGGATGCATGTTGCCGTTCTATTTGGTTTTTTATCTCTTATTATCAGACAAATTGCATGGCCACTTTACCTGAAGTGGCTACCATTAATTTTATTATGGGGCACGATCTGGATATATGCATTTATAGCTGGGCTTGATGCGCCGATTACACGCGCAGCTATCATGATTAGTTTTGTCCTATGTGCACAATATTTTAAACGAAGTTTTTCAAGCTTGAATTCGCTTATTATTGCTGCTGTATTGATTCTATTGTTTGCGCCCCGGGCTATTAATGACGTTGGTTTCCAATTGTCTTTTTTAGCCGTTTTGGGTATGATAATATGTGCCCCGCTGGTGAATGCACTTCTGCCGGTCAAAAGTTCTATACTCCGATTTTTAAGAGATATATTAACGGTTTCTATTGCCGCACAGATTCTGACAACACCGCTGAGTCTTTATTATTTTGGACAGTTTCCTACTTATTTTCTGATTGCCAACTTACTTGTCGATATTCCTTCCACCCTAGTGATGTATGCTGGTTTTGTTATGACCATTAACCCTGTCGACTGGCTTAATGAGATTTTGGGTTTTCTTCTAGAACATCTCATTGATTTTATACTATGCTGTCTGAAATTTATTGATCATTTACCTTTTTCGACTATAAAAATAGCCCCTATGGAAATCAGTATTTTATTTTTGGCCTATTTTTCAGTTTTCTCTTTTTTATATACTTTTCAGTGGAAAGATAAGAGGTACGTATGGCTCGGGCTATATTGTGGAATTGGAATGTTGCTAATCAATGGGAAAAAATGGTTAGCAAGTAATGATTCAGAACGGTTTCGTATTTACAATACGAAGCATGAATTGACGATGGGGTATTTCAAAGCTGGTCGCGGAATTGTTTATAGCACTTTTGATTCCTTGCAGGCCAAAGGGTTACAATATGCTTGTGGAAGGGAAATTGCATTGTTATCGGCAGGTGAAGTTCAGTTTGTGCCATTAAATGGACGGGATCGAAAGAATTATTTTGTGACGCTTCCTTTAGGTAGAGTCGCTATTTTGTCTCATCCGAAAGGAACGATGTCACCTGCTGATCTGGTCATTATCAGAAAAAACTTTTTATATGGTTTACCAGATGTATTAAAGCAAATCAAACCAAAATTTGTTGTACTGGATGGATCCAACTCAATGGAGAAGTGTCTGCTTATGCAACACATGTTGGATAGTTTGGGGATACAAAATTATCTCATGAAAGATAATTTTGCGTATGTTTGGAATAAGGAGAACTTATGACGCAAGATAGTATATCAATCTTAAGGCAATACTGGGGATTTGACTCATTTAGACCCCTGCAGGAAGAAATTATTCAATCTGTCATTTCTGGTAAAGATACCTTGGCTTTATTGCCGACAGGTGGGGGGAAATCGATTTGTTTTCAAGTACCTGCATTGATGCTAGAAGGAATTTGTATCGTGGTTACACCGCTCATTGCGTTGATGAAAGACCAAGTTGAACATTTGAAAAGAAATGGAATTCAAGCGGTCGCAATTTATGCTGGTATGAAGAAGAGAGAGGTGGATATCACACTGGATAATTGCGTGTATGGGAAAATAAAATTTCTCTATCTCTCTCCCGAAAGGTTGTACAATGATATCGTAAGAGAACGTATACGATTTATGAATGTCAATCTATTTGCCATAGATGAAGCACATTGCATTTCTCAATGGGGTTATGATTTTAGACCGCCTTATTTAGAATTAGCTAAATTACGCGAACTACATCCTAAAGTTCCATTTTTGGCTCTTACGGCCACCGCAACGGCCCGTGTGATAACCGATATTCAGCAGAAACTTGGTTTTTTGAAGGAAAATGTATTTGTCAAAAGCTTTCTTCGGGATAATCTGGCTTATATGGCTATTGAAGAGGAGGATAAGATGGGGCGTATGGTACGCATCATCCATAAATTGGGCGGATGTGGTATTGTTTATGTAAGAAACCGGCGCGAAACACAAGAAGTAGCCCGTATTTTGGTCAATAATGGGATTTCTGCGGATTATTACCATGCAGGGCTTTCTGGGCAAGAGCGGGATCAGAAGCAGCATGGGTGGATGACAAATGTTGTTCGTGTTATTGTTGCTACAAATGCCTTTGGAATGGGGATCGATAAGCCTGATGTGCGCTTTGTGATTCATCTGGATCTGCCCGATTCACTGGAGGCCTATTATCAAGAAGCCGGTAGGGCAGGGAGGGATGGAAAAAAAGCTTATCCTGTTATTCTTTATCAAAAAACAGATGAGCAGAAACTACTGGATAATCTGCAGGCTAGTTTTCCAGATATTTCCTTTATTCAACAAACCTATCACTACCTTTGTAATCATTTTCAGATCCCTTATGGTTCTGGAGAAGGGGTGACAGTGGATTTTGATGTCGTTACATTTGCTAAAAAATATCAGCTACCCTTAGTGCCAGTGATGAGTGCACTAAAATTTCTAGAGCGGGATACCTGGCTGGTCTTGTCGGAGGCTGTTACAATCCCTTCACGTTTTAAATTTGAGATTGACAGTGCTGAGTTATATAAATTTCAGGTTCAGTATGCAAAATATGATAAGCTCGTCAAGGCTATTTTACGTAGCTATGGCGGCGTATTTGAGAATTTCATATTAATCAATGAATACGAATTCGCAGGTAAGTTAGGTATACCTTACGGTCGTGTCGTGGAGCTATTGAAGTCGTTAGAAACGTTCGAAATAGCGACTTATTTGCCTTCTACAGATTCACCGCAATTGACATTCTTACAGAATCGGGTCGATTACAAACATTTGCATATTGACCATGTTTTTATTCGGGATCGCTATCAGGTGAAGGAAGAGGAAGTCAATGGCATGATTAATTATATTGAACAAAGCAATTGCCGCAGTCAGTCGCTGTTATTATATTTTGGTGAGAAAAATGCGGGGTTCTGTGAAGTATGTGATTTGTGCCTGATCCGTAATCACCGAGAAAAGCAACGGACAAATATAAAGGCCGAAATAAAAAGCAGTTTACTCGCTGGAGCGAAAAATATCCATGATTTGGTAGGTAGTTTAACAATAGGTACGGAGAAGAAAAGAATAGAGATCATTCGTGATCTGCTGGATGCCGAAAAAATCCGCCTAGAGGATAATCTCTATTCTTGGAATACTTTATTTTAACTTATTTTTCGATTGGAAGATTGAGTTCTTCGCGCCCCCATTCAGACCAAGATCCGTCGTATACCCGAATTTGTCCGTGGCCTACAAGATGGCAAGCAAATGCTAATATAGAGGCTGTGATACCTGATCCACAGGAGAAGATATACTCATTTCCGGTCTTATTAAAGTGATCAAATTGTCGTTTCAATTCATCAATTGGTTTATAAACGATACCATCAAGTAATTCTTCAAAAGGTAGATTTCTGGAATGGGGGATATGTCCACCATGTAGGCCTTTACGAGGTTCAGCTACCAAACCACTAAATCGCCCCTTACTTCTGGCGTCGAAAATATTGACTTTAGTATCGCGATAATGAGTCAATATATACTCTTTATCGGCATACAGGTTTTCTTGAAATTGGGCCTTAAAATTACCGGGTTTTACAGTGGTTTTATACTCTTCTACGAGGGGAAACTTGTTGTTTTTCCAAGCGGGAACACCGCCATTTAAAATAAAGACCTGTTTAAAACCCATAACCTTAAGCATCCACCAAGCTCTTGGGCTCGAATAAATACCCCATCTATCATACAACACAAGTATACTATCCTGATTAATCCCCAACCTTTGCATTTCGCGCTCGAATACTTCGGGCGAAACGAGGGTATGTGGTAATTTCGAATTAGGATCCGATAATTTTCCCTCGATGTCAAAAAATTGCGAATGGGGAAGTATCTCAAGTTTCGCCTCTTTAATCGATTGACCTACTTTATCGATTGTACAATCCAGAAGGATGATGTTTGCATTTTGTCCTAATGATTCCTGAAGTTGTATAGGGCTAATTAAGGATGATTGGAATGACATAAAATACTGTTTATTGAATACAAAAGTACAAAGCATCCGTATAAAAACAAAGCGGCTGTTCTTTTTGGAACAGCCGCTTTTTATGGATGTAGATTGCTAATTACTTAGCGTTCTTATCATTTTCCATTTGCTCTTTCAATTGAGCTAACACGTCTAAATCGCCTAAAGTAGATTTTTCAACAGAATCTTTTACTTTTTTAACAGCTGAAGACTCAGCTTTAGCGTCTTTTTTACGGTTGCTAGACTCTTCTTTGCGAGCTTCTTCTTTCTCTTCTTCCCAGATACGAGAGTGAGAGATTACTAAACGCTTGTTCTCTTTGTTGAACTCGATAATTTTGAATGAAGTAACTTCATCAACTTTCAATGAAGAACCGTCTTCTTTCACAGAGTGTTTAGAAGGACAGAAACCTTCAACACCATATTGTAAAGCTACGATATCACCTTTATCACCAACTTTGATCACAGTACCTTCGTGGATAGAACCTTCAGTAAAGATCGTTTCGAAAGTATCCCAAGGATTTTCTTCCAATTGTTTGTGACCTAAAGACAATTTACGGTTTTCTTCATCTAATTCTAAAACAACTACGTCTAGTGTTTCACCAACTTTAGTGAATTCGTTAGGGTGGTTGATTTTTTTAGACCAAGACAAATCAGAGATGTGGATCAAACCGTCGATACCTTCTTCCAATTCAACAAATACACCGAAGTTAGTCATGTTTTTAACGACAGCTGTTTGTTTAGAACCTACAGGGTAACGGTCAGTAATATTTTTCCAAGGATCAGGAGTCAGTTGTTTGATACCTAAGCTCATTTTACGCTCATCGCGGTCAAGCGTCAAGATTTGTGCTTCGATCTCATCACCAACTTTCAAGAACTCCTGTGGAGAACGTAAGTTTTGTGACCAAGACATTTCAGAAACGTGAATCAAACCTTCAACACCAGGGATAATTTCTAAGAAAGCTCCGTAATCAGCAACTGTTACGATTTTACCTTTAACTTTAGATCCAACTTCTAATGCAGTATTTAAAGATTCCCAAGGATGCTCAGATAATTGTTTCAAGCCTAAAGCGATACGTTTTTTCTCATCATCAAAATCCAATACAACAACGTTGATTGTTTGATCTAGTGATAAAACTTCTTTTGGATGCTCGATACGACCCCAAGAGATATCTGTGATATGCAACAAACCGTCAACACCACCTAAGTCGATGAACACACCGAAGTCAGTGATATTTTTAACAGTTCCTTCTAATACTTGACCTTTTTCTAATTTAGCTACGATCTCAGATTTTTGGTTTTCTAAGTCGTTTTCAATTAACACTTTGTGCGATACAACAACGTTTTTGAATTCGTGGTTGATTTTTACAACTTTGAATTCCATTGTTTTACCTACGTATACATCGTAGTCACGGATAGGTTTGATATCGATTTGAGATCCAGGTAAGAATGCTTCAACACCTTTGATGTCAACGATAAGACCACCTTTAGTACGGCTCTTAACGAAACCAGTAATGATTGCATCATTTTCTAATGCTTCATTGATAGCTTCCCAAGATTTTTGAGTTTTAGCACGTTTGCGAGAAAGTACTAATTGACCGTTAGCATCTTCTTGAGATTCAACGAATACGTCAACTTTATCACCAACTTTTAATTCTGGTAAGTCACGGAATTCTGATAAAGAAACTAAACCGTCAGATTTGAAACCAACATTTAAGACGACGTCTTTATTGTTGATAGAAACTACAGTACCTTCGATAATTTCACCTTGGTTAACTTGATTGAAAGTATCCGCGTATTGTGCTTCAAGTTTAGCGCGTTCAGCTTCGCTATAATTTCCGAAACCTTTATCATTTGCATCCCAGTCAAATTCACCTTCTGGTGTGATCCACGTGTTTGATTTGATTTCGTCGATTAAGTTTGAATCAGCTTCTGATTCAATTTGTTCAGTGTCTTTCACTACTTTAGTGTCAGCACCTTGTAGCTCTGCGTTTTTCGCTGCTAATTCTTTTTCTGCTTCTTGTTTTTTTGCCATTAATTAATTTTCTCCTTTTTCCTACTTTGTAGGAGTTGCAAAGGTACAAAAAAACTTTAAATGCAAAATTTTATTTTTCTTATTTTATTGAAAGACTTTCAGTTATAGGGATGTTTTTATAGGTCAAGCTGTCCAGGGTGTTAATTGAAGGTTGACTTTGTTATTTCTCGACTTTATTTGCTGAAATTCTTTTCTTGGAAAGCATAAATTAACGTGCTTAAAATGACTTAATCTTCTCTCTTAAACGAATTAAAAATACGTGGTTTGGCAATAACAATGGTTTGTTTGGACAGTGCAATGGCAGCATTGAGTTCATAACCCAATAATAAAATAAGCGTATTTAAATAAATCCAGAGCATAATGACAATTAACGTTCCGATGGAACCATACAATTTGTTGTATGCGCCGAAGTGATTGATATAAAAAGTAAATATTGAAAAAGTCAATATCGCTAGTATAGTGGCCATCGATGCTCCTGCACTAAAGAGTTTCCATTTATTGGAGGTTGAAGGGCCAAATTTGTAGATACAGCTCACCGTAAAAAAATAGATCGCGAATATAATCAACCATCGGGCTATCTTAAGCAATATCGCCCAGAAGCTTGATTTGATACCCGTCGTTTCTTTAAGATAGTCTATCGTAATGCCAGCAATCGTAAAAATCGTCATTCCAACAGTCAAGGCAAAGATAATTAAGAAAGCCAAAGCTAAGGCAAGCAATCGTTTTTTGATCCAAGGCCTTTTTTCCGTCATTAATGATGCTTTATTGAATGCATTCATCAGGGAGGCCATGCCGTTGGTTGCAAAATATGCTGCAAATACAAAACCGAAGGACAGCAATCCGCCATTTTGGTTTTTGATAATATCTTCCAAAGTTGTTTCAACAACGAGAAAAGCATTTTTAGGAATAACTACCGCCAGAAAATCCAACAATTGCTCTTGAAAATTATTTATTGGAATGTATGGGATTAATGTAAATAAAAATATGATGCCCGGAAAAATAGCTAATAGAAAGCTGTAGGAAAGGGAGGAAGCTTTGCTAATAATGGAGTCTCTGGAAATTTCCTGAAAGAAAAATACAGCGACGGTGTAAAGAGGGAGCGAGCCAAAGCCAGGTAGTACGACCCGTTTACTCCATTCGATCAATCTAAAATAAGGTTCAAAATTTAATAGCCATTGGTGGATGTTCCCCATTTCAATTAAAATATTTACTCATCTTATCCAAGAAAACCTGCGGAGGCATACAAGGTCTATTTTTCTCCATATTGACAAAGACCAATGTCGTTTCTCCTTGGTTGAGTAGCTCTCCATTCTCATTGAAAAGCTCATATTCGAAAACAATACGAACAGCAGGTTTCTTTCGGATGGTCACACGGATTGTAATCAGGTCATCATATTTGCCTGGTTTTAGATATTTGGTCTTCATCTCTGTGACAGGGAGCATGACCCCCATTTCTTCCAGTTCTCGGTACGAGATCCCTGTGCTCCGCAGCATTTCAGTTCGCGCTATTTCATAAAATGCAGCGTAATTCCCATAATAGACATAGCCCATTTGGTCTGTTTCTGCATAGCGAACGCGAATCTGATGGTCAAATACAAACATTATTTTTTAATATTTCTGGCGTCCAAAGCCTGTTGAAATTTGCGTGCGTTGATCAAATGCTCTGCTTCTGTTTTTGCGAAATTATGGTAACCTGAGAAATCATCTTTCGCACACATATAGATGTAATCGTGCTGCTTGAAGTTCAACACTGCATCAATAGCAGCGATGCTTGGAATAGAAATCGGGCCTGGAGGCAATCCTCTATAAATATACGTATTGTAGGGATTGTCTGTTCTGAGGTGCTTATTCAATACCCTTCTGATTGTAAAATCATTATTAGCAAAGATCACTGTTGGGTCTGCCTGTAACAACATCCCCTTTTTGAGGCGGTTTAAATAAAGTCCAGCAATCATGGGCATTTCATCTTGATGTAGCGCTTCCCCTTTGACAATGGAAGCTAACGTACTGACTTGCTGTGGTGTCAAATTAAGCGCTTTTGCTTTCGCCGTGCGATCCGTATTCCAGAATTTTTTCCATTCATCATCAAAACGAGCGATTACCTTTTCGGGACTGGTGTTCCAGTAAATTTCGTACGTGTTAGGAATAAACATCGTGATCAGATTTTCCTTTGTAAATCCATACTTCTGCGCCGTAGCTTCATCATTCAGCACAGCGATAAATTGTGCAGAATCAGCTTCGAAACTTTTTCCAAGAAGCGCCGCCATATTTTCTTTTAATCGGACATTGGCGAATCGGAATTTTACGGGTTCTTGGTAGCCACCCATTAAATTGCCAATTAAACGTCTATTGTTCATTCCAGGTGTCAGCAGGTAACGTCCTGGTTTTACACTCTGTTCATATTTTTTATATTGTGCTGCACGCTGAAATGAAGCGATATCGTCCAATAGATTTGAATCACTGATTGATTTCAGCACATCTTCATACTTTTCACCCTCGTGTATAAACAGGTACTTTTTATCTCCCGATACATTCGAAGCATAAAACGTGCTATAAAATTTCCAAGCAAAATAAGCTCCAACAACAAGAACGATCAGAGCAATGATTTTTAACCAACTTGGTATTCCTTTTTTATTTTCCATTCTAAAATTTTTTAATCATTTGTTGTTCGCTATTCATGGCATTCATGCAGCCTTTAGCGGTCAATGTTTGAAAAATCTCGCGTATGAAAGCGCAGTTTTTTCATATGTTTTATAGTTTTGAAACTTTAAAGCTTTAGCATCTTTTAACGATGATTCAATGCAGTTTCATTTTACGCTGATCGCTTTAGAAGCCCAGGCTATTTCCTTTATTTTCCTTATCTTTTTTCTGCCCCGCGGAGTTATTTGCCGGCTTAGTTGCTGGTGTATTTGCGGGCGTACTTTTCGATGGAGCAGCAGGCTTCGATTGGGCACTAGGCTTAGCGATCGACGGATTAGCTTGTGTTTGGTTTGCTTGTGGTTTAGGTGTTGTCGTACCACCTGTTGGAGCATCTGTAATAGGTGCTGGTGCTGTAACTGAAAGTGTTACGTCAATTTTAGCGCCTAAGCTGGTTAGGCCTTTTTCGATTCCTGGCGATTGCACACTGATGACTGCGGTAGCGGTATCCGTTACATTTGGATCATACGTCACAGTGCCCAGACCTAGTCCAGCTCCAGATAGGGCAAACTTCGCCTCGTTTAAAGGAAGTCCAATTAAGTTAGGTATCTCTACTTCATTTGCTCCCAGTCCATTTCCTAAAACGAGATCTATACGCGAACCTTTAGGTATCATACGTCCGTTACGGATGGATTGTCCTGCAAATTGAGCATCCAAAACGATATCTCTTGCGATGTCCGCTACATACGATGTGTCTCCTATTCTAAGGTTATGGTTTTTCAAGATGGCGGTGGCTTCGATCAATGTTTTATCTTTTATATTCGGAAAAGCAACTTCAGGTGCCACCTGTGTGATAATGGTCAAATAAATAGTCCGACCGGATTTTACATGGAATCCTTGTTCAGGATCTTGTTCGATGACCATACCAGGCTTAGCGTCCATCTGATAGACGGAATCAATTTGATATTCGAGCCCAGCATTTTCCAGGGCCTGAATAGCCGCACTGATATGAAGTCCTTTGACTTTAGGAACAGCAATAGATTCATCATGTTTGGTATATACTTTCAGACCAATATAAACGAAAAGGAATAGGCATACTATCGCAATGAAAGCGGCAATAAGATTTTTCCTAAACGTGGGGGTCTGAAGATATTGTACTACTTTGGACATTTCTTTGTTAATAAAAATTAATTCTGCATAGAACCGCAATATTAAAGCCAAGTTTGCAGAAAGATTAAATAAAATTATTCGTCACAAAATTATTCGTTTTTCCGTGTATAGCAAATTATATTTGCTATTCGAATCGCTAAAATTTATGAAAGCAAAAATAGCATTAATAACTGGAGGTTATACAGGAGAAGCTGAAGTTTCTTTTAAAAGTTCAGCCTTCGTCAATTCGCAACTTGATCACAACAAATACGATGTGTATCTGATTACGGTGACCAAAGAAGCATGGTACTATGAAGATGTAGATGGTCAGCGTCATCCCATTTCCAAAGCAGATTTCACGCTTCCATTGCATGGGGATGTTTTGGTTTTTGACTTGGCATTTATTATGGTACACGGTGCGCCTGGAGAAGATGGGAGACTCCAAAGTTATTTTGATTTATTAGATATTCCTTATACATCATGTGACGCGCTAACTTCTGCCCTGACGATGAATAAAGGGTATACAAAGGCGATTTTATCGGATATTCCAGAGCTGCATTTGGCAAAATCGGTCCTATTATTTGAATCGCAGCGACCTGAAGCGGTCCAACTGGTTGAAAGCAATCTCTCGCTGCCTTATTTTGTGAAACCTAATGCAGGCGGGAGCAGTATCGGTATGACCAAGGTGAAAGAATCTGCACAGCTGAAAGCAGCGATCGATACAGCTTTTGATGCAGAGAATACAGGTAAACAGGTCATTGTCGAAGAATTTGTAACCGGACGCGAGTTTTCGGAAGGAATTTTTCGCAATTCAAAAGGCGAGCTGGTTGTTTTACCTGCTACGGAGGTACGGACTACGCGCGAATTTTTTGATTATGAAGCGAAATATATACCTGGACTGACCGAAGAGATTACACCGGCAGAGCTGACTATCGAACAGCAGGAACGGGCTGCACGTATCTTGAAAGAGGTCTATGTCAGATTGAATTGCAAAGGTATGGTGCGTGTTGATTTCTTTTTGGAAAACGAGACCGATAAATTCTATTTTATCGAAATCAATACTATTCCGGGGCAGACTGCGCAAAGTTTTATACCGCAACAAGTACGCGCTTTTGGAATGAAAGAAGGCGATTTCTACGGCGAGTTGATCGAAACAGCTTTGCAATCGAAATAATATTGTCCTCTTATAGTGGATATGAAGTGAAGGTTCGTACGATTGCTGAATTTAACAATATGCGACGTGGTAACTAACGATAGCAAAAGCCGGCTTTCAATTTTCTGAAAGCCGGCTTTTGCTTTTTCATCATGACGACTTATGGGTTGCTATTGAAAGGACAAAGCGGTATACTACATGATCGCAGCATCTTGATGTCCCTTACGCAGTAAGCATTACGCTGGTTAAACAGAAAAGGGGATGAGCGAGCTTCTTTATAGCTGTTCGTCCTGATTTAGTTAGTACGTATCTATTTTCTTGTATAAACTTCAAAGGTATAAGCAAATGCATGTTTTTCATCTGCTTGATGCGAATCTGAGGAAACCAATTCCCATTCTTCGGATGGTAATGCAGGAAAGAAAGCATCTCCTTTGATGGTGGTATGCACCCGTGTCAAAAGTACTTTGTTGGCGAGTGGAAGGGCCTGCTGATAGATGTTTGCACCCCCAATAATAAATGCCTCGCGCTCGTCGCGACAATATAAAAGTGCTTCCTGAATACTGTTAGCGACATCAATATCTTCGCCTTGAAAATCTGCGTTGCGTGTGATGACAATATTCCTTCTTTCCGGTAATGCCTTACCTATGGACTCAAATGTCTTTCTTCCCATCAGTACAGAATGGTCAATGGTATTTTTCTTGAAATATTTAAAGTCGTTTGGCAAATGCCAAGGCATCTTGTTGTCGATTCCGATGGCATTGTTGTCCGATGCAGCGACAATTAATGTGATCGTTGGGTTGCTCATTTTTGATATAATGTGATTATTCGTCCTCTAAAAGAATATTGTTGCAAAATTAGCTGCCGTCATTATTAAACAGCAACCGGAGCTTTGATATGCGGATGTGATTCGTAGTTCAATAATTCAAAATCTTCAAACTTGAAATCAAAAATATCTTTTACTTCGGGGTTAATTCTCATCTGGGGTAGCGCTTTGGGCTCTCTGCTCAACTGAAGTTCCGTTTGTTCAAAGTGGTTACTATAAATATGCGCATCCCCTAGGGTATGAATAAATTCCGCCGCTTCCATATCACACACTTGGGCAACCATCATGGTGAGAAGTGCGTAAGATGCAATGTTAAAAGGTACGCCCAAAAATATATCCGCACTACGCTGATAGAGTTGACAAGACAATTGTGGCTTTAAAATTCCTTTTTCAGGTTGCGCTGGAGCGACATAAAATTGAAAAAAGGCATGGCAAGGTGGCAATGCCATATGTTCGATTTCAGCGACATTCCATGCCGATACAATAATACGACGGGAATCCGGCGAATTTTTAAGCTGATTAATTACTTGTGCGATTTGATCAATATGACGGCCATCAGGTGTTGGCCAAGAACGCCATTGCGATCCGTATACCGGGCCCAAATTTCCTTGTTCGTCAGCCCATTCGTCCCAAATGCTTACGCCATTTTCTTTGAGATACTGAATATTGGTCTCGCCTTTTAAGAACCAGATTAACTCATGGATAATGGATCGAAGGTGTAATTTTTTTGTCGTTACTAGAGGAAAACCTTCTTGAAGGTTGAAACGCATCTGATATCCAAAGACACTTTTGGTACCTGTGCCAGTACGATCTGTCTTTACAACACCATTCGTATATACATGTCTGAGTAAATCTAAATATTGTTTCATCTGTAAAAAAGTAATTGTTAAATATTAAATATCAATGCTATTATCGAACTGTGTGGGAACGATTAGCCCTATTTTATATGTCTGATTCTCAATCGGGAGATATTTGAATGCATGGTGTTCGAATTTGATTTCGTCAGCCTCTGATAAGCTGTTGATGCATTAAGCCTTTCAAGATAGTCAAAACTAATGAAAATCCTTATAACGAGAAAGTCAAAACTCAAAATGATAAGAGGGGTTAGTGAAAAAAAATGTAATTTTGCAAAATATTATGGAGAATAAAAAAGTAGCTTTTTATACACTTGGGTGTAAACTGAATTATTCGGAGACATCATCCATTGGTCGTTTATTTAAAGAAGCGGGCTATGATACCACAGCGTTCAATAGTCGTGCTGACGTTTATGTAATCAATACATGTTCGGTAACGGATAATGCTGACAAGAAGTGTAGAAAAGTGGTTAAGGAAGCTTTAAAGCACTCTCCCAATGCTTATATTACGATTGTTGGTTGTTATGCGCAGCTAAAACCAAAAGAGATCGCCGAGATCCCTGGTGTAGATATGGTTTTGGGTGCTGCTGAAAAGTTTAATATTATTGAGCATATCAATGATTTGACCAAACAGGAAAAGACAATCGTTTATAATGGTCCGATTGATGAGACCAATCAATTTGTATCTGCTTATTCGATTGGTGATCGTACGCGTACTTTCCTAAAAGTACAGGACGGATGTGATTACTCATGTACATTTTGTACGATCCCCCTAGCGCGCGGCGGAAGCCGCTCCGGTAAGATTGAAGAAATTGTACGACAGGCGGAAGAAATTGCAGCTTCCGGGGTTAAAGAAATTGTGTTAACAGGGGTAAACATTGGCGATTTTGGTATCCGCGATGGTAAGCGAGAAGACCGCTTCCTTGATCTGGTAAAAGCATTGGATGATGTCGAAGGTATTGATAGAATTCGTATCTCCTCAATAGAACCCAATCTGCTTTCCAATGATATTATTGAGTTTGTAGCGCAATCAAAACGTTTCGTTCCACATTTTCATATGCCTTTACAGTCTGGAAGCAATAAAATTCTGAGTTTGATGCGCAGAAGATACAAAAGGGAGCTCTATACAGAGCGCGTCGCGTTTATCAAATCTCTGATGCCCAATTGCTGTATAGGCGTTGACGTCATTGTTGGATTTCCGGGAGAGACACGTGAGGATTTTATCGATACGTATAATTTCTTGAACGATATGGAGATTTCGTATTTGCATGTGTTTACATATTCTGAAAGAGAGAATACGATTGCCGCACAAATGGAGGGCGCTGTACCAGGAGCTCAACGTAGTGATCGGAGCAAAATGTTGCATATCCTTTCCGAGAAGAAGCGTCGTGCTTTCTATGAATCTCAATTAGGAGAAATCGGAGACGTATTGTTTGAGGCTGATGAGAAAGACGGTTACATGCATGGTTTCTCTAAAAATTATGTTAAAGTGCGGACTTTATACGATCCCTTACTGGTGAATGAGGTCGTGCCGGTAAAATATATGGAAGTAACGGACTCCTGTGAAGTCGAGGTGGAAGAAGTTCCAGAGACATTGATACATTAGTTCAATAAAGATTTATAACATACAAAAGAGGCAATCTTCTCTAATAAGATTGCCTCTTTTGTATGAAAGTTATTTGCTGTCATTGCCAGAAACAACTTTCATTCGCTTTTGTTGCCGTCGGTGTCTACTACACTGCGAAGGTTTAATTGCTGTATTCGGATAGATATCCTCAAATTGATTGCAGAAAGCTGACCGAAAGGTGATCTTTAACTCTAATGTGTACTACTCTTTGCTGCATTTAACCAGATAACGGTACCCAAGATCAAAAGCACCCCAAGCCATTGAATAGTCGATACACTTTCATGAAGGATGAAAAATGACATACAGGTCGCCACAGGCAGTTCGGCCGAACTCAATATTCCTCCTAAGGAAAATCCAGTTTTAGGTAAACCATAGGCAAACAATAATGGCGGAATGACTGTACCAAATAAAGAAAGTATCAATCCAAAATAGAAAAAATTATCATCAAATTGACCATTGAATAAATAAGTCGGTGGAAATAAAGTGAAGATCAGGATACAAGAACCTGTTACCATAATAGCACTTTTTTGAATGGGGTGGTAGTCATTGCCGACACGCCCATTTACAATCATGAAGACCGAATAGGCAGTCGCCGCCAAAAGACCGAATAACACACCGGTTAAATTGAGTTGTTGTAATCCTTTTTCAATGAGCCCAGTCGCTAATAATGTTGCAATAAGTACAATTCCAATGCCGATCAGATTGTTCTTTGAAGGTTTTGTCTTGAAAAAGATAAACTCAATAAGCACACCGATCCAGATATATTGCATTAGCAAGACTATAGCTAATGAAGCGGGAACGAGCTGAACACATTTATAATAGAGAACACTCACCAGACCGGTAGAAGTACCGCTGATTAATATTTTGACCCAGGAAGATTTCTTGTTTGAAGATTGAAACGACTTTGCCGAAAAGAGTTTAATGGTAATATAAATAAGCCACAGTATAAGCATGCCAAACAAGACCTGGATTCCCGTTACTTCGCCTAATGTCAGTCCTTTACCGTAAGCTTTTTTTACAAACGTTGATAGTATTCCGAAACTACTTGCACCTAAAAAGACAGCTAATGCACCTTTTAATTTTTCCATTCTCAAATAAATTAGGCGTCAAAGTTACGATTTCTGAACAATTCTTTTCCTGATCTGACGTTCTTAGCGAGAAAAGTAATCTTTCGAAGGGGGATCGCAGTGGAATAGATGTAGCTGATACCTCATTGGTGAAAATTCGCCAATAGTCGATGGTGTTAGATGGGGGTTATAAAAGTGGTTATTACCGCAAAATGTTTTTGGCAACACGGTAAACGTATTGCATATAAACAGCAATTTAGTTAAGTTTGTTAGGCAACAACGTAAATTGAACAGCATGATTGTCAGATTTTATTTCGTCTTCTTTTTGGGTGTAGTTCTATTTTTGAGCAGTTGTTCAACAAAGAAAAAAGTACTTATCGCTAATTCTCATCCTGCTAAGGGGGGCGTTTTGACAGATGCTAGTTCAGCGCGAGGAAGATCCTTTTCGGGATCTCGGCTTGACAGTTATGCCGACTTACTTAATGTGAGTGCCCAAAAGCTAAATCCAAACCTTTACTTTTTTATCGATGACTGGATGGGAATACCGCATCGTATGGGTGGACAGAACAAATCCGGTGTGGATTGTTCGGGCTTTGTAAATCTGCTCTACATGGAAGTATATAAAGGAAATTTGCCGCGCACTTCCCGTGACATGGAAGGAGTAGTAAAACGAAAAAAGGTCGATAAACTTCAAGAAGGGGATCTCGTATTTTTTTCGTTCGGGCGTAACGGGATAGATCATGTTGGTGTATACCTTCATAATAATAAGTTTGTGCATGTGTCAACTCGCAAGGGTGTTATTATATCTGATCTTTCCGATAGCTGGTATGCCAAGACCTTTGTTGATGCAGGCTCTCCTAATATCTAGATCGCAGTAACTCATGTAGGTTTTATGTCATATCTTGATATAAACTTTTATACCCTATATAAATCCTTATTTTTGTCAAAATTTATAGCAATGACAATAAAGAGTAAGAAGATTTTTTTGGGCCTTTGTATTATTGTGCCGTTTTTGATGTATTGTGTTTATTACTATAGTAATATGATCAAAAATGCCCCTTTTCGTTTTGCTGATTTTGAATCCATAGAATTCAAATACGGCGAGCCGAACCACATGGTCAACGAATACAATTCTAAAACGCGTATCTATAAATATTTAGACAAAAAAGATTCTTTAATTACCGATACTGTAAAATTTACAAAAGACGATCTATTGTATCTCCATCGCAAAGCCATGGAGCTGGGGTTTTGGAATCTGGATACAGATATGACAGGTCCCGAATGGCAGCAGGATTCGACAAATTCTAAGGTTCCACGTTTTTATCTGGAATTCAACTATAAAGATAAATCCAAACATGTAACTTTAGATGCCGATTTTGCAGGCAATCCGCGCATGCATGACGCGGCAAAGTCTATGATTGATGAAGTCAACCGCATGTTGGCGACCGCGCAGGCAAGATAGTTAAGAAATAGACAATAATGGTAAAAGGAGAAATTAAGCAATTGGTTTCTCTTTTTTTGTATCCACTCTTTTTTCTCGGAACATTTATGTAAGACTTCGGAGGAAGAACAAAGGTCAGTCTACTAATACAACCTGAAATAACAGGTACTTTAAACGGAACTAACAGCGATCTGATAGGGACCTCATTCGGATGAATGCGTATAAAGTACGAATAATATCCCTATTACTTTAGTATTAAATATGTGTTAATTAGTAAGTTGGTTTGATGATAAACCCTTCGTTTCTTGATGAATTCTTGATATTCTCTTTATACTCCTATAACCTGAATGGAATACTTTAGCGCCAAACAAAATAACATATGAGAACATTTTTGGCATTAGCAATTTCGTGGGCATTCGTCCATGCTGCGCACGCACAAGATTTTGCAAAAGGAAAAGTTTATTTGGACGTAAACAAAAACGGAAAATTAGATAAAAATGAAAAAGGTATTGTGTCTGTTTCTGTTAGTAACGGACGTGAGGTAACTACCACAGATAAAGATGGTAATTATCAATTACCCATTGGGAATGACAATATCATTTTCGTCGTCAAACCGTCAGGTTATGCCTTGCCTTTGGATGAAAATAATCATCCAAAATTCTATTATATCCATAAATTGAACGGCAGTCCAGTTTCAAAATACCCTGCCGTCGTTGCTACAGGGAAGATCCCGGCTGCGGTGAATTTTGCTTTGTATCAGCAAGAAGAAGATCCAAACTTTTCGGCCTTCGTTTTCGGTGATCCACAGGCCTACACGGAGGAAGAACTGGCCTATTTCAAAAACGGGGTGATCAATGAAATTTCGGATAAGACAATTGCAAAATTTGGCATCAGCTTAGGCGACTTGGTGGGCGATGATCTTTCCCTACAGCCAAAATATAAGTCGGTGATTTCTACCATGGGATTGCCGTGGTATAATGTCATGGGAAACCATGATATGAATTATGATGCAAAAGTGGATAGTCTTTCCGATGAATCGTTTGAGAAAACTTTTGGTCCCAACAACTATGCATTCAACTATGGAAACGCACATTTTATTATTCTGGACAATATTATTTATCCGAATCCACGCACAGGAAAAGGGTATTTAGGTGGATTCCGTAAAGATCAGTTAGATTTTGTAGAAAATGACTTAAAAAACGTTGCCAAAGATAAACTGATTGTATTGGCGTTCCATATTCCTTTATACCATCAAAACTCAGATGTCTTTCGAAATGAAGATAGACAACGTCTTTTCGATATTTTGGCTCCATTTAAGCATACCTTGTCTTTATCAGCACATACACACTTTCAACGTCAGTATTTTTATGGGCAAAAAGACGGATGGAAACAAGAAAAGGCACATCACGAATATAACGTAGGCACTACATCGGGTGATTGGTACTCTGGCGAGTTGAATGAGAAAGGGATTCCTGTTTCTACGATGCGGGATGGTACACCAAAAGGATATGCTATTTTGAAAATTGAGGATAATCAATACAGTTTCGATTACAAGGTTGTCGATAAGCCGGCATCGTATCAGATCGACTTATACGGTGCTTCGGTTATTCCGGAAAAGTACACCAAAAGATATCCGATATACGCTAATTTCTTTATTGGAAAGGAGGGCGATAAGGTCAGGTTTAGAATCAATCAGGGGGAATGGAAAGAGATGGACTTTGTAAATGAAAACGATCCGGCATTTCTAAATTCATTGGCTAAATATGATACAGCAACTGAATTGAAGAACACCCGTAGACCTTCCAACCCTGAAAAATCAAGCCATTTGTGGGCCGCTAATCTGCCAAAACTTAAAGCAGGGAAATATCAGATTGAGGTTCAGGCGATCGATCTTTTCAATAGAGTACATGCGGCAACGAAAACGATAGAGGTGAGATAAAAACTTTTTTAGCGTTGTTTTAAGTTTAAAGATAGCTTAAGATACACTTAACATATGTCTCCTATATTTGTATAGAGTAATTTTTGATTCATAAAGAGTTAGGGTTAATGTGTAGATCTGTTGTGAAACACGTCTGAAAATTTAGTTTGTTTTTAAAGTGAAGGTAATCTCCCCAGGTTACCTTTCACTGTTTTTAACCCCGTCGTGGTAAAATTCGTTTAAACTTTGTTATCACTGACTGCCCATGTGGTAAAAAAAATCTTTAACAGTAAAATACCATCCATACATCCGATTTGTCTTTTACAAAAAAAAAGCCGCTAACTGCGGCTTTTTTTTTTAAGCTTAGCGGTTAACGCTCGTGTTTATGTCTAAAGAATAAAGCAAAAAGGATTGCGATAACAAAGGTGTAAAGCGCAAATGCAAGCCAGATATCATGCCAGTCTTTTAGCATAAGATTGCCACTTAAAACACCGTCAGGTAAGATCGAAATATTTTTTTCCTTTAAAAAATGTAGAAAGTGGGTGTTATTCACTGTTGTGTCCAGGTATTGGGCTAAATCTTTGCTATGCTGAAAACTTTTGGTAAAGTATTGGTCAATGATCCATCCAGAGGCAAAACTGCCTACAACGGCGCCAAAACCATTTGTCATCATCATAAATAAACCTTGGGCAGAACTGCGTATACTGGAGGTTGTCGAGGTTTCGACAAACAGTGAACCTGAAATATTAAAAAAATCAAAGGCCATGCCATATACGATGCAGGATAGTACAATCATCCAAAGTCCACCAGCAGGATCCCCAAATGAGAATAATCCAAAACGTAATACCCAGGCAAACATAGAAATCAACATTACTTTTTTTATTCCGAATCTTTTGAGGAAGAATGGAATAGCGAGAATAAAGAGGGTTTCGGATATCTGTGAAATTGACATAATGATTGTCGAATATTTCACAACGAAAGATTCGGCAAATTTAGGGTAGAATTTAAATTCATCCAAAAATACGTCACCGTAGGCGTTGGTCAATTGGAGTGCTGCGCCTAAGAACATGGAAAAAATAAAAAATAAGGCCATTTTATAATTTCCAAAAAGCTTAAACGCTTCCAGACCTAATAATTGTGTCCAAGAAGCATTTTCCTGTTGTAATTTTTTCGGTGGACATTTTGGTAACGTAAACGCGTAAAGGCTTAAAGCCAACGCTGCAGTGCCGGCGATATAGAATTGAAAGGCCGTTGCTTTGCTACCCGTTAAATTGGTGATCCACATCGCGACGATAAAACCGATCGTGCCAAAAACCCGGATAGGGGGAAACGCTTTGACCAGGTCGTAGTTGTTTTCATTTAGTGCAGTATAAGCGATGGAATTCGATAGCGCCAACGTTGGCATATAAAAACACATCGCCGCAAGCATTGCATAAAAAAAGGTGTTTGGATCATTTACCTGAGGTAAATAGAATAAAACACCTGCATAACATAAGTGAAGAATAAAATATAATCTTTCGGCATTTATCCACCGATCGGCAATGATTCCCATCAGTGTAGGCATAAATAGAGATGCGATTCCCATTGTCGCAAAAATGGCTCCAAATTGCGTGCCATCCCATTGCTTTGTGCCAAACCAATAGTTAGCTATTGTAATCAACCATGCTCCCCAGACAAAGAACTGAAAGAAGCTCATGATGGTCAATCTTAATTTAATAGACATAAATGATGTTATTTAAAATTTTGTTTCGCTCTAATGAAAGGCGTTATTTTCTTTTGGAAATCTCATCCCTAATCAACGCAGCCCGTTCGTAGTTTTCTTCGGTCAATGCCTGATTAAGTGCTTGTTCCAATTGCTCATTTGTCAATGCCGAGAAAGGATTCTGTGGGGACTTTGACGGTGTTTTTTCTTCGACCTCAACAACACTTGGGTCCTGAACTTTGTTGGATTTGTCCAGATTTTCCAAAAATGCGAACTCATGCCCTTCAATAATAATTCCTGCAGAGGACATAATAAATTCGTAGGCATATATGGGGGCTTCAAACCGTACAGCGAGTGCAACAGCATCAGAAGTGCGCGCGTCAATCTCCACTATTTTGTTGCCGTCGGAACAGATAATTTTAGCATAAAATATGCCTTCAATTAGATTGTAGATAAGCACTTCAATAAGCTGAATTCCAAATGAATCTGCAAAGGATTGAAATAGGTCGTGTGTCAGCGGGCGACTAGGAATCATTTTTTCTATCCGAATAGCAATAGCTTGAGCCTCGTGACTGCCGATGATGATGGGTAATCTTCTGTTGCCTTCCACTTCACCTAATACCAGGGCATAAGCCCCTGATTGGGTTTGACTATAGGATAAACCAACGATATCTAATCTGATTTTCTTCATTTTAATTTCAAACCGGTTTACAAACTTAGATAAATTTGCTTTTATATGCAATTATAACCAATAAAAAACTCCCCATTCATTTTCAATAAATGGGGAGAATATATGGGATAAAAGGTTTAAATACCTCTATAAGCCTTCAGTGCTTGCGTCAATTTTGGAACGATGTCGAAAGCATCTCCTACAATTCCATAATCGGCCACTTTGAAAAATGGAGCTTCCGGATCTTTATTGATGACAACGATGGTTTTCGAGGAGCTCACCCCGGCTAAATGTTGAATTGCACCGGAGATACCAATTGCAATATAGAGATTAGGGCTCACTACAATACCTGTTTGTCCCACGTGTTCCGAATGGGGGCGCCAGCCGGCATCGGATACAGGTTTCGAACATGCGGTAGCTGCACCTAGCACATCCGCAAGTTCTTCAATCATTCCCCAGTTTTCGGGGCCTTTGAGCCCGCGGCCTGCAGAAACCACAATTTCAGCTTCCGGTAAAGAGACTTTGTCTGTTGCGCGCACAATCTCCTTAACCACGGTTGAAAGATCTAGTTGGTCAATACTCGGCGCAAAGGTTTCAACTATAGCCTTTCCATCAACATCTTTAGTTTCGTACGCATTGGGGTTTAACGCAATGACCTTGATCTCTGAGCTGACCTCGAGTGTAGCAAAAGCTTTATTGGAGAATGCTGTTTTTTTGACTGTAAGTTTGTCATCCGTAATGTGGGGTAATTCGAGCGCGCCATCGGCTAACCCGGCCTGCAATTTCGCCGCAATACGCGGAGCGAGTCCTTTTCCAGAAAATGAATTGGATAAGACAAGCAATTTTGAACCCGTGCTTTTTACAGCTTCTGCGATAATACTAGCATAAGCTTGGTTTACGAAAGAAGCAAGTTGTTCCTGATTGACATTTAATACTTTCGAAGCACCATATTTGCCCAAAGCGGCGAGTTCGTCTTCGGCAACATTCCCGATTGAAATTGCAACAACATCAGTCTGTATGTCATCGGCGATGGATTTGGCGTACGAAACAACTTCAAAAGCAGATTTTTTGAATTTTCCATCGGTATTTTCTACATATACAAGTATTGACATAGTGTTTTAGCGTTTAAAGATTAAATAACTTTAGCTTCATCATGAAGAAGAGAAACTAATTTTTCTACCTCGGTAGCGTCAACAAGTTTGACCGTACCTCGTGGAGCTGGTGTCTCATAGTTGACAATATGAGCTAGAAGTTCTACGGAGAACGGTTCCACCACGTCCAGCGGTTTGCTTCGTGCACTCATAATACCACGCATATTGGGTATTTTAGGCTCAGCAACACCTTCGGCTGTACCTATGACGAGTGGTAACTTGGCTGTTAACACTTCTTTCCCACCCTCAATTTCACGTTCAACAGTCACCATATCACTTGCAACCTCGACTTTTTTGGCTATGGAAACAGAAGGGATATGCAGCAATTCTCCTATAATTGCCGCCACCTGAGCACCATTATAATCGATAGATTCACGACCAGTTAAAATTAAGTCAAATGCATTGTCTTTGGCATACGCTGCTATTTGATTCGCAACAAACCAAGCATCGCGGGGAACGGCATCTATCCGTACAGCGTTATCTGCGCCAATTGCCAATGCTTTTCGAATGGTTGCATCTGTCGATGCATCCCCCACATTGATGACAGTTACGGTTCCTTTTCCACCTTCGGCCAATTCCACTGCTTTAGATAAAGCAATTTCATCATAAGGGTTTATAATGAATTGTACACCAGCTGTATTAAATGCAGTGTTGTCATTTGTAAAAGTGATTTTGGATGTAGTGTCAGGGACATTACTTATACAAACTAATATTTTCATATACGATTGGTTTTACCCAAACTTACTATATTTTCATTTAATTATAAAGTTTCAGATCAACCAAAATCCCTTGAGATAGCAGTTGACCGATATTGAATATTTTTAAAATTTTCAAGCATTTTCAGATAATTTTTTTTGATGTAACAAGATATTTAATGCTTTTGTTGCTGTTTTTGTAATTTTTCTTTTTGAACAAGTGATTTCTGACAACAGATTTGTTTCGTCAGCAAATTGTCATTTTGTATGCTAGCATAGTAATTTTTGGATAAGTATAGATTTCTCAAGGGTTAGAAGAGTGTTGGTTTTTTTTCTATCATATAGGGATGTGGATTGTTATCACTAGGTATACGTATTATATTGGATATAAAGTTCAATTTGTCTAAGTTTGAAATAAAAAAATATGTCAACACGATTGGACCAATTGAATGAATTTTTGAAAGAGAGCCCAGCGGATCCTTTTTTGAAATATGCGATTGCAGCTGAATATCTCAAGCAGGGGAATGAGCAGGAGGCTATGTCGAGATTCGAGGATTTAGTACAGTCGAATCCAGATTATGTAGGAACCTACTATCATTTGGGTAAATTGTACGAAAAATTAAGTAGACAGGATTCGGCGATTGCTACGTACCGAGCTGGAATCGATATCGCCCGCAAGAGTCGTAATTTCCATGCCTTGGGCGAGTTGCAGGGCGCATTGGCAGTTTTGGCAGAGGATGATGATGATGATTTTTAATCTTTTCTAATTTTTTGGTATTTAATTTGTTATGAGTTTATTGGTGTAACTGTTAGATGCTGATTTTTTTGAATTTAGAATGTGATGAAAAGGTATATTTGGATTGTGGGTTTGTGGTTGATAGTTGGAATGGTGGGATGTGATAATCCCAAACAAAGTGTAGCCGTCTACAAAGATAATTTACAGGATCTTAAAGGAAGAGATAAGGCGGAAGTAGTGATTGGTGAGTACAAGGGCGTAATGCCTTGTGCGGATTGTGATGGGATTGAAACACTCATTTCTTTACATGCTGACAATACTTATCAATATTCATCTAAATATCTAAATAAAAGTGAGGATGTGTTTGTTCGGGAAGGAAAGTGGAAATTGGATGGCAATATTATTACCTTAGATGGTGTAGATTATAAATTCAAACTTGGAAATAGGATGCTCAGTCAGCTGGATCTCTCAGGAAATGACATTACTGGAGATATATCCAAATACTATGTTCTGACGAAAAATTGAGTTCACTTTATATAAATGATGTAAAAATAAGAAAGCCGGCAGTTTGTACCTCCGGCTTTTTTGTTTTTGAGTTTATTTTAGTCTTTAAAACATTCGAACATATGATCGATGCTTTATTTTCATTTGGGAGCAACTTTTCAAGCTTTATCGGGAAGTACTATTGGTTTTTTGTACAAAGTTCCTTTAACGTTTTTACGACAAAGTCGATTTCCTCCCTAGTATTATTTTTACAAAATGAAAAACGCACCGAGGGGCGTTCAGCGCTCGATTTGATCGCATTCAATACATGAGAGCCTATGTCGGTCCCTGAGCTGCATGCACTGCCTCCAGAGCATGATATGCCTGCAATATCCAAATTGAAAAGGAGCATATCGGCAAGGTTACTGCAAGGGAAAGAAACATTCAATACGGTGTACAATGATTTGTCTGGTTCGATAACGCCATTAAAGCCAATGTCTGGGATTGCTTTCAGCAACTCGTCAATCATATAAGATTTGAGCCCCTGAATATAAGTATGATGTTCATCCATGTTTTCATAGGCAAGTTCCAGCGCTTTGGCAAGTCCTGCTATACCATATACATTTTCTGTTCCGCCACGCATATTTCGTTCTTGTGCTCCGCCATAGATTAAAGGTTTGATCTTGTTATTGGCGTTTATATAAAGAAAGCCGACCCCTTTCGGGCCATGGAATTTATGAGCAGCTCCTGTGACGAAGTCTATTTTAAGTTGAGTAAGATCATGTGGATAATGCCCCATAGTCTGCACAGTATCGGAATGAAATATAGCATTGTACTTTTGGCATAACTCGGCGATACGGTGAATATCGTTGAGATTTCCAATTTCATTATTGGCATGCATAATGGAGACAAAAGTACGTGGGTTACTATTTAAAAGCTCTTCCAGCTGGTTGATATTTAAATTGCCTTTTTCGTCAACCTCCAGCAGGTCAAGGTGCACTTTACCTGCTTTTTGCAGTTCCTCTAAGGTGTGTAATACGGCATGGTGCTCAATAGGTGAGGTAATGGCATGGGTTATCCCAAAGTCGGTTATCGACCTCACGATAGCCATATTGTCTGCTTCCGTTCCACCCGATGTAAAAAATATCTCTGCAGGAGACACATGAAACAAATTGGCAATCGTTTTACGTGCTTTTTCTACAATTGTCTTTACTTGTCGTCCGTGACTATGGATTGAGGATGGATTACCAAAGTTATTTTCCATCACATCGATCATTACTTTTATTACTTCAGGATCTAAGGCTGTAGTCGCAGCATTATCAAAATATACTTGCATGCCGCAAAATTACAAATCTCTCAAGTAAATTACAGGTATCAAATCACTTATTTTTATCATTTTAATTTCCTAATTATCGCTGGTAGATGCCTGAGTACTGCGGTTTCTAAGAATTAGATCCTTTTGCCCTGGAGAGTATGGGATGGGAATTTTTCTGTTCTGAGTTCCTTTTTTCGTCTGACCACGATGAGGATCAAAATTCCTCCTAATGCGATCGCCAAACCCAAATAAGCGGCAATATCACCTGCTTGCGTATAGAAAGTAATTTCTTCATTTAAATTAATTTCCTGATTGAGGGCCGCAGGCTGCCACCATTTGGTCTGTTGCACAATATCTCCCCGTTGATTAATAAAGCCAGAAATCCCTGTGTTGGCAGAGCGAGCCACCCATCGTCTGTTCTCAATCGCACGTAGTTTAGCATACTGTAAATGTTGGTCTTTGCCCGAAGTATTTCCCCACCAGCCATCATTGGTGATGATCGCAATAAACTGTGCTCCTTTTTTGACATACTTAGCAACGTAATTGCCCCAAATGGATTCGTAACAGATGACCGGTGCGGCACCAATGCCACTTTGCGCATAAAAGACCGATGGTTCGGCCTGTTTTCCATAGCCTCCCGTAGTGCCGCCGAATGCTTTAAATAGCGGTTTTAAGATGTTCATGGCTGCACCAAAAGGCATTTGTTCTACCCCCGGAACGAGCTTGGACTTATGATAAAACTGTAGTTTGGAAGAATAATCGATCAATGTCGCGGCATTGAAATTATCTTGATAAACATGAGGAGCTATTTCGCGTGCAGTTGGCGTTTTGGCATCGTTGTACAGCTGATAGCTTTCAATACCTGAAAGTACATTGCCATTTTTATACTGATCTAAAAATTTTAAGATGCGTTGGTAAGAATAGGTTTCCCTAAAGTTCTCCTCATCGAAATCGCCGTTCTGCGATAGCGCAGTTTCAGGCCAGATAAAAAACTCGGTATTGGGTTTAGCGACCGAATTTGATAAGGAGAATAATGTGTTTAATTGCTCTTCAGGGCTTATATTGAATTTAATGTAAGGGTCAATATTGGGCTGAACAACGACGATTTGTGCGGGATTCTGATATTCTTCATAGTTAACGTAACGTATCAGCGAGTAGGTGCTGGGGATTAGTAACACTGCAGTTAATACAGCAATTGGAACTATTTTACGTTTGATCGGATAAAATCCCTTCCGATTTAAGTAAAGTGTAAATACCAAGATGTTGACCAGCCAGATCCATATGGTTCCACCGTAGACTCCCGTGATTTCATACCATTGCACCAATTGGTGGAAACTGGCGAAACCATTTCCTAATGTCATCCAGGGGAAAGCTAAATCCCAGGATTCATGTAGAAATTCGTAGCTTATCCAAAATCCCATCAATCCGAAAAGGGATAGCATTACGTTTGTTTTGCGTCGTAGTTGCCCATATAGCCAGAAAGCCACCGCCATTAATGTTGCGCCTAAGCAAAAAGGTATCAGACTTATAATTACAGCTGCAAAGGATGGCATAACTGCCGATATAGAATTATATACCCAATAAATCGAGGCTGTGTTCCAAACTACCGCAGTTAGGCCCGCGGTAAGGAATACTTTTCGGCCTTTCTTTTGGAATGTTTCATTGCGGATAATGTTCTCTACAGCAATCAGCAAAGGAACAAACCCAATAAATAACAAGGGACTGGAATAGGGTATCGGAGGCCAGCCCAACCACAATAAAAAGGCACTTAAAAGTGCCAGTAGATAGTTATTTTTCACAATATATTTTCTTCCATTTATAATTATAAACTGGATAAAACTTCTCTCTTTTTACTCTCGTATTCCTCTTGGGTAATTAATTGTTTATCGAAGAGCGTTTTTAATTTTTTGAGCTTTAAGGTAATTTCATCGTCCTCCTCTTCCTTTGCCGCAGCAGGTGAGATAGGAGCTGCCGAAACTGAAGGAACAGTAGGGGTGGATCCGATCGGTTGCTGTGCCTGAACTGGCGCTGACGAAGTTGGCTGAGCCGAACCATAAGATTGTGGTGCGGATGGGGCAGGCGAAGTAACCGCTGGCTGAACCGGTATATTACTTTCTGGCCGTTCGATAACCACTTCTTTTGCGACAGTTGGAGCAATAACTATTTTCTCCTTTTCAGCGGCCAACTCAGCTTTTTTATAATTTTCAAGTGCCGCTTTAATATATTGATACAATTTTCTGGCCTGAACTTTAGGGATATAGTCTATGCTCAAATTCTCCCCAGTAAAAGGAATAACAGTCACTTTCGAACCGAAGATTTCCTCTTTGAAAGCAATATCTTTGATATCTTGCCAGCCGAAAATTTCGAAATCAGTAGCCAAGCCCAATTTAGTGAACTCGCACATAAATATGCGCTTATTACTGATGGTAATACTATCCGGTAATATAGTCACTGCAGGTTTCTTTTGAACTGCGATATAATCTATTTTTTCTCCTGGAGTAAGCATATCCTGGACTTTAGTAACCAATTTTTCGATGATTTTTATGTCCTGCCCATCCTGTGCAAATTGTTCCATGTTCATGTCAAATACTTTTTAATTACATAAAGATTATTAAAATTTATTCCAATCCTGCTACACAAAATACAAATTCTCCTTTAATCGGATTGTTTTCAAAGTGTAATTTTAAATCAGTTAATGTTCCGCGCACATTCTCTTCGTAGAGTTTGCTCAATTCCCGAGATATCGAAGCTTGTCTTTCAGCTCCAAAAATTGTGATAAATTCTTCTATTGTTTTTAGTATACGATGCGGTGACTCATAAAAGATCATCGTTCGTTTTTCTTCTGCTAAGGTTTTTAAGCGCGTTTGTCTTCCTTTTTTCACCGGCAGAAAACCTTCAAAACAAAAGCGGTCGTTGGGAAGCCCCGAATTGACAAGCGCTGGCACGAAAGCAGTTGCTCCTGGCAAGCACTGTACCTCCAGTCCTTCTTTGATGGCCTCGCGTACCAGTAAGAATCCCGGATCCGAGATAGCCGGTGTTCCAGCGTCTGAAATCAAAGCAATGTTTTGTCCCTCTTTTAAGAATTTAATGATTTCCGAGACCGCTTTATGTTCATTGTGCTGATGGTGCGCAAATACTTTTTTGTCGATTCCAAAATGTTTTAAAAGCGGAGCACTGGTCCTTGTATCCTCTGCTAAGATGAGGTCCACTTCTTTTAGGACATTGACCGCACGGAACGTCATGTCCTCCAGATTGCCAATAGGTGTTGGAACTAAATATAACATGGTCAAAGTTAAGTTTTTTTTACTATATAACATGCGCTAAAACATTCTGTGCTTTTTGAAGTTTTATTTTAAAGATTAGAGTAAACTCCATCACGTTATTTTAAATAAATTATGCAATACATCGAAAAAATACAGGCCCATCTAGGTACTGAAGCGAGTTATTTGTTAGATTTTGATCAACCTGCAGTTTCCAAAACAATGCTTCATCTTCCGCAGTCAACATTTATTGACCAAGTATACAATTCAAGTGATCGTAGTCCACAAGTTTTAAGAAGTTTGGGGCAACTTTTTGGAACGGGCCGTTTAGCCAATACGGGGTATCTGTCAATATTGCCCGTGGACCAAGGTATTGAACACAGTGCCGGAGCGTCTTTTGCGCCAAATCCACAGTATTTTGATCCAGAGAATATTGTTAAGCTAGCTTTGGAAGGAAATTGCAACGCTGTGGCTTCTACTTTTGGTGTATTAGGAGCTGTTGCCCGAAAGTATGCACACAAGATTCCGTTTTTGGTTAAAATCAATCATAATGAATTGTTGACTTATCCCAATCGCGCAGACCAAATCTTGTACGGAACAATTCGCGAAGCCTGGAATATGGGTGCTGTTGCGGTAGGGGCAACCATATATTTTGGATCTGAAGAATCAGATCGGCAGATTATTGAAGTAGCAAAAGCATTTGAGGAAGCACATTCTTTGGGGATGGCGACGGTATTATGGTGTTATTTGCGTAATTCGGCTTTCAAGGTCGGAGATAAAGATTACCACTTAGCAGCAGATCTGACCGGACAGGCCAATCACTTAGGGGTAACCATCAAAGCCGATATTATTAAGCAAAAATTACCCGAATTAAATGGCGGATTCAAAGCGTTGAATATGGGTAAAAGCAGTTATGGGAAGTTGGATGAACGTATGTATACACAGCTTTCTTCCGACCATCCTATTGACCTATGCCGCTACCAAGTACTCAATTGCTTTGCCGGCAGGGCGGGCTTGATCAATTCTGGCGGGGCTTCGGGACAGAATGACATCCAAGAAGCCGTAAAAACAGCAGTTATCAATAAGCGCGCTGGCGGAACTGGTTTGATATCTGGTCGCAAAGCCTTTCAAAAACCGATGCAGGAAGGTGTAGCGCTGCTTCACGCCATTCAGGATGTTTATTTGTGTGATGAGGTGAGTATTGCTTAGTAAAGCGCATAATATAGGTTCAAAAAGCCTTTCTAAAGGTGTTTTGGGAATAAAATAGCTTGTAAATAAAGGCAAATTTATCTAAGTTTGTTCACTATTTTAAATAACACATTTATATTATGTTGCAATTAAATTATATCCGTGAGAACAGGGATACGGTGATCGAAAGATTAGCTGTCAAGCATTTCAAGGAAATTGGATTGGTCGACGAAATCATCAGTTTAGATGAAGAACGCCGTATGATCCAATCGGAATCAGACGCACTTTCGGCAGAGGCTAATGCGGCAGCGAAGCAGATTGGAGATCTGATGCGGCAAGGAAAAAAAGAAGAAGCTGAAACCGTCAAATCCAAATCCTCGGGATATAAAGAACAAGTAAAGCAACTTTTAGATCAATTAGGTACAATTGAGGCAGAATTGAATGAGAAGATCGTACAATTGCCCAATTTACCACATCAATCCGTTCCGGCCGGTGTAAGTGCAGACGATAACGAAGTTGTTTTGACCCATGGCGAAATCCCTGCGTTGCCAGAGGAGGCATTGCCCCATTGGGAATTGTTGAACAAATACGGTATTGTTGATTTAGAGCTTGGCGTAAAAGTTGCTGGAGCCGGTTTTCCCATCTATAAAGGCAAAGGCGCTAAATTGCAGCGTGCATTGATCAATTTCTTTTTGGATCAGGCTGCCGAAGAAGGATACGAAGAAGTTCAGGTGCCAATTTTGGTGAATGAAGATTCTGCATTTGCCACGGGGCAATTGCCGGATAAAGAAGGACAGATGTACTATGTTGGTAATGACAATCTCTATTTGATCCCTACAGCTGAGGTTCCGGTTACTAATATTTATAGAGACGAAATTGTAAAAGAGCCCCAGTTTCCAATAAAACATTGCGCTTATACACCATGTTTCCGTCGGGAAGCGGGTTCTTACGGAGCACATGTACGTGGATTAAATCGTTTGCATCAATTTGACAAAGTAGAGACGGTGCAGATCGTACATCCCGAAAGGTCGTATGAAGTGCTGGAAGAGATGAGTTTATATGTACAAGGACTGTTGCAGAAATTAGAGTTGCCTTATCGTGTATTACGTTTATGTGGTGGAGATATGAGTTTTACTTCTGCATTGACTTATGATATGGAAGTGTATAGTTCTGCGCAGAAGCGTTGGTTGGAAGTTTCTTCCGTCTCCAATTTTGAAACTTACCAAGCGAATCGTTTGAAAGTGCGCTTTAAAAATTCGGAAGGCAAGATGCAGCTGGCACATACTCTAAATGGATCTGCATTGGCTTTGCCACGTATTGTAGCTGCGATATTAGAGAATAATCAAACTGAAAAAGGAATTAAGATTCCGGCAGTTTTGGTGCCTTACACTAAGTTTGAGTATATTGATTAAATATGAATAAATAAGTCGTCTCTGGACTTATTCCTACAAAATGAAAGACGCTCAGCCTGAGAAGGTAGAGCGTCTTTTTTTTGATTTTAAAGTGCTATCGACCAGACGAAATTTTTTGTTCTCTTTCATGTTGCGGATCGATATAAAGTCATGAAAGTTTGGTTATCATTCTACCGATATATGTTTAGAATCATTATAAATTAATGCTCTTTTTGATGCCGCGATGAAAAGAATGATGTCTCAAAGATTTCTTGTGGCATTGTTAATGTTTTGTTAAATATATTGGATTCCGTATAAAATTCTGTTTAAAAATGCTTTGATGAGTTTTTATTCTAAAATGATTCTTTTGTAACAATTTGCAAATTTGACTTCCAATTATTGCGGTATTTACTGATTTAGATGGATTATGTTAAAAAACTTGTAAAAACAACTTGTGCTTTCTATATTTGACACCGCTAATAAAAATCGCACTAACTATTATTTACTGTAAATGCTGAAAAGAGCAAATTTACAGCTGGATATTTATCTAAGAATTGCCCTGCATCTACCTGGGGCTGCTTTTTCAATAATATTTTCAACTGTTAAAAAATAAACTGCAATAGTCTATTTGATAGGCTGATGTTTTATTGTCTACACAATTTATGTTTAGACAGTTGTATTAACGGATATAATTTATATCAATATATAGGATTAGAAAAAATAATAAAATTAACTAACTAAAACATGAAACAAACATTACTAAGTTTTCTTGTTGGCGGAATGATTCTGACTTCGGTTGCATTCGCTCAGGAAAAAAAGATTAGTGGTCGTGTTACATCTGCTGACGGTAAAGCTATACCAGGGGTAACAGTAGTTGTACAAGGTACTAATCAGGCTACACAGACGGACACTAATGGTAATTATTCATTGAATGTACCGGCAGGTAAAGTTGTTGTATTTCGTTCCGTTGGTTTTGACGATAAAACCATTATTGTGAATAACAACAACACGGTGTTCAATGTTTCTTTGGAAAATCATGACAATGCGCTTGAAGAGGTGGTGGTAACTGCTAATGCTATCAAAAGAGAAAAGAGAACATTAGGTTATTCAGCACCGACCTTGAACAATGAGGAATTGCGGTCAGGTCAAAATTCAAGTGCTATCAATGCATTAGCTGGTAAAGTTGCAGGTGTGAATATTACATCGACCTCAAATTCTCCAGGTAGTTCATCTCGCGTCGTTTTGCGTGGCGGTTCGTCTATCTCAGGGAATAACCAAGCTTTAATTGTTGTCGACGGTGTTCCTATTGACAACTCCAGTGTAATTGGTGGTGGTTCATCATTATCAAGTGTAGATTTTGGTAACCGCGGTAATGATATCAACCCTGATGATATTGCATCGATGACCATATTGAAAGGTCCGGCTGCAGCAGCATTATATGGATCGCGTGCATCCAATGGAGCCTTGATCATCACCACTAAAACAGGTAAAAGAGGCGGCGGAAAAACAGATATTACTTTCAATACAACAAATACCTTTTCTTCTATTTTAAAATTACCTGAGTTTCAGAACGAATATGGTCAAGGTTACTCTGGCTATACTAAAAATGGAGACCTGGTTTTTGTCAATGATCCAAAGGAAAACTGGTCTTGGGGAGCGCCTTTTACAGGAAAAACACAAGAATGGGGCCAAGCTATTAATGGCGTAAGACAGACAAAGCCCTATTCGGCTGTAAAAAACAATATTAAAGATTTTTTTAATACTGGATTTGCAACAGACAATAATTTAGGATTCTCGGGTGGTAGTGAAAAATCATCTTTCTATTTGGGCCTAAATTCTTTGAACTCAAACGGTGTTTATCCTGGAAGCAAAGATAACTACAATAAATATGGTGTTCGTTTCAATGGTCAGACCGAATTCTCCAATAAATTTTACGCAGGAATTTCAGCGAACTATAGTCAGATTAACTCGAACAACGTAGGCGGAGGACAAGGAAATTCGTCTGTATACAATAACTTGTTACAAACTCCCCGTGATATTCCTGTTGCTGATCTGAAAGATTTAAATAACCCATATAATGGCTATGGTTATGTTGATGCAAATGGTCTAAACCATAGTAACGAGTATGGTTATTACGGGGCATATTCAAGAAATCCCTATTGGACATTGGCAAATTACAACAATTACAATAATGTCAATCGCATTATGGGTAATTTTAACGTCGGTTATAAGCCATTTGAATGGTTGGATTTCAAAGAGCGTGTAGGGGTAGATCATTATACGGACCGCAGACGCTCTGAATCGCCAAAATATAATTTTACACCAATTGATAAAACTTCAGGTAATTATTCGACAGCTAACGATCTAATTGACAATGGTGAGTATCGTATCGATCAATACAATGTAACAGAGATCATTCACGATTTCATGGTTACTGCTACCCATGACTTTAATCAAGATTTTAAAGGATCATTAATGTTGGGTAACAACATTCGTCAACGTAATGTTACAAATTTAAGTACAGCGACCAACGAAAGTGGAGGTTTGGTACAGCCCGGTTTTTATAATTTAGCGAACTCCAATGGTCCATTAAACCTAATCCAAGACTCATGGTCAAAACGTCGTTTGGTCGGACTTTATGCGGATTTGAATTTGTCGTATAAAAACTTCCTATACTTACAAGCGACAGCACGTAACGACTGGTCGTCTACCTTGCCGAAGAAAAACAATTCATTCTTTTATCCAAGTGTGAGTGGTTCATTTGTATTCTCTGAGTTGTTAAGCCAAGATGCGAAGAGAATTCTTTCTTACGGTAAATTGCGTGCTAACTATGCCAAAGTTGGGTCGGATACAGATCCATATCAATTGTTGACAACATTCTCTAGAGGTGAGATCAATGGTGGATTTGGAACGACAACTTTCCCATTTGGTAATGTATCTGCATTCATGTCAGGTTCGACTTTAGGAAATGCAGAGTTGAAACCGGAAATCACTACATCAGCTGAAGTAGGTGCAGAATTAGGTTTCTTTAGAAATCGTTTAACGGTTGATTTTAGTTACTACAATAACAACTCGAAAAATCAAATCTTAGCAATTCCTATTGCAAATTCTACAGGTTACGGATTCAATGTTGTTAATGCCGGCAAAATTAAAAACTCAGGTGTTGAACTTGCATTGCGCGGAACACCAGTGAAAACAGAGAACTTTAGCTGGGAATTGATGGGTACTTTCACTAAAAACAACAATAAGGTTGTTGAATTGATGGATGGTATTGATCAAGTTTCTCTCGGTGGTTTCTCAGGTATGTCTATCGTTGCCGCTAAAGGACGCCCTTACGGTGAATTTTATGCTGTAACAAATGCCACTGATGCACAAGGTAGAACTATCGTTGACCAAGAAACAGGTTTACCAGTACCTACTTCTGAAGCAAAGTATTTAGGAAGTTATAATCCTAAATTTCAAGCCTCATTAGGAACGACTTTAAATTACAAAGGCTGGTCATTAACGACGTTATTTGACATGAAGCATGGAGGTGTATTCTATTCACGTACTAAAGATATTATGGCATTCACAGGTACGTCTGCAGAAACAGGAGGTGAGCGCTTTGGTCAAATCTTCCCTAACTCTGTTTACTTAGATGCAAATGGTAATTCTGTTGTAAACACGACAGCTACTTATGACAAAGTGGATTACTATCCATATTTGGAGGCGGGTATGAATGTGGTAGATGCTTCTTATGTGAAGTTGCGCAACTTGGCTATCTCTTATAAATTCAAAAAAGATATGCTAAAAAATACGCCTTTTGGTGATGTAACTGTCGGTGTATTCGGTAATAACCTGTTTATCTGGACGCCAAGCGAAAATAAATATGCAGATCCAGAAGTAAACTCTGCTGGTGCTGGGAATGCACAAGGTTTTGACTATACCGCTCAACCGTCTTTGCGTAACTATGGTGTCAATGTGAAGGTATCCTTCTAAACTATAAAGAATAATAAAATGAACAAGAATATTAAAAAGTTTGTTTTTGCTGCATTGGTTGGCTCCGTAGCATTTACAAGTTGTAATAAATATTTGGATGTTAATGAAAATCCAAATAACCCAGAAAAAGTAGAACCAAATCTCTTGCTGCCGACAGTTGAAGCATCGTTAAGCCAGATCGTCGGTAATCAGCTTCAAGTATATGGTGGTTTGTGGGCGCAGTATTGGACACAGGCTCCATCCTCATCACAGTATCAAACTATTGATCAGTATAACCTCAAAAATACAGCAACGGATCGTATTTGGTCAACTATCTATAGAAGTGCACTCAACAATGCTGAAATCATCATTAATTCGGAGCGTGGTGCAAACAACTATACAATTGGTATGGCGTATTTGTTGAAAGCATATACATTGCAAGTAGCGACTGATGCTTTTGGCGATATTCCGTTAGATGAAGCGCTGCAAGGAGCAACGAACTTAAGTCCAAAATATCAAACACAAAAAGAGGTATACAACAGTATTTTCGAAAGTATTGATAAAGGTGTTGAGTTATTGAAAGGTAATCTTGGTACTACACCGGGAGAACAAGATATGCTGTTTGGAGGCGATAAGGCATCTTGGATTGCATTCGCAAATACCTTGAAATTGAAGGCTTATTTACGTATTTCAAACGTAGATGCTACGACTGCTCAAGCAGGTATTAAAGCATTGTATGCGACAAATCCGACATTTTTAAATGAGGATGTTTCCATCACATTTACGACAACAGGTGGTAACCAAAATCCTTTCTATACAGAAATGGTTGGTTTAAAATATGTTCAAAATGTAGTTGCGAGTGGAACTGCTGTAAAAGCATTTGCAGCAAATAAAGATAAAAGATCATTTGCATTGTATAATAGACTGTTAAAAGCTGATAATGTAACCTTGCAAGATACAGTAGCTTACTTAGAACAGGGGGACTTCCGAGGACAAAACACGAAATTAGTCTCCGCTCCTTCACCAGTAACTGGGGCAAATGCAAAAAATACAGCTTCGGCAACTGCTCCTGTAAAATTATTCTCTATTGCTGAAAGCAAATTCTTACAAGCTGAGGCTGCTTTGAAGGGATGGGGGACAGGAAGTGTTGCTACACTGTATAATGAAGGTGTAACTGCTTCATTTAACTACTTAAGTGCGGAAGGATTAACTGAATATTTAGCTGCTGCTGGTAAATTTCCAACAGATGCCTCAAAACAATTAGAAGCAATCATTACGCAGAAATATTATGCAATGAATGGTTTCCAAAATTTTGAAGCATGGACTGAATACAGAAGAACAGGATATCCTACATTCTTGATTCAATCAAAAGCATCCATTTTGGCGAATGGTGAAATGCCGCAGCGTTTGTTGTACCCGAATACGGAATTGACAACTAACTTGAACTATCCTGGTACAAAAGCGATTACAGTACCGGTTTGGTGGGACGTTAAGTAGTCTTTTAGATTCTATAATACTTAAAGAGCGGCAATTTCGAAAGAAATTGCCGCTCTTGTTTTGCAAGCGTTTGTTTGAAAAAATGTATTTTTGCGCCTATTAACGCTACTATATTTTATGAAAAGATCGACTTTGTTTTTAATTGTGCTTATTTTGATAGGAGCTATGACAGAAACATTTTCTTCCAAAGCAAGGGGGAAAGTGTTTATTAGCGATACGATAGTGAATTACTTTGATAAATCAGGGAATTCTGTTAAGACAAAACTAGCGTCTTATTCCTATCAATGTATTGTTCCTGTAGGAGATGATTTGAATAGATTGTTTAATATTGTTAGCTATTATACGGAGACTGATTCCATAAAATCCTTCGCTTATAGCCAGGATAGCACAGTTGGGTTTTTCGGGTGGAAGTATGTCGGGGAGTCGACAGTATACTATCCAAATGGACAGTTGAAAAGCTTAGAGAAATTTGATGCAGACGGTGTGCCTACGGATTCTTCATATTATTATTATCCGACAGGAAAATTGAAAATGCTCATGACGCATATTGACACTGCACAAAATCCGTTTACGGGTTCGAGAATGACAAAACCATATCACTTGTTGTATATGGATTCCTTGGGAAATTACCTCTTGAAGAGGGGAAATGGATTCCTTCGACTGGATTATTCGGATGGTATTTATTTTGAAGGTGAGCTAAAGGATAATGAAAGGGAGGGTAAATGGGAAGGTTGGAATATGGGGAGCCGTTATGAAGAACAGTATTTAGGTGGTGTTCTTCAGAGCGGAAAAAGATTTCGTTCCAATGGAGAGGTTGTTTTATACGATGCTGAGACAAAGCAATCGGCACCGATTCTTCCGCTTAACTTGAAGCAGTTTATGGAAGCCGTTTATCGGCAGATCGATATACCGGACAATTTAATTACTCAATTGAAGTCTAGGCTTATTAACGTGACATTTGTTGTCAACAAAGATGGTAGACTCAGTAAATTTAAATATGATCGGGATATTCCTATTAAGGTCAGTAGCGCGATTACAACAGCGATTCAGGCTGTTGGTCCTTGGAAGCCAGGTAGACTGCAAGGAGAGCCTGTGGCTGTGAGTTATACTATTCCAATAGCTTTGTAGTGTGATTGACACATTCTTCAATCAGTGTTTGAAAGAAATTTTGCTGCCGATGGTTGTGGCAAATTTCTGTTCAAAGCGATCACGCTTTAAACGATAGTTTGATATGTCAAATAAGTACAGCTGCGTAGCCGAAAGTAGTCCCATATCTATGTTTAAAATGCAGCTCGACCCTTCTTCGGAAATGGTTCCACAGTTATTCAATAGGGCTTCGGCTACCAGTAAAAATATACTCGCAGCCCTGTCAAGGCCCATTCGAAGGGAGGCAAACATGTCTCAAACATGTGCGAAAGAAATTTTAAAGTGCTGTCAAAGACCACCTGACTTGGAGATAGAGGTACCACCTTCCGTCGACTTTTTCCCGACCAATTCCCTACTAACTCCTGCCTTTTATAGAACTGGACTCACATTTTCCTCGGCTGTTCTTCGAATTTGATCTGAGGGAGATTCGAAGCCTGCCCGAAGAAAATTCGAGCAAAGGTGGGAGATAGGTAGGAATTGGTCACCTATTAGTGGTGTATTGGTTGATTATATCTTGACCCAACGTCGACTACAGGTTGAAACAACGATCACACAAGATTGACTATAGCGCGTGACTAGGTTTACTCCTTATACGTTTTTCTTTAAGCAGAATGATAGCTAAGTAATGGAACAGGGCCGAGGAGAGAGAAAAATTTTCACTAAGGGTTTTGAGTTGACTTATGATACTATTTGTCTCTTTATGGAGTGCGATATTTTTTTAGTTGCACTGGGATAAATGTTTATGGCTGATTTTGAAGTTTAAGGGAAAAGATTCACCAGGCATGTAATACGAGTGTCTATGTGGCGAGGTAGAGGATAGGGGGCAAGAAGTTTTTACCGTAAAGATAATAGGGGAAGCCATTTCACAGTGAAATTGGAAAGTTGCTATATTATTTTACATAAACAGATAAGGTTTGATGTAAATAGTTTTCCTTAATAATGTAACAATGTTACTTAAGTATGTTAAATTTTTAAAATTAAAATACTACTATTCAGTACTTTAATTTTGTTTGTGAATTAATTGTTATCAATAAATTATGCTTGCATTGCAAATGTTAAAAAAAGTTATAATTTTGTATTTAACGTTTTTTAACATGTGGAAGCGATCCAAAGTAAAACGTTACTAACTATAACGCATATATAAATTATTGGAAAGTATATTGCTAACCAAAGTATATTATCAAGAATAAACATTTTTAATAAACATAAACATATGAAACACAAATTACTCAGTTTTTTCGTGGGTAGTATGATTCTTACTTCTGTTGCGTTTGCGCAAGAGAAAAAAGTAAGCGGTCGAGTAACTGGAGCAGATGGTAAGCCATTGGCTGGAGTGACGATTGCTGTTCAAGGATCTAATGTCGCCACGCAAACAGATGCGAATGGTAATTATTCGCTATCTGTACCAACAGGAAAAGTTATCGTATTTCGTTCCGTAGGATTTGCTGATAAAACTTTGATCGTTAAGGAAGGACAATCTGCTTTTAACGTTACTTTGGATGGCTCAGATAGAGAATTAGAAGAAGTAATTGTAACGGGCTATGGACAGCGTCGTCAAATTAAAGATTTAACAGGATCACAAAGCTCTGTAAAAGGTGAGAAAATTGCTGCTGAGCCTACTTTGAGCTTTGAGCAGGCTATGTCTGGAAAAATGGCGGGTGTGCAGATTGGATCAACAGGGGGAACATTGGGCGATGGTATGTCAGTGCGAATCCGTGGTGTCAATTCGATCTCTTCAAGTTCTCTTCCTCTGTATGTTATTGATGGAGTACCAATGAATTCGGTCGAAAATGTGAATACGTTCAACAGTGGAGATGGAACACGTTTTAATCCAATGGCTTTAATTAATAGTAATGATATTGAATCCATAGAGGTGCTAAAAGATGCTAGTGCAGCAGTGCTTTATGGGTCTAGGGCGGCCAATGGTGTAATTATGATTACTACCAAACGTGGTAAAAATGGGGTTTCAAGCATTAATTTTGAATCGAAATTGACTTCTAGTAAACCCTCTAAACTATTAGATTTATTGGACGGAGATCAATTTATTGAAATTAACAATGAAAAGGCAAAAAATGCTGCGCCTAAATTTGGCGGAGTAAACATTATTGCAAAGGAAAGTGACATCGACGGAGATGGTGTTAATGACCGTACCAATTGGTTAGATGAGGTATATCGAAGTGGAATCGGTTATGATAACTCGGTATCCATTAGCTCTGGTAATGAGAAAGGAAATTTTTATGGATCAGCAAGATATCTTGATCAGAAAGGTATCATTCTTAAAAATCAATTAAAATCAGGGCAGGTTAGATTAAATGGAGATATCAAACCTGTTAAATGGCTAAGAACTGGTATTTCATTGTCTTATTCAAAGACAGCAAATGATGGAATCTTAACAGATAGATATATTGCAGGTGCTACGGTTGCAGCACTAAACGCTTCTCCAATTGTAGCTGTAAATAATCCAAATAACGTTATTGGTTATAATTTAGGGTCTACAGGATATTTAGCGTATGGAAATAATCTTACAGTATTAAAAGCAAATGGAGCGAATGTTAATCTAGTAGGGAATGTTGCTAACCCTATTGCGACACTTGAGAAGCAATTAAATCAGAACACGCCGGAGCAAATTTTAGCGAATGGTTATATCGAAATTCAACCAATTCAAGGGCTAACAATCACAAGTAAATTTGGTATTGATTACTTAAACAATTATGAACATCAATATAGTCATCCAAACATTGGTGGTTTAGGTCTTGCGTATGGAGGTTTAATACAAGATAATTTTAGAAATCGTAATCAGTGGGTTTGGCAAAATTACGCCAATTATGATAAAACAATTGCTGAGGATCATAGAATTTCAGCAACTGTAGGTACAGAGTATCAGTTTACTAAAGAAAAGCAAGTTTATGCAGGTGCAAGTAACATTAGTGACGAGTATTTTACAGATATCATTGATGGAACTTACACTAGCACAGCACCTGGAAGTAGTGATGTTTTAGGCCTGACTGGAGGAACTGTTTTTTCAAATGGCCTGGAATCCTATTTTTCAAGAGTAGGTTATGGATATAAAAACAAATATTTAGTTGATTTAGCAATGCGTGCTGATGCTTATTCTGCATTTGGAGCTAATTCTAAATGGGGATATTTTCCTTCAGCGTCCTTAGGATGGGTTGCTTCAGAAGAAGACTTTATTAAAGAACTTGATTGGTTATCATATTTAAAGCTTAGAGCCAGTTATGGAAAAGTAGGTAATTCCAGAGGAATTGGCTCCTACGCGTCCCGTACACTTTACCAAGGTGGAGCATATGCAAGTCTAAATGGCTATTCTGCATATCAACTTGGAACATCAGATTTGAAATGGGAAACATCAAATAAATATGATATTGGTTTAGACTTTAACATTGCTAATAATCGTTTCAATTTTGTAATTGACTATTTCTATAACAATATTTCTGGACTAATTCTTCAGGCAAAACCATTATATACAACTGGTGTTCCTTCTACAGAGGTAGGAGAAGCTGGTTCTATTTTTACAAACATTGGTGCGATGACCAATAAGGGTATTGAATTTACATTCAATATGAAGACAATGGAGCGAGGAGATTTTAGATGGAATACTTCATTCAATTTTACTGCAATAAGTAATAGAGTGAAAGATTTAGTAACTGCTAATACAGATATTACTGAAGGTAATTCCGTCGCGAGTGTAGGTCGTCCATTAGGTACATATAAATTAACAAGATGGGCTGGTGTAGATGAACAAACTGGAAATCCTATGTGGTATACTGCGGATGGAGGAATAAAGATGTATAATCCAGACGATCAATCTTGGTCATTGAATGGCAATAAATTTGATGAAAAAGGAAATCCTATGACCGGAATTAGCGGAAGCGATGCGGTTTACACTGGAAAAAGCGGATTGCCTAAATATTATGGTGGTTTAGATAATAATATTACTTATAAAAGATTTGATTTCGGGATTTCTCTTGTGTATACCGGTGGATTTTACATTTATAATACAACAAGAGCAAGTTTGTTGACAAACCAATTCTTAAATAATACAACGGAAATTCTAGATCGTTGGACTGCTCCTGGACAAAAAACTGATGTTCCACGATTGTTCTTAAGTGATAATGGAGCAAATGCTGCTTCCGATCGTTTCTTAGAAAAAGGTGATTTTTTAAGAGTTAGAACAATTAGTCTTGGTTATAACTTCGCTGGAGAGACGTTAAACCGTGTGGGAATTAAAAATTTGAGATTGTTTGCTCAAGTTTACAATCCATTTATCATTACGGGTTATAAAGGGCAAGATCCAGAAGTAAACTCAAATAGAAATAATTCTAATATTGCTATTGGAGTTGATAATAGAGCTGTACCTCAACCTAGAACATACACGTTTGGATTAAATGTTGGACTATAATAACAGATTAAAAATGTCAAAATTTAAATATATATTAATTGGATCACTTGCTTTTACGACATTATTTCAATCTTGTCAAAAGCAGACATTTGAAAGCCCTTATGCTCAATTGGATCCTGAGGCTGCTTTTTCAACGGCAGATAGAATTGGTAAAACAGCAGTAGGTATGTACGATGCTCTTCAAAATAGAGAATATTTTGGAGGAAGAGTTTTAATTTATGCAGATATAAGGGGAATTGATTGTAGTGCTGGTCCTTATTTCAATAATGTGCCTAATTACAATTCTTTACGTTCTACTGAGGTTATTGTGGAAGATGCATTTATTGGTGGTTATAGAACTATAAATGAAGCGAATCTATTCTTAAAAAATATTGCAAAATATAGTGGCATCGCTTCTCCTGCTGATGAAGCAAAGTATATTGCAGAGGCAAAATTTATTAGAGCATTATCTTATTTTTATTTAGTTAATCTTTGGGCACAACCTTATAAGTTTACATCGGATGCATCGCATCCGGGCGTAGCTTTGGTTTTAACAGCTTCTGATTCTCCTTTTGATGCATCAAATCAGGTTCCAAGAAATTCAGTTAAAGAAGTTTATGATCAGATAATTAAAGACTTAAATGAGGCATTGCCAGCCTTACCAAAAGTTAACTCAGCTGCAAGGGATATTTCAAATGTTGGCCGAGCTACGCAGGGCGCTGTTAATGCTTTGTTAGCACGTGTTTACTTATACGAACAAGATTATTCTAAAGCGTTAGAGTTTGCAAATAAGGTTATCTCTTCCAACGAATATAGCTTAAATGCATCTCCCAAAACCACTTTCACTAATTACACAAGTGCTGAAAGTATTTTTTCAGTAGCTCACAACGGAAGTGATAACCCGAATACAAACAATGCTTTAAACCAACATTATTCACCTAACTTAAGGGCAGATATTCAAGTAAGTTCACAATTTGTGGATTTGATGTCGAATGATGATGCAAGGAGAAAAGATCTCATTATTACGCAAGGGACAACATATTGGAATGGCAAATATACAGCTATTGGTGATTGGGCTCCTGTATTACGTTTTAGTGAAATGTTGTTAATTAAAGCGGAGGCCTTAGCAAATTTGGCTTCAGGTAGTTCAGTTAGTAGTGAAGCATTGGCTTTAGTAAATCAAGTTAGACATCGCTCAGATGTTAATACAACAATTTCTGCAACCAATAAATCTCAACTTATTGCTGCGATTTTAACAGAAAGAAGGATAGAATTGGCCTTTGAAGGACATGGGATATTTGAATTTTTAAGAACTGGTAGGGATATTCCAGCTCATGGAACGTTCAGTACACAGAAATGGGGATCTAATTTAGTGGTCTTTCCATTTCCTTATTCTGAAACTCAGCAAAATCCTAATCTTGTGCAAAATCCCGGATATTAATTTAGAAGGATTTTTGAAATTATTGGAAGGAGCAGTTTTCTGCTCCTTTTTTTATTTTAATAGTATTTAGATGTTAACTACCCTGGTCTGTCAATTTTAGATGTTCAAAACTTATTATAATTATGATAGTCCAGCATAATTTAGGGTGTCTTGTCCTGAAATAGCTTTACAGTTGGTCTAATACGGTTCTTACTTTACAGTTTTGGTGGGTGAATTGATATTATGAATTTAATTGTTTTTTTGTAAACTTTTATATTTTTTCCTACAGTTTTTCCAACGCTTGATTAATGGTACATCTGTT
>Ga0308159_1000256_pt1 | contig 157948 bp, 134 predicted proteins | sample PhyCR1_FD_201040 | JGI IMG/M metagenome (GOLD analysis project Ga0308159, IMG submission 201040) | Phyllosphere microbial communities from UC Gill Tract Community Farm, Albany, California, United States - DLSLC.R1 | ecosystem: Host-associated > Plants > Phyllosphere > Unclassified | place...
GCTGCTGTTGCTGCTGTTGCTGCTGTTGCTGCTGTTGCTGCTGTTGCTGCTGTTGCTGCTGTTGCTGCTGTTGCTGCTGTTGCTGCTGTTGCTGCTGTTGCTGCTGTTGCTGCTGTTGCTGCTGTTGCTGCTGTTGTTGTTGTAGCTGCTGCTGTTGTAGCTGCTGCTGTTGCAGCTGCTGCGGCGACGGGCCGGAAGGCTGCGACGGCGACAACGTCACCAGCGCGGTTTGCGCTGGCGGCGCCAGCTCGACCACCGCCCCCACGCCCGGCCGTGGCTGGGCGCCCGGCAGCGCCGGCATCTGCACGGCGGGGCGCGCGCTGAGGTCGGGGCGGCGGCGGAAGCTGGCGTCCGTGCCGGCCGAGAATTCCGAGGCGGAGGCCTCGGGCCGCTGCACGTTGCGGATCAGGCGCGGCGTGATCGACAGCACGATCTCGGTCTTCTGGTTGTCGTCGCGCTGGGTGCCGAACAGGCGGCCCAGGATCGGCAAATCACCGGCGCCGGGAATCTTGTTGCCGGTGCCGCGCTGCTCGTTGTTGATCAGGCCAGCGAGCACCTGGTTCTCGCCATCCTTCAGTTGCAAGGTGGTGCTGGCCTGGCGCGTGCCCAGCTGGTAAGCGGTGCTGCCGTTCCTGGTAGTGAGGGTGCTGACCAGGTTACTCACTTCCAGCTCCACCTTGATGGCGATTTCGTCGTTCAGGTAAATGGTCGGTTCCACCGCCAGTTTGAGGCCCACATCGACATAGGTCACGCTCTCGCTGGCAAAGCCGCCCACGCCGCCCGACACGGTGGGCGTGACCACCGGCAGCTTGTCGCCGATGACGATATTCGCCTTTTGCTTGTTGCGTACGCGGATGCGCGGATTGGCCAGCAGGTTGGAGTCGGTGTCGGTCTTGTTGATGTTGATGGCGCCGCTGATCCCGGACAGCAGGATGCGGTTCGAGTTCAGGTTACGCAGCTCGTTGACGGTCAGCTCGCCAGCAAAATCGGTCACTGGGTTGATGCCGATGCTGGTGGGCCACTGCACGCCGAGGTTCATCAGCGTGCTGCGTTTGACTTCGAGGATTTCCACTTCCAGCATCACTTCCGCTTCGGGCATGTCCTGGGTGGCGATCACGCGCTCGGCCAGGCGGATCGCTTCCGGGTTGTCGCGCACGATCAGCAGGTTGAGCTTTTCATCGACCACCACGTCGCGCGTCTTGAGGATGGTCTTGAGAGTGTTGGCCACCATCTTGGCGTCGGCGTTGGCCAGGTAGAAGGTCTTGACCGTCATCTCCTGGTATTCCTTCTGCTTGGCGGCCGTATTCGGATAAATCAGTACCGTGTTGGCGTCCATCACCTGCTGCTCGAGCTGGTTGGTCAGCAGCAGGAAATAGATCGCCGCCTCGACCGTGCTGTTACGCAGCAGGACCGTGGTGCGCTGGTCGGTCTTGACGTCCTTGTCGAACACGAAGTTCAGGTTGGAGCGGCGCGAGATCACCTCGAACACCTGCTTCAGCGGCGCATCGCGGAACTCGATGGTGATCGGCTGCTTGTATGCTTTTGCCAGCCCGGTTTCGACGGCGGACGGTGCGGTCTTTTCCGTCACCTCGCGCAGCAACTGGCGCGCGGGCTCGTTGGACGGCGTTTCGGTCAGCAGTCCATTGAGGCGCTGCCTGGCCAGGTCGTATTCGCCCCTGGCCACATGCTCGCGGGCGATGGCCAGCAGCTTGGCCTGGCGGGCGTTGCGCTCGAGCGTGCGCAAGCCGGCGCGGGCGCGTTCGTTGGCCGGGTCCAGCGCCAGGGCGCGGCGCCAGCCCTGCTCGGCCAACTCGGGCTGGCCGTCGGCCAACTGGCGTTCGGCCTCGCGGATAAAACCCTGGGCCGCGCGGTCGCGCGCCTGCACGTAGGCGGCGCGGTATTCGGCGTTGGTCGGCTCGGCCTTGAGCGCTTCCTGGTACTTGAGCAGACCTGCCTCCACCTGGTCCTGCGCCATCAGCGTATTGCCGTCGCGGTAGGCCATCTGGCCGGCGCAGCCGCCCAGCGCCAGCACCAGGGCCAGCAGCGGCGGCAACGCCAGGCGCCGGTGGTGTTTTTTAAGATGACTTGCCATCAGTCGATTGCTCCAATATTGATTTGTTGCACCTGGTTCAGAGGCAGGTACGTCATGGTGAGCAGCGGCGGCATGATGCGGTCGATGCGCCAGGCGCCTTCGAGCACGGTCTGGTTGCGCGCAATATAGGTCTTGTCGCCGCGCGCCAGGTACACCTCCCAGGCGCCGTCCTGCACGGCCTTGCCGAAATAGTTGAACGGCACCGGCGGCGCCATCGGCGGTGGCGCCGGTGCGTTGGCGGCCGCGCGCTCGGCGGCAGTGAGCTGCTGCTGTTGCTGCGGCGGATTCCAGTTCTGGCCGAGGAACACGCCCTCCCCGGCGCCGAAGGTGGCGTCACCCGCTGCGCCCACCAGCTGCGCGCGCGGCACCAGGCGCGCGATGGCCACGTCGGGCCGGGCCCCGGCGCCGGCACGGTCGCGCGCACGCTCCGATGCGGCGACGGCAGGCGCACCACGGCGCACCACCGGCTCGACGATCTCACCGGCCGGCGTGCGGTCGCCGAACAGCACCAGCGCGGCGGCGCCGGCCAGCGCCAGTCCCATCACGATGTGATACGGCTTCATGGCGCATCCTTGAGGTAGAGCGTGAAGCGCAAGCGCGCCTCCACCACAGGATCGGCAATGGTCTCGCGGCGAAAGCTCACCTCGTCGAGTGCGGCAAACGGCATGTCGCGCAAGCCGTTCATGGCGAACTGCCATAGTGGCTGGTAGCCGCCCTTGACCGGCAGGGTGACCTGGTACGTGCTCACCCGGCTGGCCTTGTCGTAGCTGGATTTATATTCGCCCTGGTTCAGCGCCAGGCCCGCCTTGGCGGCCAGGTCGAACAGGGTGCGCACCTGCTGCTCGGCGTGGCGCTTTTCGCCCAGCGTGGCATAGAAGTCGGCCAGGTTCTGGTTGGCCGACGGCGGCGGCATCGCCGGCTGCTGTGCCAGCAGCGAAGCCGGCGTGGGCAGCGGTTGCGCTATCAACCGCGCATGGGCGGCGCGCTGCGGCAGCAGCCAGGCCCATGCCGCCACTGCGGCCACGCACAGCGCCGCCGCCACGCAGGCCGGCGCACCCACGCGTGCCACCGCCAGCCGCGCCCGCAGGATTAATGCCTGCGCGCGCGCGGCATCGACGGCGTCGGTGCCCGCACCGGTGCCGGGTTTCAGCGATTGACCCATGTGGCCTCCAGTTGAAAGCGCAACGGCCGATGCGGGTCGGTCTCCTGCACGTCGTGCCGCGTGAGGGCCACTGCGCTGAAAGCTTCCTGCTGCTTGAGTTGCGAAACGTAATCGACCATGTCGTCGCTCGATGCCGCTTCGGCGGTAATCTTGAGCACCTGCTTGCGCGCATCGGGCTCCAGGGCGATCAGCGCGATGGCCGGTGGCGTGGCCGATGCCACGGCGTCCTGCAACTCGCGCCACGGCAGGTTCAGTTGCGCGATGGCGCCGTTGACGAACGCGGCCTGGGCTTCGGGAATGGCCACCGTGGCCACCTGCGCCGGCCGCGCCGACATGGCCGCCGCCCGCTCCTGCACATGTTGCAGTTGCTGCGCGCGGTCGCGCCGTTCGTCGGCCAGCCGGGTGGCAGACAGCACCGCGCCCGCGCACAGCAGCACGCCAATTGCGCCCAGCGCCAGCAGCGCCGGATGGGCGTGGAACAGCGTGCGGCGCAGGCTGCGCGGCGCGAAATCGATGCGCATGGTCCGTGGTTTCCTGCTCATCGGGCGCCTCCCCAGGCCAGTTGCGCCACCGGTGAAAAACCTGCGGCCATCGTCTGATGCGCGTGATCGAGCGCCTCGCAGCCGACCGGCGCTGCGGCAGTGTCAGCAGAATTGACCATCCCGGCCGCGCGCAACCAGGTCGCCGGCACCGCGCCGCAGGCCTGCAACAGCGCCGGCGGCGGCAGGTCGAGCAGCAGCGCCTCGCGCTGCAAGGTCTGGGTGAGCCAGGCCTGGTCGGCGCCGGGCGGTACCGGCAGCACCCTGAGCGCCCGCACGCCGTCGTCGGCAACCGGGGCCAGCGTCATCAGGCCGTCGTGCACCAGCGCATACCAGGCGCCGGCTTTGAGGCCGCCGTGCCAGCGGTTCCAGGCGCTGACAAAATGCGGCTCCACGCCGACGACAGCCAGCCGGAATTCTTCGGCCACCAGCGTGAGCGACGCCAGCAACGCGCGCGGCACGGCAGCGGCAAAGAACGGCTGCACCGCGTTCCAGTCGGCGCCGATCTGCCAGGCCGACGGCGGCTCGCCGTACAGCGACTGGAAGCGCAGGCCGGCGGCGGCCTGCAAGTCGTCAAGCCGGGTGGCGCCCTGCGGCGGCGTCACCCGCCACAGGCGCGCCAGTTCGTCGGCCAGCACGAATGCCACCGGCCAGCGTTCCACGCCCTGCTCGCTCAACAAGGTGCGCAAGGCCTTGGCGATGGCGTCGAACGGGTGCGCGGACGATGCGGCAATGGTGTGCTCGGCCAGCACCGTCACCGGCGCACCTCGCCAGCGGCTCACGCGCAGCAGGCTCACCGCGTGCGGCGCAATGCCGATGCGGAGCGATTGTCCGATGGCCAGGGTCATGTTACGCATGCAGAGTCACCCGCTTGATCTCGGTGAGCGTGGTGCCGCCGCGCTTGACCAGTTCCAGCGCGGCCAGGCGCAGGCTGCGGGTGCCGTTGGCGTGGGCGGCCTGCTTGATCTGGCGGATCGGCCGCTTGTCGACAATCAGCTCGCGGATCTCGTCGTTGAGGGTGAGGATCTCGGCGATCGAACGGCGGCCCTTGTAGCCGGTGCCGCGGCAGTCGCCGCACCCTTTGCCCTGCATGAACAGGTAGTCCTGCGCTTCGGCGCGGGTCAGGCCCACGCTGGCCAGTTCGGCATCGTCCGGCGTGTACCGTGCGGCGCAGTGCGGGCAGTTGATGCGCACCAGGCGCTGGGCCCAGATGCCGTTCAAGGCCGAAACGAACGCGTACGGATCGATGCCCATGTGGGTAAAGCGGCCGAACACGTCGAACACGTTATTGGCGTGCACGGTGGTGAGCACCAGGTGGCCCGTCAATGCCGACTGCACGGCGATTTCCGCCGTCTCGCGGTCGCGGATTTCGCCGACCATGATCTTGTCCGGGTCGTGGCGCAGGATCGAGCGCAGGCCCTTGGCAAACGTCAGGCCCTTCTTTTCGTTGACCGGGATTTGCAGGATGCCGGGCAGCTGGTATTCCACCGGGTCTTCGATGGTGATGATTTTCTCGCGGCCGTTGTGGATCTCGGTGAGCGCGGCGTACAAGGTGGTGGTCTTGCCGGAGCCGGTGGGCCCGGTCACCAGCAGCATGCCGTAAGCCTCCTGCGCCAGCACGCGCAGGGTGGCCAGCGACGGCGCATCGAAGCCGAGGGCTTCGAGCGTGAGCGAGCCATAGGCTTCGATCATGGCGCGCTTGTCGAGGATACGGATCACCGCGTCCTCGCCGTGGATGCTGGGCATGATGGACACGCGCAGATCGATCTCGCGGCCGCCCGCCTCCACCCGGAAGCTGCCATCCTGCGGCACGCGGCGCTCGGCGATATCGAGTTCGGCCAGCACTTTCAGGCGCGAGATGATTTGCTCCGCTACCTCGATGCCATTGACGGCGGTGGCGTGATCGAGCACGCCATCGACGCGGTATTTCACGGCCAGGCCGCCGGCCGTGCTTTCCAGGTGAATGTCCGACGCCCCGGCCTTGAGCGCATCGTACAGCGTGGAGTTGACCAGCCGCACGGCGGGACTGGCCGCTTCCGACACCGACGCGAACGACAGCACGGCGGCGGTCTTGCCGTCGCGCCGGCCTTCGCTGGCGCCGGGCAGCAGGTTGTCGGTGGCGCGCGCCGACTCCTCCTGCTTGGACAGGTAAGCCTGGATGTCGGCCTGCAGCGCCAGTCGCATGGGCAGCGGTGCATGGGGCGTGGCGCGCGCCTGCGTCGACAACCAGGTTTGCAGGTCGAGGTCGAACGGGTCGGCGATCACCGCCAGCAGCTGGCCCGCATGTTCCCCTGTCTGCGCCGGCAGGGTGCGCAGCAGTACGCAGTGGCGCGCCATCGCCTGCGACAGCGGCAGCAGGTCGAAGGCCGGCGCGCAGGCCAGCATGTCGGCCGTCTCCAGCACCGGCATGGCGAACGGCTGCGCCAAAGCGCGCACCAGCTGGCGCGGTTCCAGCCCGCTCAAGCCTTCGAGCTCCTCGACCAGGGTGCGCTTCGATTGCGCGCGCAAGTGGCGCGCGCGCGCCAGCAGCGCGGCATCGACCACGGGCGCCATTGCTGCAGGCAGCACGTCGGCGCTCATGACATATCTCCCGCCAGATCGAAGATCGGCATATACAGCAGCACCACGATGGCGCCCACCACCAGGCCGATGCCGGCCATCAGCAACGGTTCGAAGGTGCGGGTAAAACGTTCGATCCAGCGCGTGATCTCGCCATCGTAAAACGCCGCCGACTGGGTGAGCATCGGGCCCATGTCGCCGGTGCGCTCGCCCACGCGCAGCATGCGCAGCGAGATCGGCGTGGTCAGCTGGTGCGCCTCGAAGGCGGTGGACAGCGGCTGGCCCGACTCGATGTCGGCGCGCGCCGCTTGCAGATTCTGGCGCAGTCCAGCCGACACCATGCCCTGCACGGTGTTGATGGCGTGAACAATGGTGATGCCGCCTTCGCTGAGCATGCCGAGCGTGAGGTACAAGCGCGAAAGTTCGTAAATGCGCACCCGCTCGCCGATGGCCGGCAGGCGGCCCAGCAAACGCAGCACGCCGCCGTTGCGCAGCAGCCGCCGCATGCCGAGCACCAGCGCCGTCAGCGCAAAGGCGATCATGCCCAGCAACAGCCCGGTATGGGCGCCGGCGAACTGGCCCCAGTTGAGCATTTGCTGCGACAGCCACGGCAGGTCGCGCCCGGCCCCCTGGTACACCTCGGCAAAGCGCGGCACCACATAACCGATCAAAAACAGGCTGACACCGCCGCCGACCAGCAGCAGGATGCACGGATAAATCGCGGCCGACACCAGCTTGCCGCGCACCAGGTCGATGCGCTGCTGGTAATCGATGAAGCGCGACAGCGAACGCGGCAGGTCGGACGTGCCTTCCGCCGCCTTGACGATGCCGATGTACAGCGGCGGGAACAGGTCGGGCTGCTCGGCCAGCACGGCGGAAAAGCGCTGGCCGTCGCGCAGGCCCGCCAGCAGGCGCTCGAGCACGCTGCGGGTGCCGGGGTTGGCCTCTTTTTCCAGCAGCGCTTCCAGTCCCTCCACGATACCGAGGCCGGCGGTGAGCAGCGCCAGCAACTCCTGGCTGAACAGCACCAGCGACAGCGCGCTGCGCTTGCCGCCGGCACGCAATCCCTTGCCGGCCGGCGCGATGGCACTGACGAACAGGCCGCGCGCCTCCACCTGGCGGCGCGCATCGGCCTCGTCGCGGCCATCGATGACCAGTTCGGAAATAACCATCTCGGCCGACAAGGTGCGTACGTCAAACTGCATGATGAAGTCGGCTTTCGGTGAAGACTGGGCTACGCGAGACGTCTATTGGGAGACGATATCGGCATCGTCGCCGCTGCCGCCAGGCTGGCCGTCGCGGCCCAGCGAGGTGATCTCGAAATCGGCTTTGGCGCCGGGCGCCTTGTACTGGTAAGCGCGGCCCCAGGGATCGGACGGCACCTTGGGCAGGTAGGGACCGTTCCACTTGGCGCCGGCCGTGGGCGGCGCCACCAGCAGCGCGTTCATGCCCTCTTCCGTGGTGGGATAGCGGCCCACGTCGAGGCGGTAAGTGTCGAGCGCCTTTTCAAATGAACCGATTTGCGCCTTGGCCATCGTCACTTCGGACTTGCCCAATTGCGAGAAGTACTTAGGGCCTACGTAGGCCGCCAGCAAACCGATGATCACGATGACTACCAGCAACTCCAGCAAGGTAAAACCGCGCGAATTATTGCTGCCCGTTACCGTCTGCGTGCCCATCTTTACCACATCCATCCAACCACTCCCTTTGTGTTACTCACTACTTTAAAAGTCTTGCTGCGCCATGTGGCTACCACCCGACAAGGCTACCATGCTGTTTGCCGGGAAGACAATCTTTTTCAACGAACACGACCGCAGATAGTGTGGCACTCACGCCGCAAACGCCAGTTGCCGGGACCAGTGCGGCGGCGGTTGTTCGAACAGCCGCAAGGCAGCGCCGCGCGCTATCGCATGGGTCCGGTTTGAAACGCCCAGCAGGCGGTACAGCCGCTGCAAGTGGTTCTTCACGGTCAGCCCGCTGATGCCGAGGATCTGGCCGATTTCATCGTTGGTCTTGCCCTCGCGCACCCAGTGCAAAATCTCCACTTCGCGCGCGCTGACCGGACGGGTCAATACCGTGACGCTGGCGATGGCACAGGCAGCGCGCCATTGCGCCAGGTGCTGCACCATCAGGTGCAAGTGCGGCAACAGCAGCGCCAGAAAATACGCGTGGCGCGCATGCGGCCGCTGCGGCAATCCCAGCAGCACGAACACGCTGGACCCGCCCGGCAAGCGGCTGGTCGCTTGCAGCGCCAGGTTATTGAAACCCAACGCGCGCAGCTCCGCGCCGAACGGCGTAGCCGATTGCAGGGCTGAGCCATCAGCGGTATCAGCGGCCAGGGCGGCTTTGGCACCTTGGGCGGCATGGGCACCTTGGGCACCTTGGGCACCTTGGGCACCTTGGGCGGCATCAGCGGCCGGGGCACCGTAGGCCGCATGCGCATCATCAGCGCCATGGACAGCATCGAGCAGCAGCGAGCGGCAACCGTGCTGGCGGCAATGGCGCGCCAGGCGTACCGCCAGCCCCTCGTCGCCGGCCAGGCGATGGCGCAGGCCGGCATCGAGCACCGCGCTGTGCTGGCATTCCATGTGCAGCAACCGGTCCTGTCCGTCGAAGTGCAGCGCCACCAATACCTGGTGCGGCAACAGCGCCTGCAATGGCCCCTGGGTCCACAGAAAAAACTGCCGCGCATCGTCCACCGGCAGCGCCGCCTCCACCGCGTGCAACAGGTACTCTTGCTCGCGCTCGCTGAGTATGATCATCGCCGGCGTCATCGATGAAGCGCTCACGCCGCAGCACCGACAAAGCGGTAGCCGCTGCCGCGCACGGTCTCGATGCGGCGCTGGTAGCCGGCCGGTTGCAGCGCACTGCGCAGGCGCCCCACGTGGGTGTCCACCGTGCGCTCTTCCAGGTACACGGCGTTGCCCCATACCTGGTCGAGCAGTTGTGCACGGCTATGGATGCGGCCCGGATGACGCATCAGCACGTCGAGCAGCTTGAATTCCACCCGGCCCAGCGCCAGCTCGCGCGCACCGGCCATCACCCGCAAGGTGTGCGGATCGAGCCGCAGCCCGGCGGCATCCGAAGTGTCGTGTGCATCATCCTGCCAGCCGGAGCGGCCCGGCGCACGACGCAGCAAGGCATGCACGCGCGCCAGCATTTCGCGTGGACTGAACGGCTTGGTCATGTAGTCGTCGGCGCCGCCCTCGAGCGCCATGATCTTGTCCGCTTCGCTGGCGCGCGCGGTCACCATCATCACCGGCAGCGCACGCGTATGCAGTTGCGTGCGCAGGCGGCGCACCAGCGCCAGCCCGGACAGTCCGCGCCGACATTCTGGCAAGTTCCAGTCGAGCAGAATCAGGTCGGGACAGTCGTCCTCGAGCAGCATCAGCGCGCTGGCAGCGTCCGGTGCGCAGCTGACCACGTGGCCGGCCATGCCGAGGTTGAGCGCAATCAGTTGCTGGGTTGCGCGGTCGTTTTCGATGACAAGGATGTGGGCGGCTGGCATGGCATATCCGTGTAAAAATAACACTATGCAATATCCAGCACCCACTGACTAATACGTTTTATTTTTGATATTTATATTATCTTCAAATAAATAACCACAGCTTGGCCGTGCGGGTATCAGGCAGAAAAGCGGCGCCGGCGCGCCACGCCACCGAGCAATGCCAAGCCGGCGCCCAGCATCAGCCAGGTCTGCGGCTCCGGCACCGCGCTCACCGACGTGCCGATCTGGTTCGCCAGCGGCGAGGCGGTGGCGCCGCCCAGCGACGTCCAGTTCAGCACCACCAGTGCATCACCGGCTGTGCCCAGAGCTACGGTTTTGCTGCTATCGAACAGCGACACCGCGAATGCCGAACCGAGACCCGACAGGGACGGATCGAGATCGCCGCTGAAGGTCACCGTAAAACCGACCTTGCCGCCGAAATTGACGGCGTGGAACAGGTCGTTGTAGCCGCTCGCGTCGTTGTTACCGATCACGTAGCCGCCAGCGAGCGATCCGCTGACATTGCCAGCCGTCTCGACCGTGGTCGGATCGCCGAAGCCGACGAAATTGGTCAGCAGCGCCTGGGCGTACGGCGTGCCGCCATTACCCGGGTTGAATTGCAGGTCGATCCAGCCGGTGTTGCCGTTCGCGGCCACCAGCGTACTGGTGTCGAGTTCGATCTGGAACACGGAGGCGGCGGACGCCAGGCTGGTGCAGGCACTCAGCGCCAGGACCAGGGCGGCACGGCGCAGGGAAGTCAGAGCAGGTTTGAACATGGTAAATCCTTAGAAATTGCCGCTATAAACGGTAGTGGTGTAAGTGATGGCGGCGGTGCCGGTCTTGGTAAAGCTCACCGGTACGGTGATGGTGGCGCCAGGCGCCAGGTTGGCGACTGCTGCCGTCAGGTAGGGCGCCCCGCCTTGGCTGCCACTGGCATTGGACAACGCCACGCCGACCGGCAGGTTTTTCAAGGCGATCTGCAACGGACCGGTCAGCGCCGTGCCGGCGGTATTGGTGATGCTGACCGTGCCGGTCCACTTGCCGCTGGCGCGGGCGAATACCAGGCCCGAAGCCGCAGTGCGCACGCTGGCCGTTACATCGGCCGGGGCGCCCGCCAGGTTCAGGGTCAGCACCACGGGGTCGTGGTCCGACGCGCGGTATGGCGCGTCGGTGTACTTGTCCTGCGGCTTGCCGTCGGTGTTGTAATCGACCGCCACCGGTTCGTCGGCATTGTTGTGCCACTCGGCTGCATCGGCCACCTGGGCGCTGAGCGCGGTGCTGGCCAGCGCGTGGTCCAGGTAGCCGGCTTCGCCGTTGAACACGTACGAATACGGCATGGCGCCGGCGCCGCGCACGAAGCGCTCGAGCTGGTTCACAAAGCCCTGGTTGATGATGGCCTGGATCGGATCTTCCTGGCCGTAGGCGTTAAAGTCGCCGATCAAGAGCACTTTCGGATCGCCGGCGGCAGCCACCACCTGCGGCACGAAGGTGCCGACAAGGCGCTGTGCCTGCCGTACGCGGGTGGGGTTCCAGCAGCTCTGGCCGTCGCCTTTGTCGGCCTCGGCAGTGCCGGCGGTCGGGCAACTGCCCTTGGACTTCAGGTGGTTGACCACCACCGTGAACTTGCCGCCGTTGGGCGCGATAAAGGTTTGCGCCATCGGCGGACGGTTGTTGATGGCGTCGCTGTCGGTCAGGGCCGTGCCTTGCAGGGTCAGCGCGGACGGCTTGTAAATCATGGCCACGCGGATGGCGTCGGTGCCGGTGGTGACCGGCTTCGGTACGACCGCGTAGGTTTTACTGCCCGGTGCGATGGCGGCATTGAGCGCGTCCACCAGTTGCGACACAGAATAATCGCCGTCGTTCTGGATTTCCATCAGGCCCACCACGTCGGCATTCAATGCCTTCAGCTCGCCGACGATCTTGGCGCTCTGGCGCTGGAACTCGACCAGGTTGTCGGCGCCACGGCAGTTCGAGCGCGATGGCGTGCCGCTGCCCACGCTGCAACCCTGGCCGGTCTGGCCCAGGTGGTTGCCACCGTTGGTGAACGTGGTGAAGTAATTGAGGACGTTGGCGCTGGCCACCTTGACGTTGCCGCTGGCCAGGGCCGGTGGCGCCGGACGCGGATTGTCCTGCGAGAACACCGGCGGCACGGTCGGCTGCAACTTGAAGGCTGCGCCACCACCGCCCTTGGCGCCGAAGTCGATCACGCCGGTCAGGCCGGAAACGGTGTCGCCGGCACGCAGCGAACCGTCAGCGCCCAGGTAAGGAATCACGGTGGGCGTTGTAAATATGCCGTCGTCGAGAATGATCTGGTTGCGTGCGTTGGCGGCTGCCAGCGCCACGGCCTCGGACGAGCCCGGGCGGTAGCGGTTGGTCGGCGTTTCCAGCCGGCCCGACGACAGGGTCACCTCGCCGCGATCGGCCAGGTACTGCAATTGCGACACGGTCAGGTTGTTATTGAAGCGCACCAGCATGCCTTCCACTTGCGTGAAATCGGCGAACGGCAGTTCGATATTGGTGGGCGCGATGACAATGCCCTTGGCCAGGCCCACGATCTCGGTGATGGTGGTCAGCTCGGTATAGGTATGGCTGCTGCCGGTCGGGACGTAATCGGCCACGGTGCCGGTAATGCGGATACGGTCGCCCACCTGCACGGTGGCGGTGTTGGCGGCCGTGGTGAAGATGAACAGGCCGTCCGAGGTTTGCGGATCGCCGTCGCCCGCCTCGTCCTGGATGAAGAAGCCTGAACCGACCTTGGCGGTAACCACGCCCTCGGTGGTTTGCACCGTGCCGGCCACCGGGCTGGCCGCACCGCTGCCCTGGATTTGCGGGATGGTACGGGTGAGCGTGGCCGGCGCGGCGATTTTCACGTTGACCGTGCACACTGCCTGCTGCGACTGGTCGTTGTCGAAGCGGATGCTGACCGGATAGGTGCCAGCCGCCAGGCCGGGTGCCACGGTCAGGTTGGCCGTCGCGGTGCCGCCAGCGGCAGACGCCGACTGGAAATCGGCCAGCGCAATGCCGCCCACGGCGCCGGCGGTAATCGTTGCCGCATTGACGATGCCGTCGGCATCGCTGGCGGACAGGCCGGCAGTGCCGCCCAGGCCCACGGCCAGCGCCAGGTTGGCCGGGCAGTTGGCCACGATCGGCGGCTGGGCCGGCACGCCACACTGCTTGCGTTCGCTGACAGTGGTACGCGGGCTCGGGGTGCCGGTGGCAAAATCGCTGGCGTTGTTGTCGGTGTCGGTGCAGCCGCCGTTGGCGCGCAGCGCGGCCAGGGTATTGGACAGGCCGGGACCGGTAGCACCTTCGAAGCCGCTGGCGTTATAGCCGAACAGGTCCACCAGTGCGCCGCCGGTCGGGCTGGCGCCGGTGAGCGCGGTGCCGTTCGACACCAGCGCCACCTTGCCGGCGGTGCCGCTCATGGCAAGCGTCCCGGTTAGATAGGGCGTCGGCAAGTCAGTCGTGCCGCCGGTGCCAGCCGCCTGCTGGAACAGGAAATACTGGCCCGGCTCGAGCGGTGGCGTGTTGGCCGGCACCCGGGTGGGATTCCAGGAAGTACCGCTGGCACTCGCATACTGCACGCTCCAGCCGCTGATATCGACGGCGGCGCCGCTGCGGTTGAAAATTTCAATGAAATCGTTTTTATAGGTGGCGCCGCTATTCCCGCCACCGCCATACACCTGGCTGATGACGACGGGCGCATCGGCGCGGGCCTGGGCGGACAAGGCCGCCAGCAGGGCGGCGGCGATCAGGGTACGGGGGCCGGGGATGGCGGCGGCAGTGCGAATGGAGTTCATGTGCGATCCAGGTTAACAAAATGTTTTGAATATTGTATTTTGTATATTATTGGATCTGCATGACGACATCATGACAGGTGCTTGGTCCGAATGGATCAATCACCCCGGCTCGAACGTCACCGTGCGTAAGGGGCCGCCAGCGGATCGCCGATGAACACGCCCTGCGCCGGCCACGCCACGCTGCGCCAATACGCCTCGATGGCGCTGTCGCCGCTCAGGTAGCGCTTGAGCAGCACGGCCGGTTGCGGGAATTTTTGCCAGTGGTTGCACGGCTCCGATACCGTGCCGTAGCTGGCGGTGGCGCCCGCCTCGAGCCAGCGCAAGCTGCTCATCTGGCTGTTACCGAGCAGGTCGCCGCCGGCGGACGTCAGGTGGTCGGCCAGCGCACCGGGCAAAAATTTCAGGGTCTCGAGCTTGTCCACTTTGATCATGCCGGTCTGGTATACCATGATGTCGCTGGCGTTTTCAAGCACATCGGCACGCAGGTTCCTGATGGTCAGTTCGTGCGACTTGACCTTGCCCGACGGTGGAAACAGCCGCGCCCGCGAACTGCGCGCGGTGTCCGACGTGGTCAGATAGTATGCGCTGGCTTCCGGCAAGCGGAAGTTGCGGGTGGTGCCACGCGCGATCAGGGCTTTTCCAAGATCGAGCGACGTGGTGGGCAGAAGCATGCTGATGCGCACGGCGGCGGCCGCCGGCGCCAGCGCGTTGCCGTCGCCGTAGTAGGCGCTGGCTTTGCCGGGGCCGCAAGGCGTGTTGCACTGATCGGCATCGTAGCCCAGCGTCAGCGCCGAGGTGATGGCATTGCAGCCCACCGCGTACGGCGCTGTCCACACCATCAGCACGGCGCGGATCTCGGGGCCCAGCTGCCCCAGGATCTGCTGGCGCAGCGGCGCGAAGTCTTCGGGGCTGAGCTTGCGGGCGCGCGGATCGAGCCGCACGTGGATGATGTTTTTGTCGGGAACCTGGTGCGCCTCGCGGTACAACGCGGCCAGCGTCACGCTGTTGGGCTCGTTGTCGTTGACCACCAGCGCCAGCTGGCTGGGACCCAGCGCTGCATGGGCGCCGCCGGCAATGGCCGCACCCAGCAGCCCCAGCGACAACAAGATAAATGAACGCATTGCCCCACTCCCATGATCCCCGGTCGGCACGACCTGGCTGGCGCCATTATAGGGGGCTGCGGCGGCTCGCCATAAAAAAATCCCCCGGGCTCGCGCGCGGGGGATTTTTGTCAGCGGGGCGGCATGGCCGCCTCACCTGGCTGCTCAGGCAGCGTTTTTAGCTTTGCGACGGCGAGCCATGAAGCCCAGCAATGCCAGGCCACCGATCATCATGCCATAGGTTTCTGGCTCTGGTACGGCGGTGACGGTGATGTCGCCGCTGTAGGTAGCGCCGCTGTTTGCAGTGCCGAACAGCGACAGCACGAACGGCGCCTTGTCGGTCGAAGCGAGGTAACCAAAGCTGTATTTGCCGTAGTTATCGAACGTGCCTTTGGTGCCGTTCAGGTTCGACAGCGCGCTGTTGAAACTCAGGTTCTGGCTGCTGATGGTAACGACCACATTGTACCAGCCGGCAGCCAGGCCGGTCAGGGTGATGACGTCGCTGCCGCCGGACAGGATGCCGTCGGTTGGCGTGAACTGACCGTTGAAGTGGTTCTGGTTGCCATTGGTCGGGTTGACGAAGACCGGTACCGATTGATCGGCAGCAGCAGCGCTGAACGAAGCGGCGGCCAGCAAGCTTGCTACGAGCATTTTGAATTTCATCTGAATATTCCTTAGAAGTTAATGGCCACGCTATGTTGCCAAGAATGTGTTTTTACAACAACTACAAGGATGATAGCACAATGAACCCATGTTCCGTTGCAATTTCTTTACTTTAGATAATTTTTTTGAAATCATTTTGCATTGCGGGATAAAAATTTCCTGGCAACACAAAAATGTTCCACACTGTGAAAATTACGTTATGAAAGGTACATAAAATTTCGCCAAAGACAAAATTAGATCAACAAAATCAATAACTTATAAAAGTGATGTAAAAAAACCTCACAATTGTGATTATTTTGAGATTGAAGAGAAGTGTGACGAATGTCGAGAGGAGAAACCGCGGGGGGAAGCGGGGACAAGTACCTTGGCCGGGGCAGCGCCATAGAGCGCTGTCCCGGATGTGACGGTCATTATGCTGCGATTTCTGCCTCGGACCGCGGTTTGCTGCGGCGATCGCGGGCATTGGTCCATTCGCTGGCGGTGTATTCGGACACATGCTTCATCTCGCCTGCGCGATTGACGCTGTATTCCTTAAAGACGATCATTTCTTCCAGGCTCACGTCCTGGAACACGCGCGTGTACTCGAACAACACGCTGCGTACGATCTTCGCACCGGCGCAAATATGACTGCCGTGACCGATCCAGGTTGGTCCGATGATCGTGCTGCCAGCCTCGATCTTGCAACCTGAGCCGATGTACACCGGGCCTTCGATGGTGGTGCCTTCCCAGTCGATGCTGGTGTTCAGGCCAACCCAGATGCCATCGGCCAGCTGGATGCCCGGCACGTCCATGTGGGCCACTTCGCCCATCATCACGCTCTGCGACACTTCCCAGTAGTCCTTGACGCTGCCGATGTCGATCCAGTTGAACGTGCGGTTCTGGGCATAGAACGGCACGCCCTTCTCGACCAGCAACGGGAACAGCTCGGAACCGATATCGAACACGGTGTCGGCCGGGATCAGGTCGAGGATTTCTGGTTCGAAGATATAGATGCCGGTACTGACAAAGTTCGACAGCGCTTCTTCCTGGCTAGGCTTTTCCTGGAATTGCGTGATGCGGCCATCCTTGTCGCTGACGACCACGCCGTAGCTGGACACTTTGTCATACGGTACTTCACGGCAGATCACGGTGGCCTTGGAGCCCTTGCGGCGGTGTTCGAACAGCGCCGATTTCAGGTCGAGGTTGATCACCGCGTCGCCGCACAGGACGATGGTGGTGTCATCGAAAAAACCGCCGAACTGCTGGATTTTTTTCATGCCGCCAGCCGAACCGAGCGCCTCGGCCACGACTTCGCCCTCGTTATTGGTGTAGCCCTCGAACGAGTAGCCGATCTGGACGCCATACTGGTGGCCTTCGCCGAAATAATCCTCGATTTTTTCGTGCAGGTAGCTGACATTGACCATGATCTCGTTGACCCCGTACTTGGCCAGGTGTTCGATCAGGTAAGCCATCACCGGCTTGCCCAGCACCGGTATCATCGGCTTGGGAAGGTCAAACGTCAGGGGGCGCACGCGGGTACCCTTGCCTGCGGCCAAGATCATAGCTTTCATAATGAGGTCCTCTAGATAGTTAAAAAATGTTCGAAAGGGCGCGCGGCACGCAGTGCGTCAAAGCGCACAACAGCTGCAGCAGCCCGAGTAATTAGCCCTGTCGGGTGAATCATGACATACCGTCAACTTCTTGACCAGCCCAAAATGCTGCGTGTGCACATCGACCATCGCGGGCACACCAGGTGACTGACGTCTTGCAACGCAATATAGCAGAGCCTAACGCTTGCACCCGCTTCGACTGGCAGCGGTGCGCGCCACGGCGGGATTAAATATCAATTGAATATCGGCAGTGATAATAATCTATTTCAATAAAAATATTTCGATAGAACAATATATTTTTGACATCCAATCATATTCAAATTAAGTAGTAACTAAATTTAATAGTCAGTATGCGTTGAATATATGCCATGTCGCTTGTTTTTTGGTTAAAACAGGTCACTCAGATCCAGCGCAAACCCTGCAACTGCGGGGCTAATCAGGTTTTTTTATGCGCATGATCAATACGGTAACAATGTGTTGCACAGGTGCTGCAACCAGCCAAAATGAATTGAAAAAAATTTCGCTACGGAAAGGGTTTGTGTATAATAAATTTCAGGTTGCGTTACCGCCCAATCATTTTGAAATTATTCCCAGGAGTTAGACATGTTTTTCAATAAACCGCTTTCTGTGTCCGCGTCCCAGCTCACCAAAGTGATCGGCTGGTCGGTATTGAGCGCGTGTGCCCTGACCTTGAACGTGCAGGCGCAAACCACTGGCACGCCGGCACCGAGCATGAGCACGCCGCCAACGTTCTCCACTTACACCAATCCGTTCACCGCGCAATCGCTGTGGAATGTACGCCCGGTAAATCCGGTACTCGACACGTCGTATACCATCCCTACCTCCAGCTATTACCCTGAAATCACTTCCGGCGCGTACTCCACAGGTCTGTTCCTGGCCAAAGATACCGACCTGCCGATGAAGATTTATGGCCAGGGGGGCGCCAATCTGGTCAACAACCCGGACGCCGGCGGCACCACCGAAGTGACGCTGCCACGCTGGCCAGCCAACACCTTGCCGGCTACCGGTAGCGACGGCCACGCTGATATTTATGACCCGGTGACCAATATCATCCATTCGTTCTGGCAACTGAAAAAAGTCAATGGCAAATGGCAGGCCGCCCTGTACGCGTGGTCGCCAGCCAATGACACTGGCTGGGGTACCCCCGCCCACTTCTACCTTGGTGCCCGCGCTACTGGCGTGGCCGCCTCAGCAGGCTTGATCCGCGCACACGAAGTCAATGACGGCTTGCCAATGTACCGTCACGCGCTGGCCATGTCGCTGACCTACAACGCCCTGTCGGCCACCGAGCCTTATGTTTACCCTGCCACCTCGGCCGACAATGATGCGGCCAAAACCAATACCGGTAAAATCCCGCAAGGTGCGCTGCTGATGTTGCCAGCGAGTTACGACACCTCGAAGATTTCCAACCTTGCCTTGCGCAAAGTAGCGGAAACGCTGAAAAACTACGGTGCGTACGTGGTCGACCGTAACGTGGGCACACCATTCGTCATCAACGTGGAAATTGGCGCCACGCTCGGTCTCCACGCCAAGGGCTGGGACAACAATGTTGCCGCCGAACTGGACCGCATGCGCCAGAACTTGCGCCGCGTGGTCGGCGCACAAAGTTGGCAGGATGGTAATGGCAAAGCGTTCGACGTCAACATGCCAAACCTGAATGCGCTGTCGATGCGCGGTCCGTGGGTCAAGCAGTCGGGCACGGTAGCCGGCACGTTCGACACCTGGTCGCAGTCGCTGGTCTTCCCGGCCTCGCCAACGGAAACGGTCATGGCTAACGGCAACTCAACCGGCCTGAGCAAAGTTAAATGGGGCGCGCCGGTCGTTGGCAGCACGCAGCAACTGAAGATCGCTAATGTCAACGGCGCCACCTTGCGCATGATGTTGTACTCGGGCGGCACCATGGTGTTCGACACCGGCTACCAGGGTAATAACTACACCAAGCGCTTCGTCTGGCCGTCCGGCGCATGGTTTGTACTGTATGCGCGCAATGGCATCAACAAGGCATCGAGCGTGCGTGGCGAACTGGTCACCGTAGAGCTGGCACCGGCGACTATTGCCGCCAACGCCGCCAAAGCCGCCACACTGAAAACCTTGCTGCAGGCGTCGCCAACCTACACTGGCTCACGTGCCGGCGTGAAATGATCCATGCGGGGGGGCCGCTGTTGCCCCCGCTTCCGGTAACGACTGGCCGACCTTGTGTCGGCCAGTCGCATTTTGCAGTGCATCAAAAAACCTACTGTGCGCCCTGCAAGTGGATTAAAATACATCGATTATTGATCAGATTGCATGCGCCGCTCCCGCGCTGCCACGCACTATGAACCGTTTCAGCCTCAGTTCGCTGGTCTTGCTCGGCCTGACCAGCACCTCGTTTGCCGCCACGCCGCCACAATTTGGTACCGCAGAACATCCTTTTGCTGCGGATTCCCCCTGGAATGCCCGTCCGATAAAACCCGTTTTTGGTACCGCCGAAATCCCCACGTCCGACTATTTCCCCAGCATTGGCGGCGGCCCGTTCTCCACCATGAGCTTCCTGGGAGGTAAAGATTCGCCCTCGCAGGAAGTATTGGGCGCCAAGGGCAAGCCTGACGTGTGGGATTATAACCAGAACGTCCAACGCGCCATTACCGTTACCCACTGGCCGGCGGGGCTCACGCCCGCCAGTGGCAGCGACGGCCACGCTGATATCGCCGAGCCCGACACTGGCATGCTGCATTCGTTCTGGCAACTGCGCCAGCGTGACGGCCACTGGGCCGCAGTGGGCTATGCCTGGACTCGCCTCAAGGGGCGGGGCTGGGGTGATCCCGCCGATTTTTACCAGGGCACGCGCGCGGTTGGCATTCCGTCAACGGCCGGCCTGATCCGTCGCCACGAAATCGACGACGGCTTGCCCACCTACCGCCATGCCCTGGCCATGTCGCTCACCTATAACGGACTGGCAAGCAAGCCAGCCTACATTTTCCCGGCGACCGCCGCTGACATCGACGCTTCGCGCAATACCGGCAGCATTCCCGAAGGCGCGCTGATGATGCTGCCCCCCGGTTACGATAGCAGCAAGATCAGCAACCAGCACTTGCGCAAGGTGGTCGACACCCTGAAAACCTACGGTGCCTACGTGGTTGATCGCAACGACGGTACGCCCTTCTTTATCTTCGTGGAAAATGGCAGCGGCTTCAATTTGCACGGCAAAGGCTGGAACGTCGAGGTTGCCAAGGAACTGCAACGCATCCGGGCCAACTTGCGCCAGGTCGTCTCGACAGAAGGCTGGATCGATGGCAACGGCAAACCGATGAAAATGGAAAAGCCAACCAACCTGCTGTCCCTGCGCGGCCCCTGGCGCGGCAAAGGCGGTGATTACGACGCCGTCAACGACCAGCTCACGCTCGAAGCAGGCGCCAAGTCGCGCAGCTCGGTGCTGCGCGACATCGGCCGCGTGAACTGGGCCGCGCCATCCGCTGGCGCCCAGTGCCGATTTACCGTACACGCCACCGGCGGCGCCACCCTGGTGCTGCAAGTACGCAGCGAGGACATGAGCCGCCAACTGTTCGACAGCGGCCCGCTGGCCGACGGCGTCAGTGCACTGCTGCCCTGCCCGTCGGGCAAGGCGCGCTACGACCTGATCGCCGCTGGCGGCAGCACCGATGCCACCGTGCGCGCCACGCTGACCAAGCAAGATTAACATGACACGAAAGCACCAATACCATGGCTGATGATGCAGACTGGGCGGCAGACCTGGACCGTTACGGCATGCGCCGCCCCTTCCTCAAGGAACAATCGATCTGGGCCGTGTGGCTCTATCGCCGTGGCCGCCGGCTGGACCGCCGCCCGCCCGGTCTCGGGCGCAAGCTCGGGCTGGCCGTTTACTGGGGCCTGTTCCGGGTGATCGAAACCGTCACCGGCGTCAGCCTGCCCAAGAGCGCGACCATCGGGCCTGGCCTGCGCGTCTGGCATTTCGGCAATATCTTCGTCCATCCGGACACCGTGATCGGCGCCCGCTGCACCTTGCGCCAGGGCGTCACCATCGGCAATCGCCACGCCGGCGGCCCTACCCCGGTGATCGGCGACGATGTCGAATTCGGCGCTTATGCGCAAGTGATTGGCGGCGTGCGCATCGGCAACAATGCGCGCATCGGCGCCATGTCGGTAGTACTGTGCGACGTGCCCGACGGCGCCACCGCCGTCGGCGCCCCGGCCCGCATCATTGCCGCGCGGGAGGCTGCATGATTACCGTGCTCAGCATTATTCTGTTCGCCGTACTGGCGCTGCTGGCCGTTCCCGTACTGGTGCTGCTGGTGCAATCGCTGCTGGCGGCCAAGCCCGCCGGTCCCGGCCCCGCCATGACCGGCCGCCGCCCCCGGGTGGCGGTGCTGGTACCGGCCCATAACGAGCAGGACGGCATCGGCGCCACCCTGGCCACGCTGCTGCCGCAGATGCTTGCCGGCGACCGCGTGCTGGTCGTGGCCGACAACTGCTCCGACAATACCGCCGGCGCCGCCCGCGCGGCCGGTGCCGAAGTGCGCGAACGCCATCACGCCGAACACCGTGGCAAGGGCTATGCGCTGGACTTCGGCGTGCAATGCCTGGCCGAAGATCCACCCGAAGTCATGCTCATCGTCGATGCCGACTGCCTGGTCGAACCGGGCGCCATCGACCGCCTGGCGCGCACTGCGCTGGCCAGCGGCCGGCCGGTGCAGGCGCTGTACCTGATGCGCTCGCCTGCCGGCAGCGGCCCGATGAAGAAAATCGCCGAATTCGCCTGGACCGTGAAAAACCTGGTGCGCCCGCTCGGCTTCCTGCGCCTGGGCATCCCCTGCCCGCTGATGGGCAGCGGCATGGCCTTCCCGTGGTCGGTGATCAGCACCGCTTCGCTGGCCAATGGCCACATCGTCGAAGACATGAAGCTGGGCATGGACCTGACCCGCGCCGGCACGCCGCCGCTGTTCTGCCCGTACGTGCTGGTCTCGAGCACCTTCCCCAGCAGCGACGCCGGCACCCAGAGCCAGCGCCGCCGCTGGGAACACGGCCACCTGAGCATGATCGTCTCGGCCGCGCCGCGCTTCCTGCTCGAAGGTCTGATGCGTGGCCGCCTGGCCATGGTCGGCATGGCGCTCGACCTGATCGTGCCGCCGCTGGCGCTGCTGTCGCTGGTGGTGATCGCCGCGCTGGGCGCCAGCGCCTTGTTTGCATTGCTCACCGGAGCGGTCGGACCGCTACTGTTTGCGCTGTCGATCGCCGTGGCGATGGGCGTGGCCGTGCTGCTGGCCTGGTGGCGCTACGGCCGCCAGACCCTGAGCGCGGCCAACCTGGCAATGGCGGTGCTGTACATATTCTGGAAGGTGCCGGTCTATATCGGCTTCCTGATCAACCGCCAAGTCGAATGGGTGCGCTCCAAGCGCGACAGCGAATAACTCTTAATACCAAGGAATCCTCATGAAAGTTCTGGTTACCGGCGGCGCCGGCTACATTGGCTCCCACACCTGCGTCGAACTGCTGCACGCCGGTCACGACATCGTGATTGTTGACGACCTCTCCAACAGCACGGCCGATGTGGTTGAGCGCGTGACCACGCTGGCCGGCCGCGCGCCGGTCTTCATCGAGGCCGACATCCGCGACCGCGCTGCCATGGAGCAGGTATTTGCCGCCCACGCAGTGGACGCGGTGATCCACTTCGCCGGCCTCAAGGCGGTCGGTGAATCGGTGGCGCAGCCGCTGCGCTACTACGACGTCAACGTTCACGGCAGCATCGTGCTGCTGGAAACCATGGCCCGCCACAACGTCAAGAAAATCATTTTCAGCTCGTCCGCCACCGTGTATGGCGACCCGGACACCGTGCCGATCCGCGAAGACTTCCCGCTGCGCACCACCAACCCGTACGGCGCTTCCAAGCTGATGGTGGAAAACATCATGCGCGACCACGCTAAAGCCGCGCCCGACTGGGGCATCGTGCTGCTGCGCTATTTCAACCCGGTGGGCGCCCACGAAAGCGGCCTGATCGGCGAAGATCCGCGCGGCATCCCGAACAACCTGATGCCGTTCATCGCCCAGGTGGCTGAAGGCCGCCGCGAGCGCCTGTCCGTGTTCGGCGACGACTACCCCACCACCGACGGCACCGGCATGCGCGACTACATCCACGTGGTGGACCTGGCCATCGGCCACGTCAAGGCGCTGAACAAGCTCGACGATCAGCGTGGCGTGCTGACCTACAACCTCGGCACCGGCGCCGCCAGCAGCGTGCTCGACATGGTGCGCGCGTTCGAACGCGCCTGCGGCAAAACCATCCCGTACAAGATCGAACCACGCCGGGCCGGCGACATCGCCGTATGCTACGCCGCCACCGACGTCGCCGAACGTGAGCTGGGCTGGAAAGCCCAACGCAATATCGAGCAGATGTGCACGGATACCTGGCGCTATCAGAGCAGCCTGATTCGCTAAGCTGCTCTCACGCATAAAAAGAAGGCCGTTCAATACAGATTGAACGGCCTTCTTTTTGATGATGCACCAAGATGCTGCGACGTTACTCGCCGAAATACTCGCGGCGCATCGACGAGGAGATAAAACTCAGGCGGCGCAAACGACGCAGCAGTTCCACCGGGCGTTTCACCAGCCACTTCGGAAAATACTGGGTAAATACGCTGGCCGACTTGCTGTGGGAGCCGACGTGGCCAACGCGGTAGACGGCGCCCACAAAGGGCACAGGCGCCAACGGCTTGCCATTGTTTTCCAGAAAATCGCGGATGAAGATATGGCTGCCTAGCATGCGTTTGACGTACTCATCGGAGGCTTGTTCGAAGCTGGCCGGCAACTCGTACAGATCGGCCCTGATCAGGTAGCAGGTGCCACACAATTTCGAGAAGTCGGCGAAACGATAGACATAGTTGCTGCCGTCGCCCCAGACGTAGCCTTCACGGATATACCAGCCATTGGCTTGCGGATTTGAAGCTGCCAATGCCGCCAGCTTGTTGCTGATAAAATCGTCGTCATCGACCACCATCACGTGCTGCATCGGCCCCGCGTGCAACATGCCCGCCAAAATCCGTCGGCCCTTGTCCAGGCGCACTGCCTCGTAAAAGGTCTCCTTGTCTACGCTGCCCTGCTCGTGCAAGGGGTTGGACTCGAAGTCGACCCACTTGACATCGAAACCCGCAGGCAAAGCTGGCAAATCGGCCCCACGATTGGCGACGATGATCGCTTTCCAGTCGGTGCTTTCCTGCGACGCAATCGACTTGACGGTCGCAGTGAGATTGCTCTTGAGCTTGCTCCAATCGCGTGCATTGTCCTGGTGGCGAACGGGAATTACAAAGGTCAGTGCTTTTTTCATTTTGGATTCACATCAGTCTGGGCGCTGCAAAAAGAATGGGGAAGGATAGTGTGCAGGCAAAGCGTCACTGGCCCTGCCCCCGCTTGATCAGCACAGCCAACTTGGCCGCTTCGGTATCGATCGAATGGCGCTCGACCGCGCGCAGGTGGGCGCGTTCGCCCATGATCGCGACTTGCTCGAGCGGCGTGGCCAGCGCGCGCTCGAGGCCGGCAGCGACGGCATCGACATCGCCTGCCGGGATCAACCAGCCGTTTTCGCCGTCATGCACCAGTTCGGGAATGCCGGCCACATAGGTGGTGAGGACCGGGCGGCGCAGCGCCATCGATTCCATGACCACCACCGGCAGGCCCTCGGCAAAGCTTGGCAACGCCAGCGCGCGCGATGCCAGGATTTCCTCGCGCACCTGGTCGCTGCTGATCCAGCCGGTGATGCGTACCACATTTTGCAACTGGTGGCGCGCGATCAGGGTTTCAATCTCGCTGCGCATCTCGCCGTCGCCGGCCAGCACCAGTTCCACTGCCACGCCGCGCGCAACCAGCTGCGCCACGGCGCGCACCAGCAGCAGCTGGCCTTTTTGTTCGCACAAGCGGCCCACGCACACCAGGCGCGGTGCGGCCGGCGGCGGCACGGCGGGACCGGCGTGGAACGCCGGCTCCAGGCCGCAGTGAACGATTTCCACCTTGGGCCAGTCGGTGTACGGGATCCAGCGGAACAGCTGGCTGCGACCGAAGCTACTGATCGCCACCACGAAGGCGGAACGGGCAATCTTTTCCTTGATATGCAAAAACTCGGGCTTATCGAATTCTTCCGGTCCGTGCACGGTAAAGCTGTAGGCCGGTCCGCCCAGTTCGCGCGCCAGCATCGCCACCTCGGCCGGATTGGTACCGAAGTGAGCGTGCAGGTGGCGCACGCCGGACTTGCGCATCCAGCCCACCATGCGGCACGCTTCGGCCAGGTAAATCAGGTGCAACGGCAACGGCCGGTCGGCGCGGCGCGCCATGCGCAGCGCCAGCTTGGCGGCGCCCAGAAAGGATCCCGGTGCGCGCACCAGTTCGCTCAGCATGGCCTTGACCAGGGCCGGCGCGCCGTCGCGCAACAGGTAGCGGGTTTTTTCGCGTTCACGCAAATCTTCTGCATCAACCAACTGGTCGGCCCAGCCGCGCAGCGCAAAGCGCTCGACCTCGAAGCCCTGGCGTTCGAGCGCCAGGATTTCACGACGGATAAAACTATGGCTGACTTTGGGATACTGATTGATGAGGTAAGCTATTTTCATTGGATATACAAGTTGACTTTAACGGAGGACATTACGACCGGGTTTCAGCCTCGGCCAAGGCTTTTGCCTCCGCCACCGGGTCGACCGGTTCACGTTGCACCTCCTCCGGCGCCGCTTCTGCGACCACGTCAGCGGTGATCGCAACGGCTGGCGTGCGTGACCAGCTATTGCCGAACCAGCCATTGACCGCATCGGCCCACTGCTTGCCGTGCTTCATGAACCAGCTTTCGTAATACCTGGTCGAGCCGTAGGCAAGTATGAACAACACGGCGAACAACAGCGGCCGTTTCAGGTATTTGACAATCACGTCGCCGCTGCCAAGCCAGGTGAAGTTCAGCATCGGATGGATCACGTAGAGCGCATATGAAATGCCCGCAACAAACACCAGCAGGCGGTTGTCCAGGCCATGCACCATGCTGGAGGCGGGCTGCATCAGCGTACCGCCCACCAGCAACATGGCGAAATAAGGACGCAGAAAATTGAGCCACATGCCCTGCGGCATGCTGGAAAACACCAGCAGCACCGAAACCGGCCACAGCGGCACCATGCGCAGCAAATCGCGTGCGCGCTCGCCGAAACTGCCGTGATAGACCAGCGCCAGGGTACATCCCGCCAGAATTTCATCGATGCGGTAGTAGCTGACACTCGATGCGATCACGCCGTCCCAGACGCGGAGAAGAGTGAAACCTACGCCTATGAACGGCAGCAACAACAGGCCGCGTCCGCGCAGGATCCCCACCAGCAGCGCCACGCCGACGTAGAACTGCAGCTCCATGCACAAGCTCCACAAGTGCTCGGTCATGGGCGCCAGGTCGTTGGGCATGGCGTGCTCCAGCGGCAGGTTGGCATAGAACAACAGGTGGCTGGCCCACCTGGAAAGCGGCGCCGGTATCAGCAGCAACGCGATGATCATGTACAGCCAGGCCAGCGGCAATACCCGGCAAAAACGCTTGACCAGGAAACCGCCGATGCGCTGATCCCGAAGCAGGAACGAGGTAATTAGGAAGCCGGACAGCGTAAAGAAAATCACCATGCCGAAGACCCCGGCACTGTGGTTGAGCAAAAGATAATGGGGACCCAGTGGCAGCAGGTGCGCAGCCAGCACCAGCAGAATGCTCAAGCCACGCCAGCCGTCGAGGACCGAAAGATGGCCCCCGTGCGGTGTGGTTAAGGCAGGCTCGGGCATTTGGGAGGGAATCATGGATGGCTCAGTAACGAGGCTGAACAGCCGACTGGTACGGCGCTGTCATCGGGGCAGCCGGCGCGGCGGCCCTGACCGGAGTTGCCGCCATGACGCGCCCCAGCGCGCAGCCTGCGCCCACAGCGAACCACAGATACCAGTTATACGACAGGTAATAGAACATATTGTCGCTGTACGAACAGATCAGGAAACTTAGAACGATCAGGATCAGCGAGAACGTGGCCATCTTGTCGATCTTCAGCAACGCCGTCAATTGGCGGATCATGCTGAGCGATTGCCACAGGAAGGCGAGCAGGCCGACCACACCCACCTCGAAAATCAGCTGAACGTAGACGCTGTGAGCACCGAACTTGGTCTTGCCAGCCAGCGGGAAGAAGATCGGCGAATACTCCTGGAAGGTTTGCAGTCCTACTCCCGACAGATAGTTGAGGGGAGTCATATAGCCGAAGGCGCATTCCCACAGGTAAACACGCCACGCGTAGGAGTTCAGCACGGCGTAGGTGGCCACCTCGTTGCCCTGCCCCAGGTCGAGCAGGCGGTCGCCAATGCCGGGGACAAACAGCGCACCGACGCCAAGCACCACCATGTAGAGCAGGTAGCGGCGCTCGAAAATCAGGGCGTACAGCCCGAAGCCGACGGCTGTTGCCAGCCAGGCGCTACGGGTTTTGGTGAGCAACAGCAGCATCAGCAGCAACAGCAGGTAGGCGCCCAGCCCCAGGCGCGCAGCGCCGCTGGCCGTCACCGGCATGGTTTTGAACAGGTAGAACGCCACGACGATGATCACGGTCAGATAGAACGCCAGCACGTTCGGGTGGGCGAACGTACTTTCCAAGCGGAAGCCGCCGCCGAAATGCAGCGCGATATCCACAAACGAGTACAGCACTGGAATCGCCGAGGACCACACCACCAACCGCATCATGTGACGGAAACTGTCGCGGTCGCTGACGCACTGGTAGCCGCCCACGAACATCGCAAAATACGACAGCTGTTGCAGGAACAGACGTATCGATTCGCCAGTAAACGGTGAATATACAGCGCCAAAGATGAGAACCAGAAGGAATGGCACCCACGCCATGTAGGCCCGGGCAGGCAAGACCTTGGGCCGTTCGAACACCAGCAGCAATGCCAGCAGAATCACGATGGCATTGATCACGCCACCGATACCAACCACGTAGCCGCCCAGCGAAAAGCGCGTGAACTCGAGCGCGTTATCCCCTCCCGCACGCAGCACGACGATGAGCAGCAGCGTGAGCTTGCGGTCGTAAATCACCAGCAGCCCGAACACCATGGCAGCCGGCAAGGCCACCAGCTTGGACATGTTGCCGCCCATCAGGTCTACCAGGATGGGCGTGGCCGCCCCCAGCAAACCGGCCAGGCATACCGCCAGTACCACCATCACGTAAACCAGGCGGAACGGGTTCTTGATAAAATCGGGCGTCTTCAACGAGCGCCACGATGAGCTTTTCAGTAACGCGGGCATAACATACCTATCTCAAATAATACTTCAGGCCAACTGGGCTGACACACTCATGCGGCGTTTGCCGGGAAAGCGGCGGATCAGCCAGGACCGTACTGCGTTCCATTCACCGGTCTCCGGAGCATTGGCGGCGCGAAAACGGTTGTAGCGCCACAGCAGGCTGGCTTCATGTCTGGTGGCGATTGTTTTGCGGTAGGTGAGCTCGCGTTCGAGTTCATCAGACTGTCCCAGGCCGCGCCGCAGCACGCTGGCCATGCGCTCGAATTCGGCGTCGAAATTGCGCTGGCCATCGACGTCCATCAGGATGCCGCCGTGGTTGCAAAACGGTGCCGGATCAAAATATGGCAACTGGTGCATGGTGCAGAATGCCCGCACCAGGAAGCGTGACACGTGCAACGATACTTCCATCTGGTCCATGAACCGGGTGGCGCTGACGTTGTTGCCGTGCCAGCGGTAGCGAATCAGCTTTTCGGGCACGTTGGCGCAGCGTCCCTGTATCGCCAGTTGACCGAACAGGAAATAGTCCTCGGCCAGCGATGGCACTTCGAGGCTGTGCTGCGGTGGCAGCACCTTGAGCATGTCGATGCCGTAACGCACGCCCATGCGGCGCACCTCGTCAAAACGCAGCATCGACGTCGGATGGGCGATCGGATTGCGGAAGAGGCTGGCGGCGGCAACGCGCGCAGTGCCGATTGGCATGCTCATTTCGCCGATATTGGCGCCAGACGCGTCGATCACGTCGGCCTGGCCGCCGATGGCCACGCAGTCGGGCTGAGCGGCAAACGCGGCCAGGCTGATGGCCATGCGGTCGGGGAAACAGACGTCGTCGGCGTCATGGCGCAACACGTAGTCGCAGTCAGCCAGGTCAAGGCCGCAATTAAGCAGACCGGACAAACCCTTAGCTTCGGGAAACGAGTGCAGTTCGATACGCGGATCGCGCTCATGATAGCGCTCGACCATCTCGCGGCTGCCGTCGGTAGAGCCGTGGTCGAGCACCAGAACGCGCCAATCCTGGACGGTCTGCGCCTGGATACTGTCGAGGGACTCCGCCAGGAAGTCGACGCCGTTTTTAACCGGCAACAATACGTCTATCTTTGCCACTGTGCAGCTCCTCTAAAACTTGCGCCGTTCCCCTCGCTGCCGACGCTGCCAGTTGTGAGCAAACACGCAAAAATAATATCATGCAAAAAATACAAAAACAATCGGCTGCTGCTGCATTCATCAACACTTAGCCGCGATACGGCGTGCGCAAATGCAGCGCCTCGAGTGTCAGCCGGCCCAGCTTCTGGACGCTGTGGCGCAAGAACGACACCACGTTGGCGACAGAGCCTTCTGCCTGCAGCGCCGACCAGTAGTAGCCAAAACCACTCCGCGACTGGCCGCGATTGAACATGCGGTGACCGATGTCGTAACGCAGCCCGACGATCTCGTGGCGCACCGCCGGCGCCAGCGCCGGGCGCTTGCCGACCAGTGGCGAATCGAGCAATGCCACCAGCACGCGCTCATGGCATTGCAGCGTTTCAACGAAATTGTTGGTCAGGTTGGTCTCATGCGAGGTTTTGTCCACCAGCACTTGCGACTGCAACAGGAAGGCACCGACATCGGCGCAGCGCAACCACAGGTCATAGTCTTCGGCCTGGCGGTAGCGCGGATCGAACTGCCCTGCCCGTGCCAGCACCTCGCGGCGAATCACGACATTCGAGCAGGTGCCGACGAAATTGGCTTTCACCAGCGCCTTGAGCGGGTCGTGCATCACGGTGTCGAACACGATGTCGGGGTCGCCGCGGAACTGGTCAAAATGCGCGACCGGGCCGCCGATCGAATGATCGATCACCGTGTAATTACAGGCCAGAAAGCCCACTTCGGGATGGCGCTCGAGCACGGCCAGCTGCACTGCCAACTTGTCGGAAGACCACAAGTCGTCCGCGTCGAGGAAGGCGACCAGCCTGCCCTGGCTGGCCGCGATGCCGACGTTGCGCGCATTCGACACGCCACCGTTTGGAATACTGATGACGCGGATCGCATCGCCGAACTGGGCCAGTTGCCCCAGCGTATCGTCACGCGAGCCGTCGTTGACCACGATCAGTTCGAAGTCACGACAGGTCTGCGCGAGTACCGTCCTGACCGTATCGGCAATAAAGGCCGCGCCGTTATAGACAGGAATGACGACAGAAAAAGTCACGGGCATCTAACACTTACCTCTAAATAAATTGGCGGATGCCGGCACGGCGCGCGGACTGTCCATTCAGCGCACAACCAGCGCGTGACCACGCGCATCAGACGCCGCCACCAGTTGCCGCAGGAAGTCCTGTTGCACAGCGTAGACTGCCGGCGCTTCGGTGTCGTCGCGTACCAGCATCGAGGAACGCACCAGGATGCCATCCGCAACCTTGCCACGCAGGCCGTCGCGGAAAATTTGCATGCGCATCGCAAAACCACCCTGCGGGTAGGCGTCGCTGATGCGGGTCCAGTACGTGACCGCCTCAAGCCGGCCCTGGCCGGTGGCCAGCATGTGCTTGCCCGGCAGCGCCGGGGCGCCGGCCGCCATCGTCAGGGGTGCTGGCGACAATGACAATACCTTGTAGCCTTGCGCCGGATAGCAAATTTCGGGCAGGTGCAGCTTGACGTCCTGGCGCTGCTCCTTGGCATAGGCCAGCGCCAGCATCACCTGCTGTCCCTGGCTGTTGACATAGGTGCGCATCAACACATCATCATACGGTTGCTCGAGGCTGCGACCACCATCCTCGGCGGTGGACAGTTCGGCTTGGGTAACCACGCCCTGCAGCTCGCGCCAGTCGCCAAAGCGGGTTGGCACGCTGGCCGCCAGGTCAATGGTTTGCGGATTAGGCGTCAACTTCGGCGTAAGCGCCCAGGCGCCGCCGACTGCCAGCAGCATGCCAGCCAGCAGCAAGACGGCGGGACGGGTGGAGATCTGGCCCAGTTGCCCCCAGGCGCCCGGCGCCAGCGATGGCAGTTGCAGGCCGGCGCCTTCGTCGCTGGCGCCGCCACGGCGGACCATCCAGCTCAATGCGCTATCGACACCGATGATCAGCAGCAGCGCCGACAGGAACAGCACCAGGCCCGAGAAGCCGTGCAGGAAACCCTGGCCGGCTGCATCGCCGAAATGATACGTGATGAGCGACAGGAAAATGATGCGGATGGTGTTGGCCGCAAACGAGATCGGGATGATCAGCATGGCCAGCAGTACGTTGCGTACCAGCGACGGGTGGCGCACCAGGTTCATGTAGAGCAGGCCCAGCGCTTCGAGCGTAAACAGCGAGTTCAAGCCGGCACAAGCGTCGGCCACCAGCAACTGGTAATGGCCAATGGTCAGGATTACGCCGCTGCGCGCGATCGGATAGTTCATCCAGTACAGCAGGTGTTCGGTGGCGGCCGACACGGCGATCTTCATCGGCAGGGTCACCACGTCGACGATCGATGCCGGCAGCGGGATCATGAACATCATGAAGAAGAACGCGAACCACATGCGGCTCCAGGTACGCACGCCGAACAGCGCGATCATCAGGCCGGCCAACACCAGGATCAGGGAACCGACTTCCAGTACATGCACTTGCTGCGAACGGCCCAGGACGTAGCACAGCAAGCCCAGCGCTACGACCGGGTAGCCGAGGGCCGGCTTCGGATTGCGCTCAAACATCTTTTGCGAAATTAGCTGGCGGGTGCGGAAATACAGGAAGCCGAAGGCCACGGTCATGACGATCGGGCCGTGCGCATTGCGGTCCGAACTCCACGGCCCATGGAACAGGTCGATCAACGTCGGTACATACAGCGCTGCCAGCCCGGCCAGCAGCACCAGCCAGGGAGCGAGCGCGGCAGGCGAAGGCGAAGGCGTCGCGGTAGGGTTGAGCGTGTGAGCCATGGCCATATCAGATCAGATCAGAAATTGTTGAGTACGGAACCAACGACATGCACGCGCGCTTCGTTCAGGGAAGCGACCAGGTCGTGCACCTTGCCGACGTGGGTCACATCCTGGCGAGCGACCACGACGGCGGCACCGGTGCGGCCGGCCACCATCTGGGCGTCGGAAGAATCGCTGCCTGCCGGCGTGTCGATCAGGATCACGTCGTATTGATCTGCCAGCGTACGCAGCAACTGGCCCAATGCCGGGCGGCCCAGCAATTCGGACGGATTCGGTGGCGGTGCACCGGCAGTCAGTACCGACAGGTCGAGCAGCGAGGAAACGCGCTGCACCGCTTCGACACTGTTACGGCCGGACAGGACCGACGACAGGCCAACGCGGTTTTCCAGGCTGAAGATCTCATGCTGGGACGGGTGGCGCATATCGGCGTCGATCAGCAGCGTGCGCTGGCCTTGCTGCGAAAACACCACCGCCAGGTTGGCAGCGAGGAAGCTGCGACCATCGCCACGCTCGGCGCCGGTAACGGCCAACGCTTTGCGTTCCTCGCCGGTATCGAACCAGCGCCACATCAACTGGTTGCGCAGGGCGCGCAGCGACTCCACGCGCTCGGTGAACGGCTCGTAGGCAGCGACAACGGATTCGCTGATGGCGCTTTCGCCACGCAGCAGATAGGGATAATCGTATTGGCGCGACAGCGCGAACTCGATGTCTGCTTCGGTCAGCACACCCAGCGCCAGCGCGGCGTCGCCGAAGCGCACGTTGCGCTCGACCTGGTGGCGCATCACACGCTCGGCATCGGCCACCGACAGCCGGCCCATCTTGATCAGGATGGCGCCGATCGAACGGTCTGGCACGGACGAAGCTGACGATTTTTCACGCATATCGGTAACGATATACGGTTGGATGGGTGGATTCTGGTTCATGGAGTTACTCCGTAATAATCTGGTGTCGGCGGTCACTGCTGCGGTTGCGGCAACATGGCTGGCGGCGGGCTATTCTTGCTGCGCTTGCCGAGTCGCGGCTTGGCAATCGTGCCCAGCACCGGCAGACCGAAGGCGTCCGCCATGTGCGCAGCGGAGCGCACGCGCTGGTCAAGCAACTCGAGCACCAGTACCACGCCCGCGCCAAGGATGGCACCGACGACGATGGCCAGCGCCAGGTTGACGATCAGGCGTGGCGAAGTCGGGCTGCCCGGCACTTCGGCGGTGGACAGCACGGCGATGTCGGACTGGCGTGCCTGGCCTTCGAGGTTGGTCTGGTTATAACGCTGCATCGCGCTTTCGTACGAGCGGCGGGCATTGTCCACTTCGTTACTGAGGACCACGAACTCGTCGCGCGCACCGTTCAATTCCAGCACCCGTGCTTTTTGCGCAGACAGGGCCGAGCGCAGTTCGTTCTCACGCTGCCTGTAGATGTTGCTGCTGCTCGCCACGCCGGTCGAGGCGATGCGGATCTGCTCGTCCAGGTTCGAACGCAGCTTGTCCACTTCGGACTTGGCCGAGATGTATTGCGGGTGATTCGAGGCCAGGCGCTGGGAGGTATCGGCAAAACGTGCTTCGGCCGTCGCCAGCTGCGATTTCAGGCTCTGGATCAGGCCATTGTTCAGAACGTCTGGCGAGGCGCCGGCATTGCCGGTGGCCTGACGCGAACGCGATTCCGCTTCCATCAGTTGACCTTGCACCTGCACCAGTTGGCTCGACAGCTCGTTCAATCGCGCGGTCTCGACGTCGACACGGTTGTCGGCGCTGTAAATATTGTTTTCTTTCTGGTACTTTGACAGACGGCTTTGGGCCAGTTCGTACTGCTCGCGCAGCAACTTGATCTGCGTGTTGATGAAGCCCGATGCCTGCAGTGCCGGATCGGTCTTGAGTTGTACCGTGAAATCGAGGTAACCCTGGGCGAAGGCATTGGCGACCGCAGCGACAAACTGCGGATCGTTGCCGCGGAAGTTAATGGTCAGCACGCTGCTGTCGCGTGATGGCTCCACGTCCACCTTGGCCAGCAGCAGGCCTGCCAGCCACTCCTTGATCGAACCTTGGCCACCGCGCGCTTCGCGGAACTGCTCCTGCACGGCAGGGCTTTCCGCCAGGCGCAGATTTTCCACTGCCTTGAGCGCCACGCTCTTGCTGCGGATGATGTCGGCCTGGGTGGCAACATAGCCGGTCATCAGTTGCACCGGCAGCGTCACGCCGGTGATGGGGTCAACACCCTTGGTATTGAGCACCAGCGAGGTGCTGGCCTTGTACACCTTGGGCATCAAGGCGGTGATGGCCAGCGCTGCTGCCACCGTGACTGCCAGGATCAGTAAAACAATCTTGTAGCGCGCGCGCAGGGCAAGAAACAAATGAGTGAAATTCATGGTGATCTTTCTCAGTGAAGGTCAGGCAACATCGGCCTTAGAACAGGCTCTCGCGCACGTACAGCACGTCGTTGGCACGAACCAGGTCATCGTATTTCGCTTCGATGATCTCGATCTTGCCGGCAGCGTCACGACGCTTGATGCGCAGACCGCGCTCGGTGCCGCGCTGGGTAAGGCCACCGCCGGCTGCCAGCGCCTGCAATACCGTCATCGAACGTTCGATGCGGAAGATACCAGGACGCTGCACTTCACCGTAGATATAGAAGCGCGGAGCGCGTTCGATATACACCACGTCGTTGCCGCTCAGTTCCAGGTTCGCGGTCTGATCGCCACCACTGAACACATCGGTAATATCGATCACTTGCTTGGTTGTCTTGCCGTCCGCGGTGCGTAGTACCGTCACCTGGTCGCCGCCTTCGGAATTGACGCCGCCAGCCAGTGCCAGCACGTCAAGCAGATTGCGGCTGGCGTCGAGCGGGAAACGGCCCGGGCGATTGACCTGCCCCAGGACCGACACTTGCTGACTCTGCAGCGAGGTGACCAGCATGTTGACTTGCGGATTTTTGACAAAGTTGCCGGACACCAGTGCCGCAGCGATTTTTTTCTCGGCAGCAGCTGCCGACAGGCCAGCCACGCTGACCTGGCCGATCAGCGGAAAGGTAATGGCGCCGTTGGCGCTGACACGGGTTTCCAGGTTCAGATCGGGATTGTTGTAAACGGAGATCTTGACCACGTCGCCGGTACCCAGTACCAGGTCGTTTTGCGGAGCTGCATTGGCGGTGCCCAGCACCAGGGCCAGCAGTGGCGCCATCATCCAGAGTGCGATTTTTTTCATTATGTGCTCAATCGTAAGTTAGGTTGTTATCAGGGCCATTATTTCAGGCCAGCCACGCCGCGTGCATGAACCTCTGCGTCCTTGTCGGCCGCAGCGGCCGGCGCTGCAGGTGTGCCCGTAGCGGGAGCTGCTGGCGCAGCGCCTGGCTCATCGGTCTTGTTCTGGTACTCGATCTTGGTAGCTGCGCGCAGACGCGCCAACTCGGCGGTGGCCGCATCCTTGACGCGCGTATTGGTCAGGAACTGGCCGATCTGCGCTTCGGACGCTTGCAGTGTGACCGGCGTGTCCCTGATCTCGGTCACCGTCATCAGGGTGCTGCGGTCGCCCTCACGAACGATGAACAGCTGTCCCTTTGGCAGATTGACGATTTTTTCGCTCAGCGCTGGCGCCAGGTCTGCTGTGCTGCGACTGATCTGCTGGCGGGCGTACTTGATGTTATTGCGGTCCATGAATGCCGCTACCTCGTCGATCGACTTGGCGTTGTCGATTTCTTTTTTCAGGTCGTCAGACAGGTCGCTGGTGGCAAGGTTGAGCTGTCGCAGTTCCATGGTCTTGCGCTGCGCGAACAGGGCCGGATTCTTGTCAAAATATTGCTGGATCTCGTCGCGGGTCGGCTTGGCGGGGGTGCCGGTTTTCTTCTGCATGTAAGCCTGGGCGATAATCAGCGCTTTGGCGCGTTCGATGGCCTGCACCACTTTCGGGTCACGATCGATCTTCTCTTCCATGGCCTGGTTGAGGACGATCTGGCGGTCCACCAGCGATTCCAGCACCTGCTTGCGCGCCTGCGGCTGTTGAGCGGCCGGCACGTTGACGCGCTGCAGCTCTTCATTTAATTGCAGCGCAGTCACTTCTTCCTTGCCGACCTTGACCAGCGCCTGGCCCGACTTGCTTTCGCTTTTGCCGCAAGCCACCAGCGAAACGGCCATGGTCAATGCCAGCGCTGCCGAACCGAGGGTACGCTGCATCTGGGTACCGCAAAATGTATTGTGCTTCAAGATAGTTTCCTCGTTAATCTCGTTGGTTCCATGCGCAGCGTGCGGTCTACGCAAATAATTGCTATTTACCCAAGTTGCGTGCACAAAAAGCAATGTGAGAACGGGATTATCACACAACTCTCTGCAATGCAGCATTTTTTATTTGTAAGAATGTTATCGCCAGTATTGATCGCTGCCGCAGCAGGCATCAATGCGCATTTTCACGCTTCAAGACCACCAAGACGGTGCGGACAATGATCCACATGTCGAGCCACACCGACCAGTTGCGCAGGTAGTCGAGGTCATACTGGATACGCGCTTGCATCTTGTCGAGCGTGTCGGTTTCGCCGCGCAGTCCGTTCACCTGGGCCCAACCTGTAATCCCCGGTTTGGCCTTGTGCCGCAACATATATCCCTTGATCAGCTTGCGATACTGCTCGTTATGCGCAACCGCATGCGGCCGGGGCCCCACAATACTCATCCGGCCTTGCAAAACGTTGATAAATTGCGGCAATTCGTCAAGCGACGTGCGGCGCAGGAAGCCGCCGATTTTCGTCAACCGCTGATCACCCTTCTTGGCCTGTACCACCTTGGCGCCGTCCTCGGCCACTGTCATCGACCTGAATTTATAAACCAGGATTTCTTCGCCATACAGTCCGTACCGGCGCTGGCGGAAAATCACCGGGCCCGGCGACGTCAGTTTTACCGCCAGGGCGATGGTCAACATGATCGGGGTAAGCATGATCTGGATGATCAGTGCCAACACGATATCGCTGATGCGCTTGATCATACTGTTAACCCCGGTAAAGGGTGACTCGCGGATACCGATCACCGGCATTCCGCCCAGGCTGGCGAAGCGCGCCTGCATCAGGTCGAAGATATAGATATCGGGCAGGAAGTAGACCGATGCCGTGGTGTCTTCCAGGTCTTCGAGCAGCGACAAGATGCGCGGCTGGGCTGAAATCGGCTGACTGATAACGATCATCTTGATGTTGTGCTTGCGCACATACGCCGGTATCTCGTTCATAGCCCCCAGTGTCGGATGCTCCATGTTGGCAGGCCGGCGCTCCTGGGCGCGGTCGTCGAAATAACCGTGCACAGCCATGACCGAACTTTCATGACGGTTGATGGTCGCTGCGAAGCGCACGCTGACGTCATTGGCGCCAATGATCACGACCGAGGTCTTTTGCCCCTCGAGCGGGGCGGCGTGCAGCTTGAACACCGCCAGGTGCCCCAACATCAGCATCAGCGGGGTGGCGACGCACCAGGCCAGCAAAACAGTGCGGTCGTAATGCACGAGCATGCCGCTGCTCATACCAATGAGCGCCAGCACGGTCACTGACAGCAACCAGCCCAGCACGATGTCGCGCGCGACCTTGCGCAACTGCCCGGTACGCCAGGTGCGGTAGGGATCGACGTACTTGTACACCGACGATGAGACGAAGAACGCCAGCACCATCAAAATCAGCGAGTAGCCGTTAAAGCCGTTGCCGAGCGCCAGCGTGCACACGTACAACATGCCCATGATGACGAGCGGATCGACTACACGCTCGAAAAAAGAGACGAGAGGAATTTCGTTGACGTTCATGAGACCTAGAAGCTCACGGTAGCGTTAAAGGCGGCACCTTTGGCACGGAAACTGCCGGTCCTGGCAGCAGTGCTGCCATCTCGTTCGGTATGGAAGGCAGACAGACCCAGGCTGATGTTACGCAGCGGCCTGTAAGCGACACTGAGATTCGCTGTCTTGGTCGTGTCGGTCAGACCGGTCAGGTTAAGGACCCCCTGCAACGGCTTGAAGTCGCGCTTCTCGTTCTTGTAGGCGGCATTGACTTCGATTTTCGAGGTGGCGGTCCACTTGGCGTTGAAGCCCTGGCCACTAGACAGGGCCGTGTTGACAAACACGCCCTCTGCCGCGCCGAACTCGCGCCAAACCATGCCGGTTAACTGCACCGACGAAAACTTGTTCCAATTGACAATCAAGCGGCCATTGGTACCCGAATCGTTGCGCAGGCTCGATGAATTGACCTCGCGTCGCGCCCAACCGCCCACGAAGATCACCTGCGAAATGCCGGAAGCGTTCCATACCACGTTGAGCTTGACTTCTTCCTGGGTGAAGCCATTGTCGATGAGCACGCCGTTGTTCAGCGCCTGTGTTGGATATTTACCCTTGACTTGGCGCGCCAGCAAGCCGAACGTGCTTTCGCTTGGGGCCAGGTAATCGAACCCGGTTTCCACGGTTTTTTCGTTGCGGTTGTTGAACTGCTGCGAAGGTAGGTCGAAATCGAAATCTTCGGACGTGTAGCCAGCGCGTAGCTGCCAGGACGGATGCAGGCGCCACACTACGTTGCCATATTGTTTTTTCTGCACCCTCAGATTACGGGCCGCAACCTGAAAGTCTGCAAACGAAGCCAACGACTGGCCGTACGTTGCTCCCACGTGTCCGCTCAGGGTGTGCGCCAGCCGCCAGTCGAGATCAAGCGCAGCGTCCTTGCCGGTATAGTCGAGCTCACCGAAACGATTGAAAATCACCTTGGACGCGCGTACGTTGCCGGTCAGGTGCTGACGACCAATTGGTCGATCGATACCGACGCCGACAACTGAGGAGCGGTAGGTATCGGACGCGCCATCGCCTCCAACTCTCGACAGATCGCGGCGCAGAAGGTTGTCGTCATACGACACCACTGCGGATGCGAACGGGATCAGTGTATCGCTGATCTGGGCCTGGGCCTGGGCCTGGGCCTGGGGGCCATACAGGCTAGCAATGACCAGCGGCAGTGCAAGCAGCTTCCCTGCGCGGGATACGCGGCGCATCACCACGTGGTCACCTTGCAGAGGACAACGCAGGACATCGGTGTTTGCAGGTAACTCAACATTTTTTGCTCTTATTCGAAAGGGACAGGAGGCGCGCCGCTATATATGTAGTGCACTGCATCAATAAATATGATCGACATTCAATAGCTGTTGCCAGATGCTAGCACCAACCATGGCAAAACGGCCACACGGGAGAAGTTTTGTTGCGCGCGCGCCATTATGTATTGGTCTCAACAATCAAAACCGATAACACAATGACCACGTAGAATACCGAAAAAATTATATTGCATGCAATCATTGCTGTCTATATCGCACCGCAGCATTTTTTTTCGCAAGCCACCTGCCTTGAGCAAACGGACAGTCAGCTGCGCTGGCGTGCCTCGATCTGCTCCCATTTCTCCAGCGCTGCCAGCAGTTCTTCTTCGATCTCGGCTACCCGAGTATTCACGCGCTTGGCTTCGCTGGCATTTTTCTTGTAGAAGTCGGCATCGCTCAGTTGCAGATTCAAGGCGGTTTGCTCGTCTTCCAGCGCAGCGATCAGCTTGGGCAGTTCGTCGAGTTCGCGCTGTTCCTTGAAGCTGAGCTTTTTGACCTTGCCGACAGCACTGGCGGCGGCAGTTGCCGGCGCTTCAGCCTTGGCCGCTGCTGGGCGCACTACAGGCTGTTTCGCAATGGTGTCGCGCACGCGCTCCCAGTCCGTGTAGCCGCCGACGAACTCGCGCCAGTGGCCCTCGCCTTCGGCCACGATCACTTGTGTGACCACGTTGTCAAGGAAGGTACGGTCGTGGCTGACCAGGAACACCGTACCGGTATATTCTTCCAGCAGTTCTTCCAGCAATTCCAGCGTATCGATGTCGAGGTCATTGGTGGGTTCATCGAGCACCAGGCAGTTGGCCGGCTTGGCAAACAGGCGCGCCAGCAGCAACCGGTTGCGCTCGCCACCGGAGAGCGTCTTGACCGGCGAGCGTGCACGCTCGGGCGAGAACAGGAAATCGTTCAGGTAGCTCATCGAGTGCTTGCGCTGGCCGTTGACTTCCACCCAGTCGCTACCGGGTGAAATGGTTTCGATCAGACTCGCTTCCTCGTTGAGCTGGGTGCGCATCTGGTCGAAGTACGCTACTTGCAGCTTGGTGCCCAGCTTGGCGGAGCCGCTGTCGGGCGCCAGCTCGCCCAGGATCATCTTGAGCAAGGTGGTCTTGCCGGCGCCGTTGGCACCGATCAGGCCGACCTTGTCGCCGCGCAGGATGGTGCCAGTGAAGTTCTCGACGATCACGCGGTCGCCGAAACGCTTGCTGACGTTTTCCAGCTCGGCCACGATCTTGCCCGAGCGCTCGCTCGAACCCACTTCCAGCTTGACCTGGCCCTGCTGGTCGCGGCGGACGCTACGCTGCAGGCGCAACGCTTCGAGACGGCGCACACGGCCTTCGTCGCGCACGCGGCGCGCCTTGACGCCCTTGCGGATCCAGACCTCTTCCTGCGCCAGGAACTTATCGAACTTGGCGTTTTCTACCTCTTCGTTTTCCAGCTGCTCGGCCTTGCGGGTCTGGTACGTGGTGAAGTTGCCCGGGTAAGACAGCAGACGCCCACGGTCGAGTTCGATAATCCGGGTGGAGACGTTGTCGAGGAACGAGCGGTCGTGGGTAATAAACAACACGCTGCCACGGAAGTCGCGCAGCAGGCCTTCCAGCCAGACGATCGAGCTGAAATCAAGGTGATTGGTCGGCTCGTCGAGCAGCAGTACGTCGGGCGCGGAAACCAGTGCGCGCGCCAGCGCCACGCGCTTCTGCATCCCGCCCGAGAGCGTCTTCATCAGCATGTCACCGGTCAGGTTCAGTTTGTCGAGCACGGTTTCCACCTTGTTCGACAGGCTCCAGGCATCGGCCGCGTCGAGCTTGACCTGGATGTCATGCATGCGCTCCATGACGGCGTCGTCATTGCCCTGACCAAACTGCCCGGTCAGCGCATCGTATTCCTTGAGCAAGCCCGGCAGCTCGCCCATGCCGGACGCCACGGCATCGTGCACGGTCATTTCCGGGTCGAACACCGGCTCCTGTTCGACGTAGGCGATCTGCAGGTTTTGTTGCATCACGAGCAGACCATCGTCGAGCTTGAAGCGGCCCGAGATAATTTTGAGCAGGGAGGACTTGCCGGTGCCGTTGCGGCCGATCAGGCCGACCCGTTCACCGGTTTCCAGCGAAAACTCGGCATGGTCGAGCAAGGCAACGTGGCCGAAGGCCAGTTGGGCCGAAGAGAGAGAGATGACTGCCATAGGAAATAAAAAAATGCGCGAAGCGCCAGGGCGCCGCGTCGTGGTGAGGAAAGAAGCCTGCATTGTACCGATAGTCCGATCATCGGTGCCAGATAACCTTGGCAACAACAGTTGCGGCCGGTTTGCGGTGCCAACCCTGTTGATTACACCAAAAAAATAGTCTGTTGCCTTACATAACAAAGTATAGTTTCCAGGCAGTTTCAAAAATATAAGATAGTTTCCAAAAAAACACTTTCCACGCAGGTCCAAAACATGTCCAAATCCAATATCCAGACCGATATCAGCGGTCTGCGGGCGCTTAGCGTCGTCATCGTGGTGCTTTACCACTTCGACCTGAGGATACTCAGCGGCGGCTTCATCGGCGTCGATATCTTTTTCGTCATCTCCGGTTTCCTGATGACCCGAATCGTCGTCGAAGCGATGGTGGCCGGGCGATTCCATTATGGCCAGTTCCTGCTGCGGCGCGGGGTGCGCATCGTGCCGGCGCTGCTGGCAATGGTGATGGTACTGCTGGCCCTGGGCGCCCTGCTGCTGCCGCCGAGCGACCTAGCCAACCTGTCAGCGCAGGCATTGCGGGCATTGCTGTTTGTCGCCAATGATTATTATGCCGGCCAGCAGGGATACTTCAGCGAAGGCATCGACGACCGCTGGCTGCTGCATACCTGGTCGCTCTCGGTCGAATGGCAGTTCTACATGTTGTATCCGGCCATCGTCTGGCTGGGTCTGCGCCTCTGCCGGGCGCGCGGCGCCGCGCCGCGCGGCTTTACGTTCTACCTGCTGGCCGTTGCCGCCGCATCGCTCGCGCTATGCCTGGTCCTCGACCACCAGAGCGCCTTCTTTTCCGTGCTGACCCGCGCCTGGCAGATGATTGCGGGCGGACTGGTATATCTGGTGCGCGACAGCGCGGTGCTGGGCGTGCTGAAAGGCCGCAGGCAGGGGCGCTTGCTCAGCTACGCCGGCCTGCTGGTCATCGGAGCGACCACCTGGCTGGTCCATCGCTGGCAACTCGAGGCGCACTGGCCGGGCGGCTACGCGGTGCTGCCGGTGGCCGGCGCCTGCATGGTGCTGGCGGCCGGTTACCAGCGCAACGCGCTGCTCAACCACCCGGTCATGCAAAAAGTGGGCGCATGGTCGTATTCAATCTATCTGTGGCACTGGCCGGTGGTGATCGCCCTCACCATCCTCGGCTTGATGGACGACGCACCGAAACTGGCAAAGCTGATCGGCATTCCACTCTCGGTCGCACTCGGCTATCTGTCGTACCGCTACGTTGAGCCGATGCGACCGCTGCGGGTGGCTCCGCCGCTGCACGCGGCACTGGCGCTTGGCGCAGCCAGCATTACCCTGTGCGGCCTGGCGATCGCTTACAGCAGCAGCAATGGCTGGGAAATGCGCACCCGCGACCCGGCGCTGTACCGCGCCATCGCGGCCGCCACCGGCTTGCACACGTATGAGCCAACATGCGAAAACTCCGGCGCCATCCGCAACCGGTTCTGCCGCCTGAACCAGAACCTGCCCGGCGACAAGATCCTGGTGCTGGGCGACTCCCACGCCGGCCATCTGTACCCGTGGTTCGTGCGGCACAGCCAGCGCGACACCACGTTTTACGTCAAGTCGGGCTGCCCGGTGATTCCCGGTTTCGAGCGCATCGGCCTGGACAACCACTGCCGCGAATACACCGAAGAGGCATTCCGCTTGGCCGCGTCGGGAACGTACCAGACCGTGATCGTCTCGCAGAACTGGTCCTACTTTTCTGCCCAGGCGGCAGGTATTTGCAGTGTGGAAAATGGGCAGTGCGTGGCGCCGCGCACGTCGGCCCGCCCGATGCTGACGGTCGAGCGCACGCGCGCGGCCTTGCAAGGATTGCTGGACGCCGGCGTGCGCGTGGTGGTGGTCGATGCCACGCCATCATTCAGCTTCAACGTCCCCAAGCACATCGCCCGTTCGCTATTCTGGCACGCCTCCATCGATGCGCGCTTCCCCTCGCCCAACCTGGCCAACAACGTCGATTTCGACCGCCTGTTCGCCGACCTGGCACGCCAGCCGCGCTTTGCGCTGGTGTCGCTGCGCAACGACCTGTGCCAGGCGTCGCAGTGCACCATCTTCGATGCCCACCTGCGCATCCCGGTATTCGTCGACAAGAGCCACCTCAATCCACGATGGATCGAGCAAAACGGCCAGCAATTTCTGCCGTTTGCCGGCGCGCCCGGCGTGTTGCAGACCGCCATGTAGCGCGGTCAGCGATACTTGAAGCACATGCGCAGGAACACCATGATGTCCCAGGTGTATCGGCGCAGCAGGCGGCGCGGCTCCAGGCTCAGGCGGAACAACCACTCGAGCCGCAGGCGCTGCATGATGCGTGGCGCGCGCGGCTTGTCGCCGGCCCAGAAATCGAACAGCGCGCCCACACCCATCAGGATGCCGGCCTTCAGTGCGCTGCGATGGGCGAGAATCCAGCGCTCCTGGATCGGATTACCCATTGCCACCAGTACCACCTCGGCGCCGCTGGCGTTGATGCGCTGGTCGATATCGGCCGCCGTGCGCAGGCCGTCGTAGCCGTCGCAGCTGCCCACTACCTGCTGGCCCAGCCGCTGCTCGACATGGGCCACGGCGCGCGCCAGGATCTCCGGCTTGCCGCCCACCATGAACACTTTAAGCGGGCGCGGACTGCGGGCAAACAGCAGCGGCGTGAAGTCAGTACCGTTGAGGTTGTCCGCAAAGCGCTTGCCGTGCAGCAGCTTGGCGGCGATGTCGAGGCCGATGCCATCATTGACCAGCAACACGCCGGGGTCGTTCACATAGTCGAGCAGGAAGCGGCACTTGACCACCAGGTTGGTGTTGGCATAGAACAGCGCAGTCTGTTCACCGCGCGCCAGCCGGTCCAGCAGGCGTGCCGCCAGCGCGTCGGCGGTGGTGCTCAGCACGGGAAACTGGCTGATCGACAAGATGTCGGCACGTGCGTTCATGCTCAGCCTACCGAGCGGGTGAGCGGCGCGGCGGCGCGCAGGTCGACTTTGAGCAGCTCGACTTGTTCGAGCATGCGGCTGTGGGCACGTTCGATATTGGTGTCGCCGCTCAGTTGCGGCGTAAGCTTGCTCAACTTGAGCAGGCTTTCTGCCGCGCCATGCGCGTAACGGTTCGGCATGATCCGCAGCAGGTAGCGGCGGTTGGCACGAATGCGCATCACCAGATTGTCGTTCGAGCCAGCCTTCTTCATCCACGATTCCACCATGCTCGACGCCGCCAGAGGCTGCGGACGCAGGTCGAGGTCGAGCGCGGAGGCCCAGTCGAACCACTTCATGTGATGGCGTTTCTGGATCGGCTCCACGGCGACGAACGGCACGCGCAGTGCATCGGCCACAATGGCGCCGTGCATTGCCTCGGTGATCAGCAGTTCCGAACCCATGATGTCTTGCAGCGTTTGGTCCACAGTGGCGGTGGGATCAATATAGTGCACGCCCGCGAGCTGGCATGCCAGGCGCCAATTTCCGTCGCTGGTGCTTTCGAAGTGCGGCATGAAAGATACCTTGTGCACCTTGGCAGGGCGGGGGCCGATGCACGAACGCAGCAGGATGGCCGAATCGCCGAGCGCCAGCGAGGGATCAAGGCCGCACTCGCGCGCCGTCTGCACGCCGCGCACGAAATAGAACTTCCACTTATCGTCGAGCACCGGCATCGGCGTATAACCGCCATAGCCTGCTCCGAACACGATCTTGCGGGACTGCTTGGGGTGCGAGTCGAAGATGATCGAGCCGATACCGAGGAACATTTCATCTGCATTGTCGTCCCACACGCCCGGCAGCAGCTTTGGCCACATCCAGGGATTGAGGTCGTCACCAAAATTCGGCTTGTCGCCACGATAGTAGTAGAGTTTCATTTCGTATAGATAATTTGGATTGATAGGAGAGTCAGGCCGTTTTTCCGCGAGACAGGATGCTCTTCACAAGTCCCAGCAGTTCGCTGGCCGCAGTACGGAAAAGCAACATCACCAGCCCCATAAAGGTGCCCACCACAACCAGGCCACCCACGATCAGACGCAGAAGCAAATTCCAGTCCATCACGACATAGTGACGCACCAAATAACCGGCGCCAGCGGAGATCAGCGCCAGCAGTACCGGTTTGCCAAGTTGCACGATGTAAAACCAAAACTTCATGTCCAGCGCCTTACACACCTGGAACACGACCCAGCCCCACAGCACATAAGCGCGGATCACGATGGCAGCGGCAATGACTTCGATGCTATGCCCCGCCACAACGCTCAGGACTGCAACGTTGGCGACGACTTGCATCACCTGGTAGCGAGTCCACACGCCCGGCTTCCACATGCTGCGCAGCAAGCCGCCTTGCAGAATGCCGATGGTTTGTATGATACCCAGCAACAGGAACCAGCGGTACACCGGCACTGCCTGGTCCCACTTCGGCCCGAACAGCAGCGGCACGAAGTCGTCGGCTGTCACCCACAACGCGGCAATCAGTGGCAGTACCATCAGCGTCACCAAGCGCACCGCTTTCAGGAATGCCGCCTGCAGCCGTTGTCGGTCATCCTGCATTTGAGAGAATGCAGGCAACGACACATTCGAGGTCGCGCCCACCAGCACCTCAATGATGACATCGTTCAAACGCTTGCCGAAACCGTAAAGGCCCAGATCGGCCAGTGTCAGGCGCGACGCGATAAAGTAGCGGTCAACCGTCTGGCCCATTGCCTCCATCGCCTGCCACATGATCACGTGCGGCGAGTAGCCCTTGAGCAGCAACAGGTCTTCGCGGCGCCAGCGTAACGCATAACGCCGCTTAGCCGTGTAGAGCAGCGCAAACGCGGTCAGCAGTGATGTCGCCAGTTGCGATATCACCAGCGACAACATACCGAAGCCCATCACCAGCAGCGACACGTTGATGAATGTGGAGGCCACGTTGGCCCCAATCGACACCCGCGCCAAGAACTTGAATTCGAGCTGGCGCACCCGCAGCGCATTGGGCACCGACATCGAGGTGTCGATTAATAACTTGATCGCCAGGACCACGATGCACTGGCCGACGCCCGGCGTCTCGCCGCCGCGCTCAAGCCACCATGCCACCAGCAGCATGATCAGGCACAGCAGCGTTCCCACCATCACGGTGAATGCAAATACCGAATTGATCAGGTCATCAGTCAGGTTCTTGGATTGGATTACCGGCTCTTTGTAGGCATTGAGCGCCAGCCACTGGGTGGCAGTCAATACCATCATGGCCAGCAGGAAGCTGCCGTAATCGTTGGGCGAGACAAAACGGCCGACGACTGCAAAATTGACTAGCGAAAGAACAGCGGTCGAGCCCTGCCCGATAATCGCCCAGATCGCACTGCGACCGACTTGTGTACTAAAACTCATATATATGTTGCCGCTGTAATGCAGCCGGTGCCGGCATCTACGGCCGTGCCGAAGGATGCTTGGTGAGGTTTACGGGAAATCTAAAATTCGCGATAAGGCTTGCGCAGCTTTAACGTTTCCAGCAGCAGGCGCAACGCCTTGCGCGACGCGTGACCGCCGAATGCCGATATATTACTGACCGACCATTGACTGCCAAGCGCAGCGAAGAAATACCGGAAAGCGGCGCCGGATTGTCCACGGTTGAACAAGCGGTTGCCGATGATGTAACGCACTTCCGACAGCTCGTGCAATATCGCGCCGCGCAAATGCGGACGCTGCGCGATGGCATCCCCCGCGAGCAGCGCTGTCAGGACTCTTTCGTGGTACTGCCAGGTCTCCACCAGGTTGTTGGTCAGGTTGCTGTCATGGGTGACCTTGACCAGCAACGGCGCCGATACCAGCAGGAAGCGGCTACGCAACGCACAGCGCAACCACAGGTCGTAGTCTTCGGCCTGGCGCAGGGTAGTATCGAACAGGCCGGCCTCTTCCAGCAGCGCGCGGCGCGCGATCACGTTGGAACACGTGCCCACGAAATTGCAGCGTATAAGCACCTGGAAGACGGTATCGCCGTCCATCGGCTGGTCGAAAATCATTTGCGCATCATTGGCGAACTGGTCGAAATGAACGCTGGTATCCGCGCCCTTGTAGCGCACCTTGTAGTTGGAGCAGCTGAAACCGACATCGGGATACTGTAGCATGGCTTGAAGATGCCGCTCGAGCTTGTCGGGGTACCATATGTCGTCAGCATCCAGAAAAGCTACATAATCGCCGCGGCAGGCCCGCACCCCCACGTTTCGCGCATTGGAGACGCCACCATTGGGGATGGTGATCACCCGGATCGCGTCGCCGAACTGCGCCAACTCGTCTGCCGTAGTATCCTTCGAGCCATCATTGACTACCACAACCTCGAAGTCCCGATAGGTCTGGTTCAAACACGCTTTGACAGTTTCCGCAATAAAACCTGCACCGTTGTACACCGGTATCACGATGGATAACGTTACGGACATCTTAAATCCCTTGTTAAAAAATCATTTTCATCATCAGGTGCCTGCGACACCTATGGATCGTTGCGTGTCCGCATCCCAAACCGGAATAATAATACCATGACAATACCGAGCGGCATTTTACTTTAGCGTGCGGCATGCTGTCGGCTATAATGGCGCCGCGTCCTCCCCGTAGCACAATGGATAGTGCACATGCCTCCTAAGCGTGGGATACTGGTTCGATTCCAGTCGGGGGGACCATCATTACACTATTAATATGAATCAAATCGTCCAACGCCCTCTCAAAAGCCGCATGCCTACAAGGCAGAGCGGTTTTTTTGTTGTGGTGTTGCGTCTCATCAAAACTCATCCCAGCTCAATACTTGGGCGGTACCTCTGGCGGTACCTCCAAGGACTACGGATTAAGTACCGTCACTTCGACTGGTACAGCCTTAGGCTCCGTAGAGCTACTGGAAAGGATGAGATCTATGGCTTTAACCGATACCTTCGTTCGCCAAGTTAAACCTATTGGCGAGACTAGTAAGAAGTATCAGGACGGCGACGGCATGTACTTGCTGGTCAAGCCTGCTGGGAAATACTGGCGCTTTGACTACCGTTTCAACAATATTCGCAAAACCGCTGCGTTTGGCACCTATCCAGAGGTTAGCCTGGCGAAGGCCCGTCAGCGGTTGCAAGAAGCTCGGGCCTTGTTGGCTGATGGTACCGACCCATCGAGCGCGAAGCGTATCAAGAAGCAGGCGCAAATCCTGCTTGAGCAACAAACCTTTGAAGCGACCGCGCGGCAGTGGCTGCTGAAGACCAAGCCGCTTCGTGCCGAATCTACGCAAGTTAAGGTGGAGAGCTGGCTTAGCCGCAACGTCTTTCCCCAAATCGGCAGCTTGGCCATTTCTCAGATCAAACCGCGCGATGTGCTGTTGGCCGTACAACGTATAGAGGCACGGGGGGCGATTGAATCAGCACACCGGGTGAAGCAATTATGCGGCCAAGTATTCCGCTATGCCGTAGCCACTGGCTTGGCGGAGCGCGACGTTACGGCAGACCTCCGGGGTGCCCTGGCACCAGTTCCACAAAATCATTACGCAGCAATCACCGAGCCAAACGAGGTTGCTATGCTCATGCGTGCAATTCATGGCTACTCTGGTCACCCTTACGCTGCGGCAGCCCTGAAGCTGTCTCCGCTCCTTTTCGTTCGTCCCGGTGAATTGCGCAGCTCAGAATGGCGCGAGATCGACTTGGACGCTGGCGAATGGCGCATTGCAGGCGCCAAAATGAAAATGAAAAACGACCACATCGTCCCACTTGCGAACCAAGCGGTGTCGATTTTGCGCGCCCTCCATGCGATGACCGGACAGGGCAAGTATGTTTTCCCCAGCATCCGCACTGAAGACCGCTGCATGAGCGAAAACACAATCAACGCGTGCTTGCGTGGCTTGGGGTACTCAAAAGAAATCATGACTGCCCACGGCTTTCGTGCCATGGCCCGTACCATTCTCGACGAGGTACTGGAAGAGCGCGTAGATCTCATCGAGCATCAGTTGGCGCACGCTGTTCGCGATCCAAACGGCCGGGCATACAACCGCACTGCACACTTGCCGGCTCGCCGCGCCATGATGCAGCGCTGGGCGGACTATCTTGAGGACCTCCGGACAGTTCCGATTTGTAACGTTGCCCTCGCCGTGAAACCAAGCTCCAGGAGCGGAAATGATTAAAAATGTAAATTTCAACAACTTCCCCCCCGAACTTCGCGAAGAAATCGACACACTTATTGCTTCTTTTGCAAATTTTTATGAAGCCCGTTTCAACCTCGAGCAAGCCGAGTTGTATGCGCTTATTCCATCCATTGTGAGCAGCGCCGAGTTTAAAACCTGCAACCCTGAAGATTTCGTGACGGAGGCAGCAGTTCGAGTTGAGATGGATGCCCCCTTATCGCATGTTGCCTTAAAACCAAAACAGAAGCGAATTCTGCTTGGGCGGGCGGGATTCTTTCAAGCTGCATGGATGTACTCTCTCAAAGCGCTGGTCGCGCCCAGTGAGATTGTTGGATGGCAGATGCTCAACAAAGCAATCAAGTATGCATCGCGCTACGACGGGCATGTTGCCGGTCAGTTCACGATCACGGACCAGCAAGTAGATGCAGCAAAAAAGGCCAGCGGTGCGCGGCAGAAGGAAAATAAAAAAATGAAAGCGGAAGCCTTTGCGTTCTTGGATTTGGAACGCAAAAATTACCGGACGAAAATCGCGGCGGCAGAAGCAATCGTTAAGTGCGTTGCAGTGGAACTGCCAACTGCTCAACAGTGGGTTCGGGAGTGGCACAAAAAGCAGGATGTCTGAAAACTGAAAAAGTTGGTCTACGACGTTGGCAGACTACGCGAAAAGTCCATGTAAAGATACAGTGATCGGCATGACGTAAGACGCGTCGTGCCCTCTAGAATTGGATCATATCTTGAAAACTCGCATCATCCGCATCGCCGACATCGCGACAACCCCAGCCAAAGCCGGCATCTTGCCCGTCAGCCCAGCCACCATCTGGCGCTGGGTCAAGGACGGCAAGTTTCCACAGCCGTTCAAGCTGAGCGCAGGCGTCACGGCATGGTATGCCGCTGACGTCGAGCAGTTCATCGCTGCCAGCTCGGCGGCAACCGCGTAACTCAAGACGCGGATAGTCATGACCTACCCACCTACCCCACCGCCGTAACGGGCAATCGGGCCACCAAGCTCAAAACACCAACCGCAGTTTTCAAACTGTATCGCCCCCGCGAGGGGCACCCTTACGCCTAAATTTAGGCCGGAGAATCGTAATGACCGCTGTACATAACGTGCAAACTGCACAAACCAATCAAGTGACCCAGTACTCTGCCTTGCTGACCGAATGGCTGGAGTGCCAAGACTTCATCCTCGCGGGGAAAGCCCACCAGATGGACACGCTCCCCGTGAACGTAAACTCACTGCGCCACTTCCCAGCTTTTGCTCAGCAAGCCGTTCTGATGCCGCACTGGCAGAACCAACTCATCGCCGCCGAGATGACGCCAAGCCTCTTCAGCATAATCAAAACCAGCGAAGCCATCGAAGTGGCTGCGGTTAAGGTCAGCGAAAAAGTTAAGCCAGTACTGGTGCAACTCTACCAAGCTTCGATCCATGACAAGCGTGAAGTCCTGCGCTATGCACAGATCATTCCGAGCGCAATTGCTGCGGCCTATGTAGGGGTATCGGAGCACGCGCTGAAAAAGTGGGCTTCGGAGTACAAGGTGTTCGGCAAATGCTACGCCGGCGCTCACAGCTATTCGCTGGCAGAACTGAAGATTATTGCTGAGAACCGTCTCTGGATCTACAACGAAATCGTGTCCTGCGGAGAACGCTCGACCGCCTCTGATGATGAGAAGTCGCTCGACGAGGTAACGATGGTTAGCTACGACATCGCTGCCGCGTTCACGGACCTCTCTTATGAGGAACTCCTGAAGCAGGTCCCGACCAACCAATTGTCCAACCGCCCGTACCGCCTCTCCGACCTGGAAAAAATCCGTGTCGCCAAGCTGAACGCTATCGCCTAACAGCCAACCGACGTGGGCCGTAAGGTCCACGTCTTCAACGAGATCCCATAATGACCCTTTCACTCCAAGATCAGGCCCATGCCCCAGTTGCTAACGGCGCACCTGTAACCGTCCTGACCAACGGCGACGGCTACTTGACCAAAACGTTCGCCAAGGTGAATGGCGTGTTGCAGAAGAAAGCAGCCGCGTTCCTGACCCAAGGCGTTTTCAGCGTCGTCGTCATCGCTACCCTTCAAGCATTGGACATGCTTTTGAAGGGACTGAAACCAAACCAAGCAGTCGCCTACGGCCGCCCCGCAGCAGACAACGGCATTGTAGTAGCCCAAGGCTTGGACAAACCGCCGGCAGGCGCGATCAACCGCACCCGTAATAACTTCGTGTTCGGCCATGGCCCCGGCATTCTGATGCTCGATCATGACCCGCGCAAAGGCTGGCCGAGCACGTCCAAATATGCATTGCTCGACATGCTCCACGTCACCATGCCCGCATTCAAAGGAGTAGGGATGCTGTGGCGCGCAAGCTCGTCCTCCGGCGTTGACGGGGCGGATGTGCAAGGTCAACGCGTGTACATCATGGTGGATGACGCAAGCCAAATTCCCCGAGTCGGCAAGGTCCTGTTTGAGCGCCTTTGGCTGGCTGGACATGGCTACTACGCCATTAGCAAGTCTGGCCAACTATTGGAGCGCGGTCCGGTTGACGCTGCGGTATGGCGCCCGGAGGGTATGGACTTCGCTGCGGCGCCTGTTCTTGGCGAGGGCGTAACGCGCACCGAGTACGACAGCATGATCATTGACGGCTGCATTTTCGAGGTTGATGACTGTCATGACCTGTCCGAATCCGAGGTTGGCGAGCTGAAGAAAATCAAGGATGCAGCCCGCAACGCCATTCAGCCAGAAGTCATCGCAGTGAAAGGGCAATACATCGCTGAAGCGAAGACGAAGATGCCATCACGCTTGAAAAAGCTCGGCATCGAGTCGGATGACAAGGCTATTGGGGCCATGATCGAGCGCGCGGTCAACCAATGCGTCCTGATGGGCGACTGGCTGTTGACCACCCAAGACGGCAAGACCGTGACGGTGGGCATGGTCATGGACAACCCCGGCAAGTATCACAACACGCGGTTCGCAGACCCGCTGGAGCCTGACCACGATCTTCGAGTAGCGGTTGTGAACCTGTACAGCGGTGGCCGGCCGTACATCTATTCGCATGCTCACCACGGCATGCGCTATGAGCTGGACCGCGCGCAATCGGTGATCGGTGTCAATAACGCAGAGCTGCCGCGTATGGTGGATCAAGCGGCCATCGTGCTTAAGAAGTCTGGCCAAATCTATGAGCGCGCCGGGGCGATGGTGTACCCGCATGACGACGGCAAAATCATCCAAGCCAAACCACAATGGTTGACCGTGCAAATCCAGCGTCTGTGCCGTTTCGAGGGCTGGGACAAGCGCGAAAAGGCAATGGTAGCTGTTGCGTGCCCGGCGGCTGTCGTCCAAGGCTTGCTGACGGACGCAGCCAATCTGCGCATGAACAAACTCACGGCAGTGCGCAACGCCCCGACCATGGATCATGATGGCCGTCCACTGGTGCAAGCTGGCTATGACGTTAAAACCGCAATCCTGCTGGTCAATGAAAGCGGTGGCGCGTGGCCCGCGTTTCCCTTGGCGCCGACGAACATGGAACTCCGAACCGCGCTCAGCGTGCTCTGGAAGCCATTCAGCCAGTTCCCGTACGCATCGGACGCTGACAAATCGGTAGCGTTGGCGGCAGTTTTGACTGCGGCGGTGCGCACCTGCCTGCGGACCTCGCCGGGATTCGGGTTCAGCGCCACGGCGGCGGGCACCGGCAAGACCCTGTTGGCACAATTGGTGGGCATCCTGTATGACGGCACGGTACCAGCAGTTTGCCCGCCTTGCAGCGACGAAGCGGAATGGGCGAAGAGCCTGTTCAGCGCGGCTTTGGGCGGCGCCGGCACCATGCTGTTCGATAACGCCGAGTATGCGATTGAGTCGGCCAGCCTGTGCGCGGTCACCACCGCGCCATCGATCAAGAGCCGCGTGCTGGGTGAGTCGCGGGATGCGGAAGCTGAACACCGCATGCTTATCCTGGTCACGGGCAATGGCCTGCAATTTGTCGGAGACCTCAACCGCCGCATCTTCGTCTGCCGCCTCGATGCGAACATGGAGTCGTCGGCAGTGGCGGGTCGTGAATTCGACTTGGAGCCGCTGAGCTACTGCACGAAGAACCGGTTGAAGATGATCACTGCTGCGCTCACGTTGATTCAGGGCTACGTCTGCGCCGGGTTCCCTCGCGTTTGCGATGGCTTGGCGTCGATGGATGACTGGAACAAACTGGTTCGGTCCACCATCGTATGGCTGGCCCAGCAGGGTATCGGCGATGGCTTCGTTGACCCTAAGCTGGCGCTGATGCGTGACAGCCGGAATGATCCCGATGCAGCCATGCTGACGGGCCTGCTCGACGCCGCGAAGACCGCATTCGGTACAGGCCAACGTTTCACTGTTTCGGATCTGGTCAAGCGCTCCACCAGCACGACAAGCGGGCCACGCGACATCCTGCTCGACATTGCCGGCGACCGAGGCGACATCAACCCGAAGAAGCTGGGGCAGTTCATGCTCAAGCGCGAGGGCCGAATCGTCAACGGCATGCACATCAAGCGCGGCCCGATGAGTCCGAGTAAGACGGCTACGTGGGAGGTACGCATGAGCTGATCGCACCTGCCCCCCGCCGGGTTGCAGGGATGTACAGGGACCTTTACCGTCAAAAAGTAAAAAATGCAGTGGTTATATATACATGCATTTATACCCTATAGGGCTGAAATGATCCCTGCACAACCCGGCACCTCGCTGCGCTATCAAACTCTTCCGGTCGAATTGCTGGCGACCGGTCAGACTGTGTAGTACTCCAGTTCTTTTACCCAGAGAAAAAATGAAAACTCACTTTAAAAAAGCCACGCCGCAAAGCGGACACATCGTGGTGGCGGCCGACGGCTGCCGTACCATCCCAGAACCGATTGCCGTTGAGATCGTCCGTGCCCTGTTTGAACACGTCGGTCTTGACCGTTTGCGCGAAAGCACTGCGGTTGGCCCGGTACAGTTCAATGACGTCAGCGAACTGTGTGACGTCGATTTGTGCGACGCGATGGATATCGGATTCAAGCTGTTGAGTGTCGAGGCCGACAACAGTCGCATTTGGGCGCACGTGGTCAAGCGCGTGAAGGCGTATGTGATCAGTCGCGTAGAGGCGCACCTGGGTTCGCTTGAGCAGCCTTTCACCTACCGCGTTGACCGCAGCTACGTAAAGTACTGGCCGGGCGCGTCGTCCTAACCAGCCAATTTCTTGTAGCGCCAACCCTGCGAACCGCGCATGAAAGTGCCCGGTTCGCTTTTGTTTTAGGTGACGAAATGAAGAAAGCAAAAGCGCCACGGGTGCCGGTCCTTGAGTCGGCCTTCGAGGTCAACCTGCCCAAGATCCTGCGGGCCACCAAGGCGTCCAGCAGCCCGTTGGTGACGTTGAACGACGGCGACGTGCGCACGGTCGTGGGTGTGACCGAAACGCGCTTGGCGGTCCATCTCGGCGGCCGGGTGTGGATGGCCGATATCGTGGCCGTCAAGTGCCTGAATGACCGGGTGCGTCCCCTCCTGAAGTGCCCTCGCGCGCATGAAGGGAATTTCCAGTCGCTGTACTGGCGTGGCGGCGAGCTGGCATGTCGGCACTGTCATACGCTGCGCTATAGCAGCAACTTGGCGTCAGGCGTCGTGGGACGGGCACGCCTTCAGCGGGACAAAGCGCTGGTGGCCCTTGGCAGCCGTCCAAGCGATGTGTTACCGCATCGATCACCTCGTGCGTGGCGAAGCCGGTATTTGCGCTTGGCGGGCCGTCTGGCAGGCTTTGCTGGCGTGCATTACGCCAACGTTGCGCGCCAACTCAATCATTCTGGAGGTGGCGGCAATTGAACCAAATGGTCCCAATTTGCGTACTTCCGGCAATGGAACGACATCCTATTACGCAATATATTGCAGCTTCTCGGCAAAATGCGCATCGCAGCTCCAACGAACGCCGACCTCTCGCCCCATGAATTGCCCGGACGACGGACTGCTTTAGCAAGCCAACGCCGCAAGAGTGGTAGCCTCAACTGCAATTTTGAACGCTGGCACAGGCGCACTTCATGTATTTTGAAGCCCATGGGAGCATCCTTTCCAAGCGTGGTAGGGCCGGACTTGAGCGTCAGCCACGGTCCTAAGTTGCAGCAATACTTCGGCTATGCCACGCAGTCGCGGATATTCAGCATGTGTGTGCAGCCCTGTCCGCTGCTCCAGCATAAAGCCTGACTATTCATCCCGACTCGGACAACGTCGCGGCAAGCTCTATCAGTGATTTCGTCAAATCGCTGTGGTCATTGCTCTCTGCTTCATAGGCATACTCTACTACCCGAAGGTTCATCGTATCAGCCAATACATTTTTCATATCGGCGTTAATGGCTCCAGCGGCGGCAACAAAATAGTGTGAGCGAGAGCCGACAGCCCCGAAATTAATATCTTCCAATACAAGTCTGATATCTGGATCGTCGATCCCGCAACCGACGAACAAAAAGGTGTGAGTCAGAATCAATGCTTTTAGCACATCATAGAAGAGGGAGTGTTCCACCCGAGCCTTCGCATAGTCTTTGCGTCCAAAAATCATCAGCTTATGGGAATCTACAGAGCCATGCGTTTTAATTACCACTCGCCGATCACCCCGTGTAAACTCGGCAATGTCACGGCAATGATACTCCTTGACATCAATGGTGCCCCGTGATTTCTGCGCTGCGAAGACATCGTATATTTTGTCGAAGTTAGGCGTTAAGACAATTCGACAGTCCAGTCGATAGAGAGCATCGTGTATATCGGCAGCTTCGTACCCTGGAGCTTGGTACTCGGCCCGTACAAGGGCAGCATAATCTTCGTTCGCCATACCATGTCTAAGTACATCAAGCGCCGTCAGATAGTCGCGCGCCTGTAGATACGGGGCGATCTTTTCCGTAACATTCCGTTGCTCAGCGGCGGTTTCAAGGAAAGTATGCCATGTCTTAGGCCTAGTTACCCCATCGCGGCCAACTGAATTTCTCGAAACACCCGATCCAATAAACAAAACGACGCGTTCAATTTGAAAGTCTTCGACTAACTTCGCTGGCCAGATGGTCATGGTTGCGCCCCCTCCGCCAGTGCCAATCGTGCCAAAAGACGGTGGGTGATCTCCTTGTAGAGCGCTTTTGTGTCGTCAACTGCGGCAAAATGTGCGCCCACCACACCATCCGCTGTCCCCAATTCAAATATAGGGGCGTGAGCAAGCTGCGATAGCGGTATAAGGCTATACAGGCTCGGAATTTGCCCAAGAGCAGCGCTGTTGAAATCTCCGAAGCCGAACTCGTTTTCCAGTCGTTCAAGCTCAGGCCGCGCCTTCAGTAACAAGGTCTCGTAGGACCGCACTGGTCGACGTTCCCCCCTGACCGCTTTCGTCTTATATTGCTGCATCACGAAACCAATGAAACTCGCCGTCCACTCGATATCCTTCCCGTCGAGCTGATATTTCATGTCATTTTTTTGTTCAAATAGTTGGAGCGCGAGCTTCAACTCGCGCTCCCATGCCGTCAGAGAAACGATGATGTTCTCTACCGCCAATAGGCTGAAGAGGTCAGCGGCCATTGGAGTAAGAAAATAGTCCACCGCCAGCAAAATGGACCGATTTATAGCACCAAGAGAAGGCCCCATATCAACAAAGATATAGTCATACTTGGCAGCCACTTCACCAAGCAGATGCTTGAATGTGTAGGTCGTTTGAAATCCGCGCTCAAGCCCCTGCAGCCCCTCGCCCCAGTCCTTTGAAAGTAAGTCTTCCCGGAGAGCAAATTTGGGGTGCCCTGGGAGAAGGTCTACACCGAACCGAGCCGAGTTCGTAATCAACGGAGGTGCCACCTCAAATCCTTTTCCCCTAGCAACGGAATCATAATACGCGAACAGATTAGATTTATCATACTTTAGATAGTATTCATCCAAATCCGCCTCGGGCATCAAATATGCCGTGCTGTTACTTTGGGGGTCAGCGTCGATGACCAATACTTTCTTTTTTTCATATTTTGCTATGTAGCTGGCGAGGTTGCACAACAAGGTAGTTTTCCCAACCCCGCCTTTATTGTTAAAAAACGCGATACTTTTCATTACTGCCTCGCACGATCTGTTAATTGGTTAGAACAAGCTGCTGCCATTATGCCTCGGAAACAGTGTGGGGTGTATTATTTGCAACTCATCAGTGAACAAATGTTTCTACAGGCAGGCCGTATGCGGTGGATGGGCGTTTGCAGGGCCGGATATGTGGTTTATGGATTCGCCGCCACGGTAAGTGGCGAGGCGCACGCAGCTCAGCGCAAAGAGTTCGGCAAGATGCTGGGCAAGTTCAGGGCGAAGGACACACTAGTGGTCTCGAAGCTGGACAGGCTAGAGCGCGATGCCCCAGATGTGTTGGCGACGATCAAATCGTTGGATGCGCTTCATGTTGAAGTGGTGGTGCTTCAACTTGGCAAGCTGGACCTGACCTCCCCGGCAGGCAAGCTGATGCTGGCCATGTTAGCGGCGGTGGCTGAGATGGAGCGGGATCTAATCGTCGAGCGCACGCAAGCGGGGCTGACGCGCGCGAAGGCGGAAGGGAAAGTGCTTGGCAGGCCAGCCAAAACGACGCCAGAGCAGCGGGCGGCGATGGTTGAAGGGTACGCCGCCAAGGTGAGCGTGAGCGCGCTGGCAAGGCGCTACGGCGTCTCCAGGGCCACCGTGCTGACGGTGCTAAAGTCCGCTACCAGTGATAAGTGAAATCCCTCGTGCTGCCGTGGCGGTTCGCTTTCGGCCCAGGCTGTGTGAAACGCAAAAACACGAAATGTTTCGTGAGTGATGTGACCCTTCCCTATTCCGAGAAAATCGCATAGCGGCCGTTCTGAGCGGTCGTTTTTCGTGCCTGCCGTTTTTCTCCGCGTTTTCCCATAGCCTGGCCCCATTTCAGCGATTTAAGTGGTGGCGCCCACTGCGCCCTGTCGGGAGCGAGAAGCGATGGCCCCCCCCCCCCCCCACAGTCTACATGCGCAGCCATGGGGATCAAGCATCGGGCGCGCATTTTCTACACCACGCGATCACGGCCCTACTTGAATCTTGTAACTGTCTACTGGGAGTTTGCCGACGACGAAATCCGAGGTGCCGACCGTGTCTTTCTTACGATAGATGACGGCGGGCAAGGCAGCGTCAAATGGGACGTAGATGCCGCAATTGCACTGTAGATCGCCGATCTTGGACGCGAAGTGTCCGTTCGCGTCCTTGTAGAACGTGCCGTTGGCGTCTTCGCCCGCGCGTAGGAGCCTCCCTGGGTTAAGGAAAGTTGTGCCGGACCAGTCATTGGAGAAGAAGCTCGATTTGTATGCTTCCTGGACGCTTGCTGTAAGGCGTATGGCCGGGACCGGCTTGCGGCGCCCGCCAGCGTCGCGCGCGTGCGGACTGTTCGCCTCAAGCTCCTCAGCGTTATCGGTTGCGCTTCCTGCGCGGTAAATCTGGCCTGTGCTCTTGTTGTAGACAACCATGCGCGTGAGGCGGCCAACCAGGCCCTTTATGGTGATGTTCAGATCGTGCGGTTGCTTCAACGTGGGACTGAAGCCCGCGTGCTCGGTTCGCGAGAACGGCGCAATGGGGGCGATCACTACCAGGCAGCTCATGTCTTCCTGATTAGCGCGTGCGTCGGCGGGTGCGATGGTCACGCTTATCTTGAGCTTGCCCGAGGCGGTGGTCACACCGCTCAACAACGACAGCGAATCCCGGGGAGTGAAGATCATATACCGGTCCAGATTATGCCGCGTGATCATTGCACTAGCGCCGTAGGCATTCTGGCCGCGATATTCGTCCATCTTCGTAGTCGAGTCCACTCCGGTCAGTAGCGAGGTGAAAGCATCCGGGGCACCGCTGCCGAAGTGGTTGGTGCGCGTGCTGAACTCAAATAGTTGGCGCTCCGGGTCGTAGGCCTTGTCGCAGGCAACGCCAAGGGGGATCGTCCCGATCTCTTTTTCCATCGCCCGCATTGCCTCGGCGTGAGCCGTGCGTTCGGCCGCAGTCGAGAACTGGTCGAGCGCGCCCAAGGACGCGACTTTTGCAGCGACCCACTCATATACCTGCTTGGGATCGTTGCGTGTGTATTCCGAGATTGGCCGACCATCCTGCCACGCCACGGGCGCCTGCTCACCGGAGAGGGTCTTTGAAACGGGTAACTGTGCGAGGGCAAAAGCGCACTGCGCGCCCAAGATAATAAGGAGTGCGGTTGATTTCATATGAGCTGCCGCACGGGCGCGACGTTGACGAGATGTGCAGTATACCGCTGTTTGTAACTGCCAAGCCGAGCTTTTTTTCGGATCGACAATGCCCTTGCTCGTCACGCGCAAAGCTATTGTCCCCCTTTAAGAATTGACGTCCGCGTCTGCTGTTGGACGTCTTCGGGCGGTCGCGTCAACATGGCATGTCGCCAGTTCAAAAAATCCCGCCCGTTCACAGCACACCATTTATTCCCCAATGCGATTAATCCACAGACCACTCACGTTCGCTTCATCATCGTGTCGCGATGTGCACCCTAGCCGTCCGCACAGCCGACAGGCATTGAACTATGGGCGTTGTGGTGGCCCCTATCGGAGCGGCAGAAATGAATTAAGCGCCGCCACCAATCGATACGTCCCACCGCTCGGGCGCTGGGCAGTACAGGGCCATCACGGCCCCGGCCACGTGTTCTGGGAGGTGCGGATCGGGCGCCATCGGCGGGTCCTCGTCGTCGTCCGGGCTGCCCGTGGGATAGGCCAGCGGTAGGCCAGGAGAGCGGACATTCGCCCATTTGCGCTCGCTGAGCGCGGCTGCGATGTATTCTCGGTGCTCCAGACGCCAAGGCGCTGGCGCTAGGCGGCCGTCTGGCGTCCACCACGCTAGATCGACTTCGATGCACAGTTCGTCTTCTTGCCAATACAGGTCATATACAGCAGGTCTAACGGCGGTGATCCGGATCAGAATGCCCAAACCGTACGTCGAAACGCTTACACGACCCGGAGCCAGGCCGTCCAGATACTCGATAAGTGCCCGCCGAAAGTCACGATGCACCTGTCCGAACACGCGGATGCCCTCCATCTTACGCCTTGTGATGATGCCACGGTAGAACCGTGCGACCGGCACATAGTCGCGCGGGTGCGTGGGGGCCACGTCCCCCTCCACGTCAACGATATCAGCCCTCTCCATCGCAAGACGCCGTAGTTGTCTCCAGACCCAGTCAGCATTGAACTCGTTCAATGCCGCTTTCTTGAACTCGTCGCCGGTTCGCCTGAGCGCAAAGAACCGGCAGGCGCTCGCCCCGAAATAGTCGAGTTCCTGCGCATGGTCGGGCGTGTATTCAAAATAGTGCAGCTCCACCAAGTAAGCATGTTCCGCACGGCGCAGGACGATCTTTCTACCGCCTTGCGTGTGCCACTTGAGCAGTGCGTCGAGCGGGTCCTGCCAGCCTGACGGCGAACGGTCGACGATGTAGCCATCGTGGTCGCCTCCGATGGCGAGCTGGGCCGGGAAGTGACGGCGCGGTTCGCCTGACGGAGCAACGCTCTCATACAGCCAGTTTTGAGGCAACTGTCGTTCCACCTCGTCGCGTACGGGCGGAAGAAGCAGATCCTCAACGGTCGTACCCAGGATCGCCGCCAGCCGGTGCGCCATGGCAAGGCTCGTACGCTCCCCTTTCTTGACGCGGCGTATGGTCTTTTCGTTCATGCCGTTGGCGTGAGCCTTGATTGGCCTGCCGGTTGCGGCGATGCGCAGGCAGACCTTGTCAGGATTAAGTTGAATTGTGTCTCTTGGCATAGTGTTGTCTCGGCTCTTTATCGCCTATTTCCCGGCCTTGCCGTTGCGAGCTGCCGCACGCGCCGCGCGGGCCGCGAAATCGTCTTTGGATACAGTGCCTTTTTCCTTCATAGTGCGGCTTTGTATGGCCGAGGCACGCTCCTGCGTCATTGGGGTCTCGTTGGCTGCGGCTTTGCTCACGTCTTTTTTCGTTTGATTCGTCATGATGTCTTCCAAAGAATGATTGTCACAGGAAGAACAATAAGGCAGCACCGCTGTCCCGTCACGCCATCATTTTGGACATATTCGGACATGACCCGACCACAGGCGGAATAGCGACGAGGATTGGTGAGGGTGAAGTAAAACCGGTTGATGCCAGTATGTTTTACACAAAAAATTACACATTCGGGCTGCAAATCCGCATGAATCCTCAATCCGCGATACCTGAAATAGGAATTTCTCGATTTTCCACACGTTTCAGGTCCGACCTTTGCGATGAACAGGGGCAGTTCCCCGCCCCGCTGGCAAGCTGGATCACTTCGTGACCATCAAGCACGTCATCCGCCCGAACAACGCGCAGGAGGTGGCGTTCAGCAAGGCCAGCAACGAGCGGCCTGAGTCGGAATGGCTGTCAGTCGCAGCTATTGCGCAGCGTGTGAATGATCTTCTTGAGCCATTTAAAACGACCATCCCCGTGGTAGTCGTTGATCGCGTATCGGACATTCCGGGGTTTGCAGATAGTACCGCCGTGGCCGCTGGTGCTACGACGAATGATCGCATCTACCTGGTTCGGGCTGGCTTGCGAGGCAATGAGATTGATGTCACTCTGTTCCATGAAATGCTCCACTTTGGTGTGCGCCGTTTACTGCCGCGAAGCCAGTACGCTACCACGATGAGTCATAACCCTGTCTGATGCCGCTGGCATGCTGTTTTGCGCCAACGCGGTTGATCATGTGCGAACACTCTATGATATGCTTGCGGTAACCCATCGAGGAGCACCGATGCCCGGCACAGCCGCAAAAAAGGAATTGACCGATCTCGCGCAGCGCATGCGTATGCAGGCGTTCGGTGCCTTTGCGCGTGTCATCGATGACTCCATTGCCCCTATAGGTGATCGCCGCCTGCATTATCTCGCTGCGTGGGACGAGAGGCATGCCTTGGCTGAGTTTGAGGTCAAGGCGATGGCGCTTCTCCGATGCCTTGGTGACCGGTCTTTCTCCAGGCGGGATTGAGAATCGCCGCCTCGGCCGAAGCATGCCATATCAGCGGTGGCCAGCTTTTAATCGCCATACCGATACAGTCGGTATGCCAGATGGCGTAGCAGCCAACAGCCCCATTTGCCATTCAGGTTTCGCATGGCATTCACACGGGATATGTCGTCGAAACTGACCCGTTCATTTGCACGCTGCCCAGGTCGATTGCGCCAAACGACCCACTGCCCGACCGGCTGCGTGCAGTCTTGGGCGGAATCCTGCTCGCCACAGGCATGCTTTTTCATGTTCCCTCCTGCGCCACCCATCATGTCCGCTGCCGATAACATACCAGCCGGGGATGATAGCAAAGCACCGCTCCGAGGCCCCCCACCACGGGGGGGAGGGAAAAGGCACGCCGCCACCGATGTAAATGGTAGGTCGATCCGTCAAAAAATTTCGCGCACAGGAATTGGAAAAATTTTTCAGCACCGCCTTATAAAACATCGCCCCCGGCCTGCGAACGGCGAGAAGTACCCGGTCGAATTGCATCCGGGCTGGGATCATATTGACATGACCAACAACGCGCGCCAGCGCTTACCCAAATGCCACTCGCCCGCCTGACCTCAGCACTACGCCGTCCTACCGTTGCCCCCGCCATCACGCCATCCGTTCCGCTCCCACCTACGGCTCAGGCGTGTCCGCTGCAATCGGCCGTTGAGCAGCTCGCCACACTGTTCGATGAGGTGTTGGCCAAGCTGGATCGGATCGAGCAAAAAATCGACATGTTCGAATAGAGAATTTATCGCATCAAGTGTTCGCTATCGCCGGCACTGTGGCTCATGCACATCGTTGGTGACCTGTTCGAGAATGGCCAGCATCAACGTGGCGCTTCTACCTTGCAGTTAAGGCCGAAAACAGAGGACAGTGTGGTGTGCCGGTACTGGCCTCGGTCTTCAGGCCACTCGGCGCGCAAGATAATGTGGGCCTGCGTGAAGTCGGCGGCGGGAAATAGGTAGTGGCCCATGACGCCCACGTTGGCCGCGTCCATCTGCACGCAAATAATGAAATCGGCCACTGGGGCGGTGTGAATCGGGATGCGCCACCTGATACGGCCTGCATTGTCATGGCGGGATCGGGCAACAACAAGCTTCACGTCCACGCTATCGTTGATCCGCCACATTGAAGGGTTGCCACACGGCGCATGGCTGCCACCAGCCTGTTCAATTCCCAGCTCAATGGCGGTCCTTGTGGCGGCCTGTAACTGTATCACTGACCGCAACGTCCGCGCCCGCAACAGCGGTTCGGCGGCTGGCAGTCCCGCCGCAGCGTATGCCTCAGCGAGCGTCCCGAATTGCGCGATGAAATACTTCTGGCCGGGCATATCAGGCGCGGCATTGATCAACGCGCCTGTTACCTTGCCATGAGCTGCGTGGAGCGCGCGCAGCATGCCCATCAAGTCGTCTCGCGCCTTGGGCATATTCCGGCGCTGGCGCTCCGCTATCGCGTCCTTGAACAGCGCTGGCGCCACGATTGCAGGAAATGCCGCCTCGTTGCATACCCATGCGCGCTCAGCGTTCATCATCCGAGGCGTATTCATCTTCGCAGACCCGCGATTGAATACAACCCGGCCGATGTATTTTTCATTGGTCAGGATGCTCTTCACCATCGGCGCCGTCCATGGCCGACCCCACTCGGCGCGCACCTTCTGCGCGTTGAGCTTTGCCGCGATCTCGGTGTCGCCAAGCTTGTCCTGCACGTACCAGCCGTAGATGGTCCGAACCGTCTCGACCTCGTGCTTTGGCCCCCAGCAAAACCGAACACGATCCGTTGCCGCCGCTTTGCGCTCGCCAGCCTGTAGCACTCGCCGCTTCAGGCCATCGCTGTTGAACGAAACCCGCCTCAATCCATACCCTGCGAACCCGCCCATCTTGAACCCCTGCGCGGCAAACCGGCACTGCGCTGCGAACACCTTAGCGGATAGCTCCCGGCTGTACTCAGCGGCCATGGTGCGCTTCATGCCCTTAAGGATGGAGGCAATCGCGGACCCGTCGTTGGCGAACTGCTCAGCGCAGTAGATCACCTGTATGCCAGCCTGCCGACACAGGTACTCGTAGTGCGCCCCTTCATCGGTGTCTTGGAATCGCCCCCATCGGCTGACATCGTAGACTAGTACCATCGTGAAATCAGTGGCTCCGGCCTGGACGTCGGCCATCAGCTCTTGCAACCCATCACGGCCGTTGATACACAAGCCGCTCTTGCCGGCATCGGCGTACATTTTGACGACCTCGATGCCGTGTTCGTCGGCGTATTGCTGAAGCCGTTCGCACTGATGTTCAATTGACCGGTCTTGCAGGCTGGTGGACATGCGGACGTACATCGCGGCGCTTTGGCCGGTCGTGGTAGCTGGCATCGCTGGAGGCGTCTTGAGGGGCATAGGGGCGGCTACACGGCGCCTGATTCAGCGGCAAGGCGCTGGACCTCCCTCAAGGTGAAATCCTCGCTGCGGCCGCATACGCGCGTCCTGGCGGCACTGTAGATAGCGGAGCGGTGTAACCGGATAAACTCAAGCGCGAAGGTGCTGCCATGCGACTCGGTGAGCGCGCTCTTTACTGCCGATACAGCCTCGCGCTGGTATGGCGATAGGTCGATCATGATTGGACGAGGCGTTGCCATCATATCTCCGGAAAGTTGGTAACATCAGCATAACGGACACCGGTGGCAGTGGCCTGATCCGGATCAAACATGATGCATCCCTATGGCACCGGCCGAATGCGGCGCTTACAAGGGCTGTAGGGCCGCGATACGGGCCGATGCAAGCCGCTCGATCCTCACCGCCCGCACTTCCGAACGGCCATCAGGTACGACGGCCTTCAGCACGGCCACGGCCTCGCCAAACCGCCCCAATTGACGCAGCAGTTCGCCGCGTGTCACCTGGGCCTTGGGGCTGCCCTCGATCAGCTCCAAGATGCGCAACATGTTAGGACGTGCAATGCTTCTTTGCATGAGGGATTGTGACGCACTTGGGGTGCCACCCCCGTCGTGGCGAAGGCGGTCATTCAGCGCCCACCACAGCCGAACCCGAAGATGCAGTTCACGCTCACGCAATCGTTGCGGCGCCTCCGTCAAGACCGCGATGAAATCATCAGCTTCCGATAGCCAACGGAGGCTTTCGGCGTTTCTGAGGGCCGCCGGTAGTGCTTCCCACTCCAGGACTTCACGTAGCCTACCATTGCGGTCACCGGTCATGCGATGCCATAGTCGGTCCAGACCGACCATGGTGGGCGTATGTCGGGGCAAATGCATCACTTCCACGGCATCCTCGATCCATACCGACGTGGAACACACGGGGCACCGACCGACACTCCCGCTGGCGCTGGCCCACCACTGCCCATTCTTCCCATCTGACCAGTCGGGCACATCAGCGTGAAAGTGCATTGACGTCAACGCATGGCGCTTGAAGTACCCGGCGCATGCGGGGCACTGGTGGATGATTGGGGCGGAGTAGCGGGTCATGCTATAAGTGTATTCGCAGGGCGCGGATGGAGCAATTTTGCAAAAGCAGTGTACTGTCCCAGATCCGCTGTAGGCGCGGTGCTATCATGGGCGACAAGGCCTCGGCCAATCAAAATAGTGTGGTCCGGGTGATCGACCTCAATGGAGGTAGACGCGCATGGTTCTGCCTCTTCAACAGACCATAACACGCGCTCGTCACAAGTGGACACCGGTCGCACAAGACGCGCAACCTTCCTGCTCAACCGAAACGGAATCACGTGCGGCAGTCTGATACGAAGTCGGAACGATTTCATGCCGTCCTGGCGCTCGCCGAATTTGTTTGTGAACCGGGTTGTGCGCTGCTCGACGAAGCACTTCCCGCCAAAACTGGCCACAAGAAACTCAACCGCAGAAGCCAGGTACGGGCTGGTGCTGCTAAATTCAATAGCGCCCTGCGTCGGCGCAATACCTCCGTCAGTGTCCATTAGCCCTTGCAGTATCGCCAGCCGCACTGACGCGGAATTGAACAGATAATTTTCTGGAACAAACTTTTCGTGCGACAAGCGGTTACCGAGGCCCAACTGGCGAATTGCAGCAGTCAATGGGTTTCCTTTGCCCGGCGTAATGCTTCCGCCATGACCATGCGCATTGCCTCCCGGCAGAACAAGGCAATGATCGTACTTGTTCGTACGCCTGAGCTGGATACCGGACGGAATAGCGCGGCTCACCGCCTCGATTATTTCAGGGTCGGCTGATGAGATCGAGGTTGCCCCTTTTCGGAAGCATCCGTCACCCAGCAAAACCCCCAAAAGGTATGGGTCAATTGGGACCTCCTGTCTTGCCATCTGGACTTCCCTGAATGCGGGCATCAAGAAGCGCCTACGCGGAGTTGGCAATGGCCCGGAAGCAGCCAACATACTGCCGACATCATGAATTGCCCAGCGATTGAATCGAGGGTTCGCTTCCACCTTGCCGTGACTGTGACGCGTGGGGAATCTGGCGGCGGGATGCAGGGCAAGCCACTGTTGATCTCGAGTACACTGGACTGACAGACCTCGATCAAAAGTAAGTTTCATGGACGGCTGAATTGGCAATGACTGCGTCGCGGTCACGCGACGTGGCGCACCGTCCCCGCCAATTACGTATTCCCCTGGGCGCACGTCTTGTATCAGGCGGAACCCGTGCGGCGTCCATACAAAGGTTCCATTCGCCAGCCCTCCCATCATCATCGGCTCCCGTTCCTAACGGCAAGTAAAATGCAACGTCGTCTGCGGGAACTGGCCGAACGACCGAGGCACATCAACTTCTCGGACGATCTCCATGGCCTTCCCTTGCCCGGCGCAGTAGGCGCTGGACTCCTTGTACACGGCGGCTTTGATTGAACCCAGCGATGAGGCTGGGCCGTTGTCCTCGCGCGAAATCACGAATGTGTCCTTGCCAGCGGGAATGATTCCGGTGGTGGAGGCGCAGCCGGCAGTGGCGACGACGAAAGAAAGGAATAAAAGACGCTTCAAGTTGGAGCCTTCAAGTTAAGAAAATTTATGTCACCCTAATAATCCTATTGGGGAATATTACCCGTGGAGCGGCGGTTATATTACCCGGAAGATTGGCCCTATGCCAAACACTTCTCCACACGCGAAAGAACCTGCCTTGGTGGCGTTCGGCGCCGCCGTGCGAGCAGCGAGAATGGTGAAGGGGATATCGCAGGAAGATTTGGCAAACGGGTCAGGCATCGACCGCTCATACCTCGGCGCCATCGAACGCGGGGAGCAGAACGCCGGGCTGCTACACATGATGCGAATTTCCAAGGCACTCGACTCAACGTTGACTTCGCTGATATCAGCGGCCATGTTATAGCCACAGTGGACAAAGCGACATGCTACACTTCGCGCGTTGCGCTGGTTTGAGTCAACCGAGACGCTTCACGATTTGACGGTACTTTTGACGGTATGAAAATGGACAGCTTGGCGCAGGAGTAAGGACCTACGCGGTGTACAAGAAGTTATTCGATTCCAGTCGGGGGGACCAACCACCCTATTTACTTAACCCAACTTTAGGCCATTTCCTCTTGGTTTTCATAGGGTTACAGCGCTTTTACTCATCACTCCACACCAACAAAACACCACTAAATAACATCGTTTTCTGCTACGATCTACGACCGATTTACGACGTGATTACGACAACGAACGCAATGTACAGTCGATCAGTAAGTACAATCCCGTCGTCGTCCCATTCACCGTAATCGTCACGGGCAGATGCTTCTGTCGGCGGCTCACGGTGCTGTAGTCCGGACCTCCCAATCCAGACCTGCTAGCCTGAGCAAGCTTTGCGCCATGCGCATTGCCTGACGCAGCGCTAGGTTGAACAGTCCTTTGATGGTCCGGCAAAATTGAATGGCCGCCTCGCTGTCTTTCCGACTGCGCCCACGCTTACCAGCAGCACTGCCATGCCAGCACATGCCCTGGTCCAGCCAGATAAGTATCGAGCCACGCGCCTTCAGCGCTGCGTTGTATTCTTTCCAGTTGGTCGTTCGATGCTCCGGTTTGGCCGGTGCGTTCATTGTGTCAGTTCACCCGACCGTCGACTCAAGCGATGCCCGCGGGATTTGTGCAACACAGCCCCGCTGTGGTGCCTTCACACTCGCGCACCCCACGTGCACGCTGACACACCGTGACTGAATTTTTCGTGATGGCTCCATCTCCTGAAATGTTCGAGCCTCCGTCAAACCCGGGGCGATTTAATCGGCATGCAACCCTGCTGCAACGCACAATAAATCAGCCAGAAGGTCTGCTGTTAAGGTATAGTTCCAACAATAAATATTAATGCAATATAGTTGCTTTAATAAAACTATCCAAATGGCGAACATGTCCAATTCCAAACTCCAGACCGACATCAACGGCTTGCGCGCGATCAGCGTGCTGATGGTGGTGCTCTATCATTTCAACCTGCGCATCGGCAGCGGCGGCTTTATCGGCGTCGATGTGTTCTTCGTCATTTCCGGCTACCTGATGACCAAGATCATCTTCGATGGCATGCTGGCGCGGCGTTTTCATTACGGACAATTCCTGCTCAAGCGCGCGCTTCGGATTTTCCCGGCGCTGTTTGGGGTGGTGCTGGCGCTGCTGCTGGCGGGTGCCATGCTGCTGCCGCCGACCGATTTGGCCAACCTGGCTGCGCACTGCCTGCGCGCGCTGGTGTTCGTCTCCAATACCTATTACGCCGGCCAGCAGGGCTATTTCAGCGTCGGCCTCGACGACCGCTGGTTGCTGCACACATGGTCGCTGTCAGTCGAATGGCAGTTCTACATGTTGTATCCGCTGATTATCTGGGTGGGCCTCAAGCTCGACGCGCTCGCCGGCGCTGATGCGCGCCATCGCGTCTTCAAGCTGTTCCTGGTAGCGATCGCCGCCGCCTCGCTGGCGCTGTGCATCGCGGTTGACAACCAGACTGCCTTTTTTTCGGTGTCCACGCGCTCGTGGCAGATGATCGCCGGCGGCCTGGTCTATCTGGCGCGCGATCTATCCTGGCTGCGTCCGCTGCGCGGGCGGGTGCTCAGCTACAGTGGCGTGGCGATGATCGTCGCCTCGCCCGGCATCGTGCATATGCTGCAACTGGAACAGCGCTGGCCGTCGTACTATGCAATCCTGCCGGTGGCTGGCGCCTGCCTGCTGCTGGCTGCCCGTTACGAGAACAATGTGCTGCTCAACAATCCGGTCATGAACCGGCTCGGCGCATGGTCGTACTCGATTTACCTGTGGCACTGGCCGATCGTGATTGCTTTTACTATCACCGGCCTGATAGGCACGTCGCCCAAGATTGCCAAACTGGCCGGCATTTCGCTATCGATTCTGCTCGGCTACCTGTCGTTCCGCTACGTCGAGCCGATGCGGCGTCTGCGCGCCGCGCGCGCGGTGCCGGCAGCGGCGGCGCTGTGCGCGGCGGGCGGCGTGCTGCTGGGAGTGTCCGCCATTTATCACGCCACAAACGGTCTAGAGCAGCGCGCGAGCGACCCGGCGATATTCCAGGCCACCACCGCAGCCAGCCGCGCCACCATCTATCCCACCGAATGCGAAAACCCCACGGCCGACAACAGCCGGCTTTGCCGCCTCAATGAAGGCAGCCCCGGAGACAAGGTGCTGGTGCTGGGCGACTCCCACGCGGGCCACCTGTATGCCTGGTTCGTCGCCCACAGCAAAAGCGACACGACGTTTTACGTCAAGTCCGGCTGCCCGGTCATCCCTGGCTTCGAATTGAAGGGCCTCGACCGCGGTTGCCGCGCCTACACCAAAGCGGCCTTCGAGATGGCCGCCTCGGGCGCCTACCGCACCGTGATACTGTCGCAGAATTGGACTGGCTTCTCCCCTGCATCCGGCGCGATTTGCACGGTCGAGAATGGACGTTGCGTGTCGCCGGCGCAAGCGGGCGACACGCAATTGCCGGTCACCCGCACACGCGCCGCCTTGCAGAATCTGCTCGCCAAGCAGATCAAGGTGGTGGTGGCCGACGCCACGCCGCAGTTCCCTTTCAATGTGCCCAAGACCATTGCGCGCCAATATTACTGGCATGGAAAACTGGTGACACATGGGTCATCGCCGGAACTGCTGGAGAAGAACAAGGAGTTCGACCGCCTGTTCGCCCAGCTTGAGCGGGATCCGAACTTTGCACTGGTGTCGTTGCGCAGGGACTTGTGCCAGGGCGTGGTGTGCCGCGTCTATGACGACCGCAACCGCATGCCCATCTTCATCGACAGGGATCACTTCAACCCTTCGTGGATAGTCTTGCACGGCAACCAATTCAGGCCTTTCGTCGCGACGCCATTGCGGTAGAACCGCACCGGGAGTAAAGAACCGGGTAACACCAGACCTTACTCTGCGGCACCAAATCGTATAATTGTGACATTTTTGAAAAGATATTTCACAAAATCCTCGAATTGCCCTATAATAAGTTTCATAAAAGCACTTACACATTCTCCAGGTCAGTTACAGCCTTTTAATTTTCAAGGACTGTACATGAGAAACCGCGCCACTTGGCTGCACAGCATTATCGCATCGGGCATGTTGCTCGCTGCATCTACCGGCATCATGGTAAGCGCTGCACAAGCGCAGACCGGTTACACCGCCACCACCGGATTTGGCACGTTTTACAAGCCTTTCCAGGCCGATTCGCCCTGGAATAGCCGACCTGTCAATCCATTTTTGGGAACGTACCAGCTTAGAAAGCCACTGCTCAACCCCGACTGGATACCATCCATCTCCGACGGCGCCTATTCCGTTGGCGTGTTCATGGCGCGCGCCAGCGATGGTCCGATGACCATTTACGGCAAGCCCGGCACGGCTGGCGTAGGTGACCCGGACACGGGCCAGTACCATGACATTACCATTCCACGTTGGCCTGCCAACGTGGTGCCGGCCACGGGCGAGGACGGCCACGCCGAAGTTGTCGATACGGTCACCGGGGTGATCCATTCGTTCTACCAGCTCACCAACAAGAATGGCAGATGGACGGCCACCATGTATGCCTGGACACGGCTTGAAGGGCGGGGTTTTGGCGATCCGGCACACTGGAGCCAGGGCGCGCGCTCGGCTGGCGCGCCGCCGACTGCCGGGTTGATCCGTCTGCACGAACTGAACGATAACAAGCCTCATTACGAGCACGCGCTGGCCATTTCGCTGCCAGCCCACACCTTGTCGAATGGAATTACCCGTGCCAGCTATGTTTATCCGGCTACGACGGCCGATACCAATGCCTTGTTGAATACGGGTAAGATCCCGCTTGGTACCCGGCTGATGCTGCCGGCATCGTTCGATACGTCCACTTTGAGCACGGCGGCGCTGCGCAAGATCGCCAATACGCTCAAGCTGTATGGCGCCTACGTGGTAGACCGCAATTACGATACGGCGTTCAGCCTGTATGTTGAGAAAGGCGCCAATTTCAACGTCATGCCCAACGGTCAGTGGAATACGCGGGTAGTGGCGGACCTGGACCGCATCCGGGCAGGTATGCGCGAAGTGCTGGGTGCTGACAGCTGGCTGGACGGCAACGGTGCGCCCAAGGGTGGCCCGGGAGGCAAAGGCCTGTTATCGATGCGCGGCGACTGGCTGTTGCCAGGCACTTCGACGCCGAGCGGCGCCAAGTACGACACATGGCTGCAGGCGGTGAAGTTCCCTAACACGGCCAAGAAGATCACCACTGTGAACTACAGCAACGGCATCAGCAAGGTGGCTGGCTCGAACCCGGCCGCACGGACCCCGATGCGCTTTTCCGCCGTCACTGCGGGCGGCGCAATGATCCGCCTGCAACTGTGGAAAGGCTATTCACTGGCCTACGACAGCGGCTACCTTGCCAACGGCTCGGAAGTGAAGTTCGAGTGGCCGACCGGTGCGCCGGCGGCGCTGTCGGTGCGCTTGCTGGCAGAGAGCGGCGTCAATACCGCGTCCCATGCCCGCGGCGTGCTGGAACCGCAGTAACGCTGCAGGTTACGGCACCACCGCCGTGACTTCAATCTCGACCCGGGCCCGCTCCTCCACCAGCCCGGCCACCTGTACCGCCGTCATGGCGGGATAATGGGCGCCGATCACCTCGCGGTAGGCGGCGCCCACCGCCTTGTAGGCGCCCGTGTATTCCTTCGTATCGAGCACATACCACGTCATGCGGACGATGTGCTCGGGCCCGGTGCCCGCTTCGGCCAGCACGGCGACGATGTTTGCCAAGGCCTGGCGCACCTGGCCGGCAAAATCGTCGGTGTGGAATACGCCCTGCGCATCCCAACCAATCATGCCGCTGACGTACACCGTGCGGCCGCTGGCAACCACGCCATTCGAATAGCCGCGTGGACGCGGCCAGCCCGGTGGCAGCAAAAACTCCATCACGCCTCCCCTTTTGCCGACGCGGCCTCGCGCAACAACTCGCGCGCGATGATCAGTTGCTGCACTTCGGTGGCGCCTTCGTAGATGCGCAGCGCGCGGATTTCACGGTACAGGCGCTCGACCGGCTGCTCGCTCACCACGCCCAGGCCACCGAACATTTGCAGCGCGGCGTCGATCACCTGCTGCGCCGTTTCGGTGGCGGTGAGCTTGGCCATGGCCGCCTCCCTGGTCACCTTGCGGCCGCAGTCACGCTGCCACGCGGCGCGATACGTGAGCAGCGCGGCGGCGTCGATGCCGGTGGCCATGTCCGCCAGCTTGGCCTGCGTGAGCTGGAAGTCCGACAGCATCTGGCCGAACATCGACCGCTGCGTGGTATGGGACAGCGCTTCGTCCAGCGCGCGGCGCCCAAAGCCCAGCGCGGCCGCAGCCACCGACGTGCGGAACACGTCGAGCGTGGACATCGCCACCTTGAAGCCCTGACCCGCCGCGCCGATGCGCTGCGCGGCAGGGATGCGGCACCGGTTGAACCGCAGGCGTGCCAGCGGATGGGGAGATATCACGTCGATCCGCTCGGCGATCTCGAAGCCGAGCGTGTCGGCATCGACGATCAAGGCACTGATGCCGCGCGCGCCCGGCTGTTCGCCGGTGCGCGCAAACACCACGTAAAAGTCGGCGATGCCGCCGTTGGAAATCCAGGTTTTTTCGCCGTCCAGCACGTAGTCCTCGCCGTCCAGCGTGGCCGCGCACTGCATGGCGGCGACGTCGGATCCGGCCTGCGGCTCGGACAGCGCAAAGGCGGCAATCGCCTCGCCACTGGCCACGCGCGGCAGGTAGCGGCTACGCTGGTCGTCGGTGCCGTGCAGGCTGATGGCGCCCGCGCCCAGGCCCTGCATGGCAAATGCGAAATCGGCCAGGCCGTCGTGGCGCGCCAGCGTTTCGCGAATCAGGCAGATGGCGCGGGTGTCGATGGCCTCGGCATGGCCGCCGTGCTCCGCGCCAGCCACCGCGTGGCGCAGCCAGCCGCCCTCGCCCAGTTGGCGCACCAGCTGGCGGCAAGCGTCGTCAACGCTGGCGCGGTCGTGGGTGGCGTGGGCCAGGTGCTGCTGGCTCCAGGCATCGAGCGCCGCTTCGAGCGCGGCGTGGTGTGGCGCAAAGAACGGCCAGTCGAGATAAGTTTTATCAGGCATCGTGATTCCTCAATCGCCTTCGAAGACCGGTTTTTGCTTGGCCACGAACGCGTGGTAGGCGCGGTGAAAATCGTTGGTGGCCATGCAAATGGCCTGGGCCTGCGCTTCCGCCTCGATGGCCTGGTCCACGCCCATATTCCACTCCTGTTGCAGCATGGTCTTGGTCATGCCGTGGGCGAAGGTGGGGCCGTCGGCCAGCCCGCGCGCCATGGTGAGCGCCGCGTGCGACAGCGCTTCGGGTTCGTGCAGGCTGTTGAAAAAGCCCCAGCGCTCGCCCTCGGCGCCGCCCATCGAGCGGCCCGTGTACAGCAGCTCGGCGGCGCGGCCCTGGCCGATCACGCGCGGCAGCAAGGCGCACGCGCCCATGTCGCAGCCGGCCAGGCCCACGCGGGTGAATAAAAACGCGGTCTTGCTGCGCGCCGTGCCGAAGCGGATGTCGGCCGCCAGCGCCAGCATGGCGCCCGCGCCCACGCATACGCCATCCACTGCCGCCACCACCGGTTGCGGGCAGGCGCGGATGGCTTTGACCAGGTCACCGGTCAGGCGCGTAAACGCCAGCAGGCCGGGCATGTCCAGTTGCGTGAGCGGGCCGATGATGTCGTGCACATCGCCGCCGGAGCAGAAGTTTTCGCCGGCGCCCGTGATCACCACGGCCTTGATGTCGGTGGCCACGGGCAGCGCGCGGAACAGGTCGCGCAGCTCGGCGTACGAGTCGAACGTGAGCGGATTCTTGCGCTCGGGACGGTCGAGCGTGAGCGTGGCCACGCCGCCGCTCACGTCGAACTGGAAGTGAGTGGACTGGTAGCCGGCCAGTTGCCGGTTGTGGCCGGGCAGTTGCTGTGCCTGGCCGGGAAGATAACGCATGGTGGTTCCTTATTTGTCGTCGCGCGCATGCAGGCTATGCTTCATGTGCGACAGCAGTTCGATCAATTGGGTCTTGTCGGCGCCGGAGACGTCCTGCAGCAGTTCGGCAATCCACTCCTCGTGGACCTGCGCCATGGTGGCAAACGCGCGGCGGCCGGCGGCGGTGAGCTTGACGCTGAATACGCGGCCATCCTTCGGATCGGGCACCCGCACCACCAGCTTTTCCTGCTCCAGCTGGTCGGTGATACCGGTGATGTTACCGCCGGTGACCATCATGCGTTTGGACAGCTCGCCCATGCGCAAGCCCTGCGGGTGGCGCTCCAGTTGCGCCATCAAATCGAAGCGCGGCAAGGTGATGCCGAACGTGGCGCGCAGCCGGCTGCGGATCTCGTTTTCGATCTTGACCGTACACGAGAGCATGCGCAGCCACAGCTTGAGCGACTGGTGGTGGTCTTGCGTCAGGCGGCTGGCCAGGTCGAGCACCGGCTGGGGCTCGGGCTCGGGCTGGTCGTCACTGTAAGGGTTGTCGTTCAGGGGCATGGCGCTTCTCGATTTACATCACTTCACCGCCGGCGACGGCGATGGCTTGTCCATTCATGGCGCCGGACTCCGGCAGGCAGAGCCAGGCCACGGCATTGGCCACTTCGCCCGCCTGCACCAGCCGCTGTTGCGGATTGCCGGCGGTCAGTTCGGCGCGCGCCTGCTCTGGCGTGCGCCCGGTCTTGGCGACAATGTTGGCGACCGCATCGCGCACGATGTCGGTGTCAGTATAGCCGGGACACACGGCATTCACCGTCACGCCTCGCGTGGCCACTTCCAGCGCCAGCGCGCGCGTGAGTCCCACCACGCCGTGCTTGGCGGCGGTGTAGGCGGCAGCGTAGCGGTAGCCGGTGAGGCCCGCCGTGGATGCGACGTTGACGATGCGGCCCCACCCGGCGTCGATCATCGCCGGCAGCGCGGCCTGGGTGCAGTGGAACACGCCACCTAAATTCACGTCCAGCATGCGCTGCCACAGCGCGGCATCGGTTTTCAGCAGCGGCGCCGATGCCGCCTGGCCGGCATTGTTGACCAGGATGTCGATCGGACCAAGGGCATGCGCCGCCTGTTCAAAGCCGGTGCGCACGGACTCCGGATCGGCAACATCAAGCGCCTGCACGTTGATGCTGCCAGCGCCGAATTGATGGACCAGCGCAGTTTGCACGGCAGACAGCGCTGCGGCATCGCGCCCGGCAATCGTCACGCGCGCGCCGCGCGCCAACAAGGCGCGCACGCAGGCGGCGCCGATGCCGCGCGCACCGCCGGTCACCAGCGCGTGTTTGCCGGCCAGCGGCAAGGTGGTGTCGCTCATAAGGCTTCTTTCGTGTCGTTATTCAGTTCAGCAGCGCGTTCGAGCTGGCGCTTGGCGGCAGTGTATGGCCGGGGCCAGCGCAGCGCGCGGTAGCCGCTGGCCGCCGCCTCGGCCAGCGTCCACGCCGGATTGGCCAGGTGCGGACGGCCGATTGCGCACAGGTCGGCGCGGCCGGCGGCAATGATGCCGTTGACCTGGTCGGCGCTGGTGATGGCGCCCACGGCGATGGTGGCGATGCCGGCCTCGTTGCGGATGCGGTCGGCAAACGGCGCCTGGTACATGCGGCCATACACCGGCTGTTCGCGCTTGCTGACCTGCCCCGATGAGCAATCGATGATGTCGGCGCCGGCCGCCTTGAACAGGCGGGCAATCGCCACCGCGTCGTCGGGCGTGGTGCCCCCAGCGACCCAGTCGGTGACGGACAGGCGCACGCTCATCGGCTTGTGCGCGGGCCACGCGGCGCGCATGGCGGCAAACACGCGCAGCGGATAACGGCAGCGGTTCTCCAAACTGCCGCCGTAGTCGTCGCGGCGATGATTGGTGAGCGGCGAGATGAACGACGACAGCAGGTAGCCATGGGCGCAATGGAGTTCCAGCCAGTCGAAGCCCGCAGCGTCTGCCGCCAGCGTGGCGCGCACGAAGTCGTCCAGCACGCGGTCCATGTCTTCAAGCGTCATCGCGCGCGCGGTTTGCGACACGCCTTCCAGGTACCGCTGTTCGGAGGCCGCGAGCAGCGGCCAGTTGCCGCTCTCGAGCGGCTGGTCGATGCCGTCCCACATCGGCCGGGTGGAACCCTTGGAACCGGCGTGCCCCAGTTGCAGCGCGATGGCGCTGTCGCTGTGCTGGTGGACGAAATCGACAATGCGGCGCCAGGCCTGCGTGTGCTCCGGCGTGTAGAGACCGGGACAGGCGGGCGTGATGCGCGCGTCGGCGGATACCCCGGTCATCTCGGCAAACACCAGCGCCGCGCCACCCAGTGCGCGCGCGCCCAGGTGCGCCAGGTGGTAGTCGCCGGCCACGCCATCGACCGCGCTGTACTGCGCCATCGGCGAGACCAGCACCCGGTTCTTGAGCACCAGGCCGCGCACCTTGAACGGCGTGAACATCGGCGGCGTCGGCGTTGCAGGCGCAGGCACGCCGGCTTGGGCGAAGGCGCGCGCGGCAAACCACGCTTCGTAGTCATCCACGTAAGCGGGATCGCGCAGGCGCAGGTTGGCGTGCGACAGGCGCTGGCTGCGGGTAAGCATGGAATACGCGAACTGCGGCGCCGCCATGTCCGCGTAGCGCGCCACGTTCTCGAACCACTCCATCGAATTGCGCGCCGCGCTTTGCAGCTTGAGCACTTCCACCGCCCGCACTTGCTGGTATGTGGCCAGCGCCGGACGCAGCGCACCCTGCTCACCGATGCAGCGCGCCAGCTCGATCGCGTCTTCCAACGCCAGCTTGGTGCCGGAGCCGATCGAATAGTGCGCCGAGTGGGCGGCGTCGCCCATCAGCACCACCGGTACATTTTCGTTCCAGTGCACCCACTGCCCGCACACCAGGCGCGGGAACGTGATCCAGCTTGCCGCCCCGCGCTGGTGGGCGTTATTGGCCATCAGCGGGTAGCCATCGAGCTGTTCCGCAAACAGCCGTTCGCAAAACGCGATCGACTGTTCCTGGCTCATGTCGGCCAGCCCCGATGCGCGCCATACCGGCTCCGGCGTTTCGACGATGAAGGTGGAGGTGTCGGCATCGAACTGGTAGATATGGGCCTGGAACCAGCCATGCGGCGTGTGCTGGAACGCGAACGTAAAGGCAGCGAATTTCTTGCGCGTGCCCAGCCACACGAAGCGGCAATGCCGGTCTTCCATCTGCGGCTGGTAGCTGGCCGCGTAGCGCGTGCGGATGCGGCTGTGGATGCCGTCGGCAGCGATCACCAGGTCGGCGTTGTAGCGCGCGGCCAGCACGGTATCGTCGGTGACGTCGGTTTCAAATACCAGTTCCACGCCCAGCTCTTCGCAGCGGTGCTGGAGGATGTTGAGCAAATGCTTGCGGCCGATGCCGCAAAAACCATGGCCGCCCGAGGTGACGGTTTGCCCCTGGAAGCGCACGTCGATATCGTCCCAGCGGTTAAAGGCGGCCATGATGGCGTGTGCGGTCGGTGCATCGGCGCGCACCAGGTTGTCCAGCGTCTGGTCAGACAATACCACGCCCCAGCCGAAGGTGTCGTAGGCTCGGTTGCGTTCGACCACGGTGATGCGGTGCGCCGGATCCTGCTGCTTCATCAGCAGCGCGAAATACAACCCGGCGGGACCGCCGCCGATGCAGACGATGTTCACTGGCCGCCCTCCCCGCCAGTGTCCACGCCTGGCAAACGCAGCTTGAAGCGTTGCAGCTTGCCCGTCTCGGTGCGCGGCAGGGACGCCAGGAAGCGCACCGCGCGCGGGTACTTGTATGGCGCGATCTGGCTTTTGACGAAGTCCTGCAACTGCGCCACCAGTTCCGCCGACGGCACAACATCAGCCTTGAGTACCACGTGCGCTTCGACGATCTGGCCGCGCTGTTCGTCGGCGCGGCCCACCACGCCGCATTCGGCCACGGCCGGATGGCGCAGCAGCGCATCTTCCACTTCCGGCCCGGCGATGTTGTAGCCGGCCGAGATGATCATGTCGTCGGTGCGCGAGCGGTAGTAGAAATAACCGTCGGCGTCCATTTCGTAGGCGTCGCCGGTGAGATTCCAGCCGTTTAGCACGTAATCGGCCTGGCGCGGGTCGTCGAGGTAGCGGCAGCCGGTGGGGCCTTTCACGGCCAGGCGGCCGATCACACCGGGTCCCACCGGCCGGCCGTCGTGATCGAGCACGCAGGCCTGGTAGCCGGGCACCGGCTTGCCGGTGGCGCCGGGGCGCACGTTGGCGTCGGCGGCCGAAATGAAAATGTGCAGCAGCTCGGTGGCGCCGATACCGTCGATCATCTCCATCCCGGTAGCGCTGCGCCAGGCATCGCGCGTGGCAGTCGGCAGCGCCTCGCCGGCCGACACGCTGCGGCGCAACGTGCTGAGGTCATAGCGAAAGCCCGGCGCAGAGGCCCCGCCGGCAGAGACGCTGCGCCGGCTGGCCGGGTTGCAGCCGCCGACCAGCGCCGCCATTTGCCGGTAGAACGTGGGCGCGGTAAAGCACACGGTGGCGCGATGCGCGGCGATGGCAGCGAGCAGCGTTTCGGGCGTGGCTTTTTCCAGCAGTACCGCGCAGGCGCCCACGCGCAGCGGGAACAGCAGCAAGCCGCCTAGGCCAAAGGTAAAAGCCAGCGGCGGCGTGCCGATGAAGACATCGTCGGCGCGCGAGCCGAGCACCGAGCGCGGAAAGCAGTCGCAGATGGCCAGCACGTCGCGGTGAAAGTGCATGGTGCCCTTGGGGATGCCGGTGGTGCCGGACGTAAAGCTGATCAGGCAGATGTCGTCGAGCGCGGTGTCGGCGGCAGCAAACTGCGCCGGCTGCGCCGCCATCAGCGCTTCCAGCGATTCGGGCGATAAGCTGTCATGGCCGGCGCCGCCGAAGTACACGGTGCGTGCGCGCGCCTGCTGCGTCAAGTCCACCGCGTCGAGCTCCGCGCGCAGCGATTGCGCACACAGCACGGCATCCACCTTCGCCTTGCCGGCAATGGCGCCCAGCTCGCGCGCGCGCAGCAGCGGCATGGTGGGCACGGCAATGCAGCCGGCCTTGATCACGGCCAGCACGCACGCCGCCATCAGCGGCGTATTGGTCCCGCGCAGCAGCACGCGGTTGCCGGTTTCCAGCGCCAGCGGACCGCGCAGCACGTGGGCGATGCGATCGACCTGGGCACGCAGCTGGTCGTAGGTCCAGGTAGCGTGTTCGCCGCGCAGCGCCACGCGTTCGCCGGCCGCGTGGTCGAGCAGTTCGGCCGCGCCGTTGAGGCGCGCAGGGTAGTCGAGTTCGGGCAGATCGAACCGCAACTCGGGCCACAGGACCGCTGGCGGCAGGTGGTCGCGCGCAAAGGTGTCGGTGTGGCCGGTGACGCTGCCGGTAGTGTCGCCGGCGGCGCGGGTGGAGGCTGGTTGTGTCATGTTAGCCCTGAAGTCGGATCGGGATATCCACCCGCAAGCAGATACTTTAAACCTAAACTATCTCGACTTCAAGACCTGCTGCCCGATTTACATCAAACCAGCCTGCCTGACCAGGCCCGCCTGCTGGTCCACGGCGCGCAGCACATCGGCCAGCACGGCCTGCACCGACTCGTTGGACAGCCGCGCGGCAGGATCGGCCAGCAAGCCCTTGAGCGCGCCGGCTGCACCGTCGAGCCCCAGCGTGACGCAGCCGGCCAGCAGCCGTTCGACGCGCACTTGCGCGCCCTGCTGGTCGCCCCGGCCCAGCAGCGCTTCGAGGTCGGTGCCGGCGGCAGTGAGCTGGTTGTGGAAGCCGTTCAGGTACACCAGCAGCCGCTCGCCGTTGATGCCCAGGCGGTTGAGCGTGGCGGCCGGATCCTCGGCATGGTGGGTGCTGCCACTGGCAGCCTGGTCGAGAAACGCGGTCAGGTGCACCCGCACCTGCTCGGCCTGGAACGGTTTGACGATGTAGCCGGCAGCGCCGGCGCTCGACGCTTCCTGCATCACGTCTTTTTCGGTGGCGGACGTGACCAGCACGAATGGCATGGCAGCGAGCCCGGGCGCGCTTTTGACCCGCTGCAGCAGTTCGAGTCCGGACAGGTGCGGCATGCGCAGGTCGCAAAAACAGATCGCCGGCCGCAGCCCGCCTTCGAGCTGGTTCCATGCGTCGAGCCCGTCTTCAGCTTCGACGATGTCGAATTTTCCGCAACTATCGATCAGGTGCATCAACACCATGCGCGAGACGACGTCGTCGTCAACTACCAGAACTTTCATGTCGCTCCCTGTGCCAAGGCACTGTCTTTCCACATGTTTAACAGTGCCTGAATCATCCACGACACGCAAGCGAATTTTCTGCCGTGCAGCGGACATCCTCACGCGCTGTTAAACCCGGCTGGCCTGGTCCAACAGCGTACGCAAGCGCGGCAGCGCGGCCTCGATCTGCTGCCATTGACCGTGGTCGGCGCAGGTTTCGAGTTCGCCGCACAGCGCTTGCAGTTCCTGCTCTTCCAGGTAGCCGGCGCTGCCCTTCATGCCATGCAGCAGGCGGCCGGCGGTATCGGCGTCGCCGGCCGCCAGCGCCGCTTCCAGGTCGGCCAGGCGCAGCGGGGCGTCCTGGCGGAAGGCGCCACGCAGGCGCGCCTTGAGGTCGCCGCTGCCGCTGTGCTGGGCCAGCCGCGCCGTGTCCGGCGCGGCCGGTTCAACGCCGAACATGGCGTCGAGGTCCGGTGTGCCCGCGCGCGCCGGCGTTCCCTGCGTGGTGACCTTCTGCGCCATCGGCGGCAGGTGGAAGCCGCGCTGCAACTGGCGCTCGATCGCGCGGCTCAGTTGGAAGTGCAGCTTGTCCTCGTCGATCGGCTTGGTGAGGAAATCGTCCATGCCGGCCGCCAGGTAGCGGCTGCGGTCTTCCTCGCTGGCGTTGGCGGTGAGCGCGATGATCATCAGCTCCTGGTCGCGCACCGGCGCATCTTCCGGCCCGCCGGCGCGGATCAGCCGGGTGGCGCTGGCGCCGTCGAGTTCCGGCATGCGGCCGTCCATCAGTATCAGGTCGTAGCGCGTGAGCGCGCAGGCCTTCACCGCCAGCGCGCCATTGGCGGCGATATCGACCTTGTGGCCCAGGTCCTCGAGCATCATGCGGATGATGATCTGGTTGGTCGGGAAATCTTCGGCGCACAGTACCCGCAACTGGTGGCTGTGCGGTTCGCGCGGCACATGCGGCACCGTCGGCGGCGCCACGCCGTTGGCCAGTGGCAGCTCGAACATGAAGGTGCTGCCGGAACCGGGCGCGCTCACCGCGTTGATGCTGCCGCCCATCAGTTCCACCAGCTGGCGGCAAATCGCCAGTCCCAGGCCGGTGCCGCCGTAGCGGCGCGTGGTGGAGGCGTCGGCCTGCTCGAACTTCTGGAACAGGCGCGGAATGGCTTCGGCATCGATGCCGATGCCGGTGTCCTCCACCAGGAAACGGATGCGGTTGATCACGCCCTTGCGGCCGGCCAGCGCAGCGATATCGTCCGCCGTCTCGCCGCCATCCGGCATGCGTTCAACGCGCATGGTCACGGTGCCGCTGCGGGTGAACTTGAAGGCATTGCCCACCAGGTTGACCAGCACCTGGCGCAGCCGCGTGGGGTCGCCCACCACGAACTGCGGCAGGTCGTCGCCGAATACCAGCTCGAAGCCCACGCTGTGCGCGGCGGCCTGTTCCTCGAACAGGCTCACTACATTCTCCACAGTGGACGTCAGCGAAAAATCGATGTTCTCGATGGTGAGCTTGCCCGCCTCGATCTTGGAGAAATCGAGCAGGTCGTTGATGATGGTGAGCAGCGACTGGGCATTGGCCTGGCCGCGCAGGATCTGTTCGCGGGTGCCGTCCTGCAGCGATGGGTCGCGCAGCGAAAAGCCCAGCATGCCGATCACGCCGGCCAGCGGCGTGCGCATCTCGTGGCTCATGTTGGCCAAAAATTCGGACTTCTGGCGGGTGGCGTCTTCCGCCTTCTGCTTGGCCTGGCGCAGGCGTTCGTCGTTGTCCTGCAAGGCGCGGTTGGCCAGCGCCAGCTCCTCGGTGTGCAGCCGCACTTGCCGCTCCTGCAGCAGCAACTGGCCCTGGGTCTGGCGCAGCGTTTGCAATGTGTCTTCCAGCTGCTGGTACGCGCGCGCGTTTTCCAGACCGGCGGCAGCGTGCGAGGCCAGCGTTTGCAACATGTCGAGGTGCACCTGGCGGTACACATTGCGCGCCACGCTCTGCACACTGAGCAGGCCTACCACGCGGTCGCCCACCACGAGCGGCGCGTACATCATCGACTTCGCCCCCGGCATGCGCACGCCATCTTCGCGCACGCACGGCGCCAGCGCATCAAGACCGGTATCGTCCATGTACCTTCGGTACTCGGCGTCGAAGTCGTTGATCAGGAGCGGCTTGCCGTGCGTGAGGCACCACACGGCCAGCTGGTTCGGATCGTCCATCTGGCGCTGGTACGGCATGGTGCGCACACCCGCCTCCACCGCGAACGGGAAGTGGATCACGCCGTCCTGCTCGCGCACGAAGCCGATGCCGAAGATCTCCGCCTGCATCAGGTCATGCACATGGCGGTACAAGGTGCTCATCAGGGTTTCCATGTCGAGCGTGGCGCTCATTTCGCGACCCAGTTCGCTCAGCACAGAGATATTGCGGTGCGCCTTTTCCACTTCCTCGGTTTGCCGTTCGGCGTCGAGGCGGCGCTGTTCGGCCTCGGCGCGCTGCGACTCCGCCTCCAGCCGGCGCAGTTCGAGTTCGTGCTTTTGCTGTTGCAGCAGGCGGTTCTTGTGCTGCACTTCGGCCGTGCGCGACTCGACCAGTTCCTCGAGCCGCTGCTGCTGGCGGTGCAGGCTGCGCATGCGCGCCTGGTAGGCGGCATAGGCCGCGCCGAGCAGCAGCAGCGTGACCAGGGCGCGGAACCACCAGGTCTTCCAGAACGGCGGCAGGATGGTGATCCGGAGCGTGGCGGCATTGTCGTTCCACACGCCGTCCTTGTTGGCGGCTTTTACGCGGAACACGTACTCGCCGGGATCGAGGTTGGTGTAGGTGGCAAAGCGCTTGGTGGCGTCGGTCACCACCCAGTCCTCGTCGAACCCCTGCAACTGGTAGGCAAAACGGTTGCGCTGCGGGGCCGCGTAGTGCAGCGCCGCGAACTCCAGCGAAAACACCGAATCGGCCTGGCGCAAGGTCAGTTCCCCGGTGTGCTCGATGGCCGTCTTGAGCACATCGGCATGGTCGCCCTGCCCCGCCTTGAGCGACTTGTTAAACACCTGGAAGTCGGTGATGGCCACCGGCGGCGCCACGCTGTTTTCGCGCACGGCCTGCGGCGCGAACGCGGTGATGCCGTTGAAGCCGCCGAAGTAGAGCGTGCCATCCGGGGTGCGCAGCGCTGAACCGTCGAAGTACGCGCCTTCGATGGTGCCGTCGGCATCGCTGTAATTGCGCACCATGCCGGTGGCGATATTGAACTTCGACAGGCCGCTGTTGGTGCTCAGCCACAGGTTGCCGGCGCTGTCGGGCAGGATGGCGGCAATGGCGTCGTCGGCAATGCCGTCCTTGCGCAGGTAGCGGCGGAAGGTGATGGTGCCGTCGGCGGCCGTCTCCATGCGGTTGAGGCCCGCCGCCGTGCCCACCCACAGCGTGCCGGTATCGTCTTCGTACAGGCTGTGCACCTCGTCGTGGCTCAGCGACTGCGGATCGGTGGGGTTGCGGCGGAAGTGGCGGAACGTGCCGGTCTTGCGGTCGAGCAGATCGAGGCCGTTGAAGCTGCCCACCCACAGCCGGCCGCGCCGGTCTTCCAGGATCGGCCGCACCACGTTGTCGGCCAGGCTGGCGCTGTCGGCCGGGTTGTGGCGGTACGTGTGCACGTCCATGGTCTTCGGATCGAGCCGGTGCAGGCCGCCACGGCTGGCGATCCACAGCAGGCCGCCGCGGTCGGCCACGATGTTGCGGATGGTATCGCTGGCCGGATCGCCGCGCACGAACGACAGCGTGCGGACGGTGCCGGTGGCCGGATCGAGATGGTTGACGCCGGCGCGCCCGCCGATCCACACCGCGCCGGTGCCGTCAGGCGCACGCCACAGCGCTGTCACCTGGTCGTCGCTCAAACTGTCGGGCCGCGCCGGATCGTGGCGCCATACCTTGCTGCGGCCCGTCTTCGGATCGTACAGGTTCAAGCCGGCGCCAGTGCCCAGCCACAGGCGGCCGTCGCCATCCTGGGTGGCGGCCGTGGCGATGGCGCGCACCTTGTTGTCCGACAGTGCATCCGAATCCTCGGTATGGCGCACGATGCGGGCAAAGCCGCCGCTGCCCATGTCCACCCGGCTGACGCCATCGTTCCAGGTGCCCACCCAGAAGGTGCCCACGCGGTCGCGGAACAGCGCCGACACCTGGTTGTCCGCCAGGCTGTGACTGTCGCTGAACTGGTGGCGGTACTGCACCAGCCGCTGCTCGGCCGGCAGCCAGCGCAGCAGGCCGTCGGCATGGGTGCCGATCCACAGCTGCTTTTCGATGTCTTCGTACAGCGCGGTGATGCTGGCGCCCGGCCGCAGTCCTTCGGCGGTGCCCAGGCGCCACCGCTGCGGTTCGCCCTTGTCGCCGATGCGCCACTGTTCCAGTCCGCCCATGGTGCCCACCCACAGCATCTGGTTGCGGTCCACCTGCAGCGCCAGCACGGCGTTGAAACGACTGTCGCCGCCGGCGTCGAGGCGGTAATGGATAAACCGGCTGGCGCCCGGCGCCAGCATATCGAGCCCGGTGGCGGTGGCCACCCACAGGCGGCCGGCAGCGTCGCGCGCCAGCGCGTTGACCTGGTCGTTGACCAGGCTGCCCGCATCGGCCGGGTCGTGGTGCCAGCTGGTGAAGCGCCCGGTGGCCGGATCCAGGTGATGCAGGCCATCGGCGGTAGCTACCCACAGGCCGCCCAGTCCATCGTCGGCGATGGCGCGCACGTGGCGGTTGCCGTTGCCGCGCTCCACCGGCGCCGTGGGCAGGTAGTGGACAAACGTGCGGGTGGCGGGATCGTAACGATCGAGGCCGCCGTCGGTGCCCACCCATAGCTGCCCCGAGGGATCGACGTGCAGCACCCGCACCCAGTTGTCGGCCAGCGTGCGCGGGTCGGACACGGCGCTTTTATAGGTCACGGTGCGGTAGCCGTCGAAGCGCGTGAGGCCGGCCTGGGTACCGAGCCAGATAAAACCCTGCTTGTCCTGGGCGATGGCCAGCACCGACTCCTGCGCCAGGCCGTGTTCCACGCTCAGCTGCTCGAAGCGCAGCGTGCGCGGCGGCGGCCCGCCCCATGCGGCGGCCGCGCCCAATACCCACAGCAGCAGGGCCGGCGCCAGCAGATGTCTCCACAGATGGTTCAGGGCGTACAAAAAGCGGGGTCTCCCCAAGGGGGTGTGCTCAGGATTCGAAGAAGGCCAGCACGTCTTCCTTGCGCGCCTGGGTATCGCGCTGACCCAGACGGATCAAGTCGCAAGTATACGACGATTCGAACAACAAATACGAAGCAAGCGCCGCACCGCGCGTTTCAGTGGCGCCAATTCCCGACAACATGGTGCGGATCGGCGCCGGCAGGCTGCCGATGTGGCGGCTGGCGATATCGTCGAGCCGCTCCGATGGCGCGATGACCAGCAGCTTGACCGGCTTGAGCGGGGTTTGTTCGAGCAGCGCCTCGGGCAGCAGCGACAGGGTCTTGTTTACCCGTTCGAGCCGCTCGATATCGACCGCCAGCGAATCGAGGAAGATCGAGGACATGGCATGGCCGGCGATCTGCGCCAGGCTTGGATAGCGGGCCGCGCCCCGCTCCGGCATATTGCGCGACGCCTCGGTCAGGCGCCCCGCACCGACTACCAGCACCTTGCGCGCACCCAGGTGAATGGCCGGGGAGATGGGCGCCAGCTGGCGCATGGAGCCGTCGCCGCAGTATTCGCGGTGGCCGCCGATGAACAACGGCGTGGCCGGAAAAATGAACGGGATCGCAGACGACGCCAGCAAGTGCTCCACCCCGATCTGGTCCTGCAATGCGAAGCGCTGCATGCGCACCCACGGAGATATCTCGGCGGCGGTCTGGTAAAAAGTGAGGTGGTTGCCGGCGGTGTAGGACGACGCGGTGACCGCCAGCGCGTGCAGCAGTCCCTCGGACAACACGGCATCCAACCGGGGCAGGTCGAGCATGCGGTGCAGCAGGCCGACCAGCGGAGTGTTGTCCAGCAGCGACGCCGGCGGCGCGGCGCGCCACTTGCGCAGCAGCCAGCCGAACGACAGCAGGGAGAGCCAGCGCGCGCCCGAGCGCAGCACGCCCAGCGAATCGGCGCGGTACACCTGCGCCACCTCGATGTTCTGCCACACGTCGAGCAGCTTTTGCACGCCCTCGCCGAAGTTGTCGGCACGGCAGGCCAGCGCGGTGGCGTTGATGGCCCCGGCCGACGTGCCGCAGATGATATCGAACGGGTTGCGCGCCGGCGGCCAGCCCGCTTCCCACAAGATCTCGGAGATGGCCTGTAACACTCCCACCTGGTAGGCCGCGCGCGCGCCGCCGCCGGTGAGGATCAGGCCTGTTTTCTTTTGACGTCCCATGGCCCCAGATTAGCAGGGTATGCGCGGTTTGGGAAAGCCCTTTCGGCGCGGTCAGTCGCCCAGTACGATGCCTTCGCGGCGCGGATCGGCGCCACCAAACCACTGCGCCTTGCCGCCCACCACGCGGCGCTCGATGCCCTGCAGGCCCGAGTTCTGCTCGGTCTCGCGCACGTCGTGGCCGCGCGCCTTCAGTTGCGCGATCACCGCGGCGCTCACGCGGTTCTTTTCCAGCTCGGTCGGGCCGTTGCGGCTGCCCAGGTTGGGCAGGCTGATGGCCTGCTGCACGTCGAGCTTCCAGTCCAGGGTACCGACCAGCACCTTGGCCACGTAGTTGATGATGGTGGAGCCGCCCGGCGAGCCGGTGGCCAGCACCAGTTTATGCGTGCCTTTGTCGAACACCAGCGTCGGCGACATGGCGCTGCGCGGGCGCTTGCCAGCCTGCACCCGGTTGGCGATCGGGCCGTTCTCGTCCTGCGAATCGAACGAGAAGTCGGTGAGCTGGTTGTTGAGCATGAACCCATCGACCATCTGGCGCGAGCCGAAGGCGTCTTCCACCGACGTCGTCATCGACAGGCCGCCACCGAAGGCATCCACCGCCACCAGGTGCGAGGTCGAGGGCTTGTCGATGGCGGTGTCAGCACCCCACGCCACGTCCATGGTGTCTGGGGTGCCGTAGTTGGCGCGGCCCATCGACTGGTCGCCGATCAGCGCGGCGCGTTTGGCCAGGTAGCGCTTGTCGAGCAGGGCCGAGACGCCCTTGCCCGGCAGCGGCACGAAGTCGGTATCGGCCACGTAGCGGTTGCGGTCTGCGTAGGCCAGGCGCCCTGCCTCGCTGAACAGGTGGATGCCGTCGGCAGTCAGCTGGCCGTTGACCGGCTTGTACGGGCTGATGTCCTTCACTTCCAGGATGCCCAGCATCTGCGCAATTGCGATGCCGCCCGACGATGGCGGCGGCGCGCCGCACACGGTCCACGCCTTGTAGTCGCTGCAGATCGGCGCGCGTTCCTTCGCCTGGTAGCCGGCGATGTCGGCGGTGGTGAGCTTGCCCGGGTTGGTCGGATGGCCGGAGACCTTGGCGACGATGTCACGCGCGATGCGGCCCTTGTAAAAAGCGTCGGCGCCGCCGTCGGCGATCTCGCGCAGGGTGCGCGCCAGCTCCGGGTTTTTCAGGATGTAGCCGACCGGGCGCGGTTGGCCCGCGTCGTCAAAAAAATAGGCGCGCGCCACCGGGTCGCGGGCCAGGTACTTGTCCCACTTGAGCAGCGCGTTCAGGCGCGGGCTGACGGCAAAGCCGTCGTCGGCCAGCTTGATGGCTGGCGCGAACAGGGTTTTCCACGGCAGGCGGCCGTGCTGTTTGTGCGCCAGTTCCAGCATGCGCAGCACGCCGGGCGCACCCACCGAACGGCCGCCGACCACGCCGGTCTCGCGCGAGACCGGTTTGCCGTCCTTGTCCTGGAACAGGTGCTCGTCGGCGGCGGCGGGCGCGGTTTCGCGACCGTCGTACGACTGCACGCGCTTGCCATCGGAGTACAACAGGAACGAGCCGCCGCCGATGCCCGACGATTGCGGTTCGACCAGCGTGAGCACCAGCTGGGTCGCAATCGCCGCATCGATGGCAGCGCCGCCCTGCTTGAGGATCTGGTAGCCGGCCTGGGTGGCCAGCGGATTGGCGGCAGCCACCATGAACTTCTGCGCCGATTTGCCAGCCTTTTCGGCATAGCCGGTGGCGATTTCGGGCGCGACGTCGTGATTAATGCCGGGGACTTTGGCCGGGGCCTGCAACTGGGCATAAACGGGGGCGTGCAAGGCGCCCAGCACGGCGGCGGCAAGCGTCAGGGTCTTCAAACGAATCATGGGTTCTCCGGATCGGGGCGCGCAACCTGCGGCGCGCCTGAACGGCCATCGTACACGAAATCGTTTAAATCGTTTACTGCTGAACCTTATGCTTCTTATAGAGGATGCCTCGAAAACCGTAGCGAGCGGCCCGATATCGCCTTGAGTAGCGGAAGCGTACGGAGGTACGCTGAGCAACGCAGAGGCGATAGCGGGACGCGCAGTAGGTTTGCGAGGTATCCTATTTGGCGGCCATGCGAATGGCGCCGTCGAGGCGTATGACTTCGCCATTGAGCATGGCGTTCTCGAAAATCGCCCGCGCCAGTTGCGCATACTCGTCCGGTTTGCCCAGCCGTGGCGGGAACGGCACCATCGCCCCCAGCGCATCGCGCACCTCTTGCGGCATTCCCAGCATCATCGGCGTTTCGAAAATGCCGGGCGCGATCGCCATCACGCGGATGCCGCTGCGCGCCAGGTCGCGCGCCATCGGCAGCGTCAGGCCGGCTACTGCCGCCTTCGACGATGCGTACGCCGCCTGCCCCATCTGGCCATCGTACGCCGCCACCGACGCGGTATTGATGATCACCCCGCGCTCGCCGGTGTCCAGCGGCGCGGTCTTGCCCATCGCTTCGGCCGCCAGGCGCGCCATGTTGAAGGTGCCCACCAGGTTGATTGCCACCACGCGCTGGAACAGCGCCAAGGCATGGGCGCCTTCCTTGCCGACGGTCTTGGCGGCCGGTGCGATGCCGGCGCAGTTGACCAGGCCGCGCAGCGGTCCCAGCGCAGTTGCTGCCGCCACTGCCGCCTGCGCATCCGCTTCGGAAGTGACATCGCAGCGCACGAACACGCCATCGAGTTCCGCCGCCAGCGCCCGTCCGCCGTCTTCCTGCACGTCGGCCAGCACCACCTTGCCGCCGGCCTGCGCCAGCATGCGCGCGGTGGCTGCGCCCAGTCCCGACGCGCCGCCGGTAACGATGAATACCTGTTCTTTTATCTGCATGGTGTCTCCGCGGTTGACGATGATTTTTACGCTTATCTTACGTTTACGTAAACGTAACACAGCTCGTCATTGTAGCCAAAATCAGCGCGGAGAGATACAGCAGACGGTCAGCACTGGATGAACGCGCCGTTGCGTGAGCACAGCTTGCCGCTGGGGCTGACCACGGTATTGCCGGGGCCGTTGTTGTAGCGCTGGCCGTTGGGGCCGTTGCAGCCGGCGGCGTCGCAACCGGCAGTGGGTACCGGCGCGCCGGGCCGGGCGCCGGGATCGGAGCGCGGTGGTGTGGACGGCATGGGCGGTGCAGGCAGTACGCGGGAGGGCGTGGCGGGCGAGGTTGGCGCACTGAGCGCCCGCGAAGGCGTGGCGGGGGTTATCGGCGTGGGCGCTACGCGCGATGGCGGCTGCGCCTGGTCGCGCGGATCGTTTTCGGCCGGCGACACCCGTTCGATCGCCTGCGGCACCGGCCGTCGTGGCATCGGGTCGAGCGCCTTGGCGGTGCGGCATGGCTCCTCGGCCAGGTGCTTGCCGTCGTCGCTGAGCTTACATGGCGGCAGCTTGGCGTACGCTTCTTTTTCGGTGTCGACTTCGGGCGCGCGTGGCTGCGGTGGCTGCTGGGTGGACTGTCGTGCCGGCTCCGCCGGCTGCTGCGCCCAGGCGCCGGCGCACAGCAGCGCGGCGGCCATGCCGGCTGCCGCGCTGGCGCCCAGCCGGCCAGCGAAAGTTGGTTGATGCATGGTGGTCTCCTCCTGCTTGGTATTACGCCAGCCTACCTCGTTCAAGGCAGGCCTGGCGCGCGTCAGGAGGTGTGGTTCAACGGCGCCGCCGGCATGCTGTGACCGGCAGGTAGCGTGTCAACGTATCAACGAGTTGGTCCTGCGCCCGGCACCACAATCACGTCAGGCGCTACCGCGACAGCCGGCGCCACGATCGCCGCCGGTACGGGAGCATGCGCCACCACCGGCACGCTCACCGCCAGCCAGCCCGAGGCCGGCAACAGCGGCACCAGCAGCAGCGCCACGATGTTGATGATCTTGATCAGCGGGTTGATCGCGGGGCCGGCCGTGTCCTTGTACGGGTCGCCCACGGTGTCGCCGGTGACCGCCGCCTTGTGCGCTTCGGAACCCTTGCCGCCGTGGTGACCATCCTCGATGTATTTCTTGGCGTTGTCCCAGGCGCCACCGCCGGTGGTCATGGAAATGGCCACGAACAGCCCGGTGATGATGGTCCCCATCAGCATGCCGCCCAGCGCGGCCGCACCGAGCAGCATGCCGACGATCACCGGCACCACCACCGGCAGCAGCGACGGGATGATCATTTCGCGGATAGCCGAGGCGGTGAGCATATCGACCGCCTTGTCGTACTCGGGCTTGGCCGTGCCTTCCATGATGCCCTTGATGTCGCGGAACTGGCGCCGCACTTCCACCACCACGGCGCCGGCCGCGCGCCCCACCGCTTCCATCGCCATGGCGCCGAACAGGTACGGGATCAGGCCGCCGATGATCAGTCCGACGATCACCATCGGGTTGGACAGGTCGAACAGCACGCTGCGCCCGGCAGACTCCAGCGCGTGAGTGTAGTCGGCAAACAATACCAGCGACGCCAGCCCCGCCGAACCGATCGCATACCCCTTGGTGACGGCCTTGGTGGTATTGCCCACCGCGTCGAGCGGATCGGTAATGGCGCGCACCGACTCGGGCATGCCGGCCATTTCGGCGATGCCGCCGGCGTTGTCGGTGATGGGGCCGTAGGCGTCGAGCGCCACCACGATGCCGGCCATCGACAGCATCGCCGTAGCGGCAATCGCCACGCCGTAGAGCTGCCCGAGCTGGTACGAGACCAGGATGGCCGCGCACACGGCCAGCACCGGGTAGGCGGTGGATTTCATCGACACCCCGAGGCCGGCAATGATGTTGGTGCCGTGGCCGGTGGTGGATGCCTGGGCGATATGCTTGACCGGCGCGAAGTCGGTGCCGGTGTAGTACTCGGTGATGTACACCATCAGCCCGGTGAGCACGATGCCCACCACGGTGCAGCCCAGCAGGCGCAGGCGCACCGACGGGTCGGCCCACACGTACCAGGTCACCGCGATAAAGCCCAGCAGCGACAGCCCGGCCGCCCACCACAGCCCCGTGTACAGCGCCGACATGATCTTCTTGCCGGGTTTGGCCCTCACCATCGAGCAGCCGATGATGGACGCGATGATCGATACCGCCCCCAGCAGCAGCGGATAGACCACGGCGGCCACCGGCGCGCTCACCATCAGCAGCGCCCCCAGCAGCATGGTGGCGATCAGCGTGACCACGTAGGTTTCAAACAGGTCGGCCGCCATGCCGGCGCAGTCGCCGACGTTGTCACCGACGTTGTCGGCAATTACGGCAGGATTGCGCGGGTCGTCCTCGGGAATGCCAGCTTCGACCTTGCCCACGAGGTCGGCGCCCACGTCGGCGCCCTTGGTAAAGATGCCGCCGCCGAGGCGCGCGAAGATTGAAATCAGCGACGCCCCGAACGCCAGCCCGATCAGCGGCTCAATTAACTGGTGGGTGTTGACGGTGGCGGCAGCCAGGTCGGACGGCAGGCCGGCGGTGAGGTACAGATAGAACAGCACCACGCCCAGCAGCCCCAGGCCGACAACCAGCATGCCGGTAATCGCGCCGCCGCGAAACGCCACGTCGAGCGCGGCGTTCATGCCACGGGTGGCCGCCTGCGCGGTGCGCACATTGGCGCGCACCGAGACGTTCATGCCGATGAAGCCGCAGGCGCCCGAGAGCACGGCGCCGATCAGGAAGCCGAGCGCGGTATTAAAGTCGAGGAAGATGGCAATCAGGATCAGCAGTACCACGCCGACGAGGCCGATGGTGCGGTACTGGCGCGCCAGGTAGGCGGCGGCGCCCTGCTGGATGGCCAGCGAGATTTCCTGCATGCGCGCGTTGCCGGGGTCCTGGCGCAAGATCCAGCTGCGCGACCACAAGCCATAAATGACGGCGATAACGCCGCAACCCACCGCTAACCACAAACTGGCTGCCATAGTGTCTCCCCTTTTTGTTATCGAGCGAACTGCGGAACAAACTCACAAAACGTCAAAGCGGGGAAATATGAACAGCCATGAAAAAAGCGGACGCTCGGTCCGCTTTTAGGTCTTATTCAGCCAGCGCTGCAAACACGCTGTCGCGGATTTGCTCCACCGCGCCTACCCCGGTGATACGGCGATACTTCGGTGCACCTTCGGCGCCCGACTTGGCCCAGTCGTTGTAGTAGCCAAGCAGCACTTCGGTCTGGTTGTGGTACACGTCCAGGCGTTTTTTCACGGTCTCGGCCTTGTCGTCGTCGCGCTGTACCAGGTCTTCGCCGGTAACATCATCCTTGCCGTCGACTTTGGGCGGGTTGAACTTGACGTGATACACACGGCCCGAACCCGGATGGCAACGGCGGCCGTCCATGCGTTCGATGATCGAGTCGTCAGGTACGTCGATTTCGAGCACGTAGTCGACGTTGATGCCGGCTTCCTTCATGGCGTCCGCTTGCGGAATGGTGCGCGGGAAACCGTCGAACAGGTAACCGTTGGCGCAATCGTCCTGCTTCAGGCGTTCCTTGACCAGGCCGATGATCAGGTCGTCGGAGACCAGGCCGCCGGCGTCCATCACCTGCTTGGCCGCCAGGCCCAATTCCGTACCGGCCTTGATCGCGGCACGCAGCATGTCGCCGGTGGAGATCTGCGGAATATTGTATTTCTCTTTGATGAAATTAGCCTGGGTGCCCTTGCCGGCTCCTGGTGCTCCTAACAGAATCAGACGCATGAAGTTTCCTAAAAACAGATTTTTGGAGGGTGTGGTTAGTGGTGTTAGTTGTTGCGTGGACACAGTATTAATACTGATTATCCGACTATCTTGGTACGAAACTTACCACAAAACTTGGCCCATCAGCCAGTTTGATACCGTTTATACCGTTTGTCACAGGCAAAAACGCGTTCCTGTGGGGATATTCGTATGAATAATGCACCAGCGTGACGCCGCAGCGCACCGCCATGGAACGTTATAACAGGCCCATGGGCCTGTTTGGTTTGATATGGATCAAGCCCCCACCTCCACGGCTGGCGGCACAGGCAGGCAAGTGCGGACGCTCAGTCCGTCTTGTCCTGCAGGGTACGGGCCTCGTCGGCCCACATGATGGGGATGCCGTCACGGATGGGGAACGCCAGGCGGTCGCCCTTGCAAATCATTTCCTGGGCCTTCTTATCGTACTCCAGGGGGCCTTTGCAGACCGGGCAAACCAGGATATCAAGCAATCTAGCGTCCACGACATTTCTCCACAATTTGGTCGGCCAGCGCGCCATCGATGTGCGCCGTGACCGGGACGACCCATAGTCGCGGGTCGCCTCTGAGTTCTTCAATTTGCGCACATTTTACTGCATCCTTCTCGGTGATCAAGATCACATCGGCGTGCAGCGCAGCGAAAGGCCGGTCGCGGAAGTCGTGGTGGTCAGGCAGCGCCAGCTCCTGGACGTTCAAACCGGCCGCCTTGAGCATGCCGAAAAACCGCGCCGGGTTGCCGATGCCGGCGGCTGCGGCCAGGCGCTGGCCGGGCTGCGCGAGGTCGGCCAGCACCTTGCGCTGGCTGCGGTCGCGCAGTTGCTCGGCGTGGCCGCCGGCCAATGTCATCTGGATCGGCGCCGGATAGTATCCTGCTGCGCTACTCGGTAACTGCGCCCGTACGGAGGCCGCTCCCGCCTCGGGGGTTGCCGCCAGCGGCGCGCAGCCGACCGAACGCACCAGTGCATCGGTGAGCACCGGCGCATTGATCACCGTGAAATCGCGCCGGCGCGACACCGGTTCGCGCAGCGGCCCGGCCGGCAGCAGCCAGCCGTTGCCGGCGCCACGGCCATCGAACAGGATGATTTCGATATCGCGCTGCAGCGCGTAGTGCTGCAAGCCGTCGTCAGTGAGCAGCACGTCGAGGTCGGGATAGGCGGCCAGCAGCGCGCGGCCGGTGGCGGCGCGGTCGCGCCCCACCATCACCGGGCAGCCGGTGCGTTGGCGGATCAGGAGCGGCTCGTCGCCCACCTCGGCCGGCGTAGAGTCGGTGTCCACTTCACGCGCCGTATCGGCCGCGCTGCCGTGGCCGCGCGAGATCACGCCGGGCCGCATGCCGCGCGCCTGCAAAGCCTGCACCAGCCAGATCGTCAACGGCGTCTTGCCGGTGCCGCCGATGTAGATGTTACCGACCACGACCACCGGTACCGGCAGCCGCGACGACGCCAGCCAGCCGGCGCGGAACAGCGCCGCGCGCGTGCCGCTCACCGCCCGGAACAGCAGCGACACCGGCCACAGCGCGCAAGCGAGCGGCCCACGGCGCAACCAGTTGCGGGTGAGCGTCGCTTCCAGCGAAGATGGTTTGGGGGGATTATTCGACAATACCTGAGTCCTCAATGCAGCCGGCGCCGGCGCTGCGCAGCAACGAATCGCCGCGCAGGCGGGGCACCGCTACTTGCCGCCGCCGGTCTGCGCCGCAAACGTCAGCTTCTCGAAGCCCGCCACGCGCGCCGCTTCCATCACGTTCACCACCATCTGGTGCATGGCGAACTGGTCGGCGTTGACGATCACGACCGGCTCCTTGTCCTTCAAGCCGCCCTTCTCGGCCGCGCCGCGCAGCGCCTGCGCCAGGCCGGCCACGTCGCGGAACGATACGGGGTCGCCGTTGATCGTGTAGTTGCCCTTGGCGTCCACCGTCACATTGAGCTCGAACGGCTTTTCTTCGGGCTTTTGCGCCTCGGCCGTCGGCAGCGTGATCTGCAGTTCGGTGAACTTGCTGTAGGTGGTGGAGACCATCAGGAAAATCAAAATCACCAGCAGCACGTCGATGAACGGGATCAGGTTGATTTCTGGGTCTTCCCGGCCCTTGCCTTTGCGGAAATTCATATCCGCTCCTTACTTGCGCTGGCGATGCACGACATCGACGAACTTGACCGCCTGCTGCTCCATCTCGATCACGAAGCTGTCCACCAGTGCGCGGAAGTGGCGATAAAACACCAGGGTGGGCATGGCAATCGCCAGGCCGAAGCCGGTGTTGTACAGCGCCACCGAAATACCGTGCGCCAGTTGCGCCGGATTGGCGCCCGACGGGTTTTGCGAGCCGAAAATCTCGATCATGCCCACCACCGTGCCGAACAGGCCCATCAGCGGGGCCAGCGTCGCGATGGTGCCCAGCGTGGTAAGAAAGCGGTCGAGCGTATGGGCCACGCCGCTGCCCGCTTCCTCGATCGACTCCTTCATCACGTCGCGCGGCGCATCGACGTTGCGCAGCGCGGCCGACAGTACCACGCCCAGCGGCGAACTTTTTTCCAGCTTGTCGAGGATATCGGGCGTGATATTGCCCCCGCGATAAACCTGCACCACCTCGTCGAACAGCTTTTTCGGCAAGATTTTGGCGCGGCGCAGGGACAGCAAGCGTTCGATGATCAGCGCCGTGGCGACGATCGATGCAATCAACAACAACCAGATAGGCCAACCTGCAGCTTGGAAAATGGCGAGCAAAACAAACTCCTGTGGATGAATTGGATCGGGCGCTAACCCGAAGGCGCAATGTATCTTGTTGGGCCAAAGTCGGCAAGAGGACAGTTATGCCCACATTCTGTTGATAAGATTGTGTGCAAGCACCTTCACGGTGAATCAAGTCATTGATTTACAACGATATTTTTTTCATGCACGAATTTGACGCACCCCGACGGCGCGGACACCAATATTACACTGGTAAACTTCTGCACAATTTGTGTGGATAAAATTGTGCGCAATGTAGCTGCCATGCTGCAAGAGTGTTGATTCATAAGGGTATTTTTGCCATGAGTAAAAAACTGGCAGAACCACCTTTCACGACCATAAACCGGGTTTTCCCCACCGCGCCAAGCGCAGATGACTGGTATCTACCGGCTGTTGACCATGCTTGTGCACTTCTGCACATATTGTGTGGATAAGATTGTGCGCAAGGCACTCCCGCACTGCGCAAGTCCTTGATTCTAAATGAAACATTTATACTGCGCAAAAATAAGGCAGCTATTTTTCCGAGGGTTGCGGTGGATAAGCACGGAGTTCTGCACACCTTCTGTGGACAAAATTGTGTGTAATAGCCTTAAGTGGATCCTAAGTCATTGATTTGTCACAAATTACCGTTGCAGCACAAATTTTAGGCACACCATACAATAGCGCTCGTCCGCCCCGGTTATCCAATGTATGAACAGTTTATGTGGATAACTTTGTGCGTAACCTTGGTCCGCCAGACTAAAGTCCTTGATCCATAAGGGTTTTTTCCAGATGCAAGTAAATCAGGCAGCCATATTTTTCGTTTAAAATCATGGACCTATCTATAATACTTCCAGCCCTTTATACAAGATGACCGCTGTGTGACCAAATTCACATAGTGTGGATAGTTTTCATGAATGAAACGATGAACTTCGACGAACCCACCGACTCCACCGCCACCGGCACGCCCGTAATCACCGTCTCCGCGCTCAACCAGGCGGTAGCGCGCCTGCTCGAGCGCTCGTTTCCGCTCACCTGGATCGCCGGCGAAATCTCCAACTTCACCCGCGCCAGCTCCGGCCACTGGTACTTCACGCTCAAGGACAATGCCGCGCAAGTGCGCGCGGTGATGTTCCGGGGCCGCGCCCAGTACGCCAACTTCACCCCGCGCGAAGGCGACAAGGTCGAAGTACGGGCCCTGGTCACGCTGTACGGCGCGCGCGGCGACTACCAGATCAACGTGGAGGCGATCCGCCGCGCCGGCGTCGGCTCGCTGTTCGAAGCGTTTTTGCGCCTGAAGGAAAAGCTCGACGCCGCCGGCCTGTTCCACCCCGACCGCAAGCGTGCATTACCCATGTTCCCGCGCACGGTGGGCATCGTCACCAGCCCGCAGGCAGCCGCGCTGCGCGACGTGCTGACGGCCCTGCGCCGGCGCGCGCCGCACGTCAACGTCGTGCTCTACCCCACGCCGGTGCAGGGCCAGCTGGCCGCGCAAAAGATCGCTGCCGCCATCGACACGGCCTCGCTGCGCAACGACTGCGATGTCCTGATCGTGTGCCGGGGCGGCGGCAGCATCGAGGATTTATGGTCGTTCAACGACGAGGACGTGGCGTACGCGGTGGCCAACTGCCGCATGCCGGTGATTTCCGGCGTGGGCCACGAGACCGATTTTACGATCTGCGATTTTGCCGCCGATCTGCGCGCGGCCACGCCCACGGCGGCGGCCGAACTGGCGGTTACGCCGCGCGCCGACTGGCTGGCGTCGTTGCGCACCGACGCCACCGACCTGCGCCGCGCCATGCGCCGCGCGCTCGGCGACTCGGCGCAAACACTCGACGGCTACACGCGCCGCCTGCTCAACCCCAACGCCCAGATCCGCCAGCAGCGGTTAAAACTGCTGGCGCTATCGACCGCGATGATGCACGCCAATCGGGCGCCGCTCACGCGCGCCCGCCACCAGCTCGATCGCCTTGGCGAACGGATGGCCGCCTGCACGCCTGACACCCGCGCAGCCCGCACATCGCTGGCCGCCCTGCGCCACCGCGCCGCCATCGGCATGGCGCGCACGGTGCAGCAGCGCCGCGCGGCGCTGGCGGCGCTGGCGGCGCAGCTGGAGTTGTTGAATCCGCAGAGAACGCTGGAGCGCGGGTATGCAATCGTGACCGACGAGGCGGGAGCGGTGGCGCGCTCACCGGAGCAGATCGTGGCGGGACGCACGCTAGGCGTGCGCCTGGCCGAAGGCGCTGCCGTGGTGGACGTGGCGGCGGTTCGCTAGACCCATGGTTGCCACGTGCGCAGGGCGCCGATTTAATCCGTCGACAACATTGCCGACATGCCGATCAGCACCGGGTATTTTTCCGTGATCACGTAGGTCGGAATGTGCGCCAGGTAGTCCGAAAAGCGCCCCTTCTGTTCGAACCGCGCGCGGAACCCCGAGCGCTCGAAAAATTCGCTCATTTGCAGCACGGTGCGCCCGCCGATATAGATGCCGCCCTTGGCGCCCAGGGTGAGCGCCACGTTGCCGGCCACCGTGCCCAGCATCTCGCAAAACGCTTCGAGCGTCTCTTCGCACACGGGGCACAGGCGGTGCAGGCCGCGCTCGACGATCTCCTGCGTGGTCAGCACCTGCGGCTCGATCCGCGCCCGTTCGCACAGCGCGCGGTAGGCAAGGCCCAAACCGATGCCCGACACCAGCCGCTCGCTCGAAACGTGTTCGTGGTGGCGGCGCGCGTAGCGCAGGATGTCGATTTCGCGCTCGTTCATCGGCGCGAACGTGGTGTGGCCGCCTTCGCTGTCGATCGCGATCCAGCGCTCGCCCACCGGCACCAGGTACGACACGCCGAGGCCCGCGTCCGCCCCGACCAGGCCGATCACGGCGCCGTCTCTTGGCGCGCCGCTGCCCACCTGGTGCTTGTTCTCGGGGGCCAGGTGCGGCAGCGCGGAAGCCAGAGCGCGCAGGTCGTTGACCACTACCAGCGACTTCAAACTGAATTGCGAACACACGGCTTCGATCGAAAACGACCAGTGGTGATTGGTCATGGTGACCCAGTCGCCGTCGATCGGGTTGGCAATCGCGATGCCGGCGTAGCGCGCCTGGTAGCCGCCCGCCGCCACCGTGGCCGGCTGCGCCAAATAGGCCACCAGCGCCGCGCCCAGCGTGGGATAGGCGGCGCAGTCGGCCACCCAGACCGCGTCGATCTGCTGCGGTGCGGTTTCCACCGCAAAGCTGGCGCTGCTGCCGCCGATGTCGGCCAGCAGGCGCGGGCCGCTGGCGCCGTGTGAAAAATTCGATTCCATGTCTCTGACCTCTGCTTATTTTTGTTGTGCGCCCAGCCAGATCTTCACGCAACCTGGGCTGAACAAATCGGGCCGATTATAAGTCAGGCCCCTAAATATGGTAATCTTCGCTGAAAAGGATTTCATAATACTTCGTCAAGGATTGCACGTTGCCAGATACTTCCCCCTCCTCCGGCCCATCGACATTAATGGACGTTGCCCGCCTGGCGGGGGTCTCACCGAGTACCGTCTCGCGCATCCTCAACGGCACCGCCAAGGTCTCCGACGACAAGCGGCTGGCCGTGCTGGCCGCCATCGAAAAGGTCAGCTTCGCCCCGAACCAGATGGCGCAAGGGCTCAAGAAGGGCCGCTCGCTGACCATCGGCATCGTGGTACAGGATATTTCATCGCCATTCTTCGACGAGACGCTGCGCGGCATCGACGATGGCCTCAAAGGCACCGGCTACGCGTCGGTAATCGTCAGCGGCCACTGGAACGCCGATGAGGAAGCGGACCGCGTGCGGCTGCTGCTGGCGCGCAAGGTCGATGGCATCATCCTGCTGTCGGGCCGCATTTCCGACGAGGCCGTGCTGGGCTTCTCTGGCCAGCGGCCGATCGTCTCCACCGGCCGCGCGCTGCAAACCCGCACTGCGCTGGGCTTCAAGACCGACAACGAATACGGCGCCTGGCTGGCCGTGCGCCACCTGGTCGAACTGGGCCACCGCCGCATCGCCTTCATTTCCGGCCCCGCCAACAACCACGATGCCGACGAACGCCTGGCCGGCTACCGCCGCGCGCTTACTGAGGCGCAGATCGACATCGACCCGGCCCTGGTCGTGGAAGGCAATTACCACGAAGCGAGCGGCATGATGGCGATGAACCGCCTGTTCGACACCCACCAGCAATTCACCGCCGTGTTTGCCGCCAACGACCTCACTGCCTACGGCGCGCGCCTGGCCCTGTATCGCAAGGGCATCCGCGTGCCCGACGACATCTCGCTGGTCGGCTTCGATGATCTGCCCGGCTCGTCGTACACCACGCCGCCGCTGACCACCGTGCGCCAGCCGATGTACGACATGGGCCGCATCGCCACCCAGGCGCTGCTGCGGCTGATCAATGGCGAAACCGTGCAGGGCGAGATCCCCCCGGTCGAGCTGGTGGTCCGAGAAACCACTCGCCGCGTCCGTTGATCCCACACGTAATGGGGGGCCATTTTGGCAACCGGGCGGCATCCCCCGTACAATAATGACGTTTCGCCAAAAACCACCTGGTTTCTGATAAACCTCATCCCATAAAGGAAGCTCCATGGAACATACCCTGCCACCTCTGCCATATGCAATCGACGCCCTGGCGCCACACATCTCGCAAGAAACGCTGGAATACCACTACGGCAAGCACCATCAGACCTATGTGACCAACCTGAACAACCTGATCAAGGGCACCGAGTTCGAAAACCTGTCGCTGGAAGAAATCGTCAAGAAATCGTCGGGCGGCGTTTTCAACAATTCGGCCCAAGTGTGGAACCACACCTTCTACTGGAACAGCCTGACGCCGGGCGGTAAGGCCGTGAGCGGCGCGCTGGCCGATGCCATCAACGCCAAGTGGGGTTCGTTCGACAAGTTCAAGGAAGAATTCACCAAGTCGGCCGTGGGCAACTTCGGTTCGAGCTGGACCTGGCTGGTGAAAAAGGCTGACGGTTCGCTGGACATCGTCAACACCTCGAACGCCGCTACCCCGCTGACCACCGATGCCAAGGCACTGATCACCTGCGACCTGTGGGAACACGCTTACTACATCGACTACCGCAACGTGCGTCCCAAGTACATCGAGACCTTCTTCGCGCTGGCGAACTGGGACTTCGCAGCCGCCAACTTCAACTGAATGAACTGAAGACGGCGCAATAAGCAAAAGCCCGAACCCTGCAAAGGGTCCGGGCTTTTTTTCGTCCGTAAAAACTCAGGGACGCGCGGTCGGTACGCCTCCGGTGCGCCGTCCCAGTTCCTCGCCGCCTTCGATATCGCCCTTCACTTCGGTATCGCTGTCGCCGCGACTGTCGTCGGGTTCGGACTCGATCCCGATGTGGTCGTCAGGCACGCTGCCGTCGTCATCGAGCGGCACCGGGTCGCGGAAGTCGCCGTCAACCAGGCGTTCCGACGATGGCATTGCCTCCACGTGATCGAAGCCGATATCGCCCGCTTCCAGCGTTTGCGAGCCGACGTCGATGCGCTCGCCCGTGCCTTGGGCATCGGTATCGCTGTCAAGTGCCAGGTCGTGGTCATTGGCCACGTCGCTGCCGCTGTCGGAGTTGTCGCTCGGCCCCAGGCCGCGCGTGCCGTGGCCGCTGCCAAGGCTGCGGTCTTTACCTCCGAGGATGTAGTCCGGGTCCAGGGTGCTGTCTGCCATGATCTGCTCCTTCAACTGTAAAACACCATTGCACCACGGTGGGCACTCGCGCTCGGTGCGGCCACGCGCACATTGCTGCACTTGGCTATCGTGCAGATAGGAATTTTTTACTTTACAAATGTACTATTCAGGGATATAGTTACGTTCATCAACAACATCACTGACCAGGAGCCATCATGAGCACCACCACCACCAAAGACCTGCTGCGCGCTGCCGCCACCGTCGTCTTCGCCATTGCCGCCACCGCCACTACCGTGAGCAGCGCCTTCGCTGCCGAAGCCACCACTGAACCAGCCAACACCACCGCTGTGACCAAGGCCGACCAGCCACACCAGCTGACCCGCGCCGAAGTGCAGGCGCAAGTGATCGAAGCGCGCAAGAACGGCACCCTGCTCGAAACCGAGGCCGACTTCGACGTCGCCCAGACCCGCCAACACGTCGCCAAGTAAGCAGCAATGATCTTCGCCATGACTTCGTCCTCCCGCCCACAGGTCCGCCCCCTCGCCACAGCACTATTGGCCTGCGCGCTGGCGGTGCTGGCCGGCTGCGCCGACATGGGCAAGATCGAGCCGCAGGCAGTCGCCATCAAGCCGCTGGAACTGAACGCCGGCAAGGCCATTGCAGACGCCGGCGCCGATGTGGCCTGGCCGACGCAAGCCTGGTGGGAAGCGCTGCACGACGAGCAATTGAACGCACTGGTGGCCACGGCAATTGCCGGCAGCCCCAACCTGCGCGCTGCCGAAGCGCGCGTGCGCCAGGCCGAGTCGCTGGCCGGCGTGGCCCGTGCCGGCACGCTGCCCAAGGTCGACGCGTCGGCCAGCATCGACCGCGAACTCTATACGGGCAATGGCGCGATTCCCGCCGCCCTGGCCGGCAAGACCGAGTGGAAAAATACGGCCTTGCTGTCGGGCTCGTATGACCTCGACCTGTGGGGCCGCAACCGCGACCTGCTGGCGGCCGCGCTTGACGATGTGCGCATGGCCTCGGCCGAAGCGCAAATGGCGCGCCTGACCCTGGAAACGGCCATCGTGCGCGCCTACATCCAGTTATCGCTCGACTACACGCTGCAAGACAGTGTGACCGAGAACCTGGAACAGCGCCACCGCATCCTCGAGATCACGCGCCAGCGCCGCGCCGCCGGCCTGGCGACCGAGCTGGAAGTGGCAAACATCGAAACAACGCTGCCAGCTGGCAAGCGCGAGCATGAGCAGATCGGCTCGTCGATCGCCCTGCTGCGCAACCAGCTGGCAGCCCTGATCGGCAAAGGACCGGGCGACGGCGAATCGATCGCCCGGCCACAGCTGACCCTGCAAGACGGCGCTGGCGCGCGTGTTCCCGCCACGCTGCCTGCCGAACTCGTCGGTCGTCGGCCAGATATCGTGGCCCAGCGCTGGCGCGTGGAAGCGGCCGGGGCGCGCATCAACAGCGCCAAGGCCGACTTTTATCCGAACGTGAACCTGGCGGCGTTTGTCGGTTTGCAGTCGCTTGGCTTCCCGCGCTTTTTGGAAAGCCACTCGAAGATGGCTGGCGTCACCCCGGCGATCAGCCTGCCGATTTTTGAAGGCGGCCGCCTGCGCAGCCAGCTCGGCAACCAGACTGCGCTGTACGACGTGGCCGTCGAGCAGTACAACGGCGTGGTGGTCCAGGCCATGTCGGACGTGGCCAACGCGCTGGTGCGGATCGAATCGGTCAAGCAGCAAGATCAACTGGCGCAGCAGGCACTGGCCTCGGCCCGGCGCCAGCAGCAGCTGGCCGAACGGGCTTACAAGGCCGGCATGACCGATTCGCTCAACGTCATCAACGCCCAGCTGACGTTGCTGAACGAGCAGCAGCAAATGGCGCAAGTGGCAAGCAAACAACTCGATAACTATGCATTGCTGATGACGGCACTGGGTGGAGGGGTAAAACTGGATTGATCCCCAGTTTCTAATAGTACAATCGTCCTTTTACGATGAGCAGAGGAGCAAGGCAATGAGTAGTAGTTTCGACGCGACCAACAAGCGCCTGAAAAACATCCATGCCCGTATCCCTGAGTTTCCAGAGGATCTCATGCGGTTGCTGCGCATGACCTATCACGTCCAGAAGCGCATCAAGGACCTGAGCAACGCAGCATTGCGCAAACACGATCTGGTGGACACCAGTTACATGGTACTGGCGGTGTTGTATGGATCGGAAAATGAAACCTCCACCGCCTCCACGCTGGGCGAAGCCTGCATGGAGAAACCGGCCAACCTGACGCGCGTGTGCAACGACCTGGAAAAACAGGGCCTGATCTCGCGCGGCAACCGCCCCGGCGACCGGCGCTGCGTGATGATCACGCTCACCGACGCCGGCCGCGAGATGGCCGAAAAAGTGATGCCCGAAGTCTGGGGCACCACCACGCGTGCGTACGACGGCTATGCCGCCTCGGACATCGCCGCACTGGAAACCCTGCTCGCAAGGCAGCTCGACAACCTGGAAACACTTACTTAGGCAAGCAAACATGACCTCTCCCCGCGCCGCTACTCCTGATAAACACCAGAACGCGGCGCGCGGAGCGTTTCACTGGGTCGCCAGCGAAACGGCGGCCTGGTACGGCGTCGAAGGTCCGCGCCTGATGTACGTTGCCAAGGCCATGCTGGCCGCCTTTACCGCGCTGTGGCTGGCGTTCCGCCTCGAGCTCGACTCCCCCTTCACCGCCCTGGCCACCACCATCATCCTGGCCCTGCCCAGCAGTGGCATGGTGCTGGAAAAAGCCTTTAACCGCTTGCTCGGCACCCTGGTCGGCTGTACCGCTTCGGTGATCCTGGTGGCAATGTTTCCGCAGTCGCCGGTGCTGCTGTTTAGCGGCGTGGCGCTGTGGATTGCGCTGTGCACGGGCGGCGCCGCCATGCACCGCAACCAGCGCTCTTACAGCTTTGTGCTGGCCGGCTACACCGCCTGCATGATCGCGGTGCCCGCCATCGACAACCCGGTCCACGTGTTCACGCTGGCCGTCACCCGCCTGACCGAGGTAGGCCTGGGCATCATCGTCGCCACCGTGGTGCACGACGTGATCTTCCCGCGCCGTCATTCGCAGACGGTGATGCGCACCGTGCAGGCGCGCTACACGAGCTTTATCGGCTTTTGCCAGAAGGTGCTGGAACATCGCCTGTCGCCGGCCGAAACCGAGATCAATCACCTCAAATTCGCCGCCGATATCGCCGCGCTGGAATCGGGCCGCGCCGCCGCCTATTTCGAGGCCGGCCACGCCAGCGCGCACACACGCCAGCTGCATGCATTCAACGCCGCCTTCATGGACGTGCTCACCACCTTTTATACGCTGCACCGGCTGATCCACCGCCTGCGCGCCAACAACGCGGTGCCGGTCCTGGCGCTGGTCGAACCGATCCACGCCAGCATGGCGGCAGCGCTCAAGGACGATTTGACCGCCGCGCGCATGGCGCAGATGCGCACCGGGCTGGCCGCCGACATCGCCGCCGCCCAGGACCAGGCAGGTCCACTGGAGCGCCCGCAGCGGATCGACTTCGACACGGCGGTGGAGCTGCTGCAACGCTTCGCGCGCGACCTCGGCGAATTCGCCGCGCTGGACCACGGCCTGGCCGAAGACAAGCGCCAGCAAGTGAGCGATCCGGTCAGCTACACGCCGCGCACGCCGCCGGCCATCGTGCTGGCATCGAGCTTCCGTGCGGGTGCCACACTGCTCGTCGCCGCCGGCGCCTGGTACTGGCTGGCCTGGCCCGGCATGGGCAACGTGATCCTGATGGCGACGATTTTCTGCGCGCTGGCGTCGTCGTCGCCACGCCCCACCGCCATGGTGCACCAGGTGCTGATCGGCTTCCTGATCGCCGTCCCGCTGTGCTTTGTCACCGAGTTCTGGCTGGTGGCGCGCGCCGACGATTTCGCGCCGATGGTGCTGGCCACCCTGCCGATTTTTGCGCTGGGCGCCTACATCACCACCATCCAGAAATGGGCCGGCATCGGCATCGGCCTGGGCCTGTTCCCGGCCACGCTGCTGGTGCCCACCAACCAGATGCACTACGACGTCGAATCGTTTTTATCGAGCGAACTGTCGCTGATCATGGGCGTGGTGGTGGCGTACGTGATGTTCGCGGTGGTGCTGCCCGAGCATACGATGGGCCAGCGCGACCACGTGGCCGCCGCCCTGTGGCGCGAAGCGCGCAGTGCCTGCAAGGCCAAGCTGGGACGCCTGAAACGCCGCTTCGACAACCGCGTGCGCGACCTGCTCAGCCAACTGAACGCCGCCTCCGGCCCGGCCCCGAACGACGCCGCGCGCGCCGTGGTGCGCCAGGGCCTGACCTTGCTGGAACTGGGCCACGCGGTGATCGAACTGCGCCAGCTGATCGCGGCCTCGCAAGCGGGCCCGGTGCGTCACAGCCTGCAGCAGGTGGTGGCGCGCGTGGCCGACTACCTGCAAACGCCGCAGCGCGCCCAGGGCCAGCTGGCGCTGGAAGTGATCCTGCAAGCGGGATCGGCGATCCGCGCCGTGCTGCCCGAGGCCGCCAACGATCGCCTGCCTGCACTGCATACCGCGCTGGCCGACCTGCATTCCATTTACACGTCCTTGCTGGACCAGATTTCAACAGGAGAACCCCGCCATGCCACGTGATATCAACTTTTTCGGCGTGCTGCTTCCCGGCCTGCTGCCGCTGTTTTTGCTGACGCTGGTGCTGCAAGTGGCGCTCGACAGCGTGCTCACCCGCGTGGGCGTGTACCGCCACAGCTGGCACCCGGCGCTGGTACGCGTGTGCCTGTTCGTCTGCATCTTCAGCGCCCTGCTGATCACCCTGTATCAATAACTTCTGCGAGATCAAACGTGAGCGCATCCAAAATCTTCCGCTTCTTCCTGACCATACTGTTACTGGGCGCCGCCCTGTTGCTGGGCCGCATGGCCTGGGACCGCTACATGGATTCCGCCTGGACCCGCGACGGCCGCGTCAAGGCCGACGTGGTCACCATCAGCGCCGACGTGGCGGGCACCGTCACCGAAGTGCTGGTGCGCGATAACCAGTTTGTCCACAAGGGCGACGTGCTGTTCGTGGTGGACAAGGCGCGCTACGAGAATACGCTGGCGCAGGCCAACGCCGCACTGCGCGCACAGCAGGTGGAAAAAGGCCGCCGCACCAAGGAGGCCAACCGCCGCGCTGCGCTCGACGCCTCGATCATCTCGGCCGAAAACCGCGAGACCGCCGAATTCGCGGTAGGCACGGCATCGGCCCAGTACCAGGCGGCGCTGGCCGCGCGCGACATGGCCGCGCTCAACGTGGAGCGCACCACCGTGCGCGCGCCAGTTACCGGCTATGTCACCAACCTGAATGTCCACGCCGGCGACTTTGCCGCCGTGGGCGCGTCCAAGCTGGCCGTGATCGACAGCGCTTCGTACTACGTGGTGGGATATTTTGAAGAGACCAAGCTGCCGCTGCTCAAACTGAACGACAAGGTCGAGATGCGCCTGATGAGCGGCGACATCGCGCTGCACGGCCACATCGAAAGCATCGCGCGCGGCATCACCGACCGCGACGCCAACCTGGGCCGCGAACTGCTGGCCGACGTCAATCCCACGTTCAGCTGGGTGCGGCTGGCGCAGCGGGTGCCGGTGCGTATCCATATCGACCAGCAGCCTAAAGACGTGACACTGGTGGCCGGCACCACCTGCACGGTGGTGATCCATACTTGACGCTAGCGCGCCCCGCCGGCGTCGAGCAGCGCGCCGCTGACATACGACGATTGCGGCCCGAGCAGCCAGAGGATCGTCTCGGCGATTTCCTCGGGCTGGCCGCCGCGCTGCAACGGCACGGTGGACGCCAGCTTGTTGACGCGGTCGGGATCACCGCCGCTGGCGTGAATGTCGGTGTGGATGATCCCGGGCCGCACGCAATTCACGCGGATACCATCGGGCCCCACCTCCTTCGACAGCCCCAGCGTCATCACATCGATCGCGCCCTTGGTGGACGCGTAGTCGACATACACATTGCCGGCGCCGTTCTTCGACGCGCCCGAGCCCACGTTGACAATGCCGCCACCGTGGCCGCCAAGCGAGGTCGCCATGCGTTTGATCGCCTCGCGGCTGCACAGCAGGTAGCTGAGAATATTGGTGGTAACCACCCGCTGCAGACGCTCGGCCGACATGTCCACCAGCTTGCCCTGTTGTTCCAGCACGCCCACGTTGTTGACCAGCGCCGTGAGCGGCCCCAGTTGCGCATCGATGGTGGCGAACAGGCGCAGCACGTCCGCTTCCACGGCCACGTCGGCCTGCACCGCAATCGCCGCGCCGCCTTCGGCCGCAATCTGCGCGCGCAGGCGTTCGGCCGCTGCCACATTGCCCAGGTAGTTGATGCAAACGGCGTAACCGCGCCGGCTGGCCAGGAGCGCGGTGGCCGCGCCGATACCCCGGCTGCTGCCGGTTACTAACATCACTTGCTTCATCGCTGTCCTTGTAAAAAAGCCCGCTGACGCGGGCTGTTGCTGACTGTGATTACACGTCCGGAGAGGTATGCGTAAGGGCATAGTGCAGGTGCTGCCACCAGTGCTCGCGCGAATCGACCATGCGCAGGCACTTCTTGTCCACCTCGGTGGGGAACACCTTATCCTGGCACTGCCTGGTCATCAACGCATTGCGCTGGTTCTCGGCATTGACCAGCGCTGCCGACAACCATATCACCAGCCCGAGCAGCACCACGGCCGTGGTCCAGGCGATATGGTTGATATAGGAAAACTCGTACAGGTTCTCGATGGCCGGTGCTGATTCCTTGTAGATATGCATCACCTTGCCTTCGGCATCCTTGCGTTCCTTGCTGATTTCTTTCATCGCTCATCCCATCGAATAAAACCGCGCCCGCGTCGCAGACGTGCCACGACGCGAGGTTACCACTGTTTCGCTTAAAAGTCGTAGCGCGCCGAGAGTTTCAGCTGGCGGCCGTCGGCGGTATAAATGCCGCCGTTGCCGAACACGCAGTTGAATGCCTGCGAATAGTAACGCTTGTCCGTCAGGTTCTGGCCCGACAGCGCCAGCTCCCACTGGCCGAACTTGCGCGCATAGCGGGCGTCGAGCGTGGTGTATGACGGGATCTTGCTCGAGCAGCTGTTGGCGTAATCGTCGCCGTAGCGCTGGTCATCGACCCATTGCACGCCGATGTCGGCGCTCTGGCCGTTGGCCGGCATCCAGCTCAGGCGCGCGGTCACGGTATTTTCGGGCACCAGTGCAATCTGCTTGCCGTGGTTGACGCCGGCGCGGAACTTGGCGTCCACGTACTGGTAATGCGCGCTCACGCTCCAGTCGGCGGCAATGCGCTGCTCGGCATCGAGTTCGAAGCCCTGGCGCTTGGTCGGATCGAGGTTGGCGTTGGCGCCGAACGGCGGCACGGTCGGATCGTAGAAGATCTCGTCGGTCAGGTTGCTGCGGAAGATACGCGCGGTAGTCTTGCTGCCGGCACCCATGACGTAAGTGGCGCCCAGTTCCAGGTCCTTCGATTTCTGCGGACGCAGTACCTGGTTGACGAGCGGCGTGCCGGCGTTGTCGTCCGCGTTGGCCAGGCGATAGCTCTGGCCTGCCTTGCCGAACACGGTCAGCCCGCTGACCGGCATGTAGCTCAGCTGGACCTCCCAGGCGTTCACGCCCTGGGTGGTGTCGTAGCCGGTGGTGGCAAAGCCCAGCGGATCGCGGAATTTTTTGTCGAACAGCTCGCGGCGCACGCCGGCGGAGATGCGTCCTTCGTGCACCGGATCGAAACGCAGTTCGTCGCGAAGGTAGATGGCTTTCGATTTCTGCTCGGCGTCGGCGGCGGAAAAATCGGCGGTGGTCGTGCGCTCCCACTTGGTGAAGTCGGCGCCGAACACCAGTTCATTGACCATGCCGCCCACCGCGCCCAGCTTGCGCACGCGCGGCGAGAACTGCCACTGTTTGGTTTCGTAGCTGCTGGCCGACGGTCCGAACTGCGAGACGTACAACGCATCGACAGTCTTTTTGCGGTACGACAGCTCGGCTGCCACGTCGTGGCCGGCCACACGGTACTCACCAAAGGCAGTCAGGCGGTCGCTGTCGAGCGATCCGTAATCGTTGGGCGAGCGGGTCTGGCGCGGATTGGCGTTGAACTGCGCTTCGGACAGCGCACCGGCCAGCCGGAAGTCCTGGCGCGCGCCTTCGTAGCGCACGCCCACGCGGCCGGCGTCGTTGTGCCATTGCAGGCCGCCGCTCAACTGGGTTTGCTTGAAGTCGTTGTTGTCGCGGTAGTTGTCGGTGCGCTGGTGGCCGGCGCTGACATCGGCCGAAAAGTCGGCCCACGACTGCGCCATGGTGGCGCGCGCTTCGCCGGCGTTGAAGCTGCCGCCTTCGACGAACACGCTGCCGCTGCCGGCGCGCTGGTTCGCGCGCTTGGTGACGATGTTGATCACGCCGCCGGTGGCGCCGTCGCCGTACAACACGCTGGCGCCGCCGCGCGTGATCTCGATGCGCTCGACGCTGTCGATCGGGATCGTGGACAGGATGGCATTGGCTTGTTCGTTCTCCGACAGGCGCACGCCATCGACCACGATCACCATGTTCTGGGCACTGTTGGCGCCGAAGCCGCGCAGGTCGAGGCCGAAGTCGGGGCTGCCGGTGAGGCTCTGGCGGCCGTACACGCCGCCGATCTTGCGGATCGCGGCGTTGACGTCGCCAGCGCCGGCGCGGCGGATCTCGTCGGCCGTGATCACGGTGGCGCCGATCGGCGCGAGCGACGGATCGGCCTCGAAACGGGCGCCGGTGATGGTCACGGGATTCAATTCCTGTGCAACTTGCGCCAGGGCGACGGGCGCGGTGAAGCAGAGGGAAATGGCGACTGCCAGCAGGCGCGGACGGAGGGAGATAGACATGGGATGGATGACCAGTGAAACGGGAAGGCGCATATTATACGCGTGATATTTTTACTTCTGCCGCGATCCAGATTCTGGAGCAGGCCGGCTGCCATCCCGCATCGCTCGACGACGGGCGCGGCTTCGACCACGGCACGTTTTCCGCCATGGTACCGGTGTTTCCGGACGCGGACGTGCCGATCGTGCAGCTCTCGCTCAAGCACGGACTCGATGCGCGCACCCATATCGAGGCGGGTCGTTTGCTGGGCGCCGTTGCGTGATGAAGGCGTGCTGATCGTCGGCAGCGGCCTCAGTTACCACAACCTGCGCGCGTTCAACGCCCAGGGCGCGGCAACATCGCATGCGTTCGACGACTGGCTGCGCGCGGCGATGGCATTGCCATCGGCCGAGCGCACGCAAGCCTTGCTTGAGTGGGATAGAGCACCCGGTGCGCGCATGGCGCATCCGCGGGAAGAACACTTGCTGCCGTTGATGGTGGTGTTGGGTGCGGCCGAAGACGATACGGTCACGGTGCCTTATCACGAAGATGCGTTCATGGGCGCGCTGGCGGTAAGCAGCTTCAAATTCGGGTAGCCGACAGCAGAACCGTCATCCCTGTGCGGGGACGACGGTATGGACGGTACAGGCAGACGATTACGTCCCGCGCTTGCCGTTGGCGGCGTTGCGCGCCTTTTCGGCCGCAGCCGCCGCCTTTTCCGCATTCTTGACCGCCATCTCCGCCTCGTGCGTCGCCAGGCGCTCCGCGCGCGAGACCGGGGTTTCCAGCGAAATGCGACCGAGCACGCCGCTGCGGTAGTCGCCGAGGAAGGTGTGCGACGCCTTTTCGAAGTCGTAGTCGCCACCCTTCTGGCGGAAGCCGCGCTTGGCCGCAATGCCTTCCACCACCGCGATGCCATCAAAACTCTCGATGTCCTTGAAGCCGTAACGCGCCACCAGCAAATCAGGGTAGTAACGCAGCATCTCGTCGGCCAGATAGACGGCCACTTCTTCCTCGATCAGCGCGTTGGAGCCGATCGCGTGGCTGGCTGCCAGCATCAGGCCGTCTGTAGGCAGCGCGATCTTGGGCCACAACATGCCGGGGGTATCGACCAGGATGGTGTTCTTGTCGAGGTAGAGCTTTTGCTGTTGCTTGGTCACGGCCGGCTCGTCGCCCACCTTGGCCACGCGTTTTTTCAGCAGCGCGTTCATCAGCGTCGACTTGCCGACGTTGGGGATCCCCATGATCATGATACGCAGCGGCTTGGTCGGCACGCTGCGGTGCGGCGCGAGCTTGCGCGCCAGGTCGAGCACGCGCGCCACGTCGGCCGGCTTCTTGGTCGTCATCGGGTACGCGGTCACGCCGTCCTGGGCGTTATAAAAGTCGGCCCAGCGCGACGTGGCGTCCGGGTCGGCCAGGTCGATCTTGTTGAGGATTTTCAGGCACGGCCGCTGGCGGAACTTGCGCAGCTCCTCCACCATGGGGTTGGTGCTGGCCTCGGGCAGGCGCGCATCGACCACCTCGATCACCAGATCGATGTTTTCCATTTGCTCTGCCGCCTTCTTCTTGGCGGCGTTCATATGCCCCGGGTACCATTGTATCGACATGCTCTGACCTTCAAAATCGTTCTGACAATCCGCTATTTTACCTGCTGACCGGTGCGGGATTCGGATATCATGGTCCGTCATGCTTTTCCCTAATCATATAAACAATATTGTCATCCGGAGTTTTTAACGATGAATAGTGCGGCACTGTCCAATCCGCGGGAAATCACCATCCGCGGAATTTTCCTCGGCATACTCATCACGCTGGTGTTTACCGCCGCCCAGGTGTACCTCGGCCTGAAGGTGGGCCTCACCTTCGCCACGTCGATTCCGGCGGCGGTGATCTCGATGGCGCTGCTGTCGGCGTTCAAGAACGCCACCATCCAGGAAAACAACATCGTCCAGACCATCGCCTCGGCGGCCGGCACGCTGGCCTCGGTGATCTTCGTGCTGCCTGGCCTGTTGATGGTCGGCTGGTGGGCGCACGTGCCGTTCTGGCCCACGTTTGGCGCCTGCGCCATCGGCGGCGTGCTCGGTGTGATGTACACGGTGCCGCTGCGCCGCGCGCTGGTGTCGCAATCGACTCTGCCCTACCCGGAAGGCGTGGCTGCCGCCGAAGTACTGAAGGTCGGCACCGCCACCCGCGAGGGCGCCAAGGAGGGCAAGGCGGGCCTGCAGGCAGTGCTGCTGGGCGCAATCGCCTCGGCGGTCATGGCCCTGGGCGCGGCCGCCAAGGTGATGGCCGCCGAACTGACCTTTTACTTCCGCACCGGCGCCGCCGGCGCCACCGGCATCGGCGCGGCCGGTTCGCTGGCGCTGATCGGCGCGGGCCACCTGATGGGCATCACGGTCGGTATCGCCATGCTGGTCGGCCTGGTGATCGCCTGGGGCATGCTGGTGCCGCTGCTCACGTCACTGGCGCCAGCCGCTGCCGGCGTGGGCGCCGAGGCCCACGCGCTGGCGATCTGGAGCAAGGAAGTGCGCATGATCGGCGCCGGTGTGATCGGCGTCGCCGCCATCATCACCCTGGCCGGCCTGGCCAAGCCCATCATCGGCGGCCTCAAGTCCGCCATGGACACCGCGCGCCGCGCCAAGCAGGGCGGCGCCGTTATCGACCGCACCGAGCAGGACATTCCGATCTTCATGGTGGGCCTGGTCACCCTGCTGGCGATGGTGCCGGCCGGCTGGCTGCTGGCCAGCTTCCTGCAAGGCGGCCCGCTGGCCGAACTGGCGTTGCCGCTGGTGGCCGTGGGCGTCGGTTACATCCTGATCGCCGGCATCTTCGCTGCCGCCGTGTGCGGCTACATGGCGGGCCTGATCGGTTCGTCCAACTCGCCGGTGTCCGGCATCGCCATTTTGACCATCCTCGGCGCCGCGCTGACGGTGGGCATGGTCGGGCGCAGCGTGATGGGCCCGGAAGTGGCGCGCGCGCTGATCGCCTATGCGCTGTTCGTCACCACCGTGGTGCTGGCGGTGGCCGTGATCGGCAACGACAACCTGCAGGATCTGAAGACCGGCCAGCTGGTCAACGCCACCCCGTGGAAGCAGCAGGTAGCGCTGCTGATCGGCGTGTTTGCCGGTTCGTGCGTGGTGCCGCCGGTGCTGGAACTGCTCAACCACGCCAACGGCTTCGTCGGTGCACCGAATCTCGACTCGATCTCCGACCAGCCGCTGGCCGCGCCGCAGGCGCAACTGATTTCCACGCTGGCCAAGGGCGTCATCGGCGGCCGGCTGGAATGGAACCTGCTGGGCTATGGCGCGCTGATCGGTCTGGGCCTGGTCTTGATCAACTTCTTCCTGAAGAAGTCGTCGAACGACAAGTACAGCCTGCCGCCGCTGGGCGTGGGCCTGGCGATCTACCTGCCCAGCGCCGTGATCACGCCGGTGGTGCTCGGTGCGGTACTGGGCTACTACTTCGAGAAATCGGTCGGCAACTCGCCGGCCGGTGAAACCGCCAAGCGCCTGGCGGTGCTGATCATGTCGGGCTTCATCGTGGGCGAGAGCCTGTTCAACGTCGCGCTGGCCGGCCTGATCGTGGTCTCGGGCGAAGGCGAACCGCTGGCCATCGCCACGTCGCTGACCGAGGCGCACACCATGCTGATCTCGCTGGTGGTGGCGGTGTTCGTGGTCACCGGCCTGTACCGCTGGGCGGGCAAGCGCGGCAAGGAAGTGACCGCCTAAGCAGTCCGTCATGCCGCCTGGAATGCCGCCCTGGTTTGCGCCGGGCGGCATTTTTATTTTGGACACGAATATTGCATGGCGGATAGACACTAAGGGTTGCCAACTATATAATTGCCATATCCTCAATCATGCAGAGATCATGCGCTTCCTCCCTTTCAACCTTCGTCGCCTGCCGGTACTGGCCGTCGTTGCCCTGTCCGCCGCGCCCACCTTCGCTGCCGCTCCCCTGCCCCCGATTGCCAGCTTCTTCGAAACCCCGCGTATCGATATGGTTGCGCTGTCGCCCAAGGGCCGCCACGTGGCCATGGCAATCATTCTGCCTGACGGCAAGCAGGCGATCGTCGTGCGCGATACCGTCAATCCGCAAAAAGCCACCATGCTGGCCGAGTTCGAGGCCAACGAAGTGGGCGTGTACGATATCCACTGGATCAATGAGAAGCGGCTCGGTTACACGGTCAAGAATTTTTACAAGCGCGATCGCAGCTTCCTTGACGAGTTGGCGGTGGACATCGACGGTGAAAATCAGCGCTACCTGATCAACGGCGATTGGGAGGTTCCGCGCGCGCAGTTGAAATCGAACATAGTCAGTCGTACCTTGCAGCCGGAGTATCGCTATTTCGGCGACATTGCCGACGATTCTGACGATATCCTGGTGGAGAAGGCAATCTGGAGCGCAACCGATCGGGGCGCCAAGTCCACCCGCCTGTTCCGCCTGAATACCCGCACCCAATATCTCGGTCCCGCGTTTGAAGGCAGTCAGCCGCCCACCATCTATACCTGGCGGACTGACCAGGACGGCGCGCCACGCAGCGTGTCGTCGCAAGTGAAGGGGCGCTGCATTACCTACTACCGCACCCCCGACGCCACCCAGTGGACGGAAATCGACAGCGGCAGCTGCCTGCAGGACAAGCGCTTCACGCCGCTGGGGTTCGACGGCGGCAACAATATGTATGTTCAGGCGGCCTACAACGGCCAGGCGGCGCTGTTCCGCTATGACCTGAAAACCATGAAGCTCGATCAGCAGCCGCTGGTTGAAACGCCCGGCTTCGATTTCAACGGCAGCCTGGAGTTCGATCAAAAGACCCGGCGCCTGGTCGGTGTGCACCTGCAGACCGATGCCGGCACGTCCGTCTGGTTCGATGCCACGCTCAAGGCCGCGCAGGCCAGCATCGATGCGGCGCTGCCCGGCACCATCAATCAGTTCACCTGTCCCAGTGACTGCCTCGGTTCACCCGTCTTGCTGGTGCGCCGCGGCAGCGACCGCCGCCCCACCGAATACCTGCTGTACCACCGCGACACCGGTGTGCTGACTGGCCTGGGCAGCTCTCACCCCGGCATCAAGCTGGCGCAAATGGGCCAGCGCAGCTTTCACCATTACCATGCGCGCGACGGCCGCGCGATCCCGGCCTACGTCACGCTGCCGCCGGGCAAACCAGCCGTTGCCGCACCCACCATCGTGCTGGTCCACGGCGGTCCGTCCGTGCGCGGTGGCTTCTGGAACTGGGACGACGAAGCGCAGTTCCTGGCATCGCGCGGCTACGTGGTGATTCAGCCCGAGTTCCGCGGCAGCGCCGGCTTTGGCGCCGACCACCTGGAAGCGGGCTTCAAGCAATGGGGCGGCGCCATGCAGGACGACCTGGCCGACGCCGCGCAATGGGCGGTCAAACAGGGTTGGGCCGACCGCAGCCGCATTGCCATCATGGGGGGAAGTTACGGCGGCTACGCCACCCTGATGGGCCTGATCAAGGATCCGCAAATCTTCCGCACCGGCGTGTCGTGGGCCGGCGTGACCGACCTCGGTTTGATGTTCACGTCGGTGATGTCGGACGCCTCGGAAGAAAGCCGCAGCTACAGCATGCGCTCGGTGATCGGCGATCCGGACGCCGATGCTGAGATGTTCCGCAAGAATTCGCCGCTGCAACGTGCCGCCGAACTGAAACAGCCGCTGTTGCTGGTGCACGGCGCCAAGGATAGCCGCGTGCCGATCGAACACGCCGCCCGTTTTTACAGCGCGGTAAAAATGAACAACCCGAACGTCAGGCTGATCACGTATTCCGAAGAGGGCCACGGCTGGATGTACGAAAGCACCCGGTTGGCGTTCTGGAAAGAAGTCGAAGCATTCCTCGATACCAACCTCAAGCAAGCGCGATAAGCTGGCCGGCGCTGGCTAAATCTCGGCCAGCGCCTTCAGATGCGCGACCACGCTGCGACCGAGGGCGGACAGGTTGTAGCCGCCCTCCAGACAGCTGACGATGCGCCCCCTGGCGTACAGGCGGGCGACTTCCATCAGCTGTTCGGTCATCCACGCATAATCCGCCTCCACCAGGCCCATGCCGCCGAGGTCGTCCTCGCGGTGGGCGTCGAAGCCGGCCGAAATAAAAATCATCTCGGGTTTGAACGCATGCAGCGCCGGCAGCCATTGCTCGGTGACGATGCGGCGCACGTCGTCGCCTTTCGACGCCAGCGGTACCGGCACGTTGACGCGGTTGGGCGTGATCGGCAGCGGCTCGTTGTACGGATAAAACGGGTGCTGGAAGAAGCTCACCATCAGCGCGCGCGGCTCGTCGCGGAACGCTTCTTCGGTGCCGTTGCCGTGGTGGACGTCGAAGTCGACAATCGCCACCCGCGCCAGCCCGCGCGCGTCGAGCGCGTGCTTGGCGGCGACCGCCACGTTGTTGAACAGGCAGAAGCCCATCGGCTCCATGGCGCGCGCGTGGTGGCCGGGCGGGCGCACCGAGCAGAAGGCGTTGTCGATTTCGCCGTCGATCACGGCGTCGGTGGCCGCCACCGCCGCGCCGGCCGCGCGCTGCGCCGCCAGCCAGCTCCAGGCATTGAGCGAGGTGTCGCCGTCGAGCGGATAGGTGTCGCCCGGTTCGGGCACGTTGTCGCGGATGATGGCAATCGCGTTGCGGGTGTGATTGCGTTCGAGGTCGGCGACAGCGACCAGCGGCGCTTCGCGGTAGTCGAGCAGGTCGCTGATGTGGGAGCCGATCAACTGGTCGGAAATCGCTTGCAGCCGCGCGGGCGACTCGGGGTGCCAGTCGCCCATGTCGTGGCGCTGGCAGTCTGGATGGCTGTAAATGGCGGTGGTCATGACTCTCTTGTGTCTCCGGCGCAGTTTCTCGCATAGAATCAGCTGTATCAAGGTACCCGGCTGTTCCATGCTTTCTATGCGCTAATCTACCACATATCATGTACACAAAATTGCACGAAGCAGCACGGCAGGTGGCCAGCATCATCGTCGGCAAGGACTTGCAGATTCGCCAGGCGCTGGCCTGCCTGCTGGCCGGCGGCCACCTGCTGGTGGAAGACGTGCCGGGCGTGGGCAAGACCACGCTGGCGCACGCGCTGGCCATTTCGCTGGGGCTGCGTTTCAACCGCATCCAGTTCACCAGCGACCTGCTGCCGGCCGATGTGAACGGCATTTCCATCTACGACCGCGAGCAGAACGGTTTCGTGTTCCACCCCGGCCCTATCTTCACGCAAGTGTTGCTGGCCGACGAAATCAACCGCGCCACCCCGAAAACCCAGTCCGGCCTGCTCGAAGCGATGGAAGAGCGCCAGGTCAGCGCCGACGGCGTCACGCGCGAACTGCCCACGCCGTTCTTCGTGATCGCCACGCAAAATCCCACCCACCAGATCGGCACCTTCCCGCTGCCCGAGTCGCAACTCGACCGCTTTTTGATGTGCCTCTCGCTCGGCTACCCGGACGCCGCCGCCGAACGCGCGCTGCTGCTCGGCGAAGACCGCCGCGCACTGCTCAAGACCCTGCCGGCGGCAATGACGTCGAACGAACTGGCCGACGCCCAGCAATCGCTGCGCGCCCTGCACGTGGCGCCCACGCTGGCCGACTACGTGCAGCGGCTGGCCGCCGCCTCGCGCCAGAATGGCATGTTCGCCGAGGGCCTGAGCCCGCGTGCAGCGATTGCGCTGTTGCAGGCGGCGCGCGCCTGGGCCGCGCTGGAAGGCCGCAACCACGTGCTGCCCGAGGATGTGCAGGCGGTGCTGGCGCCCGTGTGCGCGCACCGGCTGCGCCCCGTCAAGGCGGCGCACGGCGCGGCGCTGGCCAGTCGCGACCTGGTGCTGCAATGGCAAAAATCGGTGCCGGTGTAGCGGCCATGGCAGCCCGGGCGCAACTGCAGGCCTGGTACCGCCACCGCCGCGAACGCTGGCTGATCGGGCGTGACCGGCGTGACCCCGGTGCCGCCACCGGCATCACGCTCACCCCGCGCCGCATCTACATCCTGCCCACCCGCCCCGGGCTGGGGTTTGCCGTGCTGCTGCTGTTGATGCTGATCGGTGCCCTGAACTACAACCTGGGCCTGGGCTTCGCGCTGACCTTTTTCACCGGCGCCTGCGCGGTGGCCGACATGTTCCTCACCACCCGCAACCTGGTGGCACTGCAGCTGACGGCAGGTCGCGCCGCGCCGGTGTTCGCGGGAGAACAGGCGCAGTTCGAAGTGCAGCTGCACAATCCCACCCGGCGCGACCGCTTTGCGATCGTTATCGGCTTTGACGATGACGCCAGCTGGAAGTCCGCAGCGTCCGCAGCGGTTTCCCCGCCGGCCACCCACCCGACCGATGTGGCGGCCGGCGCCACCAGTGCTGTCGTGCTGTCGGCGCCGGCGCCCGTGCGGGGCTGGCTGGCCGCGCCGCGCATCCGCCTGGCCACCAGTTTTCCGCTCGGGCTGTTTCGCGCCTGGTCGTACTGGAAGCCGGCGCAGCAGAAGCTGGAGCTGGCGGTACTGGTATACCCGGCGCCCGAAACGCCGGCGCCGCCGCTGCCCTCGCACGGCGCCGCCAGCGAGGACGGCCACGGCGCCGTGGGCCTCGACAACTTCGCCGGCATCCGCCCCTACCAGCAGGGCGACCCAATGCGGCACCTGGCTTGGCGCCAGATCGCGCGCCACGATCCGGCGCTGGGCGGCCAGCTGGTGACCAAGCAGTTCGACGGTGGCGCGGTGGCCGAACTGGCGCTCGATTTCGCCGAACTGCCGGCCCACCTCGGCCTCGAACTGCGCCTGTCGCGCATGACGCAATGGGTGCTGCAAGCGGAACTGCGCGCCCTGCCCTACAGCCTGCGCCTCGGCGCCGCGTCGTACGGTCCGGCGCTGGGCGACGCCCACCGCGCCGCCTGCCTGCGCGCGCTGGCGCTCTACGAAGGTCACGCATGAAGACGGCCCTGTTCGACCGCCTGCAACAACTGCCGCGCGAAAAATCGGACACCCTGCTGTTGCTGGTGGCCGCGCTGATGGTGCTGGTCCCCCACTTCGGCCACCTGCCGCTGTGGAACAGCCTGGCGGTGTGCGCGATCCTGCTGTGGCGCACGGTGCTCACCTGGCGCGGCCGGCGCATGCCGTCCATCTGGGTGCTGCTGCCGGTGTCGGTCGCCAGCATGGCCGGCGTGTATGCCAGCTACGGCACCGTGGTGGGACGCGATCCCGGCGTCGCCATGCTGGCGCTGCTGCTGGCCTTTAAACTGCTGGAGATGCGTGCGCGGCGCGACCTGTTCGTGGTGGTGTTCCTGGCGCTGTTCGTGCTGCTGACGAATTTCTTTTACTCGCAAAGCATGCCCACCGCGCTGTTCATGGTGGCCACGCTGATCGTGCTGCTCACCGCGCTGCAAACGTTTCAGTACACGGGCCTGGTGCCATCGCTGGGACAGCGCCTGCGCACCTCGATGCGGCTGTTCGCGCTGGCCGCGCCGCTGGCGGTGCTGATCTTCATCGTCTTCCCGCGCATCCAGGGGCCGCTGTGGGGCATGCCCGGCGACGCCGCCGGACGCACCGGCCTGTCCGACAGCATGGCGCCCGGCACCCTGTCGTCGCTGGCGCAGTCCGACGAGGTGGCATTCCGCGTGCGCTTCACGGATTCGCAGCCAGCGCAACAGCAGCTGTACTGGCGCAGCATCGTACTGGGCGCCTACGACGGCAGCACCTGGACCCGCGTGCCGCGCCTGCGCGGCGCGCAGCGCCAGGATATTGCCATCGCCTTGCGCGGCGCGCCGGTGCGCCAGGAAATCACCATGGAACCGAGCGGCCAGCGCTGGCTGGCGGTGCTGGAGCTGGGCGGTCCGCAAGTGGCGATGCCGGGCTACGGAGTGCGCGATTCGGACGAGATGGAATACTTCACCACCACCCCGGTGAACCGCCGCGCGCGCTACAGCGTGACGTCGTACACCGACTACGCGCTGCAGGCGAATGCGCAGCCGCCAAGCCTGGCGCGCTGGCTGGAGCTGCCGGCCGGCTTCAACCCTCGCACGCTGGCGCTGGCGCGGCAACTGCGACCAGACTCACCGCAACAGGATGGCGCCGGATTATCGCGGCAGGTACTGGACAAATTCCGCCGCGAAGCCTTCAGCTACACGCTGCAACCGCCATTGGGCGGACGCGACCTGGTGGACGACTTCCTGTTTACCAGCCGCGCCGGCTTTTGCGAACACTACGCCGGCGCCTACGTGGTGCTGATGCGCGCCATGGGCGTGCCGGCGCGCGTGGTCACCGGCTACCAGGGCGGCGAGCGCAATCCGGTCGATGGCTACCTGACCGTGCGCCAGTCCGACGCTCACGCCTGGGCCGAGATCTGGCTGCCGGGCCGGGGCTGGCTACGCGTCGATCCCACCGCCGCCGTGGCGCCGGAGCGCGTGGCCCGCAACCTGGCACGCGCACTGCCACCGCCGGTGGGCTTCAATCCCCTGTTTGCGCTGCAAAACGATCCCGATTCGTGGCTGGCAGCGTTCAGATTCCGCTATGCGGCGCTCAATAATGCTTGGAATCAATACGTCCTCGATTACAATCCCGAGAGGCAGCGTAGTTTCCTTGCGGAATTAGGTGGATTGTTGCTCACCTGGCGCACGGCGCTGGCAGCGCTGCTGGTGGCTGGTTTGCTGGCCTGGTGGCAGTGGCGGCGCCAGCGGCGCGCGGGCGATCCGCTCGAGGTCCTGTACGATGCCTTTTGCCGGCGGCAAGCGCGCCATGGCGACCCGCGCCAGCCGGACGAAGGCCCGGCCGCGTATGCCGCCCGCTTGCGCACGCGGCCGGCAAGTGCGGAACAGCACGCCGCCGCCGACCGGTTTTTGTTACTGTACGGGACACTCAAATACGCCGCGCCCGATACCGAATCACGTACAGCGTCGCTGGCGACGCTTAAAACACTGTTACCCCTATGCCGATAAAACCTCTGATTGCTCCCCTGCTGGCCTTCCTGCTGCTGACCTGCGCCGTTGGCGTCCATGCGCAAGGCGTGGACCGCTACGGCTACAAGCTGCCCCCGTCGCAGCAAAAGAAAGCCGCGCCCAAGAAAAAGGCCGAACCGAAGCCCGCGCCCAAGCCCGGCACAGATTACGTCGGCGAATACGTCAACTTCGGCGAGTGGAAGGAAGTCCGGACGTTCCTCGATGACGTTGCCATCCGCAACGGTTTCGACCGCAAGGAGCTCGACACCTTGATCAACCAGGTACGCTACCTGGATTCGGTGGTGCAACTGGTCAAACCGGCGCCACCGGGCAAGCCGAAAAACTGGCAGGCCTACCGCGCCCTGAACGTCGATCCGGTGCGCACCAGCGCCGGCGTGCGGTTCTGGAACGAGAATGCCGAAGCGCTCGCGCGCGCTGAATCGCTGTACGGCGTGCCCGCCGAGATCATCGTTGCCATTGTTGGCGTGGAAACCGTGTACGGCCGCATCACCGGCCGCTTCCGCGTGCTAGACACCCTGACCACTCTGGCGTTTTCCTATCCCGAAAGCCCGACGCGCGAAGCGCGCATGGCGTACTTCAAAGGCGAACTGGAAGCGGCGCTGCTGTTCGCCCGCGCCGACGGCCTTGAACCTCTCTCGATGCTCGGCTCGTTTGCCGGCGCCATGGGCATGCCGCAGTTCATGCCCAGCAGCGCGATGAAATACGCGGTCGATTTCGATGGCAGCGGCAAGATCGATCTGCTTGGCTCGAGCACCGACGTGGTCGGCAGCGTGGCGTCGTTCCTGGCCGCCCATGGCTGGCAGCGCCAGGTAACGGGGCCGATCGCCTACCCGGTCAAAGTCTCGCCGAACCGCGCCTGGGAACCGCTGCTGCAGCAGGGCTTGACGGCGAAATACAAGCCGCAGGACTTGTCGGCAGCGGGTGTCGTCCCCACTGTTGTATTGCCGGAACAGAATTTGTATGGCCTGGTGGACTTGCAAAATGGTGGCGAAGCGACCGAGTACTGGGCCGCCAACCCGAATTTCTTTGCCATTACCCAATATAACCGCAGCTACTTCTATGCGATGTCGGTAGTGGACCTGGGGCAGGCGATCAAGGACGCGCGTGGCAATGGCAGCGCTGTAGCGACCGGTCTATAAGGATGTAAGGAAGCGTAAATGCTCTTGAGGCAAGTTCTTGAGAGCACTATCTTAATTACTAACTAGAAATTATCTTCCGTGCGACAACTAACTTAGCGCGGCAAAAAAATATCCTGCACACCAACAGAATTGCCTTACAATTAAGTTTAGTTGCTAATATGATGTGTGCACCGAAGCTTAGCACAAGAAGCGGTGTATAATTCTCACACAATGTTGCATCTTGACAACAAGATCACACACGCAAAGCTTTTTTTAATTGCTGCTGAGTATTATATGGCGCGATGTTGTATAATTGTGTATATATTATGAAACTTTTTATCCCGGAATTCCGTCCGTGTGTGAATTTTCCTGAGTAAGGAAGAACATTACGCAGCAAAGCGAGCTCCGAGTGTTGTACTTAGCAGGACAACTTTACAGAAGGAAAAGACGAAATCATGACAAACCAAGTCGGCATAGATATGAACAACGATGCGGATGGCGATGACCTGCTGCAATACAATCCCAACCGCCTGCTCGATACCCTGATCGAGAACCTGCGTCTGAAAAACGATGCGGCCTTGTCGCGCGCGCTGGAAGTTGCGCCGCCGGTGATCTCGAAAATTCGTCACCACCGTCTGCCGGTCGGCGCCTCGCTGCTGATTCGCATGCACGAAGTGAGCGATCTGAGCATTCGCGACCTGCGTTACTTGATGGGCGATCGCCGCAACAAGTTCCGCATCAGCGACAAACAGTTCAAACCAAAAGATCCGGTCGATTCCGGTTCGGGCAGCCAGGGTTAATTCACCCCGGTTGTTACATCATCCCGGCCCCTTATCCAGGGGCGCGGGATTGTTTGCATTAAGTTTCTGCATCAACGTTCTGTATCAGGCCGGGAACACACCGGTTGACAGGTAGCGGTCACCACGGTCGCAGACGATGAACACGATCGTCGCGTTCTCCACCGTTTGCGACAGGCGCAGTGCGATCTCGCAGGCGCCCGCTGCCGAAATTCCGCAGAAAATCCCCTCTTCCGCCGCCATCCGGCGCGCCATGCGTTCGGCTGCCGCCTGCGAGACCGATTCCACCTTGTCCACCCGCATGCGGTCGTAGATCTTCGGCAGGTAGGCTTCCGGCCATTTGCGGATGCCGGGTATCGACGAACCTTCTTCCGGCTCGGCGCCGATGATCTGCACGCCCGGGTTTTGCTCTTTCAGGTAGCGCGACACGCCCATGATGGTGCCGGTCGTGCCCATGGCGCTCACAAAATGCGTGACGCGGCCTTCGGTGTCGCGCCAGATTTCGGGGCCGGTGCTGTCGTAGTGGGCACGCGCATTGTCCTGGTTGCCGAACTGGTCGAGGATGATGCCCTTGCCGTCCTTTTGCAGCTGCTCGGCCATGTCGCGCGCGTATTCCATGCCGCCGGTCTTGGGTGTGAGCATGATCTGGGCGCCGTAGGCGGCCATGCTCTGGCGTCGTTCCACGCTGAGGTTTTCCGGCATCAGCAGCAGCATCTTGTAGCCGCGCAGCGCAGCCGCCATGGCCAGCGCGATGCCGGTGTTGCCGCTGGTCGCTTCGATCAGCGTATCGCCGGGCTTGATGTCGCCGCGTTCCTCGGCGCGCTTGAGCATGGACATGGCCGCGCGGTCCTTGACCGAACCGGCCGGGTTGTTGCCTTCGAGCTTGCCCAAAATGATGTTGTTGCGTGCCGCTGCCTCGGCGCCCGGCAGGCGGGTCAGCTGCACCAGCGGCGTATTGCCGATCGTATCTTCCAGAGTCTTGTAAGCCATCGTTTTCTTTGTCGGTGAGTGCGTCAGAACAGCCATTTTAATCCGAGTTGGGCTTGCGTGTATTGCAAGCACCACGATGGCCCCTCCCGAAAGGTTAAGGCGCGCCAACTCTTCACACGCACGCCACGCCTTGCGCTAGACTTCCATCCAATCGCCACCCCGGCGCACCCACTTCTTTCCACATCATGGCCATCTCCCCGCTCGACCCCATCGCCGCAGAAACGCACGACGCCCTGGCTTCCACGGCCACGGCTGCCGCGTCAGCCCCCACGCTCGACCTGGAAAAGCGCGGCTACCAGATTTTCCCTACGCTCAGCCCCGGCGACATCAAGCACATGCTGCGCTTCGGCCAGGCGCGCACGTACCAGGACGGCGAACCGGTCATCGAAGCAGGCAAAACCTGCTACGGCCTGATGCTGGTGCTCAAGGGCGCAATCGCCATGTACCGCACCAACGGCCTCGACGCCCCGCTGCTGTTCATCACCCACACCGTCGGCCAGTTCGCCGGCGAGGTGGCGCAACTGTCGGGCCGCTCGCCGCTGGCCAACGGCTATGCGGCCGGCACCACCGAGGTGCTGGTGGTGCCGCCAGAATCGCTGCGCGCCTTGCTGGTGGCGCACGCCGACCTGGGCGAGCGCATCGTGCGCGCGTTGATCCTGCGCCGGGTGGGCCTGATCGAGCAGAACTCGGGCGGCCCCACCATCATCGGCGCGCGCAGCCAGGGCCGGGTACACGCGCTGCAAAGCTTCCTGTCGGCCAACGGCCACCCATACAGCGTGATCGACCCGGCCGAAGATCCGCGCGCGGCCGACCTGATCGCCCTGCACCAGGCCAGCGGCGACGACCTGCCGCTGGTGGTCTGCCCCGACGGCGCCATCAAGAAAAACCCCACCACGGTGGACATGGGCCGCTGCCTGGGCATGCTGCCCGAACTGAGCGAAGACAAGGTGTGGGACGTGATCGTGGTGGGCGCCGGTCCGGCCGGCCTGGCGACCGCCGTGTATGCCGCATCGGAAGGGCTGTCGGTGCTGGCGCTGGAAACGCGCGCCTACGGCGGCCAGGCCGGCGCCAGCGCCCGTATCGAAAACTACCTGGGTTTCCCCACCGGCATCTCGGGCGGTGCGCTGGCCGGCCGCGCGTACGTGCAGGCCCAGAAGTTCGGCGTGGAAATCGCCATTCCCGCCCCCACCGGCCGCCTGATCTGCGACACCTGGCCGCTGCAAGTGGAAATGTGCGGCAGTTACCAGAAGCTCAAGGCGCGCACCGTGGTGCTGTCGTGCGGCGCGCGCTACCGCCGGCCGTCGCTGGCCAACCTCAAGCAGTTCGAGGGCAAGGGTGTTTACTACTGGGCGTCACCGATCGAGGCCAAGCTGTGCCGCTCGGAAGAAATCGTGCTGGTCGGCGGCGGCAACTCGGCCGGCCAGGCCGCCGTGTTCCTGTCGGGCCATGCATCCAAGGTGCACATCCTGATCCGCCGCGACAGCCTGGCCGCCACCATGTCGAGCTACCTGATCGAACGCATCGAAGCCACGCCCAATATCGAGCTGCACACGCACAGCGAAATCGTGGCGCTGGAAGGCAACGACGACGGCCTGAAACAGATCCGCGTGCGCAATGCCAAAACCGAACAGGAAACCGACTACGATGTGTGCCGCGTATTCCTGTTCATCGGCGCCGATCCCAACACCGCGTGGCTCAGCGACTGCGGCGTCGATGTGGACGACCACGGCTTCATCCGTACCGGTTTCGACGTCGCCAAGGCGCAGTGCCGCGCCAACTTCGAAAACGGCGTCTATCCGCGCGACATGCCCAGCCGCGCGGCGCTGGAAACCAGCGTGCCGGGGGTATTTGCCATCGGCGACGTGCGCGCCGCGTCCACCAAGCGCGTGGCAGCCGCCGTGGGCGAAGGTGCGGCGGTGGTGTCGCAGATCCACCAGTTTCTGGCGAATTTGCCGGCCGACAAGCGGGCGGTATAAAAGTAAACTGGCCGACTACGCCCGCTTGTTATTCTCGCCGGCTATCCCCGTTCATCCAGTTCCCGTTCCAGCGCCACCAGCGCGGCATTGGGCCAGCTTGTCAACGCGCGCAGGCTGCTGCGAACCGGCTCGGAACGTAACCGGCCCGCCAGCCCGCTGTCGAGATTGTCGTACCAGATCTGCGTCTGTCTCAGCCATTTATGCAGCGACACGTCGAGTCCCAGCGCCAGCGCCTGTTCACGGTCGAGACGCAAACCAAGCCGGGCGATCCAGTCGAGCCAATACCACTGCTGACTTTCCGCCATGCGCAACAGCAGCCGCAGATCGCCTGCGGCGTCGAGCTGCCGCGCGATCGCCTCGAAGGGAATATAGGCCCCATGCCGGCGTACCAGCTCGGCGGCAAATTTGCGCACGCGGGGCGCAGTATCGGCCAGCGCAACCAGGGCGATGTGGTCCTTGTCGGCTGGGTCCAGCTTGAACCACGCGGCCAGCGCAGCCAGGCGCACTGCGACGCGGCCGTCGGCAACGAACGAGCGCACCAGTTCCGTATCGTGCGGGTCGCGGAGCGCTCCCAGCTCGGCAAGGCAGATTTGTGCGGTTTTGGCAGTGCCCGCCTGGGCGAGTAACTGGCGGTAATGGGCCCGTACATCGACGCCATGCGCCGCAAGGTAGTCACGGGCCACATACCGCGCTGATGACTGGGTATCGGCCAGGGCGTGCAGCGCGGCGGCCTGCCTGGCTTCAGCTGTCTGGTCCTGCTGCGCTAGCAAACCGCGCAACGCCTGGGTACGCACGGCGCCGAAATGAGACCGCAGTGCCAACGCCTGGCAAGCGTGCCGCTGGCCAGGAGGCAATTGCGTAATCAGTTTCACTGCGTCCAGGGACAGCACGATATCGTCGCCACGGTCCAGTATCAGTTCGATCAGCGTGTGGGTGTCCCGTAGCCGGTGGCGCTGCAGCAGTGCGATACAGGCGCGCGCGGTGACGATATCGCCATGGCGCGCCTGGTCGGCAATGACGTCGCCCCCCAGAACGTCGATCAGCCTGACCTCGAAAGTGGGGAGCCAGTCTGCACTGTCGCTGCGTCCGGTGCCACCATGCAGCCGCAACATGCCCGGCAGGTTGGCCAGTAACAGCGCCCTGGGGGCGGCCAGCAGCAACGTGGACAGCGCCTGGCGCGCCGCATTGCGTATCTCGGGCACCCAGTCGTTGAGGCGCTCGGTGACGACGGGCAGCAAGTCCGGCTCACCCAGCTCGGCGCAGCGCCGCACGGCGGCTTCGCGGACATAGCCCGAATAGTGGGCGGCATGCAGGGCCAGGTCGGACAGCGAACTGGCGGTGGCAGCCGCCTGGATCAGCGTTCGCAGGTAATTTGCCATCGTGCTACCTCCCTGCCGCGTCGATGGCGTCGATCTCGAAGTCGCCATCATCGACCAGCCGCTCCCAGCCCGGCCAGCGGTTGATACCCTTGCTGCGCATAACCGACAGCATCAGGCTTTGGCCCGGAAACTGCCGGTTTGGCTGCTGCTGGTAGAACGGGTCGGCAAACGCCTGTGCCGGCGTGATGATGGTCCAGCCCATGTCCTTGAACTGCGCGAGCGCGTCCTTGAGCCACAGCGCGTTGACCAGGTTGTGGTGCAGCAGGACTACCTGCGGGATATCGCGGCCCTCGTGCTGACGCGACAGGTCGCGGTAGGCGGTGGCGCGCTGGCGCAGGTGGTCGAGGTACGCCTGGCGGATCACCGTGACGTCGGCCTTGGGATTGGCCTTGAGTATCTCATTGAGCTTGTCGTCAAGCCGCCAGTCGCTGGTATCGAGTGACACGTAGCCGTTGCGATAGCCATGCTGCTTGAGAAAAGCGCGCATGCCGTCGCGCTTTTCCGGCGTGTTGCCCTCGCGCAGATAGGTGTAGCGGAACCACGGCTGGAAGCCGGGCAGCGGCGCGATGATGCGATCGCAGTCGAGCACTTCCTGCTGATACTGCGCCAGCGTGACGGTGGCGCTGTTGAGGTCCGGGTGCGTCATGGTGTGGTTGGCTACCGCGTGGCCGGCGTCGCTCCATGCTTTTGCCAACGCCAGCCCCGCCGGCTCATTGGCGCCGTTGCCGCAGGTGACGAACAGCGCGGCCGATACCTGGTGCGCGGCCAGCGCGTCGAGCAGCGCGGCGTTGCGCTGCTGCGGCGACAGCAACGGCGTTTGCTCGAGGCGCGGGCCGTCGTCAAACGTGAAGGCGACAGTTTGGGCGGCAGTTGCGCCCAGTGCGAACAGCGTGGTGGCCAAGGCCAGCGTGAGTCGTTTCATGCAGTTTCCTTGAGGCGTCGTAGTTGCGCGGCCTGGTACGCGCCGAAGGCGTCGTTGAACAGGCAGCGGATCAGCGGGTCGTCGGCGATGTCGGCATCCGCCGGCGCACCGGCAATGCGCACGTACATCGACGTCAGCGACTCGCCCAGCGCCAGGCCGGCATACAGCTTGGCGGCGGGGATTTCGGTGGTCCAGCCAAGCGATGGCGCATCGGCCGGCGCGATGCTGGCGGCTTCGATACGATCGGCTTCGATGCGATCGCTTTCGGTACTATCGCCTTCGCCCCCGTCGCTTTCGATTCGGCTGGCTTCGATACAATCATGCTCAATGCTGTCACCGTGAATACGGTAGCGGAAGCTCTGCCCTGCCCCGTCGTGGTCATGGACCATCAGTTGCCAGATGCGCGGCTCAATAAAATAGCTGTCGTCGGGCAGCTCCATCTCTTCATATTTTTGCAGCAGGCCGCGCTGGCAGAAGTCCAGCACCAGCGCCATTTGTTCGGCGGTGAGCGCGGCAAAGCGGCGTGCGATATCGGCGGTCGGTGGCGGCGTGATGGCCGGGTCGTACTCGAAATCGACGTCCTGGTCGCCCACCGGCAGCACCCACGGCAGCGGCGCGGCCGGCGTCAAATCCTGCGCGGTCAGTTCGAATGCGACCGAGGGATTGAGGCGCACCACTTGCGCGTCCGGCAGCCAGGTGCCCACCTCCCGGGCGAACTGGCGGTAGGTGATCGGGAACATGGCGTGGTTGTACCACGACCATGGCTCCTGCACGAACTGGCAAGAGCTGGGCACCACGTAGCGCGGCGCCAGTGCCTGCAATTGTTCGGGCCAGTCTTCAGGCAGCGCCACCGCCGGCGTGGCAGGCAGCTGCGCTGAGCGCTCGCTGACTAACGCGGGCGCGCATGCTGTTGCCAGCCCCGGTGCCGCCTCATCGCGCCAGGCGCGCCCCGGCGCGATCACGTCCACTTCGCGCATGGTCTGGAATGGCCACAGCACCATGTCCCAGGGCGCGTATTGCTTCAAATGCTCCAGCGTTTCGGGGTCCATCCATGCATCGACCACGTTGAGCACATTCAGGCCTTCCGCGCGGATGTGGAATATGGAATCGACTTCGTCGTCGAGCGCGCGGCGGGCGATGATTTCGAACCCGCCCACGTGCACCGGCTGGTCGATCGCCAGCGACTGCACGTTGCTGAAACCGAGTTCGCGCAGCATGGCGAACAATTCGTCGAACAGGCAGTACAGGTACACGGGCGTGGTGCGCGGCAGCAGGTGCAGGCTGTCGAACGAGCAGTGGTCGTCGTGGAAGTGCGAGATGAAGATGGCGTCGGGCGTGAGTTGCCGGACCTGGTCCAGGTCGAAACGGACGTCGGGAAATGCGTGGCAGTTGCGGCTGAACGGATTTTCGACAATGGGGTCGAACAGGATTTGCGTGCCGCCGGACTCGAAGACGTAGCCGGCGTGGAGGATGCGGGAAATTTTCATGACGACCTTGAGCTGAAAACCATCATCCCGCCTCGGCGAACCGCCGCCCAGGCGGGGATGACGGTACTATTTACTTGGCGGCAGCCTTAGGCTTGGCCGGCGTGCCGGCCGCCACTGCCGCGCCATCCTTGCCCTTGCCATTGACCACCAGCCCCGCCGCCGACAGCTTGAGCGCGTTCTTCTCGCCCACGCCTTTTACCCGCTGCTGGAAATCGTTCCAGTCCTTGAATTCGCCCTTCTTGCGCTCTTCCAGGATGGCCTTGGACTTGGCCGGGCCGATGCCGTTGACGCTGTCGAGCGCGGCCGCGTCGGCCTTGTTGACGTCCACCTGGGCGAAAGCGAAGTTCATCGTTGCCACGAGCGCGGCGACCACGAGCATGAGTTTCTTCAACATGACATTCTCCGTAAGGGTTGATGCAGGAGCGACCATCGCACCCTGCACACTCCCTAACGCCAGCGCTTGCGCCAAGTTGACCCGCCCGGTTGAGGAAGCTCAAGCCGGCGCAGCCATATTGAGCGACCTCAGCTTAACGGCGCAGCCACAAGCCGGCGCAGTGCGTATGCCGATCAACGCAGCCAGCCAACCGGCCATGTCAGCCGAAAAGCTCTTCCCGCGTGACCGTCGCCGTACCCAGCTTACCGACCACGATGCCACCGGCGCGATTGGCGGTCTGCACCGCTTCGTTCCAGCCGGCCCCCGCGCCCAGCATGCAGGCCATGGTGGCGATCACGGTGTCGCCAGCGCCGGAAACGTCGAACACTTCGCGCGCGGCGGCCGGCATGTGGTATTGCTCGCCGTCCGTGTACAGGGTCATGCCCTCTTCCGAGCGGGTGAGCAGCAAGGCGTCCAGACGCAGGTCGGCGCGCAGTTGCTGGGCCTTGGCGGTCAGCTGTTCTTCGCTGGACCAGGTGCCGACGATCTGGCGCATTTCGGACTTGTTTGGCGTCAGCACGGTGGCGCCCGCGTAGCGCGAAAAATCGTCGCCTTTCGGATCGACCATCACCACCTTGCCGGCCGCGCGCGCCGAGGCGATCATGTCGGCCACGGCCACCAGGCTGCCCTTGGCGTAGTCCGACAGCACGATCACATCGTAGTCGTGCAGCAGGGTCTTGAATTGTTCGAGCTTGTCGCGCAGCACCGTGTCGGTGGGCGCTTCCTCGAAGTCGATGCGCACCATCTGCTGCTGGCGGCCGATCACGCGCAGCTTGACGATGGTGGAAATCGCCTCGTCGCGCTGCAGGTAGCTGTGGATGCCGCCGCTCTCGAGCATCTGCTCCACTTCGGTGCCCGCTTCGTCGGCGCCCACTACGCCCAGCAGGGCCGTGTGCGCGCCGAGGGCGGCGGCGTTGCGCGCCACGTTGGCGGCGCCGCCCAGGCGTGCTTCGCGATGATTCACGCGCACGATCGGTACCGGTGCTTCCGGCGAAATGCGGTTGACGTCGCCGAACCAGTAGCGGTCCAGCATGACGTCGCCCACGATCAGGATGCGCACCATGTTCAGGTCCGGTGCGGTATAAGTCGTCAGGTCGTTGGCCATCGTTAATTCATCACGTTGAGTTCTTCGGTGCGGCGCGGCGGGTAGGTCTCCCAGCGGCTGCAACCGGGGCACTGCCAGTAGAACTGGCGCGCCTTGAAACCGCAATGGCTGCACTGGTAGCGCGCCAGCTTTTGCGTGTAGCCGTGTACCAGGTTCTTCACCATCGACAGCTCGGAGACGATCGACGCCGGCGCATCGACCAGCCGCGCTTCGAGCAGGCGGTCAAGGCCCAGCAGGGTCGGCGTGCGACGCAGCTCGTTGACCACCAGCTCCTTGGCCTCGGCCACGCCGTGCAGCTCCATCACTTCCTTGTACAGCACTTCGAGCAGGTCGATCGACGACGCCTGCTCCAGGTACGATTTTAAGAGGTTGACGCCTTCCTGCGGCCGGCCCACCTTGCGGTAGCCGTCCATCATGCGCTGGGCCACCAGCGCCGTGTGCGGCACGCTGATCTGCTCCACGCGGCGCCAGGTCAGGAGCGCGCCTTCGACGTCACCCTTGGCCAGCTGGGCGTCGCCGGTGAGCAGCGTGGCGCGCACGTTGTTGCGGTCGGCCGCCAGCGACTTGTCCAGCAGTTCCTCGGCCTGGTCCACGTGCAGGTGCACCAGCGCATCCTGCGCCATCTCGCAGTAAAACTGCGCGATTTCCTTTTGACGCGAACCGGCGCCCGACTCCTGCAGGCCCATGGCCGCTTCGATCGCGCGCGGCCACTCTTTTTCGCGCTGGAAGATTTCCAGCAACTGGCGGCGGGCCTGGGCGCCGTACTGGCCGTTGATCAGGCGGTTGAAGGTTTCCTCGGCGCGGTCCAGCAGGCCCGCTTTCAGGTAATCGACACCGAGTTCGTATTCGGCGTGTTCCTTCTGCTCCTGCGGCAGGTCCGGGCGCGCCAGCAGGTTCTGGTGTACACGGATGGCGCGCTCGGTCTCACCACGGCGACGGAACAGGTTACCGAGCGCGAAGTGCATATCGGCCGATTCGGGATCGAGCCGCACGATCTCGATAAAGGCGTCGATCGCCTTGTCCGGCTGGTCGTTGAGCAGCAGGTTCAGGCCCTTGAAGTAGCCGCGCGGCAGGGTGCGCGATTCGGCCATCAATTGACGGATATCGACCCGCGCCGCCAGCCAGCCAAGGCCGAAGAAGACCGGGATACCCAGCAACCAGAAGAGTTCAAATTCCATGCTTTATTCTTTGCGTGAGACGAAGGAGGTACAACTCAGGGAGCGAGGACGCTGTCGGGCTGCGGCTGGGCATTGGCCCGCTGCGCCGTCGTTTGCATCGTCGTAATGGTGGATTTGTGTTTATTGGTTTCGCGGCGATAGCGAAACACCGTGGGCGTCAACGCCAGCACGCCAAGCACGGCGCCGGCCACGAAACACCCGAGCAGCATCAGCACCAGCGGGCCGCGCAGCTCATAGTGGAGAAACAGGTGCAGATCGACTTCCTGCGTATTTTTCAGGGCGAAGCCAAAAAACAGGACGAATAGAACGAGTCCAACGAGGGTGGATACAAATTTCATCAGCCTGATTCCTGATCGGATTTTCCAAGAGCGCCAGTATGGCATTAGAACCGCTAAAAAAAAAGCGGCATCCGAGGACGCCGCTTTTTCATTTAAACCGTCACAACCTCAGTCCTCGATGATCGGTTGCCCGACCATCGCGTCGACCCGCTCGCGCAACTGCTTGCCGGGTTTGAAGTGAGGCACCCGTTTTTCAGGCACCATCACCTTGTCACCCGACTTGGGGTTACGCCCGATGCGTGGCGGCCGGCTGTTGAGGGCAAAGCTGCCAAAACCACGGATCTCGATGCGTTGACCGGTCGCCAGGGCGTTGGTCATCGCGTCTAGGATGGTCTTGACCGCGTACTCCGCATCTTTGGCCACCAGCTGAGAATAACGCTCAGCCAGGCGGTTGATGAGTTCGGACTTAGTCATCGACTGGTTCAGTGTTACTTAGTTCTTGTTATCGAACTTGGCTTTCAGCAGTGCGCCCAGGCTGGTGGTGCCCGAAGCTGCGCTGCTGTCCGAAGCCATCGACTTCATTGCTTCTGCGGTTTCTGCGTTGTCTTTCGCTTTGATCGACAGCTGGATCGAACGTGCTTTACGGTCGATGTTGATCACCAGAGCTTCGACGGCGTCGCCGACTTTCAGGTGGGTGCCAGCATCTTCCACGCGGTCACGCGAGATTTCCGAAGCGCGCAGGTAGCCTTCGACTTCTTCCGACAGCTGGATCACGGCGCCTTTAGGCTCAACCGATTTAACGGTACCGTTAACCAGCGAACCTTTGTCGTTCATGGCGGCGAAGTTGTTGAACGGGTCGCCTTCCAGTTGCTTGACGCCCAGGGAAACGCGCTCGCGCTCAACGTCGATGGCCAGAACGATGGCTTCCAGTTCGTCACCTTTCTTGAACTTGCGTACGGCTTCTTCGCCGGACTCGGTCCACGACAGGTCGGACAGGTGTACCAGGCCGTCGATGTTGCCAGCCAGGCCGATGAACACGCCGAAGTCGGTGATCGATTTGATCGCGCCGCGGACTTTGTCACCCTTCTTGTGGGTTACGCCGAAGTCGTCCCATGGGTTGGCTTTGCACTGTTTCATGCCCAGCGAAATACGACGACGCTCTTCGTCGATTTCCAGAACCATCACTTCTACTTCGTCGCCCAGTTGGACAACTTTGTTTGGAGCGACGTTTTTGTTGGTCCAGTCCATTTCGGAAACGTGTACCAGGCCTTCGATACCTTGTTCCACTTCAACGAACGCGCCGTAGTCGGTGAGGTTCGTTACTTTACCGAACAGACGGGTGCCTTGTGGGTAACGACGGGACAGACCGGTCCAAGGATCGTCGCCCAGTTGTTTCACGCCCAGCGAAACACGGTTTTTCTCTTGATCGTATTTCAGCACTTTTGCGGTGATCTCTTGACCAACGGTCAGGACTTCCGATGGGTGACGCACACGACGCCATGCCAGGTCGGTGATGTGCAGCAGGCCGTCGATGCCGCCCAGGTCCACGAACGCGCCGTAGTCGGTGATGTTTTTCACAACGCCGGTCACGACCGTGCCTTCTTTCAGCGTTTCCATCAGTTTCTGACGCTCTTCGCCCATCGAAGCTTCGATGACGGCGCGACGCGACAGAACCACGTTGTTACGCTTGCGGTCCAGTTTGATAACTTTGAATTCGAGGGTTTTGCCTTCGAATGGGGTGGTGTCCTTGACTGGACGGGTGTCAACCAGCGAACCCGGCAGGAATGCGCGGATGCCGTTGGTCAGGACGGTCAGGCCGCCTTTGACTTTACCGTTCACGGTGCCGACGACGATCTCGCCCGACTCCATGGCTTTTTCCAGTGCCAGCCACGAAGCCAGACGCTTGGCCTTGTCGCGCGACAGGATGGTATCGCCGAAACCATTTTCCAGCGATTCGATGGCCACGGAAACGAAGTCGCCTACTTTGACTTCCAGTTCGCCTTGGTCATTCTTGAATTCTTCAACAGGGATGAATGCTTCCGATTTCAGGCCGGCGTTCACGATCACGAAGTTGTGATCCAGACGAACGACTTCAGCCGAGATCACTTCGCCCGAACGCATGTCTTGACGCGACAGGGATTCTTCGAAGAGGGCTGCAAAACTTTCCATATTAGACATTGTAACTTCCAGGTTTGCCAACAAGGCTCGCGATATGCGACTTCAGTTGGGTTAGGGTTGAAACACGTCTAGGCCGCAGAGCGGCCAGACACCTTACCAAAAACATACTACTTAATGCTTATGCCCACTCATTTACCTACGGCTGCATACCACTGCAACACCTGCGCGACCGCTTCGTCAGCAGTCATATTCGATGTTTCCAGCACATGCGCACCTTCGGCAGGGACCAGTGGCGCGATGGCCCGGTTCGTATCCCGGTCGTCCCGCGCCTGCAAATCCATCAGCAGGTCTTCCATCTTAGCAGAAATTCCTTTGCCGATCAATTGCTTGTAGCGACGTTCGGCCCGTGCCGCAACACTTGCTGTCAAAAACACCTTGAGCGGGGCGTGCGGGAAGATCACCGAACCCATGTCGCGCCCGTCCGCCACCACGCCCGGCGCCTTGCGGAAACCCAGTTGCAACCCCACCAGCGCATGGCGCACGGCCGGGAAAGTGGCAATCTTCGAGGCCATATTGCCCACCACCTCGGCGCGGATGGCGTCGCTCACATCCTCGTGGCCCAGCAGGATGTGCTCGCCCTGGAAGCTGCATTGCAGGTGCTCGGCCAGCTTGGCCAGTGCGTGCTCGTCGGCCAGGTCGGTGTCGCGCCGCAGCGCGGACAACGCCGTCAGGCGATAGAGCGCGCCCGAATCCAGGTAATGGAAGCCGAGCTTATCGGCAACGCGGTGTGCGACAGTACCCTTGCCGGATGCGGTGGGCCCGTCGATGGTGATGACTGGAATCTGGGATGTTGGCATGTATATACTATTTTGCAATTGCCGCAAACGCAGCGAAATATTCAGGGAAAGTTTTGCCGACGCACTTGGGGTCGTTGATACGCACCGTGGTGCCCTTGCGCGCGGCGCCGTCGAGCGATGCCAGCGAGAAGCACATCGCCATGCGGTGATCGTCGTAGGTATCGATAGTAGCAGGAGCGAGGACGGCTGGCGGCGTCACGCGAATGAAATCGGCGCCCTCTTCCACCACGGCGCCCAGCTTGCGCAGCTCGGTGGCCATGGCGGCGATGCGGTCGGTTTCCTTCACGCGCCAGCTGGCGATATTGCGCAGGGTGCTGGTGCCGTCGGCGTACAGCGCGGCAATTGCGATCGTCATGGCGGCGTCGGGAATGTGGTTGAAGTCGGCGTCGATCGCTTTCAATGGGCCATTGCTGCTGGCCTCGATCCAGTTGTCGCCCATGACGATGGTCGCGCCCATCTGCTCGAGCGCGGCGGCAAAGCGCACATCGCCCTGGATGCTCTGCCGGCCCACGCCCTCCACCCGCACCGGCCCGCCACCAATCGCGCCAGCGGCGAGGAAATACGACGCCGACGACGCATCGCCCTCGACGTGGATGGTGCCCGGCGACTGGTACACCTGGCCCGGCTCGATGGTAAACGACGACCAGCCGTCCTGCGCCACCTGCACGCCGAAGCGGCGCACCAGATTCAAGGTGATTTCGATATACGGCTTGGAAATCAGTTCGCCGATCACGTCGATGGTGATCGCATGGTCGCGCGCCATCAGCGGCGCGACCATCAACAGCGCCGTCAAAAACTGGCTCGAGACGTCGCCGCGCACCGCCAGGCGCTGCGCGTGGATCTTGCCCTGCTTGATGTGCAGCGGCGGGTACCCGGGGTTGCCCGTGTATTCGACGTTGGTGCCGGCGGCGTTCAGCGCATCGACCAGGTCGCCGATCGGGCGCTCGTGCATGCGCGGCACACCATGCAGCGTATAGTCGCCGCCGATCACGGCCAGCGCGGCGGTCAGCGGACGGATCGCGGTGCCGGCGTTGCCCATGAAGAGGTCGGCCGATTGGTTCGGCAACACACCCGCCACGCCCTTGACGTGGTGGATGGTGCCGGTGGCGGTTTGCTCTTCGGTCCATTCCACGCCCAGCGAGCGCAATGCCGCCAGCATGACGGCGGTGTCGTCGGAGGCCAGCAGGTCGACGATATCGACGTCGCCCTGCGAGAGCGCGGCCAGTAGCAGGATGCGGTTGGAGATGGACTTCGAGCCCGGCAGACGCACGGTGCCTTGTACGTGGGCGACGGGTTGGAGGTCGATGTAGTCGTGGTTCATGGGTATTCCTTGTTTTGAGACGCGCCCTTCAACCGTCATGCCGTCTTGGCGGTCCGCCGCTACGGGATGACGAATCAAACGTTCCGGCTGTACTCGTTATTCCGCTTTATCCGCCGACTGCGGCGCTTCCGCCGTTTCAATCGCGGTAATCCATTGGTGGCGGGCGCGCTGGGCGTTGCCGTATACGTGTTCCAGTCCTGCGCCGTCGCCGGCTGCCAGCTTCGCGCGCAGCACCGTCAGTTGCGCCATGTACGCATCGAGCTCGGTCAGCAGCGCGGCCTGGTTGGCCAGGCTGATATCACGCCACATTTCCGGCGACGATCCTGCGATCCTCGTAAAATCGCGGAAGCCGCTCGCTGCATACTGGAACAGCAAGTCTGCGTGCGGCTTCTTCGCGATGTCATCGACCAGCGCATACGCGAGCAAGTGCGGCAAGTGGCTCACGGCCGCGAATACCTTGTCGTGTTCTTCCGGCGACAGGCGATGGATGATCGCCCCGCACGCGCGCCACGCCGCCGCTACCCGTTCCACATCAAACGCGTCGTTCTCGGCCAGCGCCGTCAGCACGACCTTCTTGCCCACGTACAGGTCGTCGATTGCCGCTTCCGGGCCATTAGTTTCGCGCCCGGCGATGGGATGACCCGGCACGAACTGCGCCACCTTCCCTGCCAAAGCACTGCGCGCGGCAGCCACCACGTCCGACTTGGTGCTGCCGGCGTCGGTCACTACGGTGCCAGGTTGCAGGTGCGGCGCCAGCGCCGCCAGGATCGCGCCGGTCTGGGCCACTGGCGCCGCCAGCAGCACTAGGTCGGCGCCGGCCAGCGCTTCAGCCAGGTCGCTGCCGATGACGTCGATGATGCCCAGTTCCAAAGCACGCTGCATCGACGCCTGCGAGCGGCCCATGCCCACGACCGTCTCCACCACACCGGCTTTTTTCAGCGACCGCGCAAACGAGCCGCCGATCAGGCCCACGCCAAAAATGACGACTTTCTTGATTGCCGTGGACGCCATCTCAGCCCTCGGCCAGCGCCTTGGTCAGCGCTGCGATCAGCACCGCATTTTCCTGCGGCAGGCCGATCGAAATGCGCAGCCACTCGGGCAAGCCGTAGTTACCGACCGGGCGCACGATCACGCCCTGCTTCAACAACGACAGGTTCACGCGCGCGCCGGCGCCATCGTCGCTGCCCACCTTGACCAGCACGAAGTTGCCATACGACGGCACGTATTCAAGGCCAAGCTGCTCGAACGCTTCGATGAACTGGCGGTAGCCGGCAGCGTTGTTGGTGGCGCTCTTGGCCAAAAATTCCTTGTCGTTCAGCGCGGCGATGGCAGCAGCCTGCGCCAGCGAGTTAACATTGAACGGCTGGCGGATACGGTTCATCAGGTCGGTCAGCGCCGGCTGGGCGACGGCAAAGCCCACGCGCAAACCGGCCAGGCCGTAAGCCTTGGAGAAGGTGCGCGAGACCAGCAGGTTCGGGTATTTTTTCACCCAGTCGGCGGACTCGAACTGGTGTTCCTGCGCCAGGAATTCGTTGTACGCTTCGTCCAGCACCACGACCACGTTGGCCGGCACTTTTTGCAGGAACGCCTCGATCTCGGCGGCGGGGATGAAGGTGCCGGTCGGGTTGTTCGGGTTGGCGATGAAGACCAGGCGCGTGTCTTCGGCAATCGCGGCCAGCATGGCGTCGAGATCATGGCCGTGGGCCTTGGCCGGCACCACGATGTGGCGCGCGCCCACGCCCTGCGTGGCCAGCGCGTACACCGCGAACGAATACTGCGAATACACGACCGACTGGCCGCGTTCCACGAATGCGTGAGCAGCGATTTCCAGGATGTCGTTGCTGCCATTGCCCAGCGTAACCCAGTCGGCCGGCACGTTGTAGCGCGTGGACAGCGCGGCTTTCAGGTCGAAGCCGTTGGCATCGGGGTAGCGTCCCAGTTCGGCAGCAGCAGCGCCCATGGCAGCCTTGGCCGATTCCGGCACGCCGAACGGATTTTCGTTGGAGGCCAGCTTGACGATGGCGTCTTCCTGCAAACCGAATTCCCGCGCGACTTCAGCGATCGGTTTGCCGGCTTGGTAAGGAGCGATGGCGCGGACGTACTCCGGCCCGAAATTCTTGGTCATGGTTGTCTCTCGTTGTAATTAAGTGAGGCTCACCGGGTAGGAGCCGAGAACCTTGAAGAAGGCGGCATTGCCCTGCAATTCTTCCAGCGCCTTGGCCACGGCGGGGTTTTCGATATGGCCTTCGACGTCCACGTAAAAATAGTATTCCCAGTTGCCGTTGCGGGCCGGGCGCGATTCGAAGCGCGTCATCGACACGCCGTTCTGCGCCAGCGATCCGAGCAGGCGATACACGGAACCGGCCTTGTGCGGCGCCGCCAGCGCCATCGACGTGCGGTCGATGCCGGACGGGCCGGTGCGCAGGGTGCCGATCACGGCAAAGCGGGTGCGGTTGTGCGGATCGTCCTGGATGTTGGCCTTGACCGTACCCAGGCTGTAGCGCACACCGGCGCGTTCGCCGGCAATCGCCGCCACCGAGTGGTCGTCGCGCGCCATGCGCGCCGCTTCGGCGTTGGACGACACGGCGCGGCGTTCGATCTCGGGGTAGTTGTTGTTCAGCCAGATCTGGCACTGCGCCAGCGCCTGGGCGTGGGCGCAAATGGCGGTCACGCCGTCCATGGTGCCGGTGCCGGTGAGCAGGCTGTGACGCACGGCGATGGCCACTTCACCGCTAATCGTCAGCGGGGTATTGAGCAGCAGGTCGAGCGTGCGGCCGATGGCGCCCTCGGTGGAATTCTCCACCGGGACCACGCCGAAGTCCGCAGTACCGGCCTCCGTGGCGCGGAACACTTCGTCGATCGAGGCGCATGCCAGCACATCGACGGCAGTGCCGAACTGCTGGTACACGGCCTGTTCGCTGTAGGTGCCGGCCGGCCCCAGGAAGGCGACGGTGACGCGTTTTTCCAGCGAGCGGCAGGCCGACATGATCTCGCGGAAGATGGTTTGCATCTCGGCGTTACCCATCGGGCCAGGGTTGCGGTCGGCCACGCCGCGCAGCACTTGCGCTTCGCGCTCGGGACGGAACACGGGGGCGTTGGTTTCAGCCTTGACGTGGCCTACTGCCTGCGCCACCTGGGCGCGGCGGTTCAGCAGGTCGAGGATTTGCGCGTCGATCGCATCGATCTGTTCGCGCAGGGGTTTGAGTTTGTCGTTCATGATGTTAACCAGCGGTTCGGCCGGCGAATTCGTTCAGGTAGTCCACCAGGGCTTGCACCCCTTCGATGGGCATGGCGTTGTAGATCGATGCGCGCATGCCGCCGACGGACTTGTGGCCCTTCAGTTGCAGCAGGCCGCGCGCCTTGGCGCCGGCCAGGAATTCTTCGTTCCGGCTCTCGTCCTTCAGGTAGAAGGGAATGTTCATGCGCGAGCGGCTGGCCGCTTGCACGCGGGTCTGGTAAAAATCGTCGGTGTCGAGCGCCGCATACAGCAGTTTGGCCTTGGCGATATTGCGCTCTTCCATCGCTGCCACGCCGCCGTTCTTTTTCAGCCATTGGAATACCAGGCCGGCAATATAGATGCCGTAGGTGGGCGGCGTGTTGTACATGGAGTCGTTGTCGGCCACCAGCTTGAAGTCGAACGCCGACGGGCAACCCGGCAGCGCCTTGCCCAGCAAGTCGTCGCGCACGATGACGATGGTCAATCCGGCCGGGCCGATGTTCTTTTGCGCGCCGGCGAAGATCACGCCGTATTTGGCCACGTCGATCACGCGCGAGAGGATGTGCGACGACATGTCGGCCACGAACAGCACGCCGTCCTGCGGCTGCGGCACGCCGGCGTCGAAGTCGAACTCCACGCCGTCGATGGTCTCGTTGGTGCACATGTGCAGATAGGCCGCGCCGGGCGTGAGCTTCCACTCGGCCTGCGGCGGCACCGACGTCATGGACGACGCGGCGATGTTGACGTTGGCGTACCTGGCGGCTTCCTTGATGGATTTGCCCGACCACGAACCGGTGTGGATGAAATCGATGGTTGCTGGCTGCGGCTTGTGGCCCACCAGGTTCAACGGAATCAGGGCATTCTGGGACAAGCCCCCGCCCTGCATGAACAAGATCTTGTAATTGTCCGGTACTGCCAGCAGCTCGCGCAGGTCGCGCTCGGCCGCCTTGTAAATCGAAACAAACTCCGGTCCGCGGTGGCTCATCTCCATCACCGACATGCCGCTGCCATGCCAGTCCAGCATTTCGGCAGCCGCTTGCGCCAGCACTTCCTTGGGCAGGACGGCAGGGCCGGCGGAGAAGTTATAGATGTGAGTCACGTTGCGTTCCTTGGTGATCAATATAGGGAGTCCTAAAAAAAACAGGGCCAGTCTATTGTCGCACTGCTGCTCACAATAACCTGGCCCCGTGGCGCCCGGACTGGGGTCCGGACCGATGCTGCGAATTACTCCGGCTGAACGTCGTCGGCAGGCTTGTCGTCACCGGCATCGGTGGCGTCGGCGCCGTCAGCTGCGTCGGCGACCGCCACTACTGGCTTGCCGTCCGGGCCAGGCTCGAGTTCCACTTCGTCGATGTCGGTTTCCACCACGCGCTGCAGGCCGGACAGCTTGGTGCCGTCTTCGACCGCGATCAGGGTCACGCCTTGCGTGGCGCGGCCCATTTCGCGGATCTCCGCCACGCGGGTGCGAATCAAGACGCCGCCGGTGGTGATCAGCATGATCTCGTCGGTCGGCTCCACCAGGGTGGCGGCCACCACGCGGCCGTTACGCTCGGAGGTCTGGATCGCGATCATGCCCTTGGTGCCACGGCCATGGCGCGTGTACTCGGTGATCGGGGTACGCTTGCCGTAGCCGTTCTCGGTGGCGGTGAGCACCGACTGCTGCTCGTTCTCGGCGACGAGCAGCGCGATCACGCGCTGGCCTTCGTCGAGGTTCATGCCGCGCACGCCACGGGCATTGCGGCCCATCGGACGCACGTCGTTCTCGTCGAAGCGCACGGCCTTGCCGGAGTCGGAGAACAGCATCACATCGTGTTCGCCGTCGGTCAGTGCGGCGCCGATCAGGAAGTCGCCTTCGTCGAGGTCCACGGCTATGATGCCGGCCTTGCGCGGGTTGCTGAAGTCTTTCAGCGGCGTCTTTTTCACGGTGCCCAGGCTGGTGGACATGAACACGTAATGGTCTTCGGGGAAGGTGCGGTTCTCGCCCGACAGCGGCAGGATCACGGTGATCTTCTCGTTATCGGCCAGCGGGAACATGTTCACAATAGGCTTGCCGCGCGAGTTGCGCGAGCCTTGCGGCACTTCCCACACCTTGAGCCAGTACATGCGGCCACGGTTGGAGAAGCACAGGATGTAATCGTGCGTGTTGGCGATGAACAGCTGGTCGATCCAGTCTTCTTCCTTGGTCGCCATGGCCTGCTTGCCGCGACCGCCGCGTTTTTGCGAACGGTACTCGGAAATCGGCTGCGCCTTCATGTAACCGGTGTGCGACAGGGTGACCACCATGTCTTGCGGCGTGATCAGGTCCTCGGTATTGAGGTCGCTGGCATTGTGTTCGATGCTCGAACGACGCGGGTCCTTGGCAGGATCGCCGAATTCGGTGACCACGCTGGTCATCTCGTCGGTGATGATGGTGGTCACGCGCGATGGCTTGGACAGGATGTCCAGCAGGTCGGCGATTTCGGCCATCACATCCTTGTACTCGTTGACGATCTTGTCCTGTTCCAGGCCGGTCAGGCGCTGCAGGCGCATTTGCAGGATTTCCTGCGCCTGGTCGTCGGACAGGCGGTACATGCCATCGGCCTGGATGCCGTAATGCTTGGGCAGGTGCTCGGGACGGAATGCTTCGATGCCGCCCACGGTGTCGCCTTCGCCGGTGCGGGCCAGCATTTCGCGCACGATCGACGAATCCCACGAACGCTCCATCAGCGACGCTTTTGCCACCGGCGGTGTAGGCGCCGCCTTGATCAGGGCGATGAAGTCGTCGATATTGGCCAGCGCAACAGCGAGGCCTTCGAGCACGTGGCCGCGTTCGCGCGCCTTGCGCAGTTCGAACACGGTGCGGCGCGTGACCACTTCGCGGCGGTGCGACAGGAAGCACTGTAGCATTTCCTTCAGGTTGAGCAGGCGCGGCTGGCCGTCGACCAGCGCCACCATGTTCATGCCGAAGGTGTCTTGCAGTTGCGTTTGCTTGTACAGGTTGTTCAGGACAACTTCCGGTACTTCGCCGCGTTTCAGTTCGATCACCACGCGCATGCCCGACTTGTCGGACTCGTCGCGGATGTCGGAAATGCCTTCGAGCTTTTTATCGCGGACGTTCTCGGCGATACGCTCGAGCAGCGATTTTTTGTTGACCTGGTATGGCAGCTCATCGACGATGATCGCGGTGCGGCCGCCGTCCTTGCCGTATTCCTCGTAGTGGGTCTTGGCGCGCATGACCACGCGGCCACGGCCGGTGCGGTAACCGTCGCGTACGCCCGATACGCCGTAGATGATACCGCCGGTCGGGAAGTCCGGCGCCGGGATCAGTTCGATCAGTTCGTCGATCGAGCACTGCGGGTTTTGCAGCACGTGCAGCGCGCCGGCAATCACTTCGTGCAGATTGTGCGGCGGGATGTTGGTGGCCATACCCACCGCGATACCGGACGAGCCGTTGATCAGCAGGTTGGGAATGCGGGTAGGCAGTACGGTCGGTTCTTTTTCCTTGCCGTCGTAGTTGGGCTGGAAGTCGACCGTGTCCTTGTCGATATCGGCCAGCAGCTCGCTGGAAATCTTGGCCAGGCGGCACTCGGTGTAACGCATCGCGGCCGCGCCGTCGCCATCGACCGAACCGAAGTTGCCCTGGCCATCGACCAGCATGTAGCGCAGCGAGAAGTGCTGCGCCATGCGCACCAGTGTGTCGTAGATCGACGCGTCGCCGTGCGGGTGATATTTACCCATGGTGTCGCCGACCACGCGCGCGCACTTGACGTAAGCGCGGTTCCACACGTAGTTGGATTCATGCATCGAGAACAAGACCCGGCGGTGCACCGGCTTGAGGCCGTCGCGCACGTCCGGCAAGGCGCGGCCCACGATCACGCTCATGGCGTAATCGAGGTAGCTCTTGCGCATCTCTTCTTCGAGGGAAATAGGGATTGTTTCTTTTGCGAATTGATCCATTGGCGGGTCGACTGATCTTTGACTGTGAGGTTATCTTGTAAGCAATGTATGCCGCACGTACTACACTGTTGCCCTGCCCTTCAATAAGGACAGGCAAGAGTAGGATTTTAACATGCGGACAGGGTCACCAACACAATTTGCCCTCGGGCCCAGCGCCTATGCGGGTTGGCGCACGATGCACGCTTGTAACACGATGTAATATTCATGACACATTACTCATTTATTATCGACAATCACGTTGCGACAAAACAACATATTGGTAGTGAGCAAATTGGTGCAAAGGTGCACCGCTTTCGCGCACGAGGATCTATTGTGGCAAAATGAATCAGAAGTCAATTGCTTGTTTCGCAATCGGGAGACGGGCGTGACGCCCCTGCGTGGTAAAATCCGGCCCACGTAATGCACGTCGCGCAGTTTTTCTGCGGATATCACCCCCGAAAGGAAGAAAAATATGAAGAAACTTATTTCGTTGTTGGCCATCTCGGCTGCCTTTGCTGGTTCGGCATTCGCGCAAACCGCGCCTACCGCACCACCTTACGCTCCTGTTACCCAGGACATCAAGGCTGCAACGCCGAAAAGCGCCTACGTGCAAGATGCACGCGGTGTGATCGTGCGTGATCCGTTCGGTCTGTGCTGGCGCACCGGCTACTGGACCCCGGCCGATGCCGTGCCAGGTTGCGACCTGCCACTGTGCGTTGAGCCAGAAAAACTGGAAAATGGCAAGTGCGTAGCACCGCCACCACCACCGGCTCCAGCACCAGCTCCGGCACCAACCCCAGCGCCAACGCCGAAACCAGTTCCAGTGCCAACCGCACAAAAAGTGAGCTTCGCCGCTGACGCGTTCTTCGATTTCGACAAATCGGTCCTGAAACCAGAAGGCAAAGCCAAGCTGGACGAAGTGACCTCGAAACTGGGCGCCATCAACCTGGAAGTCATCATCGCTGTTGGTCACACCGACTCCGTTGGTTCGGACGAGTACAACCAGAAGCTGTCGGTACGCCGCGCTGAAGCAGTCAAAGCCTACATCATCTCCAAAGGCGTTGACGCAACCCGCGTGTACACCGAAGGCAAAGGCGAGAAACAGCCAGTCGCCGACAACAAGACCGCCGAAGGCCGCGCGAAAAACCGTCGCGTAGAGATCGAAGTCGTAGGCACCAGCAAGTAATACTGCTGTAGCCCGCACGAACCCCGCCTCGGCGGGGTTTTTTTATGCCTACTGCTTTAGAATAGCGGGATATCTTTTCATGAAAGCCGCACCATGAACGCTGATCCGTTAGAACTGCAAAAATTTTCCGACCTGGCCCACCGCTGGTGGGACCCTACCTCCGAATTCCGTCCCCTGCACGAAATCAATCCGCTGCGCCTGGAGTGGATCAATGCCCGCGTGCCGCTGGCCGGCAAGAAGGTGATCGACATCGGTTGCGGCGGCGGCATCCTCAGCGAATCGATGGCGCGCAAGGGCGCCGACGTCACCGGCATCGACCTCGGTGAAAAAGCGCTGAAAGTGGCCGACCTGCACAGTCTGGAATCGGGCGTGCAAGTACGCTATAAACTGGTGGCCGCCGAAGACATGGCCGCGCAGGAACCGGGCCAGTACGACGTGGTCACCTGCATGGAAATGCTCGAACACGTGCCCGATCCCGGCGCCATCGTGCGCGCTGCCGCCGCCCTGGTCAAACCGGGCGGCCACGTGTTCTTTTCCACGCTCAACCGCAACCCCAAGTCCTACCTGTTTGCCATCATCGGCGCCGAGTACGTGCTGCGCATGCTGCCCAAGGGCACCCACGACTACGACAAGTTCATCACGCCGTCGGAACTGGCGCAATACGTGCGCAGCGCCGGACTGGAAACGCGCGGCATGAAGGGCCTCGGCTACAACCCGCTCACCAAGATCTATTCGCTCAATGACGACACCAGCGTCAATTACATGATCGCCACCACCCGCCCACTCGACTGACCTCATGACCACTGCCCTGACTGCCCCGCGCGCCATCCTGTTCGACCTCGACGGCACATTGGCCGACACCGCGCCCGACCTGGCCGCCGCGGTCAACCTGCTGCGCACCACGCGCGGCCTGCAACCGTCCGACTACGAACTGCTGCGCCCCACCGCGTCGGCTGGCGCGCGCGGCATGATCGGCGTGGCTTTTGGCCTGACGCCCGAGGACGATGGCTACCTGGCCCTGCGCGACGGCTTTTTCGACAACTACGAAGCCAATATCGCCGACCACAGCACGCTGTTTGCCGGCGTGCCCGAGCTGCTGGCCGGCATCGAAGCGGCCGGCGTGCAATGGGGCGTGGTCACCAACAAACCGAAGCGCTTTACCGACCCGCTGCTGCCATTGATCGGCCTGGACCACGCCGCCTGCTCGATCTCCGGCGACACCACGGCCCACGCCAAACCGCACCCGGCGCCGCTGTTCGAAGCCGCCGCGCGCCTGGGACTCGATCCCCGCGATTGCTGGTACGTGGGCGACGACCTGCGCGACATCCAGGCCGGCAAGGCGGCCGGCATGCCCACCATCGCTGCCGGCTGGGGATACTGCGGCGCGCACAAGCCGCTGGACTGGCAGGCCGACCGCGTGCTGAACGACCCGCTGGCATTGCTGGCGCTGATGCAGGAAACGTTGTAACCGCCGCGCATTTGCCCGAGTCTGTAGAAAACTGTTGATTTGCAAGGAGAGCAGGGGTAGCCTCCATATTTCTGCGTAGAATTACTTATTATTTTTATGGTAATTAAGCAGCAAACCTCTTCAACCCACTTTCCGACATCATGACTTTTCCCGAGCTGGCTGCCCAAACCCTGCAGCCTCAAGCAGAGCAAATGGCAGATTACACGGCGTACATTCCCGAACGCCATACCGCCCCGCAAAGCTGGTACGCCAGCGTGGCCGATGCCAGGATCCACTGGTACGACCTGATCGCCGGCTTCCCCGAGCGCCTCGACATCCACGATCCGGCCGGCCGCTACCAGCGCCGCATGCAGTTCGAGCTCGACGCGGTGGCCTCCCGGCACCACCTGTTCTTCGCCCTCACCCGCCCTCCGGTGCGCTTCGACGCTGACGGAACCGTCCACTGGGGCTTTTTTTCGCTCAAGTTGACCCTGCCGCTGCTGGTGGGCCAGGAAAAGAAGCGCGACAGCATCTCCTTCGAACTCAAGGTGCCGTTTGCCGCCACGCTGAAAAAGCCGATGGTCCAGCTCACGCCCAATTACGTTACGCTCAACTGGGGCGGGCTGGTGGAAACCTTCTCGATCCACGACATCCTGCTGGCCCATGCACCGGACAAGGTGGCATGCCAGGTGGTGTACGTAGGCCAGACCCACGATCCGGAAGCGCAACTGTCGCGCGCGCACCTGCCGGCGTTGCAAAAATTGCACGCCAGGCACAAGGAAGACCTCGACACCCTGCTGCTGGTCCAGCAACTCGACGTCAAGGTCAACTGCGCCAGCGGCGACCCGGCGGAACTGCCCCATAACGCCCACCCGCGCGCCGCCGCCGTGCTGCAAGGCGAACGCATGGACTTGCTGGAAGCGGCCCTGATCCGCTATTTCGAGGGCGCCACGCCGCTGCCGCGCAAGGAAGACGAGCGCCAGTTGCGGCGCGAGCGCGTGACGGCTGTGCAAGAAGCCAACAACCTGGTGCAGTTCACCATCGATTTACAGTGGCCGGAACTGGGCGCATATGACAGAATCGGCTCCGGGCAAGTGACCGCGGCAACCCGCCACCTGCTCAGTTGTTTTGTCGCCGACGGTGAAGTAATTGTGTCCCGCATGACACCTCCCGAACCGGCCAAGGGCGCCAAAGTCTGACCCCAAGTGTGACATTTCAGGTTGCTGCAAAGAAATAACGGATGGATACAATTTGCGGCAGGGTCTATACTGCCCGCTTGATCTGACACACTGGAGCATCCACATGACGAGCGATTTACCCGACCAGGTCGCCGGCGAGGACGATCAAGAGCCCTCGCTGGAAGAACTGGGACTGGCATTGCCGCCCGAGGATGCGCCCGAGCCGTTCAACGACCTGCTGACGGCGCCCGAAGCATTCGACGACCTGTTGCCCCTGCTGCCGCAACGCAGCAACGCACGGCAGACCTGGCGCGTCACCGTTTCCGACGCCAAGTACCACTGGTATGACCTGTTTGCCGGCTTCCCCGAGCGGCCCGATATCCGCGACCCCATCGGCCGCCAGTTGCGCCGCATGCAGTTCGATCTCGAGGCGACCATGGAGAAGCGGCTGATTTATTTTGTCATCAACCGCCCCATCGTGCGCTTCGATCACGAGCGCAGCGTCAGCTGGGCGTTCTTCTCGCTCAAGCTCACGGTGCCGATCCTGATCGGCACCGAAGGCAAGCGCGGCACCGTGCAGATGGACCTGGAAATTCCGTTCGCGGCCACGTTCAAGAAGCCGATCGTCACCATGACCGACTGCTTCATCACGCTCAACTGGGGCGGCCTGGTGGAAGCGCTGTCGATCCACGAGGTGCTGCAACGCTACGACCACGGCCTGAAAATTCCCAGCAAGGTGCAATACGTGGGCCAAACCAAGGACCCGGCCGGCCGCCTGGCGCGCGCGCGCCTGTCCGCCGTGCAACGCATCCACTACAACAATAACGATCACCACGACCTGCTGCTGCTGGTACAGCGCATGCAGGTGGAAGTACTGTGCGACGATGGCGACCCGAGCGAGAAGCCGGTGAACCAGAACGCGGTGGCGGCCGACATGCTGCTCAAGGACCGGGTGGACGCCATCGAATGTGCGCTGATCCGGTATTTCGAAGGGCCGATCATGCAGGGCCGCACCAGCCGCGAAGTGGATGTGCGGCGCGAGCGGCTGCGCGAGATCGAGGCCAATAATCACCTGGACGGCGTGCGCATCGACCTGCGCATCGACGACGACAACCCGTACAACGAGTTGTACTCCATCGCCGCGCCCGCCTCGCGCGCGCACATATTCGATTGCACCTTCAAGGACGGCGCGGCGATGACGGTGCCGGTGCCCCAAGAAACGCCGGGCAAGGCGCGCGCCTGAAACTACACTGCGGCCAGTGCCTGCTCGAGATCGGCCAGCAGATCGTCGCTGTGCTCGATGCCGATCGATAGCCGCACCGTATCGACGGTGACGCCCGCCTTGGCCAGCTCCGCCTCGTTGAGCTGGCGGTGCGTGGTGGAGGCCGGGTGACAGGCCAGCGATTTGGCATCGCCGATATTGACCAGCCGCGTAAACAGCTGCAACGCATCCTGGAAGCGCGCGCCACCTTCCACCCCGCCCTCGACACCGAAGGTCAGCACGCCCGACGGCCGCCCGCCCAGGTATTTGACCGCCAGCGCATGGTCGCGGTGGTCTTCCAGCCCCGCGTAATTGACCCACTTGACCTTGCCATGCTGGCGCAGATACCGGGCCACCGTGCGGGTGTTTTCCGTGATGCGGTCCATGCGCAGCGCCAGCGTTTCGATGCCTTGCAGGATCAAAAAGGCATTGAACGGCGAAATCGCCGCGCCGGTATTCCTCAGCGGGACCACGCGCGCGCGGCCGATGTAAGCGGCCGGCCCCAGCGCTTCGGTATAAACCACGCCGTGGTACGACACGTCCGGCTCGTTGAGGCGGCGGAAGCGCTGCTTGTGCTCGGCCCACGGAAACTTGCCCGAATCGACGATCACGCCGCCGATGGAATTGCCGTGCCCGCCCAGGTACTTGGTGAGCGAATGGACCACGATGTCGGCGCCATGCTCGAACGGGCGCAGCAGGTATGGCGTGGCCACCGTGTTATCGACGATCAGCGGCACACCGTGCTGGTGCGCCACGGCGGCGATTTTTTCGATGTCGGTGATATTGCCCAGCGGGTTGCCGATCGACTCGATGAACACGGCCTTGGTGCGCTCGTCGATGAGTGCGGCGAACGACGCGGGATCGGTCGGATCGGCAAAGCGCGTGGTAATGCCGAACTGCGGCAGCGTGTGGGCGAACAGGTTGTACGTGCCGCCATACAGGGTGGAGGCCGAGACGATGTTGTCGCCGGCCTCGGCAATGGTCTGGATCGCATACGTGACCGCCGCCTGTCCCGACGCCAGCGCCAGCGCCCCCACGCCGCCTTCGAGCGCGGTCAGGCGCTGCTCGAGCACATCCTGGGTGGGATTCATGATGCGCGTATAAATATTGCCCGGCACCTTTAAATCGAACAGGTCGGCGCCGTGCTGGGTGTCGTCGAACGCGTAAGCCACGGTCTGGTAGATGGGCACGGCAACTGCGCGGGTAGTGGGATCGGGACGATAGCCGCCATGCACGGCCAGGGTTTCGAGCTTCATGTCTCCTCCGTTTGAATGATGTCGCCAGCGTAGAGCGATTCGAAAGACATGCCAAAGAATGAATTCGCGCCAGGTCATGCGCGCAGCGAATATGGCGGTTGGCGTGAGCATACCGGGGCGCCGGAAGCCCGTCGTGCAAGCCCCCGGCAGCCCCGTGTATAAGCCTGACTGAATTTCAAGCTTGTAGCGGCGGAAAGGGTTGGACTGTGGTTGAGTAAATAAGTTCCGCGAGGTTCGAATTCAGGATAGCGGCGGCTTGATATTGACCACCACTCCGCCGACGAGTTCATACGGTACCCGCACCCTGGGGCCCTCTCCGCCGAAATCCCTGGGATTGCGCGTGATGATCACTCGGCAGGAAGCTTCTGCAGTCGCGCGAATGATGCAGTCTGGAAGAGGGAACTTGGGACGATTGATGAGGCTGTTGCCACGAATAATGGTGGAACGATGCATGATGTCATTGTCGGGATGGACGACCTTGATGCCAGTATCATCCAAAAAAGCCTGAAACCGGATTTTTTCCGCTGGTGTCATCACACAGGCCGCTTCCATCCAGTTAATGGAGCTGATGATCGCATCTTCATAACGGAGCATCTCCAGCACAGCCTCGGCATGCCCGTTGAAGTTGTCCATCAGGATGTTGCTATCGAAAAGCACTTTCACCACTCGGCCCGCATCTGGCGCTGGTATTCGACGGGATCTTTCGGTTTGCTGACATCATCTTTCCAAATACCGTGCACGCTCATGATGGCAGCCAAACGCTTGGCACGTGTTGTCTCCGCCGGTGTCAGCGACTTACTCAGTGCTGCGGCTGCCGTGCTGGCAATCAGTTGGTGCAGAACCTGGGACGCAGCCGACTGCCGGGGATCAGCGTCAAGCGCGGATGACTGAAGCTGTTCGATCTCACGTTCGTCCAATTCGGTAGCGGATTGCTCCATGATGCGACTCCTCGCAGATATCACTGCAAGCAGTGTATAACATTTGGAGCCAAAAAATATTTAAGCGGATGCTGTCACAAATCGCGCATGCCAGCCGTCTATGATCCAAGCCCACTTGTTCGCCAATACCATGACCGACGCCACCACCTTCGATACCCTGCGTCCGCGCCTGTTCGCCATCGCCTACCGCATGCTGGGCGTGCGCGCCGATGCCGAGGACGTGGTGCAGGACGCCTGGCTGCGCTGGCATGGCAGCGACCACGCCGCGATCCAGTCGCCCGAAGCCTGGCTGGTCACCACCACCACTCGCCTGGCGATCGACTACCTGCGCGGGCGGCAGGCCGAGCGCGCCACCTACATCGGCTGGTGGCTGCCCGAGCCCGTCGTCGAGCTCGACGAACGCACGCCGGAGAGCAGCGCCGAGATGGCCAGCGACGTGTCGATGGCGTTCCTGTGGGTGCTCGAGCGCCTGTCGCCCGAAGAGCGCGCCGCCTTCCTGATGCGCCAGGTGTTCGACCACGACTACGCCGACATCGCCACCATACTGGGCAAGACCGAAGCTGCGTGCCGGCAGATGGTGCACCGGGCCCAGGAACGCGTGCAGCAGCAACAGCCGCGCTTTGACGTGCCGAAACAAACCCACCAGGCCCTGCTGGGCCGCTTCATGGTGGCCGCCAAGGCAGGCGACCGCGACGCCATGAAAGCCATGATGGCCGACGACGTGCAATTGGTGTCCGACGGCGGCGGCAAGATCCTGTCCTTTATGCGCATCCTGCGCGGCGCCGGCCGGGTGGCAGGCGTGTTCTGGTCGGTGGAACACCAGCACCCGCAGCGGGTGGATTACCGCCAGGCGCGCGTGAATGGCGAACCGGGCCTGCTGCGCTACGTGGAAGGCAAGCTCGAATCGGCGCAATCGTTCGTGATCGAGGATGGCAAGATCGCGGCAGTGCTGGTGGTGCGCAATCCCGACAAGCTCACCGGCGCGCCGCAAACTATTTTCTAGAAAACTGTCACAAACGCGGCGGCGGTCGCGTCTAAGGAGTATGAGGCGCGCAATCAGGCGCCCTCCACTCCCTCGAAAGGAAACATCATGACCCAAGCCGCCCGCATCAAGGATTTTTACCGCGCCGCCCCCACCAGCCTGCAGGCGATGATTGCGTTGTCCACCAGCGTCAAGAAAAGCGCGCTGGGCATCCGCCTGGTGGAGCTGGTCAACCTGCGCATCTCGCAAATCAACGGCTGCGGCGTGTGCGTGGACATGCACTGGCGCGACCTGATCAAGCAAGGCCTGGACCCGCGCCACATCAACGCAATTGCCGGCTGGCGCGAAGCCCCGCCATCGTTCTTCAGCGACAGCGAACGCGCCGCCCTCAACTGGGCCGAAGCCGTCAACGCCCTGCCGCACAAGCAGCCGAGCGACGACGACTTCGCACTGCTGAAAACCCATTTCGACGACAACCAGATCATCGAACTGAGCTACGGCATCGCCGTGATACGCGGTTGGAACGTGATCAACGCCAGCTTGCACAACCAGATTCCGGAAGTGCCGGCGCCGGGGTTCTAACGGGTACGACGACAATCACGCGATCAAAAAAAACTCCCGCACGGGACGCGCCCGGGCGGGAGAAAGATCGACCGGCGTGGAGACCGTCCCCGCTGGCCGATCCGAGTGACGACGCGATCAGAACGAGTATTGCGCCAACAGGGTGTAGCGCGGTCCGCTCATGAAGACCTGGCGGGTGAAGTCGCCCGCGTGCTGCTGCATGATCTGGCGCGTGTACGAGTTGGTCAGGTTGGTGCCCTCCAGGCCCACGCGGAACTTGTCCGTGAAGTCATAGAAGATCGACGCATCCACCTGGCCGTAGCCGGCCTGGTACAGCGGCAGACCGAAGGCCTGGTCGTTGTTGGTCGTCGGGATCAGGTACTTGCCCGCTGGCGCATCCGGATTCGTATTCAGGCCGTTGTTGCCACGGCTGCCCCACTGGGTCACGCCCAGCAGGTAACGCGAACGCCAGTTGTAGGCCACGCGCATCGACAGGCCGTGCTGCTCGTACATCAGCGCCAGGTTGACCGTGTGGCGCGACAATCCCTGCAACGGGGTCTTGCCGAACGGACGTCCATCGGTATCGCAGCCGTTGATGAACAGGTTGAAGTTGGACGACGCGTCGTTGCCCGAGCACCATGCTTCGTTGACCGGATCTTTCAACTTACGCTCGCTCGACACATAGGTCCAGCTGGCCTGGCTGCCGAGGCCCCGCAGCCAGTCGGGCACGAAGTCGTAGTACTGCTGGTGGGCCAGCTCGAAACCGCGCGCATAGCCCTTGGCGCCGTTAACCGGACCGGTGACCACGAAGGTCTGCTGCTTGCCGGTCGAGTCCACAGCGTTGTAGCCAAAGTTCTTGGTGGTGACGATGTCCTTGAGGTCCTTGTTAAAGGCCGAGAACGTCAGCGAGCCGGCCTTGGCGAAGTACCATTCGGCGGTCAGGTCGATGTTGGTCGACGTGGTGGGCTTCAACAGCGGATTGCCGTCGCTGGTGCCGTTCAGGCTGGTGCCGTCGAAGCGCACGGCGGTGGTGTTTCCGGCCGCGTCCCGGGTAACCGTCTGCATGTGCTGGGCATTGAGCGTGGTCTGGACCTGGAGCTGGTTGAAGTCGGGACGGGACATCGACTTGGCCACCGCGAAGCGGAATTGCAGCTGATCGCTGGCTTTCATGCGCAGGTTCAGGCTCGGCAGCCAGTTGTCGTAGGAGTTATTCACCGACTGCTGCTGCGCGAACGAGGCGATGTCGATCAGATTGCCCTGGCCGCTCACGGGCACGCCGCTGCCGACGCTCGGCAGCGATGGGCGCGTGAACGACACGTAGCCACTGCCGGCGCCTTTGGTTTTCACGTAACGGATGCCGACATTGCCGTCAACCGGGTACTTCAGGTTATCCCAGCCGAAGCGCAGCTGCGTGTACGCGGCGCGGGTCTTCTCGGTCTGCGTGTTGGTGGCGGCAGGGTCGTTGAAGGTTGCCGGCTTCCATGGATCGCAGGTCGAACCTTTTTCGGCGCACAGCACGTCGTGGTAGGCATGGATCTTGGCCCACTGGTCGGGGAAGCCGCGCACCGTCGCCTCGTCCGCGAACAGCATCGGCGGAATGTTGTATTTGCCGCCGAAGAAATTGTCCATCGTCTGCAGCGAAGAGCCACCGGCGAACCGGGGATCGCTCAGGCGCGCCACGCCGTTGATCTGCCAGCCTTCCATCCACGGGAAGGTAATGGCCGACCAGTTGTAGTATTTCTGCGCCTTGTGGTTTTCGCCTTCGCGGTTCGCCATGCGCACACCGAAGCGGATGTCGCGCAGTACCGGATCGTCGAACGCGAACTTGACGTCCGATTTCCACGCCTTCTGGTTGGCCGACGCGTGGTCCAGCGCTTCCTGGGTGTAGGCCCAGTAGTAGTTTTTCGGGTCGGCCATGTAAGCGTCCGAGCCAAGGCCAATCTGCGGCACCTTGCCGGTCGTGTTCATGGTCTGACTCGGCAGGATGAAGCCGGTCGAGACGTCGGCGTCAAAGCCCTCGGTGGTGGACCGCACATGCTGGAAGTCGTTGGTCCAGGTGAGGTCCGGCGTGATGCGCCACTGGACGTTGAGCGAGATGTCGCGCGTGGAAGATTCACGCGTGTTGATGCGCTGCGAACTGTTGAACGGCGAACCGCCATAGATCGGGTTCGAGATCGTGCCGCTCTGGAAAGCGCCATTCTTGTCGAATACCGAGTCCGCGCTGGCGACTTGCTGGTACCACTTGTCCTCGGACGAGGCCACGACGTGCTCGTCGAGGTCTTCCTTGTAGCGGGTTTTGAAATAGGTCAGCCCGGCAGTGAGATCCTTGTTCGGTTTCCACTGCAGCGCCGCATAGTCGCCGCGGCGGGTGCGGTCGAAGTCCTGCGAACGGTAGCCCATGCCCAGCGGTATCCACTGCGTCTTGGAACGGTCGTACAGCGCCGGATTGGTCGAGTTTACGTGGGGGAAATACGGATCGACGCTCACGCCATCGGAACGGCTGGGGCTTTTCGCCTTGGCGAAATCGACCAGGGCGCCGACTTCACCGAATGGCGTGGTCCAGCGGTTCGACAGCAAGATGGTGCTGGTCGGCGAAGGTTTGCCCTCGCGCAGTGTCGAATACGATTCCGAAAAGCCGACGGTGCCCTTGAAGCCCTTGTAGTCGAACGGCATGGCAGTCCGCAGATTGACCAGACCGGCAATCGCACCCTCGACCTGCTCGGCCGATGGATTCTTGTACACATCGACGCCCGACATCAGCTCCGGCGCCACGTCGGAGAAACCAAGCGAGCGGCCGCCACCGGCGGAAAACGCGTCGCGGCCGTTGATTTCCGACCGCACGTAAGTCAGCCCTCGCACCGACACGCCGGAACCCTCGACCGACTGACGGTTCGGATCACCCGCCATGTTGCGGTCGATGGTAACGCCGGCAATACGCTGCAGCACCTCGGTAACCGAACGGTCCGGCAGTTTGCCGATGTCTTCGGCAACGATCGAATCGACGACTTCGTCGGAATCCTGTTTAAGCTTTTGCGCCGATTGCAGCGCGGCGCGCTGACCGCTAACGACCACCACCGCACCGGTGGCTGGTTCGTTGGCAGGCTGGGGCTGGGTTTGGGCCATGGCCGTGCCGGCAGACAGCAAAGCGATATTTGCGACCGCGAGCGCGATCGTGGTTTTCTTGAAATTGTCCAAGGGGGGTCTCCTTCTGGTGTTTTTATAGTTACACCCGAAGATATTGCACATAACACAACTCTCGACGGGATGATATACGCTAACATCTATTTTTCGCCGAACAAATAGTTGTCGAGTGGGATATATGTGTTTAACTAGGTTCACTAAACAAACCGAGATTTGAAAGCCTTTCATTGGTGAATAGAGTCGGATATATTCTTTTACAATCAATGACTTACGAAAAATAATAGGTTTGACTCCATTGTGGCTGGCAAACAACGCAGTTGTTGTTCACGAGATGCTCGCAAGCAGACTCACCGAACATATAGTTATCGAATAACCTGCGTCACTATGGTTTGATGACGCGCTCCATTAAGGGAGGGAAACGTACGGAGCCTCGATGTCTGCCCTCTTGGCTCGAGATGCTCAGGACGAGAAGTTGACAGAGAGATTCTTGCCCAGCGGGCTGGGGTAGCAATACCGGATTGCCCCATCCTGCACGCTTGCTTTTGTCTGCTGCCAGGGGTAACAATCGTGCATCAAAAAAGTACAATCTGGAGAAATCATGATTCCGAGTTGGAACATGGTAGGTGTTGATTTGCAGCGAAATCTGACCCACTTTGCCGCTTAATTTGCAACCGGAACTGACCCACGTTTAAGACACAATCCTGCTCATGATTTTGAGCGGGGAATTGGAGTGATCGACGTGGCACTACT